>Ga0105049_10009356_pt1 | contig 11301 bp, 10 predicted proteins | sample MAT06_FD_78087 | JGI IMG/M metagenome (GOLD analysis project Ga0105049, IMG submission 78087) | Freshwater microbial communities from Lake Fryxell liftoff mats and glacier meltwater in Antarctica - MAT-06 | ecosystem: Environmental > Aquatic > Freshwater > Ice > Liftoff microbial mat | place... | reverse complement strand
GTCATTGCTCATGGGGTCACTCGTCTGTCGGGCGCCGAAGAGGCGCGAAAAGAGGGTCACTCGAACAGGCTTTTCATACGTTCAAAAAATGATTTCTGCTCACCGACTTTGTCTTCGATCTCGCCCATTTCCTTGAGCAGTTCCTTCTGACGGTCGGTGAGGCGTTTAGGAATGCTGACTTGCACCACCACGATTTGGTCGCCGCGGCGGCCGCGGTCGTTGGGCACACCCTGACCGCGCATGCGTAGCAGATCGTTGGGCTGGGAACCGGCGGGGATCTTGAGTTTGGCGGAGCCATCGAGCGTCGGCACGTCGATCTCGGCGCCGAGCGCGGCCTGGGCGTAGGTCACCGGCACTTTGCACACCAGATCCTGTTCGTGACGTTCGAAGAACGGATCAGCTTTCACTTGGACGTAGACGTAGAGATCGCCGCGCTGTCCACCATCGCGGCCGGGTTCGCCTTCGCCGCTGACGCGCAGCCGGCTGCCGTCTTCGATGCCGCCAGGGATACGCACCTTGATGGTGACTTTCTTCGGTACCGTGCCCTGCGCGCGACAGGTCGGGCACGGATCGCTGACGGTCTTGCCCTGTCCACCGCATTGTGGACAGGCGGTCTGCAGCACGAACAGGCCCTGGCCCTGACGCACCACACCGCGACCGCCGCAGAGTTTGCAGGTCACTGGTTTGGTTCCGGGTTTGGCGCCGGAGCCGTGACAGGTTTCGCAGTTCTCGTTGCGCTTCAGGTCGATGGTTTTGGAGCAACCGGCCATCGCCTCGCGGAAGGTGATCTCCAGGCCGAGTTTCAGGCTGGCACCTTGGTTCGGCGCTTCGCGTCGTTGGCCGCCGCCGAAGAATTGGTCGAAGATCGAGCCGCCGCCGAAGACATCGCCGAATTGAGCGAAGATGTCTTCCATCGAGTTGAAGCCGCCGCCCGCGTGGCCCATGCCGTCGACGCCCGCGTGGCCGTACTGGTCGTAGCGCGCCTTTTTGTCGTCGTTCGACAGCACTTCGTAGGCTTCGGCGGCTTCCTTGAACTTCGCCTCGGCGTCCTTGTCCCCAGGATTACGGTCCGGGTGGTGCTGCATGGCCAGCTTGCGGTAGGCCTTCTTGATGTCGTCAGCGCCGGCGCCCTTCGCCAGACCAAGAATTTCGTAGTAGTCGCGTTTCGTCGTGGGCATGGATAGCTCAGCCGCAGTTAAGAAGGGTGGGAACGGGGGAAGGGTGGGAACGAGTCAGGGTGACCCGATCAGGACAACTCGGAGACACTAAAAGCACATCCCGCGCCAGTGGATCGGGTCATTTGGCCGGTTGCTCAATCAGCTTTTTAGCAGCCGGTTTATCCACTGGAGGCTTATCCGTGGGGGGATCACCCAGGTCGAAGGCCGGCTGGCCGAGCAGTTCCCGCGACAGAGCCACCAACTCGCTGTCGGCTTTTCGCAGCCGCTTGCCCAGAAGGGGGCGCTGGTCTTCAGCAATGGTTTTGCGTTTTTCGATCGCCGAGAGGTAACGCTCGCCGGCCTTGAGCGGCTGTTTGACGTCGATGAAGGCGTGGACCTCTAGCAGCAGTACTTCGATCTCGGCCAGCGCGGTCTCGGCCAGCGGATCGGGACGGGTGTTGACCTGTTTGAGGTAGGCGTCGGCGGCGTCCTCGGCCTTCTTTGCCGTGGCGGCGTCGACGGTGACCGGAGCGTCGTTGGTCTTGGCAGGTACAGGCGTCGGTTTCGGCGCATCCGCCGCGACGAGCGACGCCATCACCGCAGTTAGCAGGATCACTCGCATCAGGCAACTCCACTCAGTCGTGCAGGGGGACGCACCGCGACACCGGCGGCGCTCATTGCGGTCTTGATGTCGCGCACGGTGTAGTCGCCGTAGTGCACCATGCTGGCGATCAGCGCCGCGTCAGCGTGGCCGCCGTTCGGCGCACCGCTGACCGCGTCGATCAGGTGTTGTGGCGTCCCACCACCACCTGAAGCGATCACTGGGATGCGCACGGCGTCAGCGACGGTGCGCGTGATCGTCAGTTCGTAACCGTTGCGGACGCCGTCGGTGTCGATGGCGTTGAGGCAGATTTCACCAGCACCCAGCGACTCGGCTTCCTTCGCCCAGGCGACCGCATCCTTGCCGGTCGGCGTGCGACCGCCGTCGATGACCACTTCGTAGCCAGAGGGGATTGCTGCCGAGGCGGGAACTTTTTTCGCATCCATGCCAAGCACCACGCACTGCGCGCCGAACGCTTTCGCGCCTGCGGTCAGCAGCGACGGATCGCGCACGGCCGGCGAGTTCAGCGAAACTTTCTCGGCGCCGGCAAGCAACACCGCGCGCATCGCTTCGACCGAACGGATGCCGCCACCGACTGAGAACGGGATGAAGATCGCTTCGGCGACGCGCCGCACCACGTCGATGAACAGGCCGCGTTTCTCTGCCGAAGCGGTGATGTCGTAGAACACCAGTTCGTCGGCACCTTGCTGATAATAGCGTCGCGCGTAGTCAACCGGATCGCCCAGATCGACGTTGCCCTGGAACTTCACGCCCTTGGTTACCTGTCCGTTGCGGACGTCGAGGCAGACGATGACGCGTTTAGTGAGCATAAGCGGCGTGTGGGATGTATCGCGGGGGCGCCAGTCCGGAAGTCCGGAGGTCCGCTGGTCCTCGCGCGGATCCGCCGCGGGGCCGGAAGTCTTGATGCCGGGACGAATGACGGATATGAACCGCTGATCATGCGGTTGATGTCGAATAGAAAGACTTCCGGACCTCCGGACTTCCGGACTTCCGGACCGTGGCAATCATGCCACCCATGCCCAAGAAGAAGGACTCCAGTTGGACCCCGTCGTGGCTCAAGCACCGCGCACTCTTGGCGGGTGAGGTCATCCTGGTCATCGGGGTGGTGCAGGAACTCATCCAACGTCAGGTGAACCACCTTGGCTTGCCGCCCTATGGCAAAGTGTTGTGGCTCATGGCCTGTACTCTGGGCGTGCTCGGCGTGCTGCTGTTGGTGGTCCAAGCGGTGATCAAACGCAGCCTGGCCAAGACCCACGATGTGGTGCAGGGAATACCGGTACCGATGCCCATGCTGTTGATTCATGGGGCGGCCTACATCGGTTTGTTTTATCTCTACGCCTTCGTCTGGAACCTGCCGGTGTGGCCGTTGGGCTGAGCCGGTCGAGGCCCCGTAACCCGCGGTGGCCCGTCACTCAATCACCGCCACAACGTTCGGAAGGTGCCTAGTGGCGTCGCAGCGGCGATCCCTAGAACGCCTCAAGTTCCCCGGATGGAAGCGCTTTCGACGCGCTTCTGCGCCAGGCTCGCTTCGACCTCGCTTCAAACCACAGGACCGTCCCATGTTCCAACATCTCCGCTCCGCCACCTTGCTGCTCACCGTGCTCGCTGCGGGTGCGGCGGAATTGAATCCTGGGCTCGTAGGCGCGTACTACCGCGTTGGCGATGGGACCACGTTCCCGGCGGTCGATGCGCTGGGCAAGCCGGTGCTGGTGCGGGTGGAGCGGCAGATCGATTTCTCTGATGAAGGTGAAGGCGAGTTCCACGGGACACGGCTGATCGAGAACTTCTACGCGCGCTGGATCGGTGTGCTCACCGTTACCAAGGCGGGGACGTACGGTTTCGCCACCACCTCGGATGACGGCTCGCGTTTGACCATTGGTGACAAAGTGGTGGTCGAAAATGGCGGTGTCCATCCGATGGTGAAAAAGACCGGGACCATCGAACTGGCTGCGGGCGAACATCAGATCGTGCTGGAGTTTCTCCAAGGCGGCGGCGGTGCAGGTTGCATCCTTGCCTGGCAACCGCCGGGTACTGGTGAAAGTGTGGTGCCCGCGAGTGCCTTCGGGCACAAGCCGGGAACGGAAAGCATCGCCTACGACAAGGCGGCGTGGGAGAAGCTGGCGACCACCGCATCCAGCGGTCCGACTTCCGACTACGGTCCGTATATGACGCACTGCATTGATGCGTCGTTCCCGGTAGCGAAGAACCAAGCGTTCAAGGGCTTAGTGATCAAGCTGACGCCGGACGCCAGCGCCAACCTCTGCTTCGATACCGAAACCATGCGCGTGTCGTGTGCGTGGAACGGTGGTTATCTCAAAATGCCCAAGGGCCGCGATGGCCTGGAAGGTCGTCCGCAAGTTGCGGGCACGCCAGCTTTCGGCACTAAACCTGGACCCGGTTGGGCCAAGGGCGACAGCTTCGCTGATCCGCGCGCGAATGCGCAGGGGCCGTTGCCGGCGGACTGGGCGAAGTGGAAGGGACTGTACCTGGATGGGCAGACTGTGGTGTTGTCGTACACCGTCGGTGGTGCGGCGGTGCTGGAGTCGCCGACCTACGCTGACGGCGTATTCCTGCGACGTTTCACCATCGGTGCGACCACCGTGCCGTTGACCATGCTGGTGAGCGAAGAAGACGGCGTGGCGGCAAATGCCACCGGCGCCAATGCCACGCTCGGCAATCCGACCAAGATCACCGCGATATCGCTCATCGGTTCGCCCACCGGCGTGGCGTTCGCCGCGACACCGGGACGGGTGACGTTGACGGTCGCGCCGAGCGCCACGCCACGTTCGTTCGTCGTCGCGCTGGCGCGCGGCACGGTTGAAGAGACCACCGGCGCGGTAGCGAAAAGCACAGCGAAACCACTTGATTTGACCACGCACACCAAAGGTGGCGCGCCACGTTGGGGCGAGGCGATCAAGACCTCGCTCAGCGACGGTGCGGGCGACGGTCCGTACGTGGTCGACACCATCGCGGTGCCGAATGAGAATCAGTGGAAGTCGTACATGCGCACCAGCGGTTTCGATTTCTTCGCCGACGGTCGCGCCGCCATCTGCACCATGGATGGGGATGTATGGATCGTTTCTGACTTCGCCAAGGGCCAGACGCCGTCGTGGCGCCGCTTCGCCACCGGCATGTTCCAGCCACTCGGGCTGAAGATCGTCGATGGAAAGGTGCACGTGCTCGGTCGTGAACAGCTCACCGTGCTGCACGATCTCAACAGCGACGGCGAGGCCGACTTCTACCAGAACCTCAACAACGACTGCGTAGTGACCGACAACTACCATGAGTTCGCGCTCGACCTGCAGACCGACAAGGCCGGCAACTTCTACTACGCCAAGGGCTCGCCCTGGCCGCCGCAAGTCACTAGCCCGCACCAGGGCTGCATGATGAAACTGAGCAAAGACGGTTCGAAGCTGGAAGTCTACGCCACCGGTTTGCGTGCGCCCAATGGCTTGGGCATGGGCCCCAATGATGAACTGACGTTCAGCGACAACCAAGGCCACTGGATCCCGGCGTGCAAGGTCAGCTGGGTCAAACAGGGGGGGTTCTACGGCATGACGCCCGCCGCCCATACCAGTCCCGCGCCAACCGATTTCGACAAGCCGCTCTTCTGGCTGCCGATGAACATGGACAACAGCAGCGGTGGTCAGGGTTGGGTCAGTGGCGACAAGTGAGGGCCGTTCAACGGGCAGCTGTTGCACACCTCATACGGCAAGGGCACGTTCTTCATCTGCTACCACGAAGAAGTCGGCGGCAAGATGCAGGGCGGCGCAGTGAAATTGCCGCTCAATTTCGTTTCTGGCGTCATGCGAATCCGTCAGAGCCCGAGCGATGGCCAGATCTACGTCTCGGGCATGCGCGGTTGGCAGACCAGCGGTGCGCAGCCCGGCGCGTTCCAGCGCGTGCGTTATACCGGCAAACCGGCGAACCTGCCGAAGACCATTCGCACGCAGAAGGATGCGCTGGTGATCACCTTCACCGACGCGTTAGCCAAAGATTCAGCGTCGGCGGACAACCTCGCCATCGAGGCTTGGAACTACAAATGGTCGGGCAACTACGGCTCGCCGGAGATCAAGCCGAGCGACGGCAAAAACGGCCACGATATCATCGTCCCGAGTGCCGTGACGTTGTCGCCCGATGGCAAGACCCTGACCATCGGCCTGCCTGGACTGAAGCCGGTCGATCAGCTCAAGATCAAGTACAAGTTGGAGACCGCAGCGGGCGGCGAGGCGAGCAACGAGATTTATTACACCATCAACGCGGTGCCGTGAATGTCCGATGTCCGATGTCCGATGTCCGATGTCCGATGTCCGATGTCGACATCGGACATCGGACATTGGACGAGCGCGGCCAGCGCGGTCGGACATCGAACGAATCTAGCGCCGTAGTCTGAGCCAGAAACTCCGCCCACTCTGATAAACCTGCACGATCAGTTCACGGCGGCTGGCGAGCGCGCTGGCGTCGTCGGTGGAGGCGAGCGGCCCTTGTGACCGTTCATGCAGCAGGCGATCGCCGATTTTCAGTCCGGCCTGCTCAGCGACGCCACCGGGTTCGATGCGGGTGATGATGAGCCCTGTTTGATCGTCGCTGGCCAGCCACAGGCCGAAGCCGGCGAGCGTGACGCCTTGTTTCGCGGCGGTGGCGCCAGCGGCGGCTTCAAGTTTGCCGCGCAGATCGTCTTCGGCGATTGGGATGACGGTGCGGTCGAGTTGCTTGCCGGCGCGCCAGACATGCAACGTCAGCGGTTGTCCGAGCGTGCTGCTGGCCACGCGCGATTGGAATTGTTGCAGGCTGACGATGCGTCCCTGGTTGATGCTCAGGATCACGTCGCCGACTTCCAGTTCGGCCAGGGCCGCGGGGCCGCCTGGGACGATGCCGGTGACCTGTACTGCCTGAGTTTGTGGCAGGCCAAGTTTCTGCGCGGCATCGGCGCCCACGTCGTCGAGGTTCACACCCACCATCGGACGACGTACACGTCCGTGTTGGCGCAGATCATCGGCGATGCGTCGACCGAGATTCGCCGGGATGGCGAAGCCCAGGCCGATGTTGGCGCCGGTGCTGGTCTTGATACTAGCGTTGATGCCGAGCACCTGGCCGTTCACGTCGACCAAGGGACCACCGCTGTTGCCGGGATTGATCGCCGCGTCGGTCTGGATGAATGAATCGAAGACGCTCAATCCCTGGAGACTACCAATCGAACGATCGGTCGCCGAGACGATGCCAGAGGTCGCGCTGTAGCCGACGCCAAGGGGAAAGCCGAGCGCCACCACCCAGTCACCGACCTTGGCCTGATCGCTGTCGGCCCATTCCAGCGCGGGCAGATTGGGCACGTCGATCTTGAGCACCGCCAGATCGGACTCGACGTACACGCCGACGTACTCGGCTTTCACTTCACGGTTGTTGCTTAGCACCGCGACGATGCGGTCGTACCCCACCGGCTGGCCTTTGTTGCCAGTGACGAACTGTTGATCAGCGTTGGTTTGCAGGACGACGTGGGCGTTGGTCAGGATCCAACTCGCCTGGTCATCGCTGTGGAAGACGAAACCGGAACCTTCACCGACCTCCATCTCGCGTCGTTCGGCGAACAGGCGACCACGGTACAGGAATGGCCGCAGACGTTCCTCGCGCGTATGAATCGACACCACGCTCGGTGCCACCAGTTCGTGCACCAGGTTGACGGCACGTGAAAATCGCACGAGTTCAACCGAGGCTTGTTTCAGTTCGGCTTTGAGCTGTTCCCGGCGTGCGTCCTCACCGCCATCGACGACCGCGACGGCCGCGCAGGACAGCAGCACCAGCAGGGCGTGGCGATGAAACATAGAAACCTCCGACAGGGCAGCAGGACGATGCAACCGGCGGGAGTTTACCGCCCAAGGACGGTCAGACTCCGCCGAAGCGGCGTTCACGAGCCTGGTATTCCTGGAGCGCGGCATGGTAGGCCGTCACGCCGAAATCCGGCCACAAGGGCTCGACGCTGACGTACTCGGCGTAGGTCGCCTGCCACGGCAGGAAGTTCGACATGCGCTGTTCGCCCGCAGTGCGGATCACCAGATCGACATCCTCGGCGCGCGGGGCGTAGAGGTAGGCCTGGATGGTTTCCTGGGTGATCTCGTTTGGTGCGATGCGTCCGGCGGCGACCTCGGCGGCGATCGCGCGGCAGGCGTCGGTCAGTTCATCGCGACCGCCGTAGCTCAGCGCCAGGCTCAGCACCATCGAGCGGTTGCCGGCGGTGGCGGTGATGGTGCGGTCGAGCGTCGCGCGGACGTTCGCCGGCAGACGGTGCAGGCTGCCGATCGCCTCCAGCCGCACGTCGTTGTCCATCAAGGTTGGCAATTCACCGATGAGAAACTTGTCGAGCAGCGACATCAGGTAGTCGATCTCGTGCTGCGGGCGGATCCAGTTTTCAGACGAGAAGGCATAAAGCGTCAGACGGTCGATGCCGAGTTTCACGCTTTCGGTGGTGATGGTGCGCACCACTTCGGCACCCTGCTGGTGACCACGGGTGCGATCCCAGGTCCGCGCCTTCGCCCAACGACCATTGCCATCCATGATGATCGCCACGTGACGCGGCATATGTGTCGGATCAAGTCCGGCGGCGCGCGCGTGTGCACAAGGTTTGGCGTGGGTCAGCGTCATGGTCGATGCTTTTTCCGGGACGGCTCCAGGACGGCTCAGCGGATCACGATCTCTTCACGCCCAGGACCGGTACCGATCCAACGCACGCGCACTCCCAGACGCTTCTCGATGAACTCGATGTAGCTGCGCGCATTGGCCGGCAGGTCGTCCCAACGGCGCACCGGATTGAGCGGCGAACGCCAACCCGGCAGCAGCTCGTAGATTGGCTTGGCGCGGGCGAGGTCATCTATGCGTGCGGGAATGGTATCGATGCGTTTGCCATCGATCTCATAGGCGACGCACACTGGGATCTCGGCTTCGGGATCGAGGATGTCGAGCTTGGTCAGCGCGATGGAATCCACGCCATTCAAGCGGCAGGAGAAACCCACCGCGACCAGATCGAGCCAGCCGCAGCGGCGCGGACGGCCAGTGGTGGCGCCGAATTCGTGGCCGCGTTGGCGAATCTCTTCGCCCTTGGCGTCCAGCAATTCAACCGGGAACGGACCAGAGCCGACGCGCGTGCTGTAGGCCTTCACCACGCCGATGATCTCGCCGAGGCTCTTGTGCGACAGACCGCTGCCAGCGATCACGCCGCCGACACCCGTGTTGGAACTGGTGACGAACGGATAGGTGCCGTAGTCGATATCAAGCAGCACGCCCTGCGCACCTTCGAAAAGGAACGTTTTGCCAGCGGCAAAGGCCTGGTGCAGGAGGTCAGCGGTATCGGCGATGAGCGGCGCGATGCGCGTACAGGCCGGCATGATCTGCGCGATGGCAGCGTCGACATCAAGCGGCTTGGCGCCCAGGTGCACGAGCTGGCCGCTCACCTGCGTCAAGTGCGTGCGCAGCTTGGCGGTGAACGCCGCGAGGTCGCGCAGCTCGCCACAGCGCAGACCCGTGCGGGCGATTTTGTCGGCGTAACACGGACCGATGCCACGCAGGGTGGTGCCGACTTTGGCCGCGCCCTTGTTGGATTCGAATGCGGCGTCGAGCGCCTTGTGGCTCGGCAGCACCAGGTGCGCGCGGTCGCTGACCAGCAGGCGTGGCGTGGGATCGACACCGCCAGAGATGAGTTCGTCGAGTTCATTGCACAGCGCGAGGGGGTCGACCACCACACCGTTGCCGATGATGCACGTGGCTTGGTCGTGCAGGATACCGGATGGCAGCAGGTGCAGGACCGACTTCTTACCTTTGACCACCACCGTGTGGCCGGCGTTGGCGCCGCCCTGGCAACGCACTACCACATCGGTGCGCGCGGCAAGCAGGTCGATGACCTTGCCCTTGCCCTCGTCGCCCCATTGCAGACCCAGGACCACCTTGTTTTTAGCTTCCGGGTTCTTGGCTTCCGGGTTCTTGGCTTCGGGAGAAGTCGTCACAACCGTCATCTGCAATCCTATCATCTGCCACCGTGTGGCCCTGGGCGGTTCGCCCATCGCTGTACGTGAAAGCACCCGCCGCCGGCCCCCACCAACTGATGGTGGGCCCGCGACGGGGCGGCGCTACGCTAGGTGACCGGGCTGGACGGCAAGCAGGGACTGCGCCACACGCGGCTGCCCCGCAGAGGGATTCGTCCCATCACCGGTGCCCGGCACAGTGCTAAACCCCTGGCATGTGCCCGCAGCCCCGTTCATCGTCGCCGGAAGAAGAATCCTACAGCACGATGGACTTCATCGCCGAGGCGCGTCGTCCGCTGCTGGTGGAGCGTCATCGTAAGCTTATCGATGAGATGGAGTCGAGCCTCTCCGACAGCCTGATCACCGGCGCGTCGGACAACCCGCGTCTGCAGGCGATGCTCAAGGAACTCGAAGCCGACAGCGAGAAGGCGCGTCTTGATCGCACGCTCAGGGCACTGGCTGACGACACCCACTACAAGGACACCACCTTGCGCAATGCGCTGGTGGAGCAGCTCTGCCTATGGCGCGAAGAGGGCAACGTTGAGGTCGCCGCGCTGCAGCTGCACGTCATCGGCATCTATCGCACCGTTGGTGCCAACGTCCATAAGCGGCAGGGCGCGTTGCCGTCGTTGGCCGACCTGCGCGAACTGCCGGCGACCATGCTCGGTCGACTGCTCAACGCCATCCCGCCAGCCTTCGGTTCGCCGACGCTCAACGAGGCGCTGGTCTACACGCCGTCGTTCGCCGACCGCAGCATGCGCACCATTCGTCGCATGCGTAAAGCGGAGAACGCCGACAGTGGTTGGGCCGACGCCAACGGCGAACCGTTGATCCCGCGCGAGATCGAGGAACCGCTCGACGCATTGCCCGAAGCCGAGCGCAAGGTTGCGCGCCAGCTGCTGGTGCGTGATCGCATTCGTTCGTCGTTCTACCGCGAGGTGTTCCTGAAATACCTCAGCCGTGATGAATTCGATATCAGCCACGATGATCACCCGACCGTCTTGCATTGGCTTGAGGCGATCGAGACCACCGGGCATCTCTATCCCTTTATGCAGGGCCAGACTGCGGGGCAGAAGACCTTCCGCCTTCAGCACCTGATGCAAAAGGTGCTCCAACTGCATGAGATCTACGCCCGAGTTGCGCTGGCCAGCCAGCACCCGACGTATCGCGAGAGCTTCAAGGACAAGACCACCCGCGTGCGATTGGCGGAACTGTCCAAGGATCATTACCCGCCCCTGGGGATGACGCCGGAACTGACGTTGGCGACGATGCTCTGTCCGTTCCGCATCTTCGTCGACTGGGTGCAGTCGCGCGTCGCCGAACACGACTTTGTGCTGCCGCCGGATCCGAAGAGATAGCTACGAGCTACGAGCTGCGAGCTGCGAGCTGCGAGCTGCGAGTTACGAGTTACGAGTTACGAGTTACGAGTTACGAGTTTGACCGCTGGTTTCGAGGCCCTCGCAGCTCGCAGCTCGTAACTCGACATCAAACAAACTGACGTTTCCTGGCACCT
>Ga0105049_10009351_pt1 | contig 11302 bp, 9 predicted proteins | sample MAT06_FD_78087 | JGI IMG/M metagenome (GOLD analysis project Ga0105049, IMG submission 78087) | Freshwater microbial communities from Lake Fryxell liftoff mats and glacier meltwater in Antarctica - MAT-06 | ecosystem: Environmental > Aquatic > Freshwater > Ice > Liftoff microbial mat | place... | reverse complement strand
GTTGCCCGCGCAGGAAGATCCGCGGCTCGTACGGCCGCTCGCTATCGAGCAACACCATCGCCCGCGGTGGACCTTTGGCGGCGTGCGTTTCGAGTTCCTTGATGAGCTTCTGATACTCGCCTTGAGTGGCACGATCCGGGAACAGCGACAGAAAACCCCAGTCGAGAACCAGCGGGGCGTCGGCAGGGGAGGTGGGGCCGTGGAGTGTGGCTCGCAAAGCCTCAGCAGCAGGGTTGGGCGAAGCGGCTTTCTCCGCATCTGCAAGCAACTTACCGTATCGATCTGCGACTTCCTTCATCGATTTCGGCGGGGTGGCAAACGCGGCCAGAACCAAGGGATTGTCGGTGGCCACGTGTGCGACTTTCGCAAACGCCGCTTCGGTTGAGTCGGCATAGCGGTGCCAGATGGTCCATGTCGTGTCGCGTCGTTTTCGCGTCGTTTCGAGGAACGCTTTCCAGCGCGCGATCATCGCGGGGTTCAGGTCGCCCTTGTCGGCAATCAGCATGAAGTCATCGGCAGACGGTTGATTTCGGGCGGCATGTGCGGCGAGCAAATAATCCCCGGCCCGGATGCGTGCCTGACTCACGAGTTCCTTGTGCTTGCCGAGGACGAAGTCCATCAGCTTCTTTTCCTTCTCGGCGAGTTCGCCTGCAAACTTCTTGTACTCGGCTGTATCGGGTGGCGTGCCCCAAAGTGGCGGGATCGTCGGCTCGGTGCCGCTCCGGAAGATTCCGTACAGCGAGTAATAATCGGCCTGTGGAATGGGGTCGAACTTGTGGTCGTGGCAACGAGCGCACGACACGGTCAGCCCCATCAGGCCCCGTGTGAGCGTGTCGATGCGGTCGTCGATGATGTCGTGGACGTTCCCCATAAAGTGTCCGCCGACGGTCAGAAAACCGAGTGCGGCCAGCGATTTTTTGTCGTCGAGATCGAGTCGGTCGGCGGCGATTTGCTCCATCAGAAAGCGATCGAATGGCAGGTCGCGGTTGAACGCTCCAATCACGTAATCGCGGTACGTCCATGCCCACGGGTACTCTTTTTCCTCGAAGAAAACGTACCCCTTGTTGTCGGCGTAACGGGCCACATCGAGCCAGTGTCGCCCCCATCGTTCGCCGTATCGCGGCGAAGCGAGCAAGCGATCGACGAGCGTCTCGTACGCATTTGCAGACTTGTCCGCCTCGAACGCAGCGACTTCGGCGGGCGTCGGTGGCAGACCGTGGAAATCGAAGGTGAGACGACGAATCCGCGTCCGCCGATCCGCCTCGGGAGAAGGCATTAATTTCTTCCCGATACGTTTCGCACCAAGGAACGCATCCACGGGGTTGCCCACACCATCGCCCGGAACTTGTGGACGTTGCACCGCACGGAACGACCAGTGATCGACGGCCATCGCTTCGACCTTCGCAGGCGGGAGCAATACTGATGCGGCGGGCCAGGGGGCACCCAGCGTTACCCATTTTTCGAGCGCGGCGATGTCGCTATCGGCGAGCTTCTTGTCCGCGGGCATCTTCACTTCGCCGACGTGTTTCACCGCTGCGATCAATCGACTCTCGGCTGGTTTGCCTGGGATTATTACGGTTCCATCGGTGCCGCCCTCGATCGCCGCTGCGCGAGAATCGAGCCGAAGTCCCGCCTTCTGAACCTTCGGCCCATGACACGATACGCACTTGTCGACGAGTATCGGACGAATCGATTTCTCGAAATATTCCTCGCCCGTCGATTCGGCGAAAATTGTGCCCGTCGAAAGGAAAACGAGTACCGCTGCGGACCAACAAACTGTGTGGAACGGCCTGTTGGTTTGGAAAATCATTTTCGATCACCTGAATTGGGTTGGGTGGAACGGATTCGGTGGGTAGAAGTAGAATAGCTGGTTTCACGCAGATGTGCGCCTACTCAGGATGACTTTCTATGATTCGGGCTTCTGTCGACTTTTCCCTGACGGGGAAACAATTCGGGCATTTGTACATTCCCTACTCGTACAACCTCGCAGGCTGGGCCAACCTGATGGTGCCGATCTCGGTGATCGCGAACGGCGAAGGGCCGACGGCTCTCGTGATGGCGGGCAACCACGGCGATGAATATCCGGGGCAAATCGCCATTATGCGGTTGCTTCGCGAACTGATGCCCGAGCATGTGACGGGCCGAATCATTCTGATTCCCACACTGACGATGCCCGGGGCCAAGGCGAGTACGCGACTGTCGCCGCTCGATGGCAAGAACTTCAACCGTTGCTTTCCCGGCAACCCCCTCGGAACCCCGAGCGAAATTCTCGCCGATTACCTCACGACGATTTTGTTCCCGCTCGCGGACATCGTCGTCGACATTCACACCGGTGGGCGGGGCGTCGATTTCTACCCGTGCGCCCACATGCACCTCGTTCCGCAAGGTCCGCAACGCGATGCGATGCTCGCCGGTACGGAGGCGTGGAACTCGGACTTTTGCTTCCTGTACGCCGACGTCGCGGGGACGGGTTTGTTGCCCGTCGAGGCGGAGAGCCAGGGGAAGGTCGTCATCACGACGGAGATGGGTGGCAGCGAGAACGTGACCGCGGCTGTGCATCAACTGACACAAAGCGGCTTGCGGAATGTGCTGGTTCAAACGGGCGTGCTGAAGGGCGAGATTGCCACACGGGAATCGCTGGGGCTGCCGCCGACTCGCTGGGTACAGGCGTTGCACTGGGAAGATTATCGCTTCGCGCCGGAATCGGGCGTGTACGAAAACATCGTACCACTCGGCAACGCCGTTACCGCCGGTCAGACGCTCGGTGCGATTCACTTCCTCGAACGTCCCGAACGCGAGCCGATCGATGTCGTGGCCGTGCGAGATGGTATTCTCATTGCCACCCGCGCCCCGTCGATCGTGGCGCAAGGCGACTGTGTGGCATGTGTCGCCGAAGAAGTCGATCCCCGGAGACTCGCATGAAAATCACCGAAGTCATTTGTCAGATTCTTCGCATACCGAATGTTACGGCTAAGACGGCCAGCAGCCAGGACTCGGTGCTGGTTCGCATCCGCACCGATACGGGCCTTGAGGGCATCGGCGAAGCGGACTCATCGCCGGAGGTCGTGAAGGCGATCATCGACGCCCCGTTCAGCCACAACATCGCTTGCGGGTTGCGACTGTTGTTGATCGGAGAAAATCCGCTCGATAGCGAACGCCTCTGGCAGAAAATGTATCGCCGCACGATGTACTTCGGTCGCAAGGGCGTCGGCATCACGGCGATGGCCGCCATCGACATGGCGCTGTGGGACTTAAAAGGGAAAGCGTTCGGCGAACCGATCCATCGACTGCTCGGCGGGAAGCATCACGACAAATTGCGGGGCTATGCCTCGATCCTGTTCGGCCGCGATGGCAAGGAAACCGGCGATATCGCACGCCGGTGGGTCGATGCCGGTTATACGGCCGTCAAATTCGGTTGGGAGCCAATGGGCACATCGGAGGCGGTGGACATCGACCTCGTGAAGGGGGCGCGAGAAGGGCTTGGGAAAGCCGATTTGCTGATCGACGCCGGTTGCGTGTACGACGCGCGAACGGCACTTCGGCGGGCACACGCCTTCGCCGAGTACACCCCCGAATGGTTCGAGGAACCGCTCCAGGAAGACGACATTGAAGGATACGTCTGGCTACGGGATCGTTCGCCGATCCCGATTGCGGCCGGGGAAGGGGAGTGCGGTCGCGAGTCGTTCCGGCCATTCATCGACCGACGGGCGCTCGACGTGTACCAGGTCGATTTGTCCCGTTGCGGCTTCACCGATGCGGCGTTTATCCGTGCCCGCGTCGAAGAAATCGGCGCACGCCTCTGTAATCACTGCTACACCAGCCCACTGACCGTGGCCGCCAGCCTCCACTGGCTCAGTACGTGCAAAGACGCATTTCTCTTCGAGGACTGCGTGGAAGATTCGCCGTTGCGTCACGAATTGACGCTGGAGAAAGTGCAATCGGTCGATGGCTGGATCGAGATTCCCGACCGCCCCGGCCTCGGCGTGACCCTCGACGAGACGTTCGTGCGGAAGTACCTCGTGGCCGAATCGAAGTAAAAGGGAGTTTGGTTATGAGTCGTGCAAAGACTGAGTACCGCTACGAAAAGCTGACGTGGCCGGACATTAACGACGCCGTCGATCTCGGGAAGGTGTGCATCATTCCATGCGGGGCGGTCGAACAGCACGGTCCGCACTTGCCGCTGGATGTCGATCTCGTTTGTCCCGTCGGGATTGCGACGGGGGCAGGCCGCGAAATCGCGGACAAATTGCTGATCTTGCCCGTAGTCGCCTACGGCTACACCGGGCACGTCATGGACTTCCCCGGCACGATCAATCAGGATTTCGAGCACTTCATGCACCACGTTCTCGACATCACGAAGTCGCTGGCGTATCACGGATTTAAGAAAATCATTCTGCTCAACGGCCACGGCTCGAACATGCCGAACCTCGACCTCGTCGCGCGACGGACGAACGTCGAAACCGATGCGGAGTGTTCCGTCATCGCCTGGTGGAATCTGCTAACGGTGGACAAGGACTTCCTGCCTAAGTGGAGGCAGAGCCAGTTTCCCGGCGGTTGCTCGCACGCCTGCGAACTGGAAACGAGCCTGTATTTGTACCTTGATGGCGACAACGTCCGCAAGGATTTGATCAAGAGCGGCACAATCCGTTTCAACGACGAAGCTAGTCCCTTTAACTGGGTCGATCTGTTCGCCGCTGGTCCGGCTACGGTTGTCTCGTGGACGAGCAGCTATTCCGACACCGGTGTGCTGGGCGACGCAGAACTGGCTACCGCCGAGAAGGGCCAGCAAGCCTACGAAGAAGCGGTCAAGCAACTCGTACGATTCACGACGTGGTGGAAAGAGCGACCGAAAGACGTGCGAAAAGACTTCCACCGCAAGCCGCCGACGATGCCGATGCCGTGGGGGCAACGGCCGGCAGATAACATCGGGTAAAGGGATGTCGAGTTGCCGGCAAACCCCTTGAATCAGCGGCTTCTTCAGCGTTCGGTGTCGGGGTACTGGTGATTTCAGGTCATTCGATGGGTTGCTCCACAGATCGTGCTTCGCTCCGTGGCCGTGCAAACGACACCCGTGCGCCCGAAGATATACTTCGAACTCGCGGCGGTTCATCGCGCGACCGCCTTTTTCTTTTTGGCCCGTTCAGCTTTGCGATCCGCATCGAAGAGCGCGATCACGTCGCGGGCATTCTCGAAGGCCTCTTCCAAGGTCTCAGCTTGTGTGAGAATGTCAGAATTGAAAGGAGAAGTCACCACGTAGCCACCCTCTTCGACGGGTTCGAGCCGCAATACCAACTTCCCATCCGTGACGGTGAATTCCGTCGACTTCTTTGCCATGCTCTTCTCCGGCGGCTTATTCGCGACGTGGGCTTTCCGCACGCCAAATGTATTCTATCACGCATCCAGCATCACGAGACCACGCTATGAAGATCGTCGATATTCGGCTCACGGGGCTTTCCGGTGGAACGGTCGAAGGCGGTTGGGCGAGGGAGCTTGCCCCCGAGGATGATGTCCACACCGTCGTCGAGGTCATTACCGATACGGGACGCGTCGGCATTGGTAGCACGTTTACGAGCAGTGCGCTCGTCGCGGCGGCGGCCAAACTGCTCAAGCCACACCTGCTCGGCGAACGTGCGGACGAGCCGGCGCGCGTCAGCGAAAAGCTGCGGCAGAGTATGTTCTGGCAGGGTCGCGGCGGTGCGGTCGAACACGCCATCAGTGGCATCGATATTGCCCTTTGGGATCTTTTCGGCAAGTCCACGAATCAACCCGTCTCCCGGTTGCTCGGCGGCGTTTACCGCACCAAAATCAAGCCGTACGGATCGCTGTTGTTTGGGGAAGTCGATCCGCTGCGCGAGAAGTTGAAGCAGGCCGTTGGACGTGGCTTCCAGGCGATCAAACTCGGGTGGAAGCCGTTCGGACGACGCGACGCAAAGACCGACGAACTCCTCGTGCGCACAGCCCGCGAAACGGTCGGCCCGAATGTCGAACTGATGATCGACGCCGGGGGCAGCGAAGCGTTCTGGCCGCACGGTTACAAGTGGGCGATCCGTACGGCACACATGCTCGCCGCGTACGACATTACATGGTTCGAGGAAGCGCTGCCCCCGGACGACTTCGCAGGGTTCGCCGAACTTCGCCGGCACTCGCCGGTACCTATCGCTACTGGCGAAGTGCTGACCCGACGCCAAAGTTTCCGCCCACTCTTCGAGCAACAGTGCGTCGATATTGTCCAGCCGGACTGCACCAAATGCGGCGGCTTGACGGAAGCGTGGCGAATCGCGTGGATGGCTTACGAACAGAACGTGCAATGGGTGCCGCACGGATGGAATACGGCGATCGGTTTGGCCGCTGACATCCACCTTGCCTGTGCAATGCCGGTGGCAAAATACGTCGAGTTCCTGACGCCGTCGCCGTACATGGACGAACTGATTCTGACGCCGTTCCGCCCCGATGCGGAAGGCTATCTGACACTTCCGGACAAACCCGGTCTCGGCATCGAACTGAACCCGGACGCAATGAAGCGGTTCGGGGGCAGTTGATTTCACTCCGCGAGAAGTATCTCGATTTCGCGGCAGACAGTTTGTGTCAACGCTTCCAGGCTGCCGGCGTCGATGATCTCCTGATAGATTCCTTAGAAAGTCTAATGCGTTGGGCTGCGGGATTGCCTGATTCCGTCGAACTACGCACTGACGGATGTGCGCAGGACTTGCCAGACGGCGGCGAGGAGATGGTGGGCCGGGAACGGCTTTTGCACGCACGCCACGCCGCGCGGGAGTTCCTTGGAATCGAGCGGATACTTCGAGAGCATGACGAAGCGAATGCCGTTGTCGATTGCGCGGATTCGCTCGATGAGGCGATGGCCGCCACCGCCGGGCAAGACGCAATCAATCACGGCGGCGTGTATCGCGCTGCGTTCGGATTTCAACAGGCGCGTCGCATCGTCGATTGAGGCTGCGACCACGACGTTGTAGCCGATTGCTTCGAGGCATTCCTTCGCCGATTCGCGCGATGCGGTGTCGGTGGTGGCCAGCAAGATCGTGTCGCCGGAACTCGCGAGGGGTAGTTCGATCATCGGGTCGGTATGATCGTCCGATGTCGGAATCGCGGGGAAGTAAACGCGGGTGATCGAGCCGACACCGGGTTGCGATTCGACTTCGACGTGGCCGCGAAAGTGCCGCACAATTTCGCGTACGGTGGCGAGTGCGGACTCGGTGCGGTTTTCCGTCTCGAACATCCGCACCATCGAAGGATCGTCGGTGTTTGCCCCGGTGTCGGCGATCGTCAAACAGACGTACGCACCAGCGGTCAGATCTTCGGGCCAGCCGCGACGCCCCGCCCGAATGGTCGCGACGCTCGTTCGAATTTCGAGCTGTCCACCCGATGTCATCGCATCGCGGGAACCGGCGACGAGGTTCATCGCGATCTGTTCGACGCGCGACGGTTCGACCCAGATCAAAGGCAGTTCGTGCGCGAGGTGAAACTGACAGCGGATCGACGAGCCGACGGTGGCCTGGACGAGGACTTCCAGCCCTGCGACGATGTGACCGATATCGACGGCGGCCGGTTCGCTGCGGCTCGGCTCGGTGAACGCCAGCAAGCGTTTACTGAGGTTCGTTGCATAGCGAACGGCGGCGCGAATCACTTCGGCATGGCTCCGAACCGGCTCGCATTCGGGCACCTGCTCGGCGATCAGTTCCGCATTCCCGCCAATCACGGACAGCACATTGTGGAAGTCGTGAACCACCCCCGCCAGCATCCGCCCGAGCGTCTCGTAGGTTCGCGAACGGTCGTCGCTATCGTGCGTCGTTTCGCGTTCGTTCGCAATCGCTGCCGGTTCGTTTTCCTCCGTGCGGAAGGCGAACACAATCGCGCCGCTGGCGTCGGCGCTCGCCGAAGCGATCACGGGAATCCGCCGGTTGGACTTCGTCCGTCGCACCGTGGCGACATCGCGAATGCGGGTGCCGATGCGGGCCTCGGCGAGGAAGCGATGATGCTCCATCTGCATGTCTGCTGGCAAGAACGGCGGCAAATTTCCGACGACTTCCCCGGACGTCCAGCCGAACAGCGACGCGGCCGCTTCCGACCAGAATCGAACGTGGCCATCGTTGCCGATGGCCACAATCGCCATCGGGACGACGGCGATAATGTCTTCGAGAATCGCACCGTGCGCGAGTGCATCCCACGGGATCGCCTCGTACGGGATCCGCAACGTCGGGTCTTCTTGCGTCAGACGCCGCGGTTGCGGCCAACTGTTCTCGACGGGCGTATCGGACTGGGATCGCGTTTCGATGGTGTCGAGTGGCATCGCCAGTTCGTCGGTCCGTTCGCACGGATCGGACACCAGGTCGCCCATGAGGAAATCGATGTCGATGGCATCGTCGAGATAGCGAGTCGTCATGTACGAGAACTCCCGTGGCAGAGAAACCGTTGATCCGGTTCCGCTGCCGTGTTACGCTGTTCGCGGATAGTCCTTCCCGCCGATTGCTGTTCCGAAAGGTTTTCCGAATGTTCCGCCTTCTCGCTACCACGCTGCTCGCTTGCTGTTTCGCTACTGCTGCCTTTGCCGCCGACACGTACCCGTTGCCGCCCGAAGCGCTGCCGAAAGACGGCGTCCCGAAAGGCACGGTGACGAAATCGACGTGGAAGAGCGAAGTCTTCCCCGGTACGGTGCGCGACTACTGGGTGTACGTGCCCGCACAGTACAAGGCCGACGGCCCACCCGCGTGCGTAATGATCTTCCAGGATGGCGGCGGTTACCAGAATCCCACGGGGCAGTATCGTTCGACGATCGTGTTCGACAATCTCATTCACGCCGGCGAGATGCCGGTCACCGTGGGCATTTTCATCAACCCCGGTAACGTGCCCGCTGCCGATCCGAAACTGCCAGGGCGATCGAACCGAAGCTTTGAGTACGACACGCCCTCACCGCAATATGCGACGTTCCTCGAGAAAGAAATGCTTCCCGAGGTGGGAAAGACGGTAAAACTTCGCACCGATGCAGCCGGTCGTGCGCTCTGCGGGATTAGTTCCGGCGGCATCTGTGCCTTCACGGCCGCATGGGAGCGCCCGGATTTGTTCAGCAAGGTGCTTTCGCACGTCGGCAGCTTCACCAACATTCGTGGCGGCGATGTCTATCCGGGAATGATTCGTAAGACCGAACGCAAGCCAATCCGCGTGTTCCTGCAAGACGGCGCGGGCGATTTGGATAACTTGCACGGCCACTGGCCGCAAGCGAATGTGTCGATGGCGTTCGCGCTCAAGTACATGAACTACGACTATCAGTTCGCGTTCGGAGACGGTGGCCACAACGGCCGACACGGCGGCGCGATCCTCCCCGACTCGATCCGCTGGCTCTGGCGCGGCACGAAGTAAACGACCGTGCGAACCTGCGGACGGATGCGAAGTTCCCGTCTGTACCGTGCCTGCCGTCCGATCTTGTGGTGCAAATGGGAATCGCGACAAACTTTCGATAACGTATCGGACCGGGATCATTATGTTAAACGTTGTGCAGATGCGATCGATCCGCACACGGTTCGACAAAATTCGCGCGGACGGATTCACGCCACCTCTCGCTCCGTCCGAGGTGTCCCCCCATGAATGGCACGGTTGCACTCCGATGGCTCAAAGCTTGAGCCGTTACGAGACAAGTCGGTGAAAGACGTCGCCGTATCGCGTGTCGTGGCCCGCGCCAGACGCACGATGCGAGGAACCCGTGAACCGCACGGCCCGAGAGAAAATCGAGGTCAGTAGCCGCAGATATTTCTTGTGCCAAACCGTGCGTGCGCGACGATAACTCTGCGTAGAATGCCACACGAAGGGCGTCGGTATAATCGGCGAGCGATGAGGATCGTCACTCACTGACCGGCGTACGATGCTTGCGTTCGCGGTTGCATTTGGGATTGATTTCCCGATGCATCGGCGAGCAAATTGACCATGCGGGTCGCCCGACCGCCCCCCACCGCTTCCGACCGCAGACTCTGCGGTGACGGAACAGAGACTAAAGTTCCATGCGCGAACCGGCCCTTACACACTGGCAATACTGGCGGGTGAAGCGAACCCTTTCGCCGAAGGACTCGGCGGATCGGACGAGCGACATTCCCCCCGCCATCGCCGACCGTCTCAACAACCGCCCACCCATACCGGCAAACCCTGCCGACGAAGGACCAGGTCCGGATGGCATTCGCTGGGGCCTCGTCGAGCGAATCCGTGCGGAAATTGCTGCGGGCACGTACCCGAACGACGAAATCTGGCAACTCGCGCAAGAGCGGATGCTCGAGCAGAGCGAGACGGCGGATTGACCCGCCTCCTATACTACCGGGTGTCGGGCCTGGTATCCGTCGTACGGCCGGGAACGTGAATCGTTCCCGGCCGTACGCATTTTCGCTTCAGGAGTTTCGTTGTGTCCCTTCCCGCCGTCGCCGTCTCACAGTCTCCGGAAGATCGCTTCCGCGAATACCTGGCGAGCCGACCGAAACCGCAGCGGTTCACCGAACAACAGCGGGAACTCGTCGAGCACGTCTTTGCGCAACATTCGCACTTCGACGCCGAGCAACTGATCGAAGAACTCGGAAAAGCGGGGCGGAACGTCAGCCGTGCCACGGTTTACCGCACACTCACAAAGCTGGTCGACGCCGGGCTACTTCGCAAAATCGAACTCGGCCCAAAAACATTATTCGACCACGACTACGGCTACCCGTGGCACGAACACCTCGTTTGCGAAAGCTGCAATACGATCATCGAGTTCCAGCATCCAGGCATCGAAGCCGCGCTCAAGGACATCGCGGCGCAACATCAGTTCCGTGCGGAAGCGCACACGCTCATCGTCCGGGGTATCTGTGCCAGTTGTAGTGCCGCACGGGCGAACCGTCGCCGCATGGTCATGTGAGAAAATAGCCATCGCAGCCATCGCGATTATCGGTACAGCCTGCGTATTTTCTGGGTATATTCGTGGAAGGAGTACGAACGATGACGACATTGACAATTCCTGCTGTTTTCTACCCTGAGAGCGATGGGATGCCGATGGCAGACAATGCGTTGCAGTTTCGTTGGATGTCGTTGTTGAGGTGGAACGCGGAAGCGCTCTTGCGTCGGGACCGCAATGTGCTCATCTCGGCCGATCACCTGATTTACCCCGTTCGGGGGAACGCATCGATCCGGATCGCGCCGGATGTGTACATCGCGTTTGGCCCCGAGAAGGGGGATCGCGGCAGCTACCGCGTTTGGGACGAAGGCAACGTCTTTCCGCAGGTGATCTTCGAGGTGTACTCGCCATCGAACACGCATGCTGAAATGCAACTCAAGC
>Ga0105049_10009348_pt1 | contig 11303 bp, 7 predicted proteins | sample MAT06_FD_78087 | JGI IMG/M metagenome (GOLD analysis project Ga0105049, IMG submission 78087) | Freshwater microbial communities from Lake Fryxell liftoff mats and glacier meltwater in Antarctica - MAT-06 | ecosystem: Environmental > Aquatic > Freshwater > Ice > Liftoff microbial mat | place... | reverse complement strand
ATGCATCTAGTGCAGTTCTGGTGCGGTAGGTAACACTTAATATAGCGGATGTTTGCAGTAATGATAGCATGGCATAAAGCTGCGCCATTTTACTTGAGGTACTATTCCCCTTCTTTAACTTTATCTATTGGTTAAGAATTAAGTTGTTGAGCGCATAAACAGTCGCAAAAAAAAGAATGCAACAGCAGAATTTCCGCTATTGCATTCCCGTAATGGCGTAATGCAAACTATTTTCCTTTTGCAGTCGGTTTTTTAGGTGCTGCCTTTTTAGCTGCTGGCTTTGCGGCTGCTTTTTTTGCGGCCGGTTTAGCGGCTGCCTTTTTAGCGGCCGGTTTAGCGGCTGGTTTAGCTGTTGCCTTTTTAGCGGCTGGCTTTGCTGCTGCTTTTTTAGCGGCTGGCTTTGCTGCTGCTTTTTTAGCGGCTGGTTTAGCGGCTGCCTTTTTAACGGCTGGTTTAGCTGCTGCCTTTTTAACGGCTGGTTTAGCGGCTGCTTTTTTAGCGGCTGGCTTTGCTTTTTTTACTGCTGGTTTTGCAGCTGCTTTTTTAGCGGCCGGTTTTGCTGCCTTCGCGGCTGGTTTTACGGCTGCTTTTTTTGCTGCTGGTTTAGCGGCAGATTTTGCTGCAGGCTTTGCCGCAGATTTTGCTGCAGGCTTTGCCGCAGATTTCGCTGCAGGTTTTGCGGCTGGTTTTGTCGTTGTTTTTGCCATCTTTAATTTTTTAGAATCAGACCAATTGTATACAAACATAACCACGTTATATCAATCTGAATTTCAGGTTACTTAAAGATTCCAACAAGCAAATGTGAATTACCGCTACCGGTTTTTGTCGGTATGAAAGGATTAAAATGCATTAATAAAAATCCTGAAAGGCCTTTAGATAAAGGAAAATCATTATCAAAAAAAATAGATCCTTTCCGTAAAAATCTGGAAAGGATCTATTTTTCTTGAACTCACCGCGCAGGATCACGCAGAATCTTAGTCTGAATTCCCGCTAAACATGAAGCTTACTCCTTGTCCTTGAATAAGTAAAGAAAACGATTAGTCCGATTACCATCCAGAAAAGTGCGCTAAGCTGTGTCTGCCCCGGCAACGAAATGATCATTGCTGCGCACACAAGTATTCCAAGAATCGGGACAAACGGAACCAGCGGGGTTTTAAACGGGCGCACAAGAGTTGGATCAGACTTTCTTAAGATCATCACTCCTACGCAAACAAGAATAAAAGCGAATAAAGTTCCTATGCTCGTGAGGTCTCCAGCGACGCTCCCGGGAACAAAAGCAGCAAATGCACCAACAAATACGAATAATATCCAGTTTGACTTGAAAGGAGTTCTGTATTTCTTATGCAGATCAGAGAACAGAGAAGGAAGGAGACCGTCATTTGACATTGAATAAAACACACGGCTCTGCCCCATCAGCATCACGAGGATTACTGAAGTAAATCCAGCGAGGATAGCTACCGTTATTGAGGTGGATAACCATCCGTAACCTTTCATGTACGTATCAATAGCAAACGTTACAGACGCTTCTTTTCCCGCTGTAGCAAAGTCCTTCCAGTTTGCAACGCCGGTTAGCACATGACTAAACAAAATGTAGAGAACAGTGCAAATTGCGAGAGAGCCAAGAATACCTATCGGCATATCCCGTTTTGGGTTTTTTGCTTCCTGAGCAGCTGTTGAAACCGCATCGAAACCGATAAAAGCGAAGAACACGATACCAGCTCCGCCGAGTACTCCTCCCCAACCATGTTTAAACATGCCTTCGTGGCCTATTGCGTCCGCAGGAATGAGATACGGTGTGTGGTTTTCCGGAGTAATAAACTGCCACCCAAGCACTATGAATGTGAGGACAATCGCCACTTTTACAAATACTATGATTGCATTAACTTTTGCAGATTCACTTGTTCCACGAATTAGGAGCATCGTTACAAGAAGAAGAACGATAAGCGCGGGAAAGTTCATGTATCCTCCTTCAAAAGGCGAATGACACCATTCAAAAGGTATTACTCCGCCAAGAAGTTTATTCATGTACTCGCTCCACGCAATAGCAACAGTTGCCGCGCCAAGCGCATATTCGAGAATGAGCGACCATCCAATAATCCAGGCCACCAGCTCACCCATAGTTGCATAAGCATAAGTATATGCGCTGCCAGCTATAGGAATCATCGACGCAAATTCTGCATAACAAAGTCCAGCAAGCGCACATCCAATTGCAGCAACTACAAACGAAAGGGTAACGGCGGGCCCTGCAGCTTCAGCAGAAGCAGCGGCAGTTCTAACAAACAGCCCTGCACCTATGATAGCACCGATTCCGAGAGCAATAAGATTTCCAGCACCAAGCGTTCGTTTAAGACCATGCGAAGACTCAGTTGACTGGTGCATCAACTGGCTGATAATTTTTTTCCTGTGGAGACTCATGAGTAAGTTTTAGCAAGCCGGGCTGATCTGTGGCTTTGGGTTGCCAAAATAGATAAATAATCTAATAATCAAGAGTTCAAAGTTGCGAATGAATAATCACTCGTCGGCACTGGATAAAGGTAGCAGGTTCCCGCCGTTTCAAACCCAATAACTGCATTCTCTTATGCTATTATTTTCTCCCAAAAATCTCAGTCTGCAGCCTTATCGACTCCTCATGGATCACCTCATAAAGCTTCTTGATAAACTCAGCATCGAGCCCGGAAGCGCCGCCATTGTCTATCTGGCGTTTTAATACTTCTTCCCAACGACGGCGTTGAAAGATCGTTACATGATTGTTCAGCTTGTATTCGCCTATCTGATGAATGAGGTGCATCCTGCTTATTAACGATTGCAGGATAACATCATCTGCAGAATCAACTCTGGACCTCAGTTCAAGCAGCTTTCTGTGAAAATCCTGATCGTTTGAATCTGCTGAACGGATGACAAGAGTGGAAATTAATTTCGATAAAACCTCGGGTGTTATCTGCTGTTTTGCATCACTTAAAGCAACAGCGGGATTGATGTGGGTTTCGATCATCAGCCCATCAAGATCGAGGTCCATAGCCTTTTGCGACACGCTTTGGATCAGTTCCGGCGTTCCGCTGATATGGCTTGCATCACAGATAATTGGCAATGTAGGAAGCTGTGTCTTAAGGTCGATCACAATTTCCCAGCGCGGCGCATTCCTGTAAGAGATGTTTTCGAACGAATGGAAACCGCGATGAATCGCCGACAGTTTTGTAATTCCGGCGCGCTCTATCCTTTCGATCGCACCAATCCATAAAGAAAGGTCGGGGTTTACTGGATTTTTTATTAATACAGGAATATCCGTTCCTTTCAAGGCATCTGCAAGCAATTGAACGGTAAAAGGATTTACAGTTGTCCTGGCCCCGATCCATACCATATCGATTCCAGCTTTTAGGCAGGCTTCAAGGTGTTCGGGAGTTGCTACTTCCGTTATTACGGGCATTCCCGTTTCTTCTTTCACCGTTTTAAGCCATTCCAAAGCCTGCTCTCCGGCACCTTCAAATGCACCAGGGCGTGTTCGTGGTTTCCATACGCCAGCGCGGAAAACGTTATTCGGAAACGCGGCTGCAATCTGCCTCGCTGTTGACAAAACCTGTTCTTCGGATTCGGCACTGCAAGGACCAAAAATGGTGAATGGTCTTTCTTTCCCGGGAAACCAGGAATTTAACGGAGGAAATAAAAGGGTATCAGGCATTAAAAAATGAATTGGTCTGAATCTTCTAGTCGAAGGACATTTACCTCTCACTTAACGTAAGCGCCCATTGTTTAAGAGAGAAAATCAATGCGACGACATAATGAACAGAAGGAAAATCAGGTTAAATTGTTGAAAAGCGAAGATTTTCCAATCGGAAAAATGAATTCATCAATACCGCCAATTCTTGACTGTTCAACCAAAATTCTGCGTCGCGAATTTGCAATTTGCAATTGAATTACCAGCCCAATATCCAGGCAAACATCAGCGGAGCCACAATCGTTGCATCAGATTCGACAATAAACTTCGGGGTGGTTTTATCCAACTTACCCCAGGTTATCTTTTCATTTGGAACCGCACCGGAATAAGATCCATAGCTTGTTGTAGAATCCGATATCTGACAGAAATATCCCCAGAAAGGCACATCATGCCACTCAAGATCCTGGTACATCATTGGAACAACGCAGATCGGGAAATCGCCGGCGATACCTCCGCCAATCTGGAAAAACCCAACGCCTTTTCCGCCCGAATTTTCACGGTACCAGCCTGCAAGCCAAACCATGTATTCGATTCCGGATTTCATTGTTGACGCTTTCAGCTCGTTTTTAATGATATAGGAAGAAAAGATATTTCCCATTGTGGAATCTTCCCAGCCAGGAACGATGATCGGAAGGTTTCTTTCTGCCGCGGCGATCATCCATGAATCCTTTGGATCAATCTGGTAATACTGCTCCATCTCGCCCGAAAGCAGCATTTTGTACATATATTCATGTGGAAAATAACGTTCGCCCGCTTTTTCCGCATCGTTCCATTGTTTAAAGATATGCTTCTGTATACGACGGAAAGCTTCCTCTTCAGGAATGCAGGTGTCGGTGACCCGGTTAAATCCGCCTTCGAGCAATTCCCATTCATCATCCGGACTTAAATCGCGGTAATGTGGGACCCTTTTATAGAACGAATGCGCCACAAGATTCATGACGTCTTCCTCCAGGTTTGCTCCGGTGCAGGAAATGATATCGACTTTTCCCTGGCGGATCATTTCTGCCAGTGATTTCCCAAGCTCGGCAGTACTCATTGCACCGGCAAGGGTAATCATCATTTTTCCGCCTTCAAGCAGATGGCTTTCGTAGCCTTTTGCCGCATCCACAAGAGCTGCAGCGTTGAAGTGGAGGTAATGGTGTTCTATGAACTGTGAAACAGGACCTTTCATAATTGTCTGGAAATGGGCGGCAAATATAGTGTGTTACGTGGCAGCGCGAAATGTTTTCCGCGCTCATTGCAATACTGCGCCGTATGTTAAGGTAGTTTTATATCTGCTTTAAAACTTATGCACATTGCTCATTCGCTGTGTTTTTACTTATTTTTGCTGCTTGAAACCCAAATCATGAAAAAAATTTTACTCGTTACTGCAGCCTTTCTTGCTGCTATTACCAATTCTTCGGCGCAGTGCACGGAGCTTTTTATTTCTGAATACGTTGAAGGGACTTTTTTTAACAAAGCTCTTGAATTGTACAACCCAACCGGAAACCCTATCGACCTTTCAGCTTACCGTTTGATTCGCTGGGATAATGGCAGCACGGATGCAGATCAGGCCGGCGGAGATGGTATTCTTAACCTTTCGGGTACAATCAATGCCTACTCAACATTTGTTGTTGTGATAAATACCACATTACAAGGAACTGAAGTTCCGCCTGATATTGCTCTTGTGGCGAAAGCAGATGCTTTTTACGGAACTTCCTGCATCCCAGGAACCGGAATTGTGCGAACACTTTGCTTCAATGGTGATGATGCGCTTAGCCTTCAAAAAAACGTAAGCAACGTTTGGACAAACGTCGATATCTTCGGTTCAATCGGCGAGCGCCCCAGCAACTCTCAAGGTCTCTTCAGTCCTGGTGCAGGATGGACGGATATTGCACCTTTCTCTTCAATGCCTTCAAACTATGATGGAACGATTCCCTATTTTTTAAGATATTGGACACTTGATCAAACATTGGTAAGAAAGGCATCCGTTGTCGAAGGTGTTTCTGCAAATCCGGATCCTGAAACTTTCAATCCATCCGTTCAATGGGATTCTCTTGCAGAAAACACATTTGACTCACTTGGCTTCCATCATTGTACATGTAATATTGCCGGAATAAGCAGAGTAAATGACGGGCGTAAAATCAGCATTTATCCTTTACCTGCATCGGATTTCCTTAATGTTGTTGCTGAAGAGGCAATTACCGGAGTTGATATAACTGATATCTCAGGGAAACTTATCTCATCAGTTAAGTACGCAAACATTCAAAAAGAAATTAAGCTCGCAACTGGAGCAATGCCTGCAGGAGTTTATTTTCTACGCCTCAATTTCAGAAACGGGCAGGTTAGCTATCGGAAGATACAGATAGCACATTGATTTAAGGTATTTACTCCCTGAAAAGGAAATCTTATCATTATATGATAATAAGAAAGCTTTTGCTTGTATTGGCAATTCTGCCATTCTGCGTTGCGCTAAAAGGTCAGACCACAGCGGTAACGGGAACAGTTACCGATAACACTACCGGCGAACCGCTTATCGGTGCAAATATCGTTTACTCACAGGGCAAAGGTACCGTCGCGGATCAGGATGGAAAATTTATCCTGAACCTTGAGAATGGAGATTACATGATCACTTGTTCTTACACGGGTTACAAATCAGCCGAAAAAAAAGTAACAGCGAATGGAAACACGAAGGAGGTAAACTTTGCTCTTGCGGTAAATATGCTGCGGGAAGTGGAGATTGTTTCTGATGTGGCTATCGCCCGTGAAACTCCTGTTGCGTTCAGCAATGTGAGCCCCACTAAAATTCAGGAGCAGTTAGGAACTCAGGATCTTCCGATGATACTTAACTCAACGCCCGGAGTTTACGCAACTCAGCAAGGCGGCGGCGATGGAGACGCCAGGATTTCAATCCGCGGGTTCAATCAACAGAATGTGCTGGTGCTGATTGATGGGATTCCAATGAATGATATGGCTAATGGCCGTGTATTTTGGTCGAACTGGTTTGGGTTGGATAATTTAACAACTGGTGTTCAGGTTCAGCGTGGACTTGGTGCATCAAAACTTGCCATTCCATCCATCGGCGGTTCTATGAATATACTGACTTCAGGTATTGACACAAAAAAGTTCATTACCGTTAAGCAGGAAGTTGGAAATAATATGAATTTAAGAAGTGGAGTTACCTTTTCTACAGGGAAGCTTCCCCGCGGCTGGGCTATAAGCGGAGCATATTCTTTTCGTCGCAACGACGGATGGGTTGACCAACTTTATTCAAGGATGAACTTTTATTATTTCAAGGCCGAAAAACGGATCGGTAAACACCTTGTATCAGTTTCCGGCTTCGGCGCCCCGCAAACTTCCGCACAACGGGACTTCAGAGTGTCGATTCCAATGGGGGATTATGACCAGTCAGAGGCCTTTTCAGCTGGAATTGATACCAACCTCACGAATGGATACGGCCGGCGGTACAATCCAAGCTGGAATTACCTCCGCAGAACAAGAGATATAGAGGATGGAAATGAAGCGGGAAGCAGAATTTTTAATACCAGCCTAAATAGGTATCACAAACCTGTTTTGTATGCTAAAGATCTTTATCAGGTTAATAATAAATTTTATCTCTCTAACATTGTTTATGCATCTTACGGAAACGGCGGGGGAACGAGAATGTACGATGCTCCCTCGCTTGATTCAACCGGAAGACAAAACATTCAGGGAATTTACAATACAAATGCTTCAGGACAATTTAACAGCTATGCCGGTTATGGTCCCGACAAGCTATACAAGGGTCTGAGGAAGTCGACCAATTTCCTTGAAAATGCTTATAACACCCACAGCTGGTACGGATTATTATCGACGGCTAATTACGAGTTAAATTCAAATCTTAATATTTCAGCAGGAATAGATATACGGACGTATAACGGACGTACATATTCGAGGATAGAGGATCTATTGGGGGGAGACCTTGTTGCTCCAACAGGAAATGTAACTGTAAGCAATAATACCGACGACAGATTTCCTCTTTTCGAGGGAGATACGGTGCGCCAGAACATTGAACGCAAAGTTCGTTGGGGCGGAGCATTCGTTATGGCAGAATACAAGCGAGCCAACTGGAGTGCATTTGTTAATGTTTCTGCAGCAACTTCTTTTTACAAGCAGTACAATTACTTTCTGAAAAATCAACTGGCAGTGGATGATACGCTTTATCAAATCGGTTATGGTGAAACGGTTACCACGGAAAGTGGGAGAACATACCACCCGAATTCAAAAGAAGTTAGAGCTAACCAAACAGACTGGGTGAGTTTTACAGGCTATACTGCTAAGGGAGGAATGAATTATAATCTCACGGAAAAGATGAATGCATTCTTCAATCTTGGTTATCTCGAAAGAGTTCCATTGATAGCGAATGTGTTTACAACAGGCAATATACTGCGGACCAATGTGCAGAATGAAAAAATCCAGTCGGTTGAGGTTGGATATTCTTACAAATCAAAATCGTTCAGCGGTAATTTCAATACCTATTATACCGTTTGGCAAAACAGACCTATATCTGCCACGCTCATTGATGATAATGGCGATAATGTGGTGGTAAACGTTACCGGACTTGGTGCAAATCACAGAGGGCTCGAGTTTGATTTTGTTTACAAATTGTTAACAAACCTGAATTTCGAAGGGATGGCATCAATAGGCGATTGGCAATGGTCCGATGTTGCTGATGCCTTTATCCTCGATCCGGCAGGTGATGTTATTGATTCTGTAAAATTTGACGCCCGTGGACTGAAAGTGGGTGATGCTGCCCAGCAGACGTATTCAGCCAGCATTCGGTATGAGCCAATCAAGAAATTGTACATCAAACCACAATATAATTTCTTTGCAAGAAATTACGCGAACTTTAATCCAAGCTCCTATTCGGTATACGCGTTGAATGGACAACTTAATCCGGTAATTGGTCGCCAGGCATGGCGTCTCCCGGATTATGGAATGCTCGACATTAACGCTGGCTATGGTTTTATATTGAAGAAAATGAGAATCGATCTACGCCTTTCGGTATTAAATGTTCTGGATAAGTTTGCGATTACCGACGCTCAGGACAGTAACTTCAACACTCCTGGTAGCATGCAAAACGCTGCAGCTGCGTTACCTAATGTTCTGATGGGCCGTCGATGGGTGACTTCACTGGCTTTCACTTTTAATTGATACTGAGCCATGAAAAGCACGAAAAAATATTTCGTTTCAGCTGCGTGTACATTATTTTTACTGATCACTTCCTGCAATAAGGACCAGAAACTGGCCGATCATCTTGCAGGAAACTGGAGAATCGACCAGATAGCTTTGTCAGATACATCGGAGGTAGATCTGAACGTATACAAGCATTCCATAACATTCGAACCCTGCGAAGATGCTTACACTGCTACATGCCGGGCTTACTATTTTATTGATTCTGCATCCGTAAACATCTACACAGACAGCATAAAATACGATCTTCGTGGTGATGAATTAACTGTAACCTATGTACAGAAGCAATCTGTGATAGGATACCTCAAACACAGATTCAGTATCTTGGATCCCGAGTCAAACAACATTACTTTGACTGAAGAAGGATTAGCACCTGATGCTGCCAACAAAATCAAAGTTGTCATTTCAAAAAATTAAACCACAAACAATGAAAAAACTAATCTTTAATCTTGCCTTAATTACAGGCATTACAGCTGTGTCGGCACAGGCACCAGTGCCAACGTCATGGAATTGTGAAGGCGCAACTCCTGCGTTCTGGACCCTGGATCTTGGATCAGATCCGCTTTACGGATCTTCTTCTGCTTGCGAAGGACTAGGCTCACTGAAATTAAGTTTCAGCGACGAATTTGTTGTTATTTTTCTGGCCGCCCAACCGGGAACGATTTCTTATGACATTCGTGGAATGGTTGGTTCTGCACCGCAATGGAACGGAACTTTTGAAATCCAGGAATCTATAGATGGAGTAAGCTACACTACCTTTAAAACGCACACAGGCCTTGGAAGTATTCCCGACAACGCATGTGCCGCTGAAACTGCTGTTCCGACAAATTCTGCCTCACGTTACATCAGGTTTATTCTTATCGAAAAACTTGGCGGAAACGCGCCAACGGGCGGCGGAAATGTGAACGTCGACAACATCAGTATAGCTCCGCCGATTTTAACAGCAGCTAATATTGATGTTCAACAATTGCCGGATAACACGCCTGTGTTCAACGGCGGTGTTGCTTCACCTTCAAATACGTCGACAGTAACGTTTATTGTTTCAAACGTGGGCACTACTGAAACGCTAACCATTGATGGCGTTTCTTTTTCCAACCAAAGCTTTACACTAATAACACCTGAATTGTTCCCGATTGATATTCTTCCCGGACAGCTAGTCCCTTTTGATATCGCATTTATTCCTATTGGACCGGGAACTTCTCTTAATGAAGTTACTATTTTAAGCAATGATGCAGATGATGCTTCTTTTGTGTTCACACTCTATGGAGTTAGCGGCGACTTTGCCACAGAACCGACTTCTGCTGTTTCTTCAATTACTGCGGATGTAAATAAAACTTACAGACATATCCTTTCGTTTTCTCCAGAAATCCTCGATCAGGATATCTTAGGAGGGTATGTTCTTTTACGCAGCGAAAATGCAGCTGTAAGTGAAGCTCCTGCAGATGGCGCCAGTTATCGTCAAGGGCAAACAATTGGTAATGCTAAAGTTGTTTACGCCGGTCGTCCTACTTCCGCAGACTTTTCTGTTTCTGCGCATTATGTGCTTGCCGGAAAAACCTACCATTATGCAGCATTCCCTTACTCTGGCAGCGGGGTTTTCGTTAATTATATTGGAACGATAAACGATGTTGCAATCGCAACACCTGCAACCATGGTTTCGGCTTCAGAGTATTCTGCAATTGACCCGTCCGACGTTTCTTTCGTGACTGATCTTCAGGCACTGATCAATCCGCATACTTCAATTTTTTACGGCAATTACGCTACCACGATGGTGAGTCTATTTACTGCACGCGACACGTTTGCAGTGGTAGGAGCCAATACTTTTTCCAGAGTTATTGATTGTGTGTATAGTGGCGAAAGAAGAGTTTTTAACGACCCTTTCGACTGGACAGCTTTGGGTTACAGCCGTGAACACACCTATGCTCATAGCTGGATGCCATCCTTTGATGCAAGTGATCCTGAAGAGCCGGAATATAACGATCAGCATAACCTTTACCCCACTAAACAACAAAACGTAAACGAAACGCGATGCAACTACCCGTTTGGAGAAATTGTTGGGACTCCGATATCTGAGTATTTAGAAGGGAAGCTAGGTCTTGACATCAATGGAAAACGCGTTTATGAGCCAAAAGACGAGCAAAAAGGCAAAACTGCCCGTGCACTTATGTACATGGCAGTATGTTACACTGAAGGTGGAAATGTTTTTAGCTTTAATAATCCTGTTGGGGAACAGTGTCTTAACGTTCAAATAGATTATCCTCAGGATCAGAATTTGATCAAGAAATGGCATTTTGACTATCCTCCTGATGGTTTTGATATCGCGAGAAATGACTTTTTGGATTCGCTGCAGACCAACAGAAATCCATTTGTAGATATGCCT
>Ga0105049_10009347_pt1 | contig 11303 bp, 9 predicted proteins | sample MAT06_FD_78087 | JGI IMG/M metagenome (GOLD analysis project Ga0105049, IMG submission 78087) | Freshwater microbial communities from Lake Fryxell liftoff mats and glacier meltwater in Antarctica - MAT-06 | ecosystem: Environmental > Aquatic > Freshwater > Ice > Liftoff microbial mat | place... | reverse complement strand
TCCCGGCGTCAGGCTCGCCAGAATCGCGGGAGTTCACGAGTCATGAACGACCACAGCCCGCGTGCGGCGAGCCAACTCTTGGCGGCCTTGGTCGTTCGACCTCGGATCGCCCGCCAGCCGGCCTGGGCCACTTTCGCACCGATCTGCAAAGGCGTGTCGAGCGTCACCAGGATCTTATACACGAGCAACGAGAACGAGCTCGCGCCGGCTTTGCGGAAGTAGTGGACGTAACCGATCGCCACATTCGGGGCCGAGAAGCCGATGTTCTTTCGGCTCGATACTCGGCCATGGTGCAGGATCTCGACGTCGCTAACGTAAACTAGCGGCTTCCGCCGACCGACCTGCGTGGAGAGGTCGAGATCCTCGCCGCCGAAGCGGTAGTGTTCATCCCATCGGCCGCTGTCTTCAAAGACGCTTCGCGGCAGGAACACGGCGGCCCCCATCAGCACTTCCACGGTGCGTGTGCCCTCGGGGTCGAAGTGATCGCGGCGATAGTCGTAGTACGCACTGCGGAACAGCCCCGTCCAGCGTAGCAGACTGACGCGATGGAGCAGGGCCGCCAAAGTGGGCCGACGGCGATAGGAGATTTGGAAGAGGCCATCGGCTCCGCGCAGCCGGGGGCCGACCATGCCAACGCCCGGGTTGGCCAGGGCGAAATCGAGGAACTGCCGCAGAGCGTAAGGCGGCACGACCGTGTCGTTGTTCAGGAAAAAGAGGTATTCGCCGCGAGCGACGGCCGCGGCTTGATTGTTGGCCCGGGCGAAGCCGCGGTTATCCGTATTCGCCACCAGTGTGACCTGCGGGAACTCGGTGCGCACCATCTCCGGAGCGCCATCCTCGGAGCCGTTATCCACGATCACAACTTCAAACGACACTCCTTGGGGCTGCTTGAACAGCGACTCCAGGCAGTGACGCAGCATCGAGATGCAGTTCCAGTTGGCAATGCAAACGGAGACGCGCGGCCCATCGGGAGCCGGCCCTGTATCGAGAGCGGAGTCGGTCGCGGCGGTCGGCTGCGACTTCTTCATCGCCTGCGGCATGTGTAGCATCCTGCGGTAGCCCGCCAGTGACGGGCGCGGTCGAGTCCCTTCGAGCCGCCAACAACATCAGCCGGAATCCCCGGTTCGAGGAGTCCTTCTACCAATCCAGGCCGGAGGATGTCAACCGCACCCGGCCAAAGCCTTCCAGAACGGGTGCATCCACATTCTCTGGGTCTGCAAAGTCGTCCACTCGTTCCGCGAGTGCTCACTTTGCACGGAACGCGAGATCGCATTACCGCTCCGCCGTAATAGGTGGTCGCACTTGGCAACGCTTCATAGCAGGCGGATGTCCTGACATTGAAGGAGTGGGCTGGCGATCGGACCCTCAAGAACTGCTTACAGCGACGATTCTCGCGAGGTCAAACCAGACTCCATTATTGGGTTGGCTGCACGCCACGGTCTGCCAGCTGTCAGCCAAAAAGCCGCTTGGGTGAACCAGTCACGCCGGAAATCGTTATCGAACTCAAGCCACGGGTCTGGGAAACTGGTTTTTAAGGCCAGAGTGTTCTATAGTGGGCAGACGTGATTTTTTGAGGGCCTATTCTTGCTTACGCCCGAAACGCTTCCCTGGAATATCACGAGGCTTTCGGAGTTCTCCCCGATGCGGGTGTACGAGCGCTCATGACTTCCACGTCAGACGCCACAACGGTCGATGCGTCGGCCCTTGTCGAACAACTCAGCCGTTACCGGATTTTCGATCCGGGACGGCTGGCGACGCTGTGCGCGGAGTGCCCCGGCCCCACGGCCAGCGAGTTTGTCTCACAGGTCTTGGCGAAAGGAGCCCTGACACCGTATCAGGCCGGGAAGATTCTGTCGTGGCAGATCCCGGACCTTGTGGTGGGGCCGTATCGCATTACGGACTGCCTGAAGAGTTCAGGCTTCGGAGCCCTTCGCTGGGCCGTGGATGCGAGCGCCAAGCGATCGTTCCGAATTCGCCTGTTTCCTATCCGCAGCCTCTGGCAGGCCCGTGTGGCCAAGAGGCTGGTGCAGGCTCAATCGCAACTCTCCGCCCACCCGGCTCTCATTCCCCTCACGGATGTCGACAGCGCTCACGGCCAGCATTACCTTGTCTGGCCCCGCGTCGAGGGAGATTCTCTGGCGTCGATCGTGCGCGAGGCGGGCCCCTGGGCGGTACCGGACGCCGTGAGGCTCATTCGCACGCTTGCGGAAGGCCTGTCGCAGTGCCACCGGCGCGGCTTTGAGCATGGCTTCCTGCATCCGGAAAGCGTGCTGATTGGCACGGACGGGCAGCCCCGACTCCTGGACCTGGGCGCCGGACCGCTGCTGGCGCTGAATCTCTCCGAAGCCGAATCGATGCTCGACTCGCTTTCCGAAGCGAGCTACTGTGCGGATCTGATCGCGACAGCCGCCCCGGAGTTGCTCGCCGATCCAACATCCCTGAGCCCGGCTGCGGATCAGTATGGACTTGGCGTGATCGCTCATTTCACCCTCACGGGCCTGAAACCTTTCGAGGAAGAGGGGCTGATCCGCACTCTCGTCGTTCGCCAGTCGCCACAGGCCTCGCTTCACGAGCTCGATCCCGGACTTCCGGAAAAGCTCACCGCCATCGTGGATCGAATGCTCTCTTTCGATCCTTCGGACCGATTCCTATCGATGGACGAGGTGATCCAGGCCCTCACGGAATTCCTGGTGGATCAGGGCTCGGAAGCTCCCGCCTCGGAGAAGATCTCGGAGCCCGAAGTGCCTGCGTCACTGGAGCAGATCAGTCATCGCAGCGGCTCGGGCTCCTCTTCGGGCGGGGCGATCTCGTGGTCGAATTCGGGCCCCGATCCCGGTGTTGCCCGGTGGAGCGGGACGATTCCGCCGAGTCGATCCAGTTCGATCTGCCAGAAGACCGTCCCGTTGTGGCGATACCCGCCGCGCGCGTGCCGAGCCTGCCTCTGGAGCCGTTGCCCATCCTGGCTTCCGCAGCCCCGGATGAGAAGATCGGCTTTAACCTCAGCATGGGCCTCCACGACCAATCGATTCTGGAGACTCGCTTCAACGATCACGATGACGAACAGGACGACGATCTCACGCCCCCGTCGGATCAATCGATCCCCAGGCCGGCGCTCACGGAACAGAATGGCATCTCGAGGCTGTTGGAATCGATCGACGAGGATTTCGAGATCCGCATGCCGGATCTGTCGGGGAACCCGCTGGCCAAATCGCCCACCGAATTGGCCGGGGAGCGTCCGCTGTTGCGGCCGAGTACTCAGAGGGATGCGAAGGATCGCGACCTCACCATGCCGTTTGTGGGCCAGCCGGCGAAGTCGCCTCCGAACCCTGATGCCGAACATGGGTCTCAGTCCGTGCTCTGGAAGTCCGTCAAGCGGAGCGTGTTGTTCTGGCATCTTCCTTCCGACCGCTTGCAGGTGAGTCTCTTTGGTCCGTCCGCGTTTGTCCCTGGCACCACGGTGGAGCTCGAGTTCTTCATGCACACTCCGGATGCGGCCGACAGCGTTCGGACGATGTCGCGCGCCTTCCTTCGAGAGTCCGAACTCCTCGGCTGGGGCCCAGTGGCCCAGGAGGTGAAGCGAGAGTCCACGCTTGCGGTGCACATCGCCCTCGCGAATGCCGGGCTTTCGCAATCGCTCATGGGGCTGCTCTGGCGAGGCCAACCGCATCGAATGCGGCTCACCGTTCACGTGCCCTGGGAAAGCCCGCCTGGCAAGTCGCCTGGAATCATCTCCGTGGGCAAGGACAACGTCCGCATCGGCCGCGTCGATTTCCAGGTGAACATCCTGCCGCGAACGAGTTCGTGATCCTCATTCGCTCATTCCCTTGCCGGGGCTAACCTCGCTGGGTCGCAGTGCGGGCGATTGAGCGTGGACTGCGGCGCCGGCGTCTCGCCCAATGGCACCTACTTTGTGATTCGCTTTGTCTGGAACCCAATCAACGGTTGCCTCGAACTCAAAGTTCGTGCGATGGGGCGTCTCATTGGCGTCTTGCCCGGTGATTGGAATCGATGATGCGGGAAGGTTTTGGCGGCCAATAAACGTTCCCCTCGAAGTCAAAGTACGTGCCATTGGGCGTCTCGCCGGTGCGGGCGATTGATGGTTCCATCGTGCAGAGCATGTCAACGGTTTCTGAGTGGATTCGAGAGTCGTTGAACTTGCAGACGCGCACCGGCTTCGCTAGCACAGCCGGCTGGCCAAAGCCGTGACTCTTCCTCAGATCGCGTAATCCGGGGCGAAGACGTGGGCACGGCGTGGATGCACGAAGACCACGTCCCCCTTGCGGATCGCCAACTCCCTTGAGCGGCCAATGGGCAGGTCCACGCGGATCTCTTTCTGCCCGTCGATGGAGACGGCCACCACGCGAGTGACCGACCCAGCCGGGCGAAGATGCGTCACCCGAACCTGAAGGCTGGCTCCCTCGCTTGGTTCAACGCTGATGTCAAGATCGTGGGGCCGCACGTACACTTTCGCGGCACCGAAGGTCTGGTTCTCCGGCCCAGGGCAATCGAAGACGATCTCGCCGACGTGAGCCTTGCCGTCTTGAACGCGTCCGTGGAACACGTTGACGTTTCCGAGGAAGTCCAGGACGAAAGCACTCGCAGGAGACTCAAAGACGGCGTCCGGCGTGTCGAATTGCTCCACCTTTCCCGCATTCATGACCGCCACGCGATCGGAGACTTCAAAGGCCTCTTCCTGATCGTGGGTCACGAACAATGTGGTCACGGGATATTCGTCATGGAGTCGACGCAGCCACTGTCGCAACTCGGCCCGGACCTTGGCATCGAGGGCGCCGAAGGGTTCGTCGAGCAGCAGCACCCGCGGGCTGGAGGCCAGTGCACGAGCCAGCGCGACACGCTGCCGTTGGCCGCCGGAGAGTTGGGAAGGATAGCGTTGGGCGAGGATGTCGAGCTTCACCAGGGACAGAAGCTCCATCACCCGAGCCTGGACGTCGGCGTTCGCCCACTTCCGCACGCGAAGTCCGAAGGCGACGTTTTCAAACACCGTCATGTGGCGGAACAACGCATAGTGCTGGAAGACGAAGCCGATGTTCCGATCGCGGGGGTTCTGGTTCGTGATATCGTCGGTCCCAAACTGAACCGTACCGCAATCCGCGGCTTCAAGCCCGGCGACGATCCGGAGGAGCGTCGTTTTCCCCGAGCCGGACGGGCCCAGCAACGCCACGAGTTCGCCCTCGGGGACCTTGATGCTGACGTCCTGCAAGGCCGTGAACGAACCGAATCGCTTACTGACGTTCTGGATGACGATGCTCATGCCTTCTCCTGGCTGATCTCGGGGGGCAAGTCGCGTTCTTGCTCTTGTCTCACTCGCGGCTCGATCGAGACTTTCACCACGAGGGTGACCAGCGCAAGCAGCGTCAGCAAGGATGCCACGGCGAACGCGGCTGGCTGGTTGTACTCCTGGAAAAGCTTCTCGACCCGCAGCGGCATCGTATCTGTCAAGCCTCCGATTCGACCGGAGACCACATACACGGCACCGAACTCGCCCATCGCCCGCGCGTTGCAGAGGATCACGCCGTAAAGCAGGCCCCACTTCACGCTCGGCAGGGTGACTCGGCAGTATAGCTGCCAGCCACTGGCGCCCAGGCTCCGGGCGGCGAGTTCTTCATCCGGACCCATCGCTTCCATCACGGGAATCAGTTCCCTTGCCACGAAGGGGAACGTCACGAATGTTGTCGCCAGCACCAGGCCAGGCGGTGCGAAGATCACCTGGTAGTTGTGGGCAAGCAGCCACTCGCCCAGCGGTGTCTGCAATCCGAAGATCAGCACGAACACCAAACCAGCGACCACAGGTGAGACGGCAAATGGCAGGTCGATGAGCGTGATGAGAAGGGTTCGTCCCGGGAATCGGAATCGTGCGATCAGCCAGGCCGCAGCCAGGCCGAAGACGACGTTCAGGGCCACGGCGATCGGGGCGACCATCATCGTGAGGAAGATGGCGTGCCGCGTCTCGGCGTTGCCCACAAGGTTCTGCCAGTACGTGCCAAGCCCCTTCGCAAAAGCCTGGGTGAAGACGCTGGCGAGCGGGACCAGAATGAGCAGCCCGACGATTCCAAACGTCGCGGAGATCAAGATCGCGCGGACGACAGGCGAGCCCTCCGGCCGCCGCCGGGCAGCAGGCGGAGGTGGAGGGCTGATCGGCAGCGTCGAGGGAAGGTGCGGCTCGGCCAGGGATGCCTTATGCATGTCGCTGGCTCCAACGTTCGAGGAGGTTGATCACAACCAGGAGCGTGAACGACATCGCGAGCAGCATCACCGCAATGGCGGCGGCCTCACGGTAAGCGAACGCCTCAAGTTGGGACACGATCAGCACGGGGGCGATCTCGGTCTCGAACTGAATGTTGCTCGAGATGAAGATCACCGAGCCGTACTCGCCCAGTCCGCGAGCGAACGCCAGGGCGAAACCGGTGAGCACCGGCGGCACCAGTGCGGGCAGGAGCACGCGGCGGAAGGTCTGCCCCGGCGTGGCACCGAGAATGGCGGCCGCCTCTTCCGTTTCCACATCGAGTTCCGCCAGCACCGGCTGCACCGTTCGCACCACGAACGGGAACCCGGTGAAGATCAGCACCAGCACGATTCCCAAACGCGAGTAAGCCCCTTCGATGCCGATCGGAACCAGGAACTGCCCGAGCCAGCCGTTGGGGACGTAAAGGCTGGCGTAAACGAGGCCGGCCACCGCCGTGGGCAGTGCGAGCGGCACGTCGACAAGTGCATCCACCAACCGGCGAAAGGGGAAGTCGTAGCGGACGAGCGTCCACGCCACGATCAAGCCGAGCACCGAGTTCACGATCGCGGCCACGAACGAAACACCAAACGTCAGGGCGTACGCGGCCCGCGCTCGCGGCGTCCACACCACGGACCAGAAGTCGTCCCATCCGAGCGACGCCGCCTTGAGAACGCAAGCGATCAGTGGAATCAGCACCAACGCACTGAGATAGAAGACGACGTAACCCAGAGTCAAGGAGAAGCCGGGCAACACCCGGCGGCTGACACCGACACTCATACCTGGGCCTCGCTTCCATTCGAGAAGTCCATCAGATGCTTTTCTCTCATCGCCTCGCGGCGCTCTGAACTTGATCGAACAGGCCGTTCTCGGCGAAGAATTTCTTCTGCACATCGTCCCACTTCCCCGAGGGGACGAGGGTGGTCGCGCGGCGCAGATCCAGGTCGGGGAAGAGGCCCGTTCCGTCAGGCTTCTTGCGGTGGCGGTCGAAGATACTCGGATTCGTGGGGCGATGGAAGTGCGTCGCGATCACTTCCTGGGCCTCGTCGGTGTACAGGAACTTCATGTAGGCTTCCGCAGCCGCCTTCGTCCCCTTGCGGCGAACGTTGGCGTCGACGATCGCGACGTGCGGCTCCGCCAGAACGCTGATCGGCGGATAAACGATCTCAAGCTGGCCGCCACTCTCCAGCACTTCGAGGTGAGCCTCGTTTTCCCAGGTCAGGTGCACATCGCCGATGCCCTTCTGGGCGAAGGTCATCGTCGCTCCACGGGCCGCGGCGTCCAGAACGGGCACCTGACGAAAGACTCGAGTAACGTACTCGCGGGCTTCGTCCTCCGTTCCCCCACGCCAGATCACCGATCCCCACAGCGAAGCAAAGCTCCACTTCCCGTTGCCGGAAGTCTTCGGGTTGGGCGTAATGACTTTCACTCCCTCGCGAGCCAGATCGGACCAGTCGTGAATGCCCTTGGGGTTCCCCTTGCGAACCACGAATACAATCGTGGAGACATAAGGCAGCGAACGATTCGGGAGCCGATCCTCCCAACCGGGATCGATCAGTCCGCCCTTGCGAACGGCGTCGGTATCCGTCCAGAGGGCGAGCGTGACGACATCACCGGGCAGGCCGTCGACGATGGAGCGAGCCTGGCTGCCGGAGCCTCCGTGCGACTGCCGAATGCTGAGCTTTACGCCAAGGTCTTTCTCGTAATGATCGATGAACCGCTCGTTGATGTCGTGCCAGAGTTCGCGAGTGGGATCGCAAGCGACGTTCAGGAGTTCCACACCCGAGCGATCACGTATGACGCCTGCGGAAATGACCCACGCCGTGGCACCAAGCAGGTAAATCGCGAGGCCAATAAGGAGGAGTTTCACTTTCATGAGCGTCGCTCTCGTGGGGAATTCGCCGTCATTCTTCGGGCTGCGTCCCGTCCGATTCCAGGGTGAAGGCCGTCTTGCAGCGCGAGCAAAGCACCCCGGTTCCGTTGTTCCGTTCTGCGAATCGAATCTTCTGGTTGCAGAAGGGACAACGGCAGGTCTGCGTCCTGTTCCATTCCGAGTCCTCACGCTTGCGAAGGACTCTGAGCCGGTGTACGCCCAGGATCCAAACCATCTCGACGAGCAAGCCGGCGAAGACCGTAAAGCCAAAGATGCGCCCGAGAGATTGATTCGAGCCCGAAGATCCGTTGGATTTCACCGATCCCGTTGTCGCGATCAGCGGCGAGCCAACGACACAGAACTCGCACGGCTTTCCATCCTTGGAAGGAGTGTAAGGAATCTCGGTCGAACAACTGGGGCAGTGCAAGTGCGTGAAACCGGTCTCGGGGATTGCTCCTTCCTCTGCGCTCGCGGGAAGGAAAAACCAGCCTCGACTGAGGATCAGCACGCCGAGACACAGAAACGCCCCTGACAGAGTGAGCGGATCTCGCAGCAGTCGCTTCGGGCCCATGTTGCTCATGACGATTCTCGACAAGGACTCGCCACTCGGATTCAGCGGTTCAGATCGATCGCTTGCAGAGCGTTGCTTCCCGGCTGGATGCTAACCTTGAGTCCCGAGGTTTTCGAGTTCATGTAGCGTGCGGGCACTCGCGATGCGGGCAGTGTGTCCTCGTCGAGTTTCGTCGGGGTTTTGTACCACTGGATGGAGACTTCATATTCTCCAGGTGGTACGCCATCGTCGCTATTGTAAGTGCTCAGCGTGAAGCTACCATCCTCTTTCACAGTTCCCTTCGACTGGGGAACATTCGGATCGCGACGGCCCACGGGGTGAAGCGACACGACGGCTCCCTCGGCGGGTTTGCCATGGAACTTCAATTCGCCGCGAGCGGGATGCACTTCGACTTTCGTGGTGCCGTTTCCTCCGGCTGCCAGAACGCCGACAAGCAGGAGTGCCGCGATGCTCCCGACTCCTGCAAGGAGCTTCGTGCGACTCAAGAAGGCCAGCGATTCCCGCGGGCTGTCCGCCGTCGGCTTCGGTATGGGCCTGGAACTCTTGGGACGGTTCGGCTGCGATGTCGCCGTTGCGGGCGGTGCCTTCACAGCCACGAACGCGGCCTTGCACTGACTGCAACGGACACGCTTGTCCGGTAGCGACTCCGCGGGCAGACCGATCGCCCGGCACATCGGGCACTGCACGACGGCGGGCTGCAAGGCGGGCAAAGGCGACGAATCTTTGGACGACTCCGCTTCACTTCCCAAAGGGGATTCCTCGCCGGCGTCCTCCTGAATCAAGAGATCCGCGGCGGCGTCATCCGCCGTCAAGGCGTCACTCGAATCAGGCTGGTCGGCCTCCACCGCCACCTGGAACAACTCGCTCTCCGTCGCGGGGCTCGCTGATTCTTCCTCATCAGACGCTGCCGGAGACGGGGCCAATGCGACGGGTTTCAGCTTCGCTTCCACCACAACAGGCTCGGATGTGGCTGCATCTCCGCCTTCCATCGCGAGCAGTGTCTCCACGCCCTCGGTGGGTAATGCCGACTTGAACGCGGCCCCATGACGCACCCGCGAGAGCCGTCGGCCTTCGGTGTACGCCGCCAGGTGGCGAGTCCCACGACGGCGCGAAAGCTCGCTGAGGCCCAGGTTCCAACTCGCGAGAATGCCTCGCTCATCCAGTTGCAATGCATGCTGGAAGTCTGCCATCGCCTTCGCAGAATCCCCCTTGAGACGATGGACAATCCCCCGACTCGCATACGCGATCGCACTCTGGGGTTCAAACGTCAGGAACGACGCCAGATCCGCCAACGCCTCGTCGTACGACCCTCGCTGAATGTAAGCCCGTGCTCGCTCAAGATAAGCCGGCGCGAACCCGGGATCATGCTCGATCGCATGCGTCAGATCCTCGACGGCCGCGAGATACTGCCGGGCGTGCGAGTGGGCCATCCCACGGATCAGGTACGCAGGTGTGAAGTCCTCCACCAGTTCGAGTGCGGAGTTGCTGTCCTCGATGGCTTCGGAGAAACGATCGGTTCGGTCATACGCGATCGCTCGATTGAGATACGCCGGAGCATATTCCGGTTGCAACTCAAGCGATTGATTGAAGCTGCCGATGGCGTTGGGGAATTCCTTCTGTGCAAGCTGGATCATCCCCCGATTGAAATGGGCCTGGCTGTTGTCCGGCTCCCGCCGCAGCACCTCGGAAAAGTCCGCCTCGGCCAGGTCGTACTCCCCGCGAAGTCGGTAAATCGCTCCACGCCGCCCATAGATTTCGACGGCGGAGGAATTCAGGCGGATCACTTCCGAATAATCCGCCAGGGCGCGATCCCATTCCTCGAGAGATTCGTGAACCTGGGCCCGGTTGGCATACGCCACGGGATTGTCCGCGTTCCGCAAAAGGGCCTCGGTGTAATCCGAGATGGCCTGAGCGTGGTTCCCCTGCTGACGATGAGCATGGCCTCGTTGCAGATACGCCGGGATGTAACTCGGCTGTAACTTGAGGACGCGATCGAAGTCTGCGACCGCTTCGCGGACTTCGCCCTTGGGCATGTAGCTCTTGCCACGTTCATAGTAGGCGAGTGCGTCGTGGGGATTTCGCTCGATGGCGGATGTGAAATCCGCGATGGCACGATCCCACTGCGCCAGGTCAGCGTAAGCCGAGGCACGGTGGAAGAGAATCGATCCATTGTTCGGATCCAGGCGAAGCGCTTCGCTGCAATCTTTGACCGCCTCCCCGGGGTGATTCATGAGGCGGTGAATGATGCCCCGACCGAGTCGAGAACTGGCATCACCAGGCTGAAGGCTCAAAGCCGCTTCGTAGTCGGCCAGCGCCTTCGCATGATCACACAGGAAACGGTAAGCGTCCGCGCGGAGCGAATACGCACGAGCGTTCGACGGATCGAAGCGAATCGCCGACGTGAACTGCACCAGGGCCGGCTCGTACTCGGTTTGCTGAAGATAGCGGAGGCCTCGTTCGATCCCGGCAAGCCCTTCCATGGAGCGCTCGCTCGCGACGTTCTTGACGCCATCCCGAGGTAAATCGACGCGAGCGTCCGGGAGCCCAGCCGACTCCTGTTGGGGTGAAACTTCATGAGCGGCGGGATTGATGATGTTGCGAGGCATGGTCGATTCCTT
>Ga0105049_10009346_pt1 | contig 11303 bp, 6 predicted proteins | sample MAT06_FD_78087 | JGI IMG/M metagenome (GOLD analysis project Ga0105049, IMG submission 78087) | Freshwater microbial communities from Lake Fryxell liftoff mats and glacier meltwater in Antarctica - MAT-06 | ecosystem: Environmental > Aquatic > Freshwater > Ice > Liftoff microbial mat | place... | reverse complement strand
CTTCGGCCTACGGGCGTTTCACCCGCCGGACCCAAGCTCGAAACGCGGACCAAAGTTACATTGTCAGGCCCGAAGGTCGTTCGCATCGAGGCGCCCGAGCAGGTCCAGGCGCCTCGCCCGCGTCGGGTTGGTCCCACCGGCCCTGGCACGGGCGCTCCCCGCCCTGGCGGAGCAGAGGACGATCGTAATAGAAGCCCCCGCCGCCGCGATGCGGTGGTAGTACCCCCCGGTGCGAAGCGTTCGAGTGGAACGGGAGTTCCCGAGCGGCGCCGTGGACGGAGCGACTCGGATTGGACCGGGGCAGCCGTCGGCACCTTCAGCGAGACAGATTTAATAGAACGTGAGGAGCGGCTGGCCCGTGCGGGGGGATTCCTTAAGAAACGTAAGCAAGATGCTGCTAATAAGGCCGCTCACGATCTCGCCGATCAGAGCGAGCCCGAGGGGCGCATCCGCATCGCGGCTCCATTTACGATCAAGGATCTTTCGGCCGCCACCGGGGTCAAGGGTTCGGACATCGTCAAGAAGCTCTTCATGCAAGGCATCATGAAGAAGATCAACGACGCGATCGAGGTCGATCGGGCGATTGATATTATGATCGACTTCGATATCGATCTTGAGGTCACTCAGGCTCAAACCGCCGAAGAAGTGGTTTCGTCGGGGTTTGAAAAGCGTGAGACCAAGGACCTCCGCCACCGCGGGCCGGTCGTTACGATTCTCGGCCACGTTGACCACGGCAAGACAAGCCTGCTGGACAAAATTCGTAACACGAACGTCGCCGCGGGTGAAGCGGGCGGGATTACCCAGAAGACCAGCGCGTTCATCGCGAGCGTCGAGGTTGAAGGCAACAAAAAGGACGTCGTGTTTCTCGATACGCCCGGCCACGAAGCATTTACATCCATGCGTTCGCGCGGTGCCAAGATGACAGACGTCGTGGTACTTGTAGTCTCCGCCCCCGAGGGCGTGATGCCCCAAACTATTGAAAGCATCAACCACGCCAAGGCGGCGAAGGTGCCAATCGTCGTCGCGCTCAACAAAATTGATCGCCCCGATGCGACCGACGCTCAAATCCAGAAGACTCTGGGGCAGTTGGCGAGTGCGGGCTTGAATCCCACGGAGTGGGGCGGCGATACCGAAGTAATTCGCACGAGTGCGACGACCGGCCAAGGTATTACGCAGCTGCTCGAAGTGCTCGATTACCAGTCCCAGTTACTTGATCTTAAGGCCGACTTTGAAGGCGCGGCTCAGGGCACTGTAATTGAATCAAAGATGGAGGAAGGCCGCGGGGCAGTCGCGAGTCTGCTCTTGCAACAGGGCCGCCTTAAACTCGGTGATTTCGTGGTCATGGGACGATCGTTCGGGCGTGTTCGCGATATCACCGACGGTAAAGGAAAGCGTACCAAGGAGGCGTCGCCGCCCTCCCCGGTGCAGATCTCGGGTATCGATGAAATCTGCGATGCTGGTGATAAGTTCTACGTGGTCGATTCGTTGAAGAAGGCGCAAGAAGCTGCTGATCAGCGGCGGGTGCGCGAGCGTCAGCTTGCGCTGGCCCAACCGAAAGTTACGTTGGACAACATTCTTACGCAGATCACCGACAAGGAAGTTAAGGAAATCCTGGTCGTGCTCAAGACCGACCAGCAGGGCACGGTGGACGTGCTCAAGGGCGAGTGCGAGAAGGTTAAGAGCGCGGAAGTCAAGGTTCGCGTTCTTCACTCCGCGGTCGGCGGCATCACCGAAAGCGACATCCTGCTCGCGGATGCGTCACGCGCCATCGTGATCGGCTTTAACGTAATCCCCTCCGGCAAGGCGCGTCAGTTGGCCGAGCAGAAGGGTGTTGAGATCCGAACCTATCAGGTTATTTACGATATAACCGACGACCTCCGCAAAGCCGCCGAAGGTATGCTGGCACCCGAGCTCCGCGAGGAGATTCTGGGCCACGCCGAAGTCCGCCAGGTCTTCCGTATCAGCAAGGTGGGTTCCATCGCTGGCTGTTACATCACCGATGGTGTCGTGCAGCGCGATGCGTTTATCCGCGTTACCCGTAACGGTGTGGTGGTGGAGAACGATCGTAAGCTCAGCCAGCTCAAGCGTCTCAAGGACGACGCCAAGGACGTTCGCGCAGGCATGGAGTGCGGCATGAAGATCGACGGCTACGACGATATCAAGGAAGGCGATGTTCTGGAGTGTTACAAGAAGATCGAGGTGAAGCGAACGTTGTAACCAAGAGCCCGGTTTCAGACCCTGGTAGTTTGCTTACATCGCGGGACCAAACTCGGCGTGTGAATACAGACTGTGCGTGTAAACAAAAACTTTGCTTGTTGCCATCCTCCAGTTTGAGCTGCACATCCACGATGCCTCGTCGCTCAAAGACAAGCGTCGCGTGGTGAGATCGCTCAAAGATAGACTGCACCGCGAGCATCAGTGCAGCGTCGCCGAGGTCGGGCTGCTGGATCAGATGGGCACCGCGCAGCTGGGCTTGGCACTCGTCGGTTCCGATGCGCGGCACTTAGGGGCAACGCTAGATTCGATTACGTTAAAGATCCGCGCCTTCTCTCACGAGGCCGAGCTGGGCGACACCTTTCGAGAGATCATAACCAACGGCAGCGGCGCTCAACCCGCCGCCGTTCAGGGTGCCGGAGAGGGTGGTGATGGCGCGGAAGAGCTTGATGGGGAAGCCGTGGACACGCTGGCGCAGGAGTTGACAAGGCGGATTGATTCGCCGAATGAATAGTTATATATGAGCCATAAACTCGAACAGTTTACCGCAGACATCGAACGAGGCGTGCGCGATGTTTTGTCCAAAGGCCTGCAAGACCCGCGTGTGGGTGGGCTTATCACCGTTACCGCCGTCCGCGTCCTCCCTGACCTCAGCCGGGCCTTCATAGATATCTCGATAATGCCCGAAGCCCGCCAGGAACTCTGTTTTCACGGGATCACCGCAGCTGCGGCTTACATCCGCCGCGAAGTCTCCAACTCCGTTCGAGCACGTGTGCTCCCCGAGTTTGTTTTCCGGCTCGACACTAAACTCAAGAAGGAAGCGGCGATTCTTAAGGGTCTTGAGCAGATTCGTGCTGAACGCAGGTCTAAAGGGCTGCCGGAAATTCCTGAACCTATCCCAGCCGAGGGCGATGAGATTGCTCAGACGGACGAGACCCACGAGAGTGCCGACCAAGTAGACACTTACCTGCGCGAGGACACCAACGATCCAGCATCTAATGAGCACATCGACCCTGAGCGTCCAGACCCGCCCCCAGGGCAGCCGCACCCCTAGCCCCTTTTCAACCAGCCGCCAACCCCCACTATGCTGACCTTCTCCACCTCTGTCAAAGATTATCTTACCTCGACAACGTAACGTGACTTCACCTCGCACCGCAGAGTATCCACCACGTGTCGCACCCCATTCAGTCTATTCCTGACCGCCTTCGGGCGCTTATAACCCGCCTTGAAGAGCAGGCGGGCGGATCTCACCAAGCACTGACGACCGCCGCGGCTCACTCCGCCACGCCCCATCATCCCCCGGCGCCCCAAACACTCTTGTGGCACAGCGTTCACGGAACCTTAATCTGGGAAGCATCCTCTGCGCAGGCCCGGCTTTCGCACCAGCATTTGCTCGAGCATTTCGCCGACTATAACGATCTGCGGGTGGCGCCGACGGCACAGATCATTTCTTGCATCGGCGAGCGATCTCCGCTTGTGACCGAGCGATCATTGCGTCTGAAGGCCTGGCTTGGTGATCTCTTCCGACGAACCCACGCGATGGACCTTGAGTTCCTTCGTAATATTTCGCGCGGCGACGCGAAGGCCTTCCTGCTTTCGTTGGATGGCATGCCAGCCAGCGGGGCGGCTTATGTTGCCGGCGGGCTTCTGGGGGATCACTCCATTCCAGTAGATATGCGATTACTTGCGTTGTTCGTGGAGGAGCAGGTGTTTACCACCCAAACCACGCTCGCCCAAGCGGCGGCAGCGATCGAATCATCCTTCCCGCCCGATCAACTTCCAAAGGTTCTGCGTCTTCTGCGGTGGTGGTCGGATCATCACGGGCAAGCCCCAAAACGAGAATCGTTTGATTTGTTTAAACCGCAGCCGATCGCACCACTTGAGGTGGCCACCGAAGAGTCGGCACGAAAACGCGCCCCGCGCCGTCGGTCAGAACTCAAGCTCGAGTCCCGAGGCCGTGGATCACGAGGGAGCGGGTCGGCCGCGCTTTCCGTCGGGGACGATGTTGAAGCAGCGGCGCAGGTGAAGAAAAGTCCGCGAACGACACAGCCCCCACCCTCGCTTGACGATGCTACGCGGGCCGCCGAAGAAGCAACGAAGCCTGAAACCGATGCCACACCGGAACCCAGCGACGGGGCTCGACGTAAGCAAACCAAGAAGCCCTCATAGCCAACTTTCAATGCGTTTGGAACCGCGATACTGTTATGTGTAAAGGCTCTATCGACGCGGGTGCGCTCCCCGCCGTCCACCCAGAACGTCGGTTAAAAGCTCATGATGCATGCCCGTCGAATAGCCGAAACTTTCCCCTCTCTCTTGCCAATCCCCGGTGCAATCCGCCTGTTGCTCCGAGCGGGATCCGCCTCAATCGTAATTGCGGGGTGCTCCATGGCGTTCATTCCCTCTGGATGTACGTCCAACACGGGCGGCGTGCGCGAGGCCGATTCGAACCGGGCGGGGGAAGCCACGGGTGGCGGTCGCCGAACGGATTCTGATCAAGCCGATTATTTCAACCCTTCATTTGAAGTATCTCCGCGTGCGAAGTTGGAGCAACTGGCTCTGCGGCAGCAGGGATCGGCAGTCGTTCCGCCCAACGTCCCTGACCTCGCGGATCAAACCCGACGAACCAAGTTAATTCCTACAGGAATGCCGCCCGAGCGACTTGAGATTGATCTCGCGGCGGCGATCAGTGCGCTCAAATCTGCCCAAAGCGTTACAACCACTCAGCCAATCGCGGAGAAAGTTCTCACTGCGCAGAACAGCCTTGAGTTGTCTCGTGTGTATTCCGCTGGGCGAGAGAGACTCACCGCGGGAGATGCTTTAGGTGCCTTGCCGTTGCTTGAGGCGGCAGCAAAGCTCGATCCGGGCTCCGTTGAAATACTTACGGTCCTTGCCGAAGCGCAGCTTGGGGCAGGGCGGAGATCAGCTGCACTTGCCACTTACGAGCGGGCTATCGCGAGGGGGCTGACCGATGCCACCGTGCTTGCCTTCGTGGGGCGGGAGCAACTCCGCAACCGCCGCTACGCAGAGGCTGCGCCCTTGTTAGAAGCCTCGCTTAACTCGTTGAGCTTACCAGAACTCGCCAAGGCGGTCGCGGCGGCTGATCTCTCCGACGCACTCTTGCAATTAGGTTATGTTCGCGCCTCAGCGCAGCTGCTCTCCGCGACCCTCGTCAAACTTCCAGACGCGGCGACCGCTGGAACGTTAACATTACAAGAGGCCGAACTCTACCGCCGACGTCCCGAGCTTTGGCAACGGGCTGGCGATCTTCTGCTCGCGGCGAACCTTCCGGCCCAAGCCGAGCACGCGTTCGCGAAAGCGGCGGAGCTTCCGGGGGCCGACTCGCAAGCATTGGCGCGCCGAAGAGTAGAATCGCTGATTGATCGGGGACAGACCGCGCAAGCAGCGCTACTCCTCTTTGATGCCCCAGGGGGCGTTGATGTTAAATTATTATCTCGGCTACTTGGCGATGAATCAATAGCCACGTCAATCTTGGAATTCGGCTGGGAACGGGCGATTTCCCAGAGCCAAGCGGACGCGCATCGCACAGTACTGGCTAGTTTCGAGGCTGCACGGGCAACCAATCAATCTCGCGTCGCCTCGCCGATGCTGGGCTGGTTTTTATATCGCTTCCCCGACTCGCCGGATGCCTTCCCCGCGCTGATCGAGTCGTACGGCACCGATCAGGCCGACAAGCTCACCGATGTTGTCTCGCGACTATGTTGGAACCGCCCCGAGCTCGGGCTGGCATTCGCTAACGACCTGGTCGACCAGTACGGCGAACTGGAAACCCTATTTCAGTGGTGCCAGAAGCGGTCAACAAACCAGCCTCGCGCCTGGATGCTTGGCCATTATATTACAATCGCTGCCGGACGTACCCCCACCGATGAATCAATAAATAATGCTCCGCGTGGCACACCGCCTGAGATGGCGGCCGTTGTCCGCACGATGGTTTTCGCATCGCAAGGTCGGTGGAGCGAAGCAGAAAAGGCCGCCGCTGTCACGACGGAGCCGCGGCCGCGAGCACTTGCGCTCGCTTACTTACAGCGGTATGACGAAGCACTTGCCACTGCACCGCGGCCGACGGTCGATGGGCAGAGCACCTCAGCATCGAACCCCCAGCAAAACTTAGGTTTAGCATCGCTCTCGCCGGTGGTGCTGGCCGCATGGGCGATGGAACGTGGCGACTGGGCCGCTGCGGAAAAACTGTTCCTAGCCGCCAAGCGGGATTCACCTGCTGACGAGCGTTCTTACGCGGCTCTCTTCCAGCTGTACGCGCCCAAGGGACCCCTGTCCGACGAAAGCAAGATCTCGCAACTCGCCAAAGATCTCCGTCTTGCGTCTCCCGAGAGCCGTTTTGCCAGAAGTATCGCGGCGCGCGATGCGTTAGCACGCGGCCGTTTCCAGCCAGCGGCTGACATAATTTTCCCTCTCAATCGTGCGGGGCTCGCGACCGCAGACTCACTCGCCCTGCTCGTGGCCCTTTGCGAACGATCGTTCGAGTCTGAGCCCTCAATTACCGATGATGCGCTTGCACTTCTCGAATCGTCGCAAAAGGGATATCCACTCCACTTAGCATTCTTGTTAAGTCGGGCTCGCCTCATGGTGCTTCAGAAGAATCACACGGCGGCGGCTTCACTGCTCGAGGTCGCTTACAACCAAACACCTAGGCGAGAGTTGGCTCGCCTTCGCGAGAATATCGTTCGAGAGGGGTTGCAGGACCCAGCCACCGCCGACGAGTTGCAGCGCATGCGACTTACATCCGCTCCTCGCGATGCGGACCTTACCCTTGAGTATGCCCGATTCCTGATCGCCCGGAGCGACTTCGTCGCGGCGACCGATGTGCTTTCCGCGGGGTTGCCATCTTCCCTGCCGCTCACTCGGGAACAGTCCCAGCGGCTCGGTGGCCTCGTCCCGGAGATTAAGCCCGAACTCCTACTCTCATCTGGGCCTGAGACCGCTGATCGAGCATTAGCGCTTTTTGATGCTATTCTCGCCCGCGGGGTCGTGTTACCTTTACAGACCCGGCTGTCGCGGGTAATGCTCGTGTGCGCTGGGCACAGTTCAGATTCCAAGCGTATTTACGATGCGGTCAACGACGTAATTGTTTCATCGCCAGATCTGTCGCTGCGGCTGCGAGCGAGGGTGATCGAAGTACTGCTCAGCAAGCCCGACCCGAGCGATGCCCTTGCGTTTTTAGGGGAGGTGGTGAACCGCTCGCCGACTCCTGATGAAACATTTGCGTTTGAGTGGTTTCGATTAACTTTTATCCGCGGCGATGTCGAAGACTTTACACGATTCGTCGAGACAGTGGTCGATCCCCTGGCGATGCTTCGCGCCATCTCCAGTAGTGGCGACGCCGACGTTCACGAGGCCACGGATGCTTCCGGTGCGCGGGCGGAGCTCGCCTACTGGCTGGGCAACGCCGCGAGCAGCATTCAGCGAGAGCCGCTCGGCGAGGCGGCATACCGCATGGCGCTCAAGCTTCATCCCGGTCATGCCTGGGCGCTGAACAACCTTGGTTATAACATATTGGAATCAGGAGAGGGTTTTGTTGAAGCCGCCGCGATGATCGAACAGGCGTATGCCATGCTCTCTGAGGAACCAAGCGTCATCGACTCTTTGGGCTGGCTGCGTTACAAGCAGGGGCGTTTCCTGGATGCCGCGCCGATTGCCGCCGCGGAAGGTGACGTAATAGATGTCGCCGCACTTGCGAGGGCGCGAGCCAACTCGCTCGGAGCCGTGTCGCTGCTTGAACTCGCAGTAAACCACGAGAACGGCAGCGGGAATCCGGAGCAACGCTTGCACTTTGGCGATGCGCTCTGGCGGGCGGGACAGAGCACCATCGCGCCGCTTCAGTGGGAAAACGGCCGCCGCGAGGCGGAAACTCAGCTCTCCCTCCTGCGTTCGGCTCGGGCCGCCGCCCGCGATTTTGACCCCAAGGCGCCCCCCACTTCGCAGGAGAAGCGCCTCATGGGTTATGTTACCGAGTTGAAGCGGCGACTTGAGCAGTCCAAGGCGTCGGGGGTCGCACCGGTTGCGTCAACGCAATCTGAGGCCGCGACCCTCGGTGCTTCTCACATGATGGTTGACGGCGCGGGCAAACCACTAGGCCCCGCGCCGAAGTTAATCGTACCCTGATACCGTCTTTTTTTACTTTCTTCGTTGCCCCGAGCAACGCCCTTCGCAGTAGACGTCGGTATACCGAATACTCATGGCAGGCCACAATAAATGGAGCAAGATCAGGCACCGCAAAGCCATCGTCGACAAACGGCGGGGCAAGGTGTGGACCAAAATAAGCAAGGCGCTGATCGTGGCCGCTCGGCATGGGGGTTCGGACCCAGATAGTAATCTTACATTGCGTTACGCCATCGATGAGGCGAGGTACGCAAACATGCCACGCGACACGGTGGAGCGAGCTATCAAAAAGGGTGCTGGCGGCGAGGACACCAGCGACTACGAGCACGTCCGATATGAGGGATATGCACCCGGAGGCATCGCTGTAATCGTTGATGCACTTACCGATAATCGCACGCGCACGGTGAACGAGGTTCGCTTAGCTTTCTCCGACCATGATAGCAATCTGGGGGCGTCGGGGTGCGTCGCGTACATGTTCCAAAGCAAGGGACAGATCGCGGTGACGGTACGCGGCTACAGCGACGAAAGGATGATGGAGGTCGCCCTCGAAGCGGGCGCTTCCGATGTTGAATCACTGAGCGCACCGACCGTTGATGAGCCACCCACTTGGCTGGTGAGCACCCACCCCAACGACTTCCACCTCGTCCGTGAACGGCTTGAGAAGGCTGGACTTACGATTGCCGATGCGCAGATCGCCATGGTGCCCGACACTTTCTCCGGCGTTTCAGGCGATAAAGCCAAGCTGATCGAGAACCTGGTCGAAGCCCTCGAAGATCTCGACGATGTTCAGAAAGTCTTCACTAACGCCCAGCCGACGAGCGAGGAATAGCTCTCTCCACGCCCTCACACCCGCCGAGATCGATGCCCACAAGTTCCTCTAATCCTGTTGTTCTCACCGCACGAGCACTTACGTTTAGCGACGTTGTGGCAGTCGCCCGCAACGACGCCCAGGTAATGATTCACGACGATGTCTTCCCGCGGGTGCAAGCGGCCCGTGCAGTGGTGGAGGCAGCCCTCGCCGATGGGCACGCGCATTACGGGGTAAACACCGGCTTCGGTTCGCTCAGCCGCCAGCGGATCCCCCCCGATCGCCTGCGAGACCTTCAACGTAACCTTATTCGCAGTCACAGCGCAGGTATCGGTGAGCCGCTGCAAGTCCCAGTTGTCCGCGCCATGATGTTACTCCTCTGCGCCTCGCTCTGCCGGGGCCACTCGGGCGTTCGCATGGCAACCGTTACATCAATCGCAGCAATGCTTAACAAGGGCCTCACCCCTTTGGTGCCCGCTGTCGGCAGCGTTGGCGCATCGGGCGACCTCGCACCGTTAGCGGCTGTTGGCGTAGCGCTCCTGGGAGAAGGCGACTGTTACTACCGAGGCACCCTGCAACCGGTTGCAGTAGCGATGCAGTCCGCCGGGCTGGCTCCGCTGGTTCTGGAGGCAAAAGAAGGCTTGGCCATTATTAACGGCACGCACCTGATGGCCGGGCGCGCCGCGCTCCTTGCGGCGGATATTGATGTTACGTTTGAGACCGCCGTGGGCGCAGCTGCGATGTCACTGGACGCCTGCCGCGGCACCGATCAGTTCCTGGATGCCCGGATTCACGCGGCTCGATCGCAACCCCCCCAGATTCAGGTCGCCGCGATGCTGCGCGAACTCCTCCGAGGCAGCCAGATTATACCGTCGCACAAAGAGGGGGACCCGCGCGTGCAGGACCCCTACTGCTTACGTTGCACGCCACAGGTGCTCGGCGCATCGCTGGCCGCGATCCGCGGCTTTCGCGCCGAAATTATGAACGAACTCGGAGCGGTCACTGATAACCCGTTGGTTTTCTGCGATGCCGATGGTTCGAGCGGACTCGATGGCCCACCCGAATCGATTGTAAGTGGCGGGAATTTTCACGGGATGCCTTTGGCGATTCCCCTCGATTGCATCACGATCGCCCTAGCTCACATCGCAGGGATCAGCGAGCGCCGGACATTCTGGATGATCTCGGCCTTCGATAGCGAGAGCCACCTCAAGCCCTATCTGGCCAATGATCCGGGAATCAACTCCGGGCTTATGATCGCCCAATATACCGCCGCCGCGTGCTGTAACGAAATTATAACTCTTTGCACCCCCGCCAGCGTTAGCAACATCTCCACCAGCGCGGGCATCGAAGATTATAACTCCTTCGGCCCAAGGGCAGCCGCGAAGGCCGCCCGAAGCTTGGATCTGCTCAACCGCGTCATCGCGATCGAACTGCTCGCCGCGGCGGAGGGAATCGAATCGCACCGCCCGCTTCGCTCCGGTCCGCTGGTTGAATCGATCCATGCCCGGATCCGCGCCTCCGTGGCCCCCCTTCAAGGCGATCGACCCCTTACCCCGGACATCGAGCAACTCGCCGAGGCGATATCGCGAGGCAAACTACGCCCTAACTTTTCTCAAGAACTACACAAAAACTAATAGTTGCGCGGGAACACTTGCTCCACCTCAGCGTCATATCGTTTCGTACGCCGCAGTTTAACGCGGCATTCTTCTCAGGGGTGTTCCCGAAAGGATTCGTTGCTATGCCGCGCCGCCCTCTCATATCCGCCATCGCCATCGCTGCCACCGTTGCTCTCTCAACCTCCGCGTTTGGTCAGCGAAATGGAGGTGGCCGGATGGGTCCCGAGCAGGCTTCCGGGGAACGAAGCAGCGGCCACGTCAACTCGTTTGGTGGGAATTCGGGTGGCCACAGCTTTGATGGCCACTCGGGCGGAAATTCAGGGAACCGCAGCTACGGGGGAGGCCACGGCGGCCGCCACCGTTCAGGCGGTTCCAATTTCGCTTTCTCCGTTTCCAGCGGGTCTGGATACGGATATGGCAGTTCCGGATATTCCAGCGTTTCGTTTGGGATTTCGAGTGGTCACGGCCATAGATATCCGGCCCATCACTATCCATCCTATCGCCCCTCATACCGGCCGATTTTTTACGAT
>Ga0105049_10009342_pt1 | contig 11304 bp, 10 predicted proteins | sample MAT06_FD_78087 | JGI IMG/M metagenome (GOLD analysis project Ga0105049, IMG submission 78087) | Freshwater microbial communities from Lake Fryxell liftoff mats and glacier meltwater in Antarctica - MAT-06 | ecosystem: Environmental > Aquatic > Freshwater > Ice > Liftoff microbial mat | place... | reverse complement strand
GCTGTCCACCATGATTTCCTTCAATGATAAAAAAGTTAGGGTTAGTTTCTATGAATTTTAGGAATTTATCAGTTTTCAGTGGCCAAAGATAAGTGTAGTGCAGGTAGTTAACTTCAATATTCTGGTCTTTAAGGATTTCTATAGCATCTAGAATTACATTTTTAGTACTTCCCCAGCCGATTATTGCCAGTTTGGTTTTCTCCATTCCATAAATTTCTGGTTCTGGTAACTCAGCTATAATTGTCTCTGTTTTGCGGAGCCTTTTGGCAATCATTTGCTCAGACTTATCTGCTTCTTCAGTGAGCTCTCCACCTTCCCAGTGCTCGTCGCCATTGGCAAAAAAGGTAGTTTTGCTTTGGCCAGGTAGCCATCTTTGAGAAATTCCATTTTCAGTAATTTTGTATCTATCACTATTTTGCAAACTTTCTAGATTTTCAGGTTTTACTAGATTTCTCACTACTGGAATTAGGTTATCTTCAAAAACCCCTACAGTTTCGTAGCTCATGGCAATAGTTGCCTCAGACAAAATTATTACTGGGGTTTGGTATTTTTCTGCTAGATTAAAAGCATTTTGAATTTCCAGGTAACAGCTTGTGGGGTCACTAACTGCAATTACAATCCGACTAAATTCCCCATGCCCTGAATATATTGCCAGGTTCAGATCGGCCTGACTAGTCCAGGTAGGAAGTCCTGTTGCAGGTCCAGGTCGCTGCACTATCCCAACTACTAGCGGAACTTCGATCATGCCAGAAAGGCTTATAGTCTCGGTCATTAGATCAAAACCTCCTCCAGACGTAAATACCAGGCTCCTGGTTCCCATGTGCATACTTCCCAAAGCCATTTGCACTGCAGTTATCTCATCTTCGGCTTGTTTCACTAGCATTTCTGTTTTATGGGAGACTTTTGCTAAATATACCAAAATCGATGTCGAGGGGCTCATCGGGTAGGCGTAGTAGGCTCTGACCCCAGCTTGGATAGCACCTAGGGCTAGACTTGTATTTCCATCTATTAGAATTGTCTTTAGAATTTCCACTGGTTTTGCGATGTTTAGAGCGGGTAAGCTTTCTCCAGAATCATAATTATAGCCTGCTTCTAGGCATTTCAAATTCAAATTGATTAAACCAGGTTTTGAGCTGAATTGCTCAGCTATTTCTGTTTTCAATATTTCTATTTCAAAACCCAAAACCTTCCACAAATAACCCAAAAGAACAGTATTTACCATGATTAAACTCCCGCCATTTTCCACAGCTATTTCCCGTGCAGGTATTAGAACCACTCGCAAATTTTTGGCTTCCTCTTGGGCCGGTAGGTCTTTGATAACCTTATTCCAGCGATCAAAAGCGTGAATCAGTATCCCGCCATTACTTAGAGTTTCTAGAGCGTCTTTCACACCCTCACGGTCGAGTCCAATTGCAATGTCAATTTTTTGGGATAAGGAGCGAACTGGCTGGGTGGAAATATTAAATGTATTACTAGCTTTTCCGCCTTTTATAGTTGAGGGGAATTCACGCTCCGAGTGTATGAAAAAACCTAGTCTTTTGAGAGCTTTCTGGAGAGGTTCTCCCACACTACTGAGACCTCCCATGCCGTTTTCCCCAGCGATTTTAATTACTGTTCTTGAAACCATTAAATGATGATATAGATTAGCTTTTTTTGTGTCAAATCATCCCAGAGCTAGAACTACTTTGTTTACCCAATTAGGTACTAGTTTATCTATGAATTTCAGTGGTGGCATTCCAATTCTTAGAGCTGGTACTATCAGATTACCTTTTACTGTTTTAACCTCTTCTTCCAGTAGGTTAGCTGATTCAGTGAGGTATTCAGGATAGTATTTAGTGTCACCAAGCCCAACAACTGCGAATTTTTTCCCAGCCAAATTCAGTTTTTTCATTCCAGCTAAAAATGGCCTAAAATGATCTTCCACACTTCCTTGTCCATAAGTCGGACTAGCCAAAATTGTCAGTTCGTAGTCCATAACTGTATTAGCATTTGCCACATCAACCCTAACCAAATCTACTTCGAAATTTGCTTTATTTAGTTCTTCTTGAATTCTTTGAACTGCTAGCTGGGTGTTGCCGCCAATAGTAGAATAGATAATTAAAATTTTACTCATTTACTAATCAATAAAAAATTGGGTTTTCATGTCAATATCTATCAAAACTATAAAATAGTACAATTCTATAATGAGTTATCATTTTTACTAAGTTAATTGACCGTAATGAATTTTTGTATATATACCAAATAATAGTTTCCCATTACCAATTTATTTACATACGGTTAAAATGTCTTTAAATATTATAAATCCTGCTTGGCAACCACCTCTAAATAAGTCGATTAAAGAGACTAAAGATGAGTTATGGCAACGCAGAGGAAATCACAGTACAGTTTTGAGTATTTATTGTAGTGTTTGCAAAGCTCCTGTACTTTTATACCAAAAAGATGGTAGGCCTAACCAAGATTTAATTAGAATATATCCGGACAGAATTATTTGTCCTCAAGTTCTTAAAGATTTGAAACTCGTGAAACAAGAAAAGGATTTAGAAGGCTTAAGATGCTAAAACATCATTGATGATGAACTTTGCAACAACACTTTAGGAACCACCATGACATAGACAAATCATGGAGAAAATAGACTAGCGTTTACAATAATTCAAGGCAATGTAATTAAAACCAAATATAGAGACCAGGAGGAAATGTCAAAAGTAAATAAAAATATAAGAGATGAAAAATGAAAAAAATACCTAAAATAAAATTATATATGATTATTTCGGTAGATGGTTTTGACAACTATAGCATGGAGTCAGAGCAATAGTTAGAATTGTTGCTTTTTTTGCTACAAACAACCAACGAAATCCCGACATCAGAATAGCAGTTAAGATTTTACAGGCTAGTAGTAAGAATAGCGATGGTTAACTTTTGGAACATTTTAGTTTTTTAATAGTTCTAGATTTTAAAAGATTTTCAAAATATCTTGGTGCGTTTAACCACAAGACACTTGATCTACAAGATAGCCAAGTTAAAAACCTCAGCGAAGCTGCTCAAAGAAATCTAGAAGCTAAAACACAGTATTACTCTGATAAAAATATTTTTAGAAATACCCTCGCCAGTTAATCAGGGATTGTCTAGTAGCGGTTCCAAAGAATCCAGTTGCACCATTTTTCCAGTTGAATTTTCCAGCTTTTTGCATACATATCTGTAACTGTTTGACTCTGCCGCTTGTTTCTCCTGTCGCCCAAGTCTGCTGTTTTAGATTATCGCAACTGTAATTAATATCATTTGATGTCTTGCCTTTCCAGGAATTATACGAACTCTGTGTCACTGGTCCAAAGAAACCTGTTGAGCCATTTTTCCAGCTAAATAACCCTGCTTGTTTCATGCATTCCTGTAACTGCTTTACTCTATTCCCGCTTTCACCAAATTTAAAGGTTTGTGATTTTAGGTTATCACAGCTACCATTAATGTCGTTTGGTGTTGGCTCTTCTTGTTTTTGGAATTTGATTGGTTGCTTCAGTGCTTTTCTTGCATTATTAATTCCTTTTTCAGTGATTTGACCATAGAGCCCAGTAATTGTAGGCCATTCAAACAAACCCAAATCTCTCAGACACTGCTGGAGATCTCTTACATCATTACTTTTTTCACCTATTTTCCATTTTCTATCAATTAGTTCCAGGCATCGACTTTTAGGAATGCTTTTAAATTCACCTATGACACCCTTATCAGCTCGGTAGGACTTTAGTGCTTTGTCAGTTATGAGTCCATACATTCCGTTGATTTCCCTGTTCATGTAGTAGCCTTCTTGTCTCAGGAAACGCTGAAGAGTTCTGATATCGTTATTATTTACTCCAAAAGTAAAGTTTTTCCTCACTATTGTTTCCACATCCTTGAAATTGATTCTATTTTCATCAGTTGGTAATTTTTCAATCTTACTTGGTGTACAGATCTTTATATTGTTACTGATTAATTCTTGAAAATTATAAGTTTTAGTTTCTACTCCCCAGCCGTTTGCTACAATTATTCCCCACAGATTTATATTTCCAAAACAGACATGTGGAGTATATCTATATTGAGCTGCGGTGGCTTCATTGGTTAGAAATACATTGAATTCGTCAAGAGTTGCAATAGTGTTTTGGGTTTTGTAGGGCAGTACATTTCTGCCACTTGAGGAGTTATTATAGTTGAATTGAAGCTGGTAGGCACCCCAATTTACTTGATTTACGAATCCTTTATACTTTTCATCGCAGGCAGCAGTGTCAGGACAGCCGTAACCCATAGCATTTTTGATCCTGTTGGAAGGGTCCTTGTAAACGTCATAATTTTTCAAACTTATTAGAGACTGTTCTTTTTCTAAATACGCCAAAATCACCCCTGGATTGATGTTTGGTACTACTCCGAACCTACTACTAGTCTGGCCTCTGGAGGCTCCAAAAATCCAATAACTAGCTCGTTTCCCCTCCACATTAAAACTTCTTAAAGGTGATCCAGTACTGTCTAAATATTTTTGAACTGAGTCTTCATTTGGAAAGCTTCTAGTAGAGCTAAAAGTCTGATTACTCATTATAAAATTTGGATCAAAGGTGGGTAAGTTACTAGCACCTAGAACTTCTTCTTTTTGTTTACTAAAACTTAACTTTCTACTGATTTCAGGATTTCCTTGTAAAAAATTGAATACCGCAAAACCACCCAGAACTAGGTTAAACAGTAGCAAAGCCACACTTAAAAATATAAAATTATTTTTTACTTTCATTTTAATCTCTTTTTATTTTTGTTTAGTAATTAGACGCTTTCGCACCTAACTAATACTTAGCTTATTTTATTTTTTTTACTTGGTCAAAGACCCAAGTTTAGCCCCTTTTGGATTATCTTTAATTACTTGCGTTTTCTTGCAGGTTTTGAAACTAGGGTAGTGGTAGTTTGATTCTGGGATTGTTTTTGGGAATCTAGGATTTTTTCAAGGATTATCTGCTGGCTTTCCATAATTCTGTTTTGATTGTCGATTGCTCTACTAAAATAGTAGGCTAAAGCTACAATTGCAAAAATTAAAAATGGATCAAACTGAAAACCTCTGAGATTAGAAACGAAATTTGCGCCTTGTAAAACTGCAAAAAGAACCAGTAATAAAATCGCTAAAATCCCAATTCCTGAATAAATTTGTTGAGAGTTTTTTTGGTAAAAAGTTTTTATTTTTTCGAGCATATTTTTTGTGATTTAATTTTGCTCATTTTAATCTAAAAAACAGCTTTGGTCAAAGTATTCTTTTGCCCAGTTATTTTGGAATTCTAGTAATTTTTACTCAATTACCTAAAAACAAAGTATTTGTAACCTAAATAATTAGTTACCAAAGTTACTGCAACAGTACCTAATTTGACTAAAACTGCAAATTTTTTACTATCAAAGTTGCTTTTTTTAAGCAACGGAATTCTAGCAATAACGACTTTTTCAAATAATTGGAAATATTTGCCTTGAGTGAAAAAATTAATTAATAGAGTTGAAATCAGCAATGAAAACAATGTAACTCCTAGATATAACCCCCAACCTCTGTTTTTAGTCGCATCCCCAAAGGTAAATCTGGTGTTCAAAAAATAACTCACCCCGCTGGCAATTAGAAAAGAAAAAACATGACTGACTGTCTCTACCTTCAGCTTCAATTTTGACCAGAATTTCAGTTTTCCAAGTGCATTAATGAGTAACCAGAATAAAGCTAAATCAAAAAATGTATTCCATATCCCGATAATGGCAAATTGTAGAATTCTAAAAAGTTCAGACACTCCAGAAAGCTAATTTTTACAAGTTTATTTGTCAAACTAGAACCATTTAATTTACCATTTCACCTCGAGTTAACCAGCGGTGTGTGGCAGCTAGTCTTCCGTTTCTATAGCCCAAAATTGAAGTTTGCAGAGTTACAACCCTGCGATCAGGGAAATTCTTGTAAGCCTCAGATACATCCTCTTCAGGTATTTTTTTGACTTCAAATACTTTGAATTTCAACTCCCTTCCGAAACGGTCATAAATAATAAACTCATCTCCTTCTCTAGTTCTACTTTCTAAAGGCTTAAACACTTGATTGTAGTTACTTTTTACGGCACTAAAGTTACTACTGTGACCCACAATGTAGGAATTACCTATTTCTCCAGGCTGAGGAGTAAAAGCAAGATGGACTATTCCATTTACGAGAAGTCTCTGGATAGGAGTGTTAAGTGCATTTTTGCTGTTGACATTGTTTGAGTCTTCAGTGATTGGGCTTGTAAAATCAATGCTTCCATCAGGTTTTTTGTTAAATAAATCTTCAAAACTAGAATATATAATCGGTGAATTTACATTGAATTTTGGGTATCTCAGAAAATTGGTATACTGAGGGCTATTGGGTTTGGGTTTTACAGAATTTAAGCTTTTCTTAGTGTTTTCGATATATTGTTCTCTATTAATCACTTCTTCCTTTTTTTCAACGGGCAGGGGGAGGTTTAGATCTACAAAAGGCTCTGCAGAGATATAACTCACATCATAGCCTGCTTGCCTTAGTTCTTTAGTGATTTCGTCGCCTGTCCCGTCGATATATAGCCGGTCATTATCTGTAACTGGAACTATTGCAGGATTACCTGGATCGGGGGCCTGGGCTCGAGCTAGTACTGGAGCCTGGACGCGCTGAACTCTACTGGCAATAATGTTGGATTCTACTAATCTAAACTGGTCACTGGGTAAATTGACGTTTGCAATTACATCTGTGCTGTTTGCATAAAAAATCGGACTCAGAATAACAGCAATCAAAACCGCATAAAATCTATAGCGGTACTGCCAGATAGACCTGAGATTGAAACCTTTTTTTGGCCCATTATACATAATGTAATAGTATCAAATTTATCCTTTAATGTCAAAGTAGTTTTTTAGAGTTTGCTTTATTATCATTTTTATTAAAAAGTTTTTTTAGAGCTTTTACATTTTTTAAATAGGAGGTTTTCTCTAATTGCCTTAGACTCATATCTGATTCATCTTGTATAATAAAGTTATTATCAATTGAAATACAAAAATTTGGTCCGTTTGATCCCCTATTGGATTGTTGAAAAGTTGTTAAGTTTTTACGATGTTTCAAAATGACTTTCCTAGGTTTTTGCCTAAAAAAACTCTTTATTCTTCAAACATAAAATATAATTTTAACTCTAAAAAGTTTCCTATTTTATTAAGCAATACTGATGGTCAAAGCTTATTGAAAAATTCCCAAAAATTCGGTGAGGTAATATTTATGTACGCATATTTTCCGTGAAATGACAATAACAAAAAAAATACCTCCTTTCGGAGGTTTGAGTTAATTTGAGCTTTTTATGAATTACTAGACTTGCACAACTACAGGAATAATCATTGGGTCTTTCTCAGTTTTAGCAAAGACTTCCTGACTGACTATTTTCCTGAGGCTGCTGCGTAATTCGGAAAAGAAACTACTGGAGTGAGGATCGAGATTCAGATTATTGAAGCCTACTTTCACACTTTCAGCTATTTCTTCAAATAGAGTGGTGTTATTTTTAACATACACAAAGCCTCGACTTACGATTTGTGGCCCTGCAACCAGCTTTTTCTGCTTGTTTACTAGAATCACTACTATGAGACTGCCTTGAGTTGCCATTTGTCTTCTTTCCTCTAGAACCACTTCTGATACTGACCCTACGCTCATACCGTCCACCAGTACATAGCTTTCAGTTACTACATCATCAGTTAGAACTATATCTGTACTTCGTAGCTCAACGATTCTACCATTTTCCCCGATGATATTATGATCGAAAGGAATTCCCATGCTAGCTCCCAGCTCTCCCACTCTTTTGAGCATGAAGTGATCACCGTGAATAGGTTGTAGGTAGTCTGGTCTGGTGAGGGCTACGAGTAGTTTAATATCCTCGTGGCATGCATGACCTGAAACATGTAAATCAAAGTCTTTATTTCTATAAACTGTAACTCCTTTTCGACTTAGTTTAGCCATTAAATCCTGAACAGAGTCTTCATTTCCAGGGATTGCTCCTGATGAAAAAATCACTGAATCACCACCTTGAAGTTTGACTTGGTCATGTTCGTCTCTAGACATTCTAGCAAGGGCAGACATGTCCTCACCTTGGGAGCCAGTAGATAATATACAGACTCTGTCAGCGGGAAGTTTGTTTACATCCAAGAAATCAATTACTAGATCACCAGGAAGTTTAATATATCCTAATTCATAGTAAGTTCGGAAGTTATTTACCATCGATCTTCCTGAAAGAGCTAGTTTTCGGCCATATTTGATACAGGCGTCGATAGTGAATTGAATTCGAGATACGGTGGTGGAAAAAGCCGTTACAATTATTCTTCCTTCACATTCACTAAATATTTTAGTAATGGTCTGGCCAATTACTTTTTCTGAAACTTGGTAGCCAGGTTTCAATATTCCAAGAGAATCAGTGAGCAGTAATCGTACACCCTCATCTCCAATTTTGGCTAGTTTTCCATAATCACTTAGAATTCCATCGTATGGAGTGTTATCGAATTTCCAGTCAGTAGCATAGACTATTCTACCCATTGGGGTGTCGATAGCTAGACCTACTACATCTGGTATAGAGTGATTTAATCTAAAGAATTGAAAGCGAAAACTTCCAAGAGTTAGAGGTTGATCAGGGTTAATGATTTTGGCTACAAAGCTGTCTTGAAGTTCGAATTCTTGAAGTCTATTTTTCAAAAGGGCCAAAGTTAAAGGCATTCCAAAGATAGGCACAGGTCCAATTTTTGGTAAGATATATGGAGCTGCTCCAATATGATCCAGATGTGCGTGTGTATAGATAATTCCACGTATTTTGTGTCTGTTTTGCTCTAGATAGGCAGTGTCGGGAATTATGTAGTCTACTCCAGGGAATTTTTCACCTCCTCCGAAACCCATTCCAGTATCAATAATGACGATTTCATCTTTGTATTCTAGAACTGTCATGTTCATTCCTACCTCACTGGTTCCGCCAAGTGGGATGATTTTGACTATTGGGCCTTCAGCAAAGACTGGGGCTGAATTTGTTTTGATTTTTGGTCCAGAATTGAGTAATGGGTTGATATGAGGATTTCCCAGATTGCCGCCCATCATCGCACCTATTTTTTCCTTTACACTTTGCTTTACATTGAAAGGTTTTGGCATACCGCCCTCATCAAAGTTTTTGACTGAGCGTCTGACTAAAAATTGTGGGTTTTGGCTAGCAGTTGCGTTGGTTTTTGGAATTGAGCTCCTCATGGGTCTGCGTGGTCCTGGTCGCTGATTTCTCCTTGGAGCTCCAGCATTAGGATTGGGGTTTGAGGAATTGTTTTGTGAGAGAGGTCTCTCAGGACGAGGGACTGGTCTGTCTCCTGCGTAAGAATTTGTTGTTGTCATAAAATTTAAGAAATTTAAGTTTTTAATTTTTGAACTCAATAAGAACTAGCCCATTTAAAGGGTAGTTAGTTTATTTAAAAAGATTTACTGTAATAGAAGGTTTTAATAGTAGTTCTATCACCTTTTCGATGTTCATTTGTAAGTTAAGGAAATTGAGTTGTAATTTTTTTGTTTTGATTTTTTTTATCTAAAATTGATTCGGTGGTGCCGAAGGTCAGAATCGGACTGACGACACGAGGCTCTTCAGGCCACTGCTCTACCACTGAGCTACTTCGGCGTTAAATGTTTTTTGTTTTTGATTAAATATGGAGCTAATTTCGTTTTTATCAAGGTTGGAAAGTATTGTAAACTAGACTATGAGAAATAGTTAAAGTAATTTCTAGAATTTAGTCAATGTTTTTTGATATAATTCAGTAACTTTGGGCAAAATTGCCTGTTTCAAGTCTTCAGATTTTAGTTTCAAACCAAGTTCACTTTTTACTTGAATTATACAACCTATTCCTAGCGGGAGTCGATTACTGGACTTTAGAACTTCGAATATTGCTTGGATTTTGCGTCTGAGTCTATTTCTTCTATTAGCTTTTTTCAAGACTTTTTTAGAAATTACTACGAGCAGTTGAAATTCAGGTTTTTCAGTTTTTCGAATATAAAATTGGAATAATTCAGTTTTGGTTCTAAACTTACTGAAATAAGCCTTTTTTATCTCATAATCTTTTACTAGTCGAGAGCTTTTTGGGAGCACGATTGCCTATAGTTTGCTGACAGCTAATTTCCAGCGACCCTTTGCACGACGTCTTTTTAGTACATCTGGAGAATTTCGCATTCGAACTCTGAAACCACATTTTCTAGCTCTTTGTTTGGTTTTGGGTTGGTAGGTTGCAATCATATGAGACAGTAAACTTTAGGAGTATTGTGATTTTTTTGTGGTTTTGTCAAGCTTTGACAATTCTAGTAGATCCATAAACCCTAGAAATATGTTTATTTTTGTTGAATTTAGCGATTATTCTCTTTTACAGGAGTATCTTTGTAATTCTCAAGACATAGATTTGATGGAAGCTCTGCAAATACCTAATTTTTTGGTAAAAAGAATCAAACTATCTCAGTGGTATGATTTGGCTCAAGAGTTAGACACCAGCGGTAATTTGTTTGAAGAAGCTAGTGAAAAGGCGTGCCTTATAGATATTCAATTTTTAGAAATAGATTCCAAAGTACTTTCCTATCTGGAAGGTTTGAATAAGGATTTGAAAACTAAGGTTATTTTTTATAGTTCAAGTGGCGGGAGTTTGGGTTTGGAAACTAAAAAGATTTGGCAAAAAAATAGTTTTCAGTACATTGAATTAAAAAAAGCTGATGAAAAAGTAAAATTAAAACTGACAATTGATTATAATATAAAGCTAGGTTTAGAATTATCCGAGTCAAAAATAGCAAATCTTGCGAAACAGTCCCAGAATTACCAGGAAATCATAGATAATCTAGATTTTGTATATCTTTCTGAAAATCCCCAAAAAGCCTACGAAAGCCTATTGATTGAGGAAAAAGCTCTCCCTTTTATGCTTGGTTTTGATGTGCTAAAGGCCGATTCCCAAGTGTCGAAGTGGTACAATCTAATTCAAGAAGGTGATATCCAATTAGCATTGAGCTTAATTTTTGGAAAACTAGACAAGCAAAATAGTCCCCGAGCTCGCGAATTATTACTCAAATTGATTCTAACAGATCAAAAAATCAAAACCAGAGGTAAAATTAGCCCGACGCTTTGGTGGAAATTGTTTCTGTGGGAAGCTAAAATGATTTAGAGGTAAAAATACTCGGCCAAAAACCGAGTGTATAATTGGGATTAATTTTTAGGATATTTAACTTTAGGGTTGGATAAATTCTGCTTTTCCTTTGCTTTTGGTAAAAGTAGTTGGAACACCAGCACGGTTAGAATCTACACCTGGAGT
>Ga0105049_10009338_pt1 | contig 11306 bp, 8 predicted proteins | sample MAT06_FD_78087 | JGI IMG/M metagenome (GOLD analysis project Ga0105049, IMG submission 78087) | Freshwater microbial communities from Lake Fryxell liftoff mats and glacier meltwater in Antarctica - MAT-06 | ecosystem: Environmental > Aquatic > Freshwater > Ice > Liftoff microbial mat | place... | reverse complement strand
CCCCTTCACCCTCGACACCTTTCACCAATCACCAAAATAATAAATAATGGAAATAAGATTTCAAAATAGTCCGAAGGAAACTGCGGCGATGGATACGGACGAGTTACGGGCGAATTTTATTTGTGAAACGCTGATGCAGGATGATACCATCAAATTAGTTTATTCGCATTACGACCGCATGATCATAGGCGGAGCAAAGCCGGTGAATACCACCCTTGTGTTGGAAAATGAAGAAGAACTAAAAGCCGCTTATTTCCTGGAAAGAAGGGAAATGGGTGTGATTAATATTGGCGGTGCCGGCAAGGTATTGGCAGCAGGCGCCTCCTACGAACTCGACAAACTGGATTGTGTTTACCTTGGTAAAGAAACGCAGGACGTTAGTTTTCAATCAGCAGATGCATCCAATCCGGCTATGTTTTATTTATTGTCTGCTCCTGCTCATCATGCGTATCCAACAGTAAAAATGAGCAAAGCAGAAGCGTTGCCTGTTGCAATGGGTTCGGTTGAAACCTCCAACCAGCGAACCATCTACAAATACATTCACCTGGATGGAATTAAAAGTTGCCAGTTGGTAATGGGCTTAACCGTTTTAGAAAGTGGCAGTGTCTGGAATTCTGTACCACCGCATACGCATACCCGCCGGATGGAAGTCTATTATTATTTTGACGTACCTGCACTGCAATCCGTATTCCATTTTATGGGCGAGCCGCTGCAAACACGTCATGTAGTGTTAACCAACCACCAGGCGGTTATATCTGCACCATGGAGTGTGCATTTTGGATCGGGTACATCCAATTATGGATTTATCTGGGGAATGGCAGGGGAGAACCAGGCCTTCCCGGATATGGATCCTGCACCAGTGTACACGTTGAAGTAAAATTGGTGAATGGTGAATGGTGATTGGTGAATCGATGTCCTTTAGTTAGAGTATTTTATGTTCCGTTAGCAACAATATATGGGTAGAAAACATAGATTGATTGTCAAGGGCGTTCCGTAGAAACGCTATGTGCAACTCGGTCCGCACAACGTTCCTAACGGAACGTAAACGGATGCGACATACGCTCTGTAGCTATACACCTATTGCCCGATGGGGCAGGGCTACTATCTTAACTAAACGCATTGAATGGTGACTGGTCAATAATTCGCTATTTGCAACCCATAGCAAGGTGGGCACGAACCGAGCCATCGTTTTTTAAATGATACAGCACAATACTTTTTATAGGAAAAGGGCCTGGCATTTGCCGGGCTTTTTTATTTCGATCGAACCAGTGGTAGCAAAAAGAATTGCTTAGCTGGATTGGCTACCGGTTCCCTTCGTTCCCCCAGGGACGTTGTTTGGGTTGAAAAAGCTAATGTGGCGGTCTGTTCCATAGGAACGGTATGTAAATTAGATCAAGACATATCTATAGAAATACACGTTGAATAAAAGCATACCTATGGAATGAAAACAACTTTCATTGTCTTGCTACTTATTTAGCTTCGTTACCAAACGAAGTGGCTTATTTTTTTTAACCGAAGAATCCCGGATAATCAACTCCGTTGGCAAAATTCTTTTTTCAAAACTGGTGGCTGGCCTTTTACTTTCAATTAATTTAATCAATAATTCGGCGGCCGTTTTGCCTATCTCAAACGCAGGTTGGCAAATGGTGGTGAGGGAGGGATTAAACAATTCAGGAGAACTAAAATTACAAAACCCGGCAATGGCCATTTGATCGGGAATGCGAATTTTCTTTTTGTGCAAAAAGGCAAAAGCCCCAATGGTAATCCGGTCGGATGCAGTAAACAATGCATCCGGTGGCTCTTTTAGATCCAGCAGTTTTTGCACAGATGTTTCTATTTCCTCAATCATCATTCCGCCATGCCGACAATACTGTATGTAATCTTCCCTGGCAGGAATTCCAAATTCGGCCAGCGCTTTAAAGTAGCCTTCATTTCTTTCATGGGTAATGGACATATCTTCTGCACTGGTGATTTGTGCAATTTTTCTAAAGCCACCTTCCAGCAGGTGTTTGGTAAGGTTATAGGAAGCGCCAATATTATCTGCCACCACCTGGTGGGTATCAATGCAATCGCTCACCCGGTCAAAGAAAACGATGGGCACGCCATTGGCATGAATCTGCTGTAGCTTGCTCATATCCTTTGTTTCGGTAGATAAGGATACGATCAATCCATCTACCGACCGCCAGATCAGATGTTCCAGATTTCTGGCTTCTCTTTCTGCCGATTCATGACTTTGCGTAATGATGATATGGTAACCGCTGTTGTAGGCAATGGATTCGACGCCGCTGATTACTTCTGCAAAAAAATTATTTGGAACAGAGCATAGTAACAGTCCAATGCTTTTACTTTTATTACTCTTCAGGCTTTGCGCCACCAGGTTGGGATGGTAATTGTGTTTTTCGGCATAGGCTTTTACAATCCGTCTGGTTGCCTCACTAATTTGGTAACTGTCACGCAGTGCCCTTGAAACAGTGGAGGAAGAAAAATTCAATGCCTTTGCAATATCCGATATCGTTATTGGTTCATTTTTCATTTGATGGCATTCCTATTATTTTTGCTAGTTTGGAATCGATAAAATTAAGCATTTCAGTGAGATATCAGGAGCTTCAATTTAAGATGCACTCAGTTGAACAGGACTGCCTTTGATAGAAGTTACAGGTAATGTCTTGTTTAAAATTATTTGGGCATAAATGTAATGATAGACCCGCCTTTACCCATAATTATTTTGCTGGCAAGATTTATAAATAGTCCATGGGCAACAATGCCCACAATATTGTCCAATTCAACACTAAGTGCTGCAGGATTGTCAATCAACCCAAAGTCTGCATCAACGATATAGTTGCCATCATCTGTAATAAAAGGCTTGCCGGCAACCATCCTTACTACACCGGAGCCATAAAGATTTTTAATTTGCAGCAACACATAATTGCAGGCCATGGGCAGCACGGCGATGGGTAATTTAAATTTCCCCAACACCGCCACCTTTTTTGATGAGTCGGCGATGATGACGGTTGTTTTGGAAAGGGATGCAACTATTTTTTCTCTTAATAAAGCACCACCACCGCCTTTGATGAGTGCCAGATCTGTCGTGAATTCATCGGTGCCATCAATGGTAATGTCAATTGAATCCACCGACTCTATATCAATCAGTGGAATATTGAGTGAGATGGCCATTTCTGCCGTTTGAATGGATGTAGCTACCACTTTTATTGTTAAGCCGTTTTTTACAAGTTCCCCAATTGCGGTAATGGCATATTTTGCCGTGGATCCGGTTCCAAGCCCAACTATTTGATGATCTTCAAATAGTTTAACGGCTTCGTTTGCAGCCAATTGTTTCTCAGTTTCTAAATCAATAATCATATAAGCGTGCTTTAAAATTAAGGACATGAATGACCGAATGATTGAATGTTTGGAGTGTTTTTTATAAAGTTACCCCGAATTTGAATATGCTTTTTTGTACAACTGTTTGGGGATGGAAAATTATTTTTTTGTTGATCGTTGTTGTATTTCAATTGGCTTAAGCCTGTCATTAAAAGTATTTAAGTAGTAGGATTCAGTTAATGGTAACCTGGTAAAAGCCAACAGTAAACCGATGGCCTGTCAGATGGTCAATTTTTCACCATTAACCATTAACCATTGACCATTCACCTACTAAATCTTTATATTTTCTTTATAACATTAGATTTAGTTTTGCATTTTCCATTTAAGTTGACACGCTGAAAAAACTATTTCCAAAAAGCAATATAAAGTTCAATCAATACTTCGTAAGTGTATTGGTAGTTTTGTTTGTTTCCGGCAGTTGTTATTGGTTACAAGATGTGCTCAACTATAAGGTGGTGGCTTTTTTGTTGCTGGTAACGCTTTCGTTTTTATCACTTTTCTTAAATATTCTTCCTGTAATTGCAGCGGCGTTGGTAAGCACTTTTATCTGGAACTTTTTCTTCATTCCGCCCCGCTTCACTTTTCATGTAAATTCTGCGGAAGATTTCTTTTTGCTGATCGGTTATTTTGTAATAGCCGTGGTTCATTCCGCACTGGCTTACAGAATTAAGCAAAAGGAGAAAAGAGTGCAGGAGGAAAAGCAACAGGCCAATATGCTGAAGCTGTATGATACGTTGCTCAACTCATTGTCGCACGAATTACGAACGCCCATTGCTACCATTATCGGTGCTACAGATAACTTATTAATGCCTGGCGGTAAACTGAGTGACGAAGATAGACGAAGCCTGTTGCTGGAAGTATCGGTTGCGTCGTTGCGATTAAACCAGCAGGTTGAAAATTTGCTGAATATGTCGAGGTTAGAATCTGGTTTCATCCGGGTTAAAATGGATTGGTGCGATGTGAATGAATTGGTTTATGCCACCCTTAAACACCTGGAAGAGAATTTAAAAAAGCATACGATTCAAATAAATATGGCTGAAGATCTTCCATTGTTTAAACTGGATAGTGGCCTGATGGAACAAGTGCTTTTCAACCTCATCTTCAATGCCATTCATTATACGCCTGAAAATTCGCAGATCATTATCAATGCCGCCTGTGTTGATGGAAATTGTATAATCACGGTGGAAGATAATGGAAAGGGATTTCCGCCGGAAGAAATTGAAAGGGTATTTGATAAATTTTATCGGTTAAGGTTTTCTAAAACGGGTGGCACCGGGCTCGGTTTATCGATTGCAAAAGGCTTTGTAGAAGCACACCATGGAACCATACAATTGCAAAATATAGCAACAGGCGGTGCAAAATTTTCCATCAAAATACTAACTGGCACGTCTTATTTAAATGAGATAAAAAATGAATAATGTAAACATACTGGTTATAGATGATGAGGCACAGATCCGGAAATTACTGCACATCATTTTGCAATCGAATGGCTACCAGGTAGCGGAGGCTGTTAATGCGAAAGATGGTTTAACTGCAGCGGCCAATCATCCGCCCGATCTTATTTTACTGGATCTTGGTTTGCCGGATGAAACGGGTCACGTGGTGTTGAAAAAGCTGCGGGAATGGTACACCAAATCCATTGTGATTATTTCGGTGCAAAGCAATGAAACAGATATCGTGAATGCGCTTGACAACGGGGCCAACGATTATATCGTAAAGCCGTTCCGCACCGGCGAATTACTGGCAAGAGTCAGGTCTGCCCTTCGTTTCAGTAATGTGCCTGATGATGAATCCGTTTTTCAGTTTAATAATTTGTTCATTGATCTTTCTGCACGACTCGTAAAAAAAGGGGATGAAATTATTAAACTCACCGCTACCGAGTTTTCATTACTTGCCTTGTTTGTAAAAAATGAAGGAAAGGTATTGACACATCACTATTTACTCAACCAGGTATGGGGATCGGGCTACACCAATCAAACTCAATATCTCCGTGTTTACATTGCACAATTAAGAAAAAAAATTGAAGAAGATTCCAATCGGCCGGTCCATATTATTACCGAGTCGGGTGTTGGTTATCGCTTTATCATAATGGAATAACTGGCCAAATTTATAACTCCAGTTTTTCAAAATAAAAGAAATAAAAAAATAACAGTGAATACATTGAATCTACATTCCAATAAAGTTACAGCAGCGGGGTTGCTGATTGCACTCGGTATCATTTATGGTGATATCGGAACCTCACCTTTATACGTTTTAAATGCAATCATCAAAGACAAAGACGTTACCGAACAATTGATACTGGGTGCATTATCCTGTGTAATCTGGACACTTACATTACAAACTACGGTAAAGTATGTGATGCTCACGCTACAGGCAGATAACCGCGGTGAAGGTGGAATATTTTCACTCTTTGCACTGGTAAGAAGAAGACGTAAGTGGCTGGTATTTCCGGCAATGATTGGTGGTGCAGCCTTACTGGCAGACGGAATGATTACCCCACCGATTTCTGTTACTTCCGCCATTGAAGGATTGCGCAATATTGAAGCACTGCAAAATATTTCTGATAAAAGTATCATCCTCATTGTACTGGGCATCATCACTGTTTTATTTTTTGTACAACAGTTTGGCACAGCATCCATTGGTAAATTTTTTGGTCCGGTTATGATGACCTGGTTTTGTATGCTGGCCGTTTTGGGCTGTCTGCATATTTTTGATGATTTCGCCATTTTTAAAGCATTCAATCCCCGGTATGCCGTTAACCTGCTGGTGAATTATCCGCAGGGATTTTGGATACTGGGCGCCGTCTTTCTTTGTACCACAGGGGCCGAAGCATTGTATTCCGACCTGGGCCATTGTGGCAAAAACAACATTCGTACTTCCTGGATTTTTGTAAAGCTTGCACTGATCTTAAATTATTTAGGACAGGGTGCTTACCTGCTTGCTCACTTCAACGGGCAAACGATTACTGCCGACATGATAGTAAAGGGTTTCAATCCTTTTTATGCCATCATGCCCGGTTGGTTCGTTATCATTGGAATCATCATTGCAACAACCGCTGCCATCATTGCGAGCCAGGCGCTGATTAGTGGCTCTTTCACGCTCATCAGCGAAGCCATTCGCCTGAACCTTTGGCCAAAGATGAAGATCAAATATCCATCAGACGCCAAGGGGCAACTGTTTGTGCCCGGTATCAATTCGTTGCTTTACATCGGCTGTTGCAGCATTGTACTTTATTTTCAGAAATCAACTAATATGGAGGCCGCCTATGGACTTGCCATTACATTGTGTATGATTGCCACCACCATACTTTTTGCTAATTTTCTGGTATTACACCGCAACGCTGCTGTGTATATTTATCTTTATCTGGCCGTTTATTTAACCATTGAAATATCTTTCTTAATTGCCAATCTTGAAAAATTTCCTCACGGAGGATATGTAACCTTGTTTGCAGGCGGTGCGTTATTTGTGGTGATGTTCGTTTGGTTCAGGGCACGTAAAATTAAAAACCGCTATGTCGAATTTGTAAGGCTGGATAACTATCTTGGTCAGTTGAGTGAATTGAGTGATGATGTTTCCATTCCGAAGTACGCCACTCACCTGGTTTACCTTACCAGTGCGGATATACCCAAAGAAATTGAGCATAAAATAACGTACTCAATTTTAAATCAACAGCCCAAAAGAGCCGATATATATTGGTTTATTCATGTAGAAACTTTGAATGATCCCTACACCAGTGAATACTCCGTGAATCATATTATTCCAAACAACATTATCCGGGTCGATTTTAAGCTTGGGTTTAGGGTTGCCCCCCGGCTAAATCTGATGTTTAGAAAAGTAGTGGAAGAGTTGGTGGCCAACAAAGAAGTAAACATCACCAGTCGTTACGAAAGTCAGCAAAAGAATAATATCATCGGCGATTTTCAATTTGTGGTAATGGAAAAATTTCTAAGCCAGGACAATGATTTGCCTATTGCGGAAAAGGTAATTATGAAACTACATTTTTGGCTAAAGGAAATCAGTTTATCAGAAGAGCGTAGTTTTGGTTTGGAAAGCAATAATGTAACGGTAGAAAAATTCCCGATGATAGTATCGCAGGCGCCAAAGTTACCCATGAAGCGGATTTATATGGAACAATAAGCAAGGGGATGAGTGATGAGTGCTGAGTGATGAGTGCAAAAAATGAAATGAAGGCCCTTTGGCTCTGTCTGTAATTAAAGTTTTTTGCAATTAATGCATACTGTAAGAAGACCTCCCAGCAGGCCAGCGGGGCTGTGGGCAAAATGAAGTGGTGTGAAATGTGAAATGTGAAATGAATAATGAATAATGAATAATGAATAATGAGCAATTAACAATTAGCAATGATCAATGACGGATCAGTGATGTTAACCCGATAGTTTTTACAGCCTAAAATTAGTTTCCTCATTTTAATTTAAAGTCGGATTTATCTGTGTTCAAAGTGATTAATATTCATGGGGATTTAGGGATTGATTCCTTCCTGCTCAATCATTTGGAGAAACGAACGGTAAGGGCGTTCTTCTCCGGAACACCAACTTTGAGTTGTTTCATTAAGTTAAACGATTTCAAAAATCCCGTCTTTTAGGAAGTGGATAAAAACATAACCTGCGTTCTGCGACTTTAGCTGAAATATATTCGGCTAACAGGTACTAATCAATTGCTATCCTTGACTAAATGGAATCGCCTGCCAAACATTTAAAAAAAATGATCCACAACAAACTTAAAGGGCGCAATACGGAATATCCTTCCTCAAATGAATTATATCAGGTTTATGAAGCCCTTTCCGATGGACTGTTGCTTTTGGTTTGCCATGTAATCGCTCAGAGAAAGTGAAATAAGTAATTTAATTATTTCTGTTGAAAGATTCCGCCCATCAGGAGTTTGATAGAAATCATTTCATTTCCTCATTGGAAAAATATGACTTTGCTTACACCTCTTTTGCGTTTCATCTCACCTCGTTCCGAACAAAGAAATGATCTGCTACCTTACCTTTATACCGTATGGCAATTTAGTATTCTACTCTTTGTTTGTACCCGAATTTTCTTCATCCAAAAGCAAGTTGCTTAATTGAAAACGAACTGCTATTCTGATATGGACCATGTTATTTATTCGGTTTACAACTAACAAACGTTCTTCAACTTCATAGAATCCTCGCTTATATTTCAACGTCTGTCAAACTGCCTGGAAACTCTATATGCCTGGTCATATGATACTCATCCGGTATTATCAAAACAAATTTTATTTATTATTGCCTAAATTGAAAATAAAATGGCTTAAGCCAAACTTTAATATTGTATGAATAAAATTTTAGTCCTTTTTGCTCATCCGGCTTTTGAACAGTCAAAAGTGCATCGGGTGCTGGTAGAGGAAATTAAACAATTGAAAGGTGTTACCATCCATGATTTGTACGAGCAATATCCCGAGTTTGACATTGATGTGGAAAGAGAAAAAGCATTGCTGTTGGATCATGACATCATTATCTGGCAGCATCCGTTGTTTTGGTACAGCGGCCCGGCCTTGTTAAAACAGTGGCAGGATCTTGTGTTGGAACATGGCTGGGCTTATGGTACACATGGCCATGCGCTGGATGGTAAAAGAATTTTCAATGCCTTTTCTTCCGGAGGGGATATAGAGGACTACCAGACCAATCAGCTTCACCGCTCAACCATACAACAGTTTTTATTGCCTTTTGAAAGAACCGCTCAGCTTTGCCGGATGATTTATCTGCCGCCATTCTGGATATCTGGAACCCACCGGTTAACGGGCGAAGCCATACAACAATATGCAGAAAAGTATAAATTGCTTTTAACAAAAATTCTTGATAATGAGTTTGCAGATCAACAAATGTTGACAGTACCGTTATTGAACGATTTAGTTGCCACCCATTAACCTCATTCAAATTTATATGGATAAACATTCATTTCTTTTTCAGGCCATTATTTTCCTTTCCGCTGCCGTGCTTTTTGTGCCCGTTGCTAAAAAGCTGGGGCTTGGTTCTGTACTTGGTTATTTGCTGGCGGGGGTAGTAATTGGTCCGTTTGTATTGAGCCTTATCAGCGAAGAAAGAGAGGATATCATGCATTTTGCAGAGTATGGCGTAGTACTCATGCTTTTTTTAATAGGACTGGAACTGGAACCTGAAATGCTTTGGAAATTAAGGAAATCTATCATAGGCCTCGGGGCATTGCAGTTGTTGCTAACAACCTTATTTATTACAGCGCTGGCAAGGCTATTTGGATTTGGATGGGACCATTCGATTGTTTTGGGTATGATCCTTTCTTTATCTTCTACGGCAATTGTATTCCAGATACTCGCCGAAAAGGGCTTAATGAAAGAATCTTCCGGGCGAAGTGCCTTTGCCGTATTACTTTTTCAGGATATTGCCGTGATCCCTATGCTGGCTATACTGCCGTTGTTTAGTAGCCTTAGTAACTCCGACAGTGCAGGAGTTGCTGCAGAAAATACCAACTGGATGAATGGAATGGCCGGATGGTTAAGAGGTTTAATCGTACTGGGATCCATTGTATCTATTATTGTGGTTGGAAGACTGGTGATACGCCCCGTATTGCGCATTGTTGCAAAAACCGATATGCGTGAAATATTTACGGCAGTATCTCTGTTGATTGTAATTGGTATAGCCGCATTAATGTTGCAGGTTGGCTTAAGCCCTGCGCTGGGCGCATTTCTTGCAGGGGTGGTATTGGCCAATAGTGAGTATCGCCACGAGCTGGAAAGCGACATCGAACCATTTAAAGGTTTGCTGCTTGGATTGTTTTTCATATCTGTAGGAGCCTCCATTGATTTTCAATTTATAGCCAGCCAGATATGGACCGTATTGGCGTGGGTATGCTTGCTGATCATCATAAAAACATTGGTGTTGCTGTTGCTTGGCAAGGTATTTAAGATTGAGGCGAGACAAAATTTTATCTTTGCTTTCAGCCTGAGCCAGGTGGGCGAATTTGCTTTTGTATTGTTGTCATTTACCCTTCAGCAAAAAATATTGCCGGAAGCCATTGTCAATTTAATGATTGCCATTGTCGCCATTAGTATGGCCATTACCCCCATTTTGATGTTGCTGAATGAAAGATTAATTCTACCTCGTTTTGCTAAACCAATTCCACCAGCGAGAGCAGCAGATGTAATAGATGAGAAGAACAAAGTCATCATTGCAGGGTTTGGTCATTTTGGTAGCACGGTCGGTCGGTTTTTAAGAGCCAATAAAGTAAATGCCACCTATCTTGATCTTGATTCGGATAGGGTAGAAGTATTGAGAAGAATGGGCCTCAAGGTGTTTTATGGCGATGCATCCAGACTGGATTTATTGAAGGCCGCAGGAGCAAAGGATGCCAGCATTATTGTAATTGCCATAGACGATGCCGCCAAAAGACTGGAGATGGTGTCAACCATTAAAAAGCATTTTCCGCACCTGCACATGCTGGTAAGATGCCGAAACCGGTACGATGCCTATGAGCAGATGAATGCAGGCTTGCTGCATATTTACAGGGAAACACTCGATACCAGTGTAAGGGTAGGGGTAGATGCTATGTCTATTTTGGGGTTCAGAAAATACACCGCTCTTCGGCTTGCCAAAACTTTTATAAAACAAGATGAACTAAACCTTAAAAAATTAGCGGCTATTCGTGACAGGGAGGAATACATCACGGAAGTAAAAAAATACATCGAAGAATTGGAATCCATCATGCAGGGCGATAACCAATATTCTGGTAACGCTATAACCGGATGGAATGCAAAAAAGATGCAGGAAGATTTGCCGAATTGATGAATCGTCACAATTCACAACAGGTCTGATCTTCTGTGCCGAACAGTAGCGCATGCGCTCAATCCTCATAACTGGTCTGACCTACGGTTCCGACCAGTGGCGCATGCCGGTCGATCATATGCCGGTCGGT
>Ga0105049_10009335_pt1 | contig 11308 bp, 11 predicted proteins | sample MAT06_FD_78087 | JGI IMG/M metagenome (GOLD analysis project Ga0105049, IMG submission 78087) | Freshwater microbial communities from Lake Fryxell liftoff mats and glacier meltwater in Antarctica - MAT-06 | ecosystem: Environmental > Aquatic > Freshwater > Ice > Liftoff microbial mat | place... | reverse complement strand
GTTCGGACCCAAAAATTGTGCGGGCAGCAATTACACTTTGACATGCACGATCGACCGGCCCAAATCACGCTTCCGATCATTCGGGTTCCGTGTTGTGATGCTCCCGTGAAATGACGGCCACCGAGTGCAGCGCGAGCCGGTCGATTTTGTTTGGCGGATATCCGCACCACTTTTGCACGTGTCGCCACCTGCGAACCACAGGACCACCGAACGGGGCCACGGGCGAAACTGATAGGTACACACCCCGCTCGCCAAGAACAGGTGGCGAACCGCGCTCAATGACATACCAGTGTCAGTAAGCATGTCCGCTTTATCGCTCGTCAAATTTCTCGACGATCCCGCGCAGACGCTCGTCCAGCCGTTCGAGCGCGTGAACCCGAATGTCGTATTTTCGATACTCACGTCGGTTTCAACGCCTCAATCAGGCGGCACGTTTCGGGAATCGGGTCGATGTACATCTTCTCGCGGATGACTTCGCACGCGCGTTTCACGGTGTTGCTCGTCGTGATGTCTGCGATCATTCTTGCGATGGCTTCGGGTGTGAATGCTTTCGGCGACAGCGATTTTGCGACGCCAAGGCGCTCGAGTCGCTGGGCGTTATCGGGTTGATCGAACGCGAGTGGCATGATGAGTTGCGGGATGCCAGCGGTGAGCGCCTGTGCAGTGGTACCGATGCCGCCATGATGCACCACGGCCAACGAACGCGGGAAGACTTGGCTGAACGGCGCGTAGTCGAAAGCGGCCACGCCAGGGGGCAGGTTCGCGGGAATCTGTTCGCCGCCCTTCGCCAGAATCAGGCCGCGTTTGCCCAGAATCCGGCACGCCTCCGCGCCGGCAGCGAAGTACGGGCGACCGTGACGCATCGCCGAACCGAAGCTGAACACGATCGGCGGATCGCCCGCATCGAGGAACGCTTTCACCGGCGTCGGCAGTTCCGTGTTCTCGCCCTGATCGTAGGGAATAAAGCCCGTTTGCCGAAACGCGGCGGGCCAATCGGGTGCGTTCGCGAACCACTCCGGGAACAGGCCCAGAACGAGTTGCGGCGAATGTCGCCACGTTCCCCACAGTCGCTTAATTCGCGGTAAACCGATCTCGACGCGGTATTCGTTCACCGGTTCGAGCAGAGGATCGAGCATGTAGCGGTCGGCGTACCAGTACATCGTGCGGCGGAACCAGTGCGGCCACCACGGGCGAATCCGCAGCGTCGGGTACAACGGTGGATCGACGACGCTATACATCGCGATCGGCTGGAGGTGAACCGTGGCGAGCGGAATGTCGAGTTTATCGTGGGCCACCCTCGCGGCAAGAGAAAGTGAACCGGCAAGCAGCACCGTGTCGCCAGGGACGTAACGCTGTTGCACCTCGCTCAATAACAACGGCAAAAACCGACGCATTCGCTCGGCATTGAACACAGTTTGCAACGAACGATCCGGATCCCAAAGGCCGGGGTCGTCGATGGTTTGTTGGTAGTCGTCGTGGGTGCCGATTTCGGCGAAATCGAAGCGATTGGCAACCGCGAGTGGCTGGAATGGGGCGGCCGCGAGTAACGTAATGTCGTGCCCGCGTGCTTGCATCGCACGCCCGATACCGATCATCGGGTGAACGTCGCCGTGGCTACCCATCGGGGCAAGCAGCACACGCATTACGCGCCCGTCCGGGGGAAACGCAGCATCCCGGATGGTGCCGGGCGGACTTCGCGGCGAACGGCATCCCATGTCAGTGCCAGCCCGAGGCGACTACTTTCCCAGCCCATCGAAGCGACAATCGCGGCAGCAGCCCCCACGTCCGGCGGGCAGATCGGGTTCGCGTTACGGGTTTGCACGCAACCGATGAAATCTCGCCAAAGTGCTTCCGTCTCGTTCTTCGGAGACTCGACCACAATCGTTTCGGTGGCTTCGAGAACGCGATCCAAACGAGCCGGGAACGCACTGGCTTTCGACGGTTCATCGCGGAAGAGTTGCAGCCCCTCTTTCGCGAAGCGGATCGAACCGCGTCGCCCGCGAATCACTTCTTCGATTGGATAATTGCTCGCAGTGGTGGCCGTAACGAGCATTTGACAGCCTTCGGCATACTCGGCGCAAATCGTTGCGGTATCCGGAATGTCGCGGCCATCGTGTTCGTGGAACAACCCGCCGGAACCGATGACGCGAACGGGGTAGCGAAGCCCGGTTGCGGACAGCAACTTCGCAACGAGGGGAACGAGCAAATCCGAGTACGGCCCGCTGGAGAATGCAGTCGAACAACGCCATTGCGCGAAGGTCGTGCGGTCGAACGGGAACTGTTCCGGTTTCGGCCCGATACGAACGCCACCGACATCGAACCCCGTACCGAGGAACATCGGCCAATCGACGGTTTTCGGGTTCATCGCGTTCGCCACGCGATAGAAGCGCCACTGCCCGCGACTATCGTTGCGGAACGCGCCGCCCTGCAACTGCACGAGCGGCCCGATGGCCCCATTCAGCAAGTTTTCGCGAACGATTTTCACCGACGGATCGGACAGCGATTGCACGCCGATGGCCACGATGCGACCCGTTCGGGCGACTGCATCGGCAACGGCCACCGCTTCGGCAGGCGTGCGAACCATCGGCGTTTCGACGTACGCATCTTTGCCCGCATTTACTGCGTCGATTGTCATTCGCGCGTGCCAGTGATCGGGCGTCGCGATGCAAACGACATCTACATCGGCACGGTCGAGTAACCGGCGATAATCTTTGACGACGCGCGTCGTGTCGTTCGGGTCGAGGCCGCATTTCACCGCAGAGGGATACAAACCTTGCGCGTATTTCCGCTTGACGGTCGTGCCGCCGAACGGCTGTTCATATTCGTCTTCGAGGCCGTCCCAGACATCGCACACGCCAACGGGCACGACGCTCAGGCCGTTGCGGGCGAACTGCGAAACGAGGTGAATGTGCGCCTGCGCCCGTGCGCCGCAACCGAGGAACGCGACGCCGAGCCGCTCGTTCGCACCCGCCACACGCGCATACGAGTGGGCAGTCAGCGACATCGCCGCACCTGCGGCCGCAGTGGTGGCACGGAGAAATCGTCGGCGATCTGGCGTTGGGTTCGGCATAGGTTACTTCACAAACTTTCCGACCATTTCGAGAAACTCATCGTTCGATTTCGTCTTCCCGAGTTGCTTGATCAGCGACTCCATCGTCTCGGTTGGCCGCATCTGAAGCAGGCTTCGGCGCAGCAAGGTGATTCGTTCGAGTTTTTCGGGCGAGATCAGTCGTTCTTCTTTACGCGTACCGGATTGCGAAAGGTCGATGGCCGGGTAGATCCGCTTCTCGGCGAGTTTTCGATCGAGTACAAGTTCCATATTACCGGTGCCTTTGAACTCCTGAAAGATGACATCGTCCATCCGGCTACCGGTTTCGATCAGTGCGGTGCCTAGGATCGTCAGCGAACCGCCTTCCTCGAACGCACGCGCACTGCCAAACAACCGTTTCGGGATTTCGAGCGCCCGGCTATCGATGCCACCGCTCATCGTGCGCCCGCTATTCCCCGCATGTTTGTTGTAAGCTCGTGCCAATCGCGTCAAACTATCGAGTAAGACGAACGCCTGCTTGCCCTGCTCCGCGATCCGTTTGGCGCGTTCGATCACGAGTTCTGCCAGCCGTAAGTGTGCGCCCGTGTCTTGGTCCGAACTCGAAGCGAGCACTTCGGCGGTCGAACCGCCACCGAACGCTTTCACCATACGCCGCATTTCTGTGACTTCTTCGGGGCGTTCGTCGACGAGCAAAACCATCAGGTGCATTTCGGGGTGATTCTTCGCAACGGCCGCGGCGATGTGCGAGAGTAGCACCGTTTTTCCCGAACGGGGCGGCGCGACGATCAGGCCGCGTTGCCCTTTGCCGATCGGGGTGAACAAGTCGATCACCCGCGTCGTGAGTTGCTCGGGGTTGGTTTCGAGTTTGATCCATTCGGTCGGGTCGACGGCAGTGAGTTGCTCCCACGGCCGCCGCTTAAACATCTTGGCATCGGTGCCTTCGATTTGATGAATCGCAGACAATCGCACGCCGTTACCGGGGCCGTTGTTGTTACTGGGGCGTTGTTGCGAACGTTGCGGAAACCGATTATTACCACGTTGGGGTGGTGGTGCCGGCGCACGCTGTCCCATCTCGATCGGCCCGGAAACGAGCAGCCCTTCTGCGAGATCGAATTTATCGATCAGCAATCCGGGGACGTACGGGTCGTCCGCCTTGGCGGTGTAGTTGCGGTCGGGGCTACGGAGAAACCCAAACCCTTTCGGGTGCCGCTCCAGGACACCCTGAAACAGCGGAACGGTATCGGCCATCAGACTCTATCTCGCGGTCGGAAATTGGGAACAACAGCAGCGAAGCAACGATTGCGAAAGTGCGGAGGCAATCCTGCGGGACGATGTGGATTGTAAGTGAAACTGTCGAGAAGCGATACGAAAAAAGAGAAGCTACCGAAGATTTTGTCGATTTTTTGTCTGTGAACGCGTTGTCAACGACAAGGCCAATGACAAAACGCCCCAGATTACGGGGCGAAAGCATTATTTTTCAAACGTCCAGAAGGTGTCAACATCGCTCACCAGAAAGGATCTAGTGGCAATGGGATCGGGCTTGGCGTCGGTAACGGCATTGGGACGGGTGCCGGTGCGGGTGCCGGCGGTGTTAGTACGGGAGGCGACTGCACGATTGGGGGATTGTTCATGCCACCGAGTGGCGTGGTAGGCGTTGGGTCCATGATCGTCGGACCAGTCGGGTTTTCCCGATTTTCGAGCGTTTCGCAAGTTAATCGAAATGCCATTGCGCATTCACCTTCTGGACGAAAACTGAGGGGTTAACAGCCGAGAGAAACTCGTCTGTCAGTATTATATTATCGCCGACGACTAATTGTGTCAATCGTTAATACCGTAATTCTTGCGTGTATTTCGATAGAGAAGCATATGGTTTAAAACTCTTCCGCAGAAATGATTTTGCGACCCATAGCAGAAATGGAGTCACTTGTGCTTTGAAAATTCTTGTTACAAAGTAGTAATTGATAAATCGACTTGAGCTGCGAGCCGACTTTGACCCTGAATACTTGATACAGCGACAAGAAATAGACGATTTCAAAAATAGCAATTTTTTTTGAAGTGTAAACCGTTCGCCGACTTGATCTCGCATGAAAAATTTCATTTCAACTCAATTATCGACGTTCTTCAGGCTGTTGAAGTTGACATGAGATTTGGCATTTTCCACTCGACGCGAATCGTACGAACCTATTATGAGAATGTACACGAACGAACTTGAGGTGTTACCTTGCGAATTCTCGTCCATACCGTGGTCTCGCAACCGTTCTCGGAAAACTCGTACATCTTCTGGCGAGAAGGTTCGAATCAGGCTCTCGTCGTCGATCCCGGTTTCGAGCCGGAAGCGATTCTCGATTGCCTTGCGGAACGCGAACTCGTGGTGGCTGCGATCTTGAACACGCACGGCCACGTTGACCATATTGCGGGGAATCGCGCGATGAAAGAAGCGTTCCCCGACGCGCCGATTATCATCGGCGAAGGCGATGCGATCATGCTGATCGAACCCGAATATAACTTGAGTGCCGGCCATGGAATTCCGATTACCAGTCCATCTGCCGACCGGAAACTGCAAGACTCCGAACAGCTGAATTACGCGGACATTCCGATGGAATGCTGGGACATTCCCGGACATTCGCCGGGGCACATCGTGTATGCGATCCGTAATATAACGCCGACGATCGTCTTCGTTGGCGACGTGTTGTTTCGGGGCAGTGTGGGTCGTACCGATTTCCCCGGCGGCAGTTTCGAGCAACTCGAAGCAGGTATCAAGGCGAAACTCTGGGTGCTGCCCGCAGACACCGTCGTTTATCCCGGTCACGGCCCCACAACGACGGTTGGCCACGAGATGCGAACGAACCCGTACGTGGGCCAAGGAGCTTGAAAATGCGTTGGATCCCGCTCGTTGTTTTGGCTTTCGCCACGAACGCGAACGCCGCCGAACCACGTCTTCAGTGGGTCGGTGATGGCGTTCGCTACCTCAATGCTTACGGCGGCAAATGGGTTGCGGAAACGAGTGGTAATAGAGCGATTTTGAGGGAAATCGAGCGAAGCTCCGAGCGGATCGTGATTTCAGACGACAAGAAAAAGACGATCGTGCTGACTGCTGACACGTCGACGAATGACGGGAAAACGCTCGCGGGGAAGTGGATCGCCGAGCGAGCCGATGCCGATCTTGGGTTTCTCTCCGAGAAATACGAATCCGGCGGGCGCGGCCCTGGCGTGGTCTTAACGGGCGTCGGCGACCCGGGTGGTGTGTCGTATGGCACGTACCAACTCGCTTCGAAGATTGGCCGTGCCGATCAGTTCACGAACAAGTATTACGCAGACGAATTTGCGGGTTTGAAAGGTGGCAGCGATGCCTTTACGGCGAAGTGGAAAGCTCTTGCCGCGAAGGATGCGGACGCTCTCCACAAGAACGAACATCAGTTCATTCAAGACACACACTACGACCCGCAATTGCGAAAGCTGAAGAAAGAGTTGAGACTCGATGTCGGCAAGCGTTCGCCGGTGTTTCGCGATGCGGTGTGGTCGTCTGCGGTGCATCATGGGCCGAATACCGATGCCATTCTCGTGGCGATTCAGCCGCTCATGATCCCGAAGGAATTCGACGAAGTCGCCGCCCTCAAAGCGATTTACGCCGAACGGGGCCGCAAGACGACCGACGGCAAACTCGTCCGGTTCAAGAACGTCAGTGAAAGCTGGATCCCCGGCCTCACTAAGCGATTCGAAAACGAACTCCGCGACGCGATCACAGCGCTCGAAGTGGCGGAATAATGCCGTCCGCTTTCAGCGGTCAGTCAGAAGAGTGCCCGTTCACTCAGTTGCTGAATTCACGCGGGTGAACACGATGGTCAAATCGTCCTCGAAGGCGATGGCCCATTGCTCGGGGCAGTTGCGCAAAGATTCGGCGAGTATGCGCTCTTTTGGGGCGATCACGAGGTTCGCACTGGTCAGCAACTTGTCGGTTCGCCAGTCGTCGGTACCATCCCAGGTTGCGAAGGCGCGGCGGAGGCCATCGCTGCCGTAAAGGTTCGTGCGGCCATCGATCGCGACGGGGTGGTTCGGCAATCCCCAGATGATCGCTCCGCCCCAATTGAAATCGTTGTAAAGCGGGCCGGGCAGATTCTTCTCGCGAATGTGTGCCATTGCCGCGAGTGGATATTCGCTATTTGGCACAGCCTTCGGCCCGTAACCGAGCATCCCGTAGCCTCGGGCAATCGCAAACACCATGCAGACGAGCATCGCCACGGTTAGCGGTCGGACGCGCACCGAGAACGGGGCTTGTACGTCGCGCAAAATGGCCACCGCCGCAAGGACGCCGAACCACGTGTCGCGCCGCATTCGAGTGCTGAGAATGACGGCGACAATTAGCAGACCCAGTTTGAACCCGTCACGCGGTTGACGCACTCCGACCAACCCCGCCCACACCATCAGCCCGAATACCGCCCACGTGCAGACGGAAGAGATTTCGGGTGGGGCCAACTCGTTGATAAAGTCTCGCGGTGCGGCCTGCGTCGCGTACTCCCAGATCACACGCAGGAGTTGCGTGCCGTACGGGTTGACGAACGTGGCTAGCCCGCAAGCAATGGCGAGAACGAACAACTTGCGGGGGTCGCCCTTTCCAGGAAATAACACCGCCATACCGAGAATCAGCCAGCCGAGCACGAACTGAATGTGGATGTTCGCCCAAAGGATAAACAGCAATGGCAACCAACTCATTCGCCGAACGGGCGAGCCATCGCGTACGCGGCCGATGGCTTCGAGAGTAATCACCGTAAACGCAACGGTGAAGTGCCACGGGCGTTCCCGCATGAACGGAATGAGCGAGATCGCGAGCGTCGACAGAATGACCACGGCAGGGACGGCGGCCATTTCGCGCCGCAGTGCGTACAGGAAAATCGAGCCAACGGTGATGGCAGCAAATACTGACTTCGCGATGGAAATACCGTTCGGGCCGAACGCTTCCGAGATGCCAAACATGCCGATTTCATAAAGCCAACTATACGCCACCCACGTCGCACCGTGCTCGGTGCCGAGGCGGGAGAATGGCTCGGTAATTGGGAATTGTTCGTGCGACCAAATCCAGCGCCCCACGGCCAGATGCCACCACGTATCTTGGTCGAACGAGGCAAAAAGGGTGAACCCGGCAGGAAATGCCGCCGCCACGCAAATGACAATCCAAAACCAAACCGGCCGCGCAGGTGTACTCATACGCAAAACCTAGCACGAAATCGGCTCCGCTACGTTCTTTCGACTTTCACGTACCGCGAACGGTAGATGGGGCGGCCTTCTTTGCGGAACTTTCGCTCGAAGTTCGTGAGATAATCCATGTCGTGAACGGGGGCCGATTCCAGCGGTTGGGGTAGTTCCTCGAAGCCGGGGCAGTGGCGAAGCGTCTCGGTTACCATCTCGAAATAGTCTTGCACGTCGGTTACGAAATGCAGTTGGCCGGCCATCTTTAACACATCGTTCGTCAGCGTGGCGAACTCCGGCGTAAACAGCAAACGCTTCTTGTGCTTGTTCTTCCACCACGGATCGGGGAAGAACACGTGAACCGTGGAAACCGTGCCGGGAACGATGTACTCGCGCATGACAATTTTGGCGTCCGCGCAGCAGGTCTTCACGTTGGGCAACCCACGGTTGGCCACCCGCGTTGCAGCGTAGAGCTGATATTTGCGAATGATCTCGATACCGAAATAGTTGCGGTCGGGGTTTGCCACGCCTTCGTTGACGAGGAACAAACCCTTACCGAAGCCGACTTCGATCTCGACGGGGTGATCGTTGCCGTAAAGCGTCGCCCAGTCGATTTTGGCGGCGGGTGCTTCCGGCTCGACTTCGGTCGCATCGGCTTTTGTGCGATCGCCCCAGCGACCGCGGAGGCGTTCGGGTAACTCCCAGACGAACGGTTGCAGCGCATCGGGCGCAAGACGCCGAGGCTTACGCACGCAGAAGATCCTCCCACTTGCCGAGCGAAACACCGAGGATAGTGGCTTCGAAGACGTTGACGAATTGGCCATTGCGATGAACGTGGCCACGCACGGCAAACTTCGTCGCTTTCAACCCGACGCGTAGGCCGTGACCGACGAGGATGAGTCGTTCGCCGGGACGGATCATTTCACGAAAACGGGCTTCCTCAATGCCGCCGAGGCCGATGAGCCGATCCGTACTCGGGTGTACGTGGGCGGTGTAATAGTTCGCGAGTTGAGCGGCCGCTTCGCACATCAGCACGCCCGGCATAACGGGGTACTTCGGGAAGTGCCCGCGTACCCAAAAGTCGTCCGTCGACGTATCGACGTAGCCGACGACCATGCTCGTTTCAGTATCGATGTGCGCGACCCCCGATAGCAGTTTCATCTCATGGCGGTGCGGGTTGGCGGCCTCGATCTCGGCGATAGCCACGATGGTTCGCGTAAAATCGAGCGTGGACAAATCGACCGTTGCAGCCTGTTCGGCGGGCATAACGCTACTCCATACCGTACCCGATGATTTCCAAAACCTGCGGCAGTTCCGTCACGAGGACATCGGGGCGGAACTGCGGCTCCTTCAGATGCTCCGATGTCGCCACCAGAGATTGCTTGTCCCCTGCGAAGAGTGCGGTCAGAAAGCCGTGCTTCTTCGCGGGGGCAATATCGCGGACGACATTCGACCCGACGTGCAATACCTCCGATGGCTTCCAGCCGCGCGACGCACACACTGCCAGTGCCGCCTTGAAGATCGTCTCCGATGGCTTCTTCGCTTTTTTATCGGTAGACAGCACCCGCAACGCAACGGGGAACGCCACATTCACATCGAAATTCGAGTCTTGCTCACGGAACGCCTTGTGAATCTGCGCGGGCGTGAAGCATTGGCCATCGGCCAGTAACCCACTCGGCACGCCCGCATCGGCGAGCATTTGCACCGCTTCCACCGCTCCGGGGTACGCCCCCACGCCCTGAATACTCGCATGATAAAAGTACGCGATCTTCTTCACAAACTCGCCGATCGCACCGTAAACATTAGCATCGAACACGTATTCTTTCTGGATCAGTTTCTTGACGATGTCTTCCCAGATACGCTCCGATTGCACTTCCGGAAACTTCTCGCCACCGCTGCCCATCATCCGCAAGTTCGTCAGTGCTTTCGTAAACATTTCTCGCATGTAAGCCGCCGGTGCGCCGGGTTTGCGGCTCATCGAGTTCCACATGTTGAACTCTTGGATCGTCTTCTCAAAGGCATTGTCCGTTACGAAACTATGCTCGTGCTCGAACAGGATCTCGCCTTGCGGAATCGCGAGCAACGTCCCGTAGACGTTCCACATCACCGCCTTCACGGGCAATGTGTGCAGGAACGGTCTGGCCTTGGCCGACTTTACCTGCGGGGCGGCGGGCCAGGGTAACCCACGCGTGGGCAAGTAGCTATCCGCATATTGCTCCAGTGTGAGTGCCATAGCCCTAACGGGGTGGGAGGATCGGGGAGTATCACTAACTTTGTAGACTAGCGATGCGGAAAAGCGGATTCAAGCAAGTTGCGGCGCGAACGGAGTAATGCATGGATCTTGTGACGGTCTATCGGAACCACTGAGCATCGCTTCGTAACGCAAACCGTTCGCGCGAATGTGGAAGCGACGGCGCTGCTCGTCGATCCGTTCGATCGTAATCGTCAGCAACTCGGTCGGCATCGCATCGGGTACGCGGTCCGCCCATTCGACGAGGCATACGCCATCGCCGAGAAAGTATTCCTCGACGCCGAGTTCGGTGAAATCGCGAGAGCTAACCAGGCGGTACGCATCGAAGTGATAAATCGGCAAGTCTGCAACGTACTCGTGAATCAGCACGAACGTCGGGCTGCTGATCGCCACCGGGTTGCGCACGTTCAACCCCTCCGCCACGGCACGGGTCAAGTGCGTCTTCCCTGCCCCGAGCGGGCCGTTCAGCGCCACGACTGCACCGGGGAACAACTTCCCCGCGAGCCAGCGACCGAACGCCTCGGTCGCCGCCAGGTCGGCAATCTCGACGATCGCGGTCATCGCTTACGCACTCACTTTTTGGCGTTTGTGAGTCTTCGCCGCCTTGTAGCGAAGGTACGCTTGCATGAACGCATCGAGATCGCCATCGAGTACGCGATCGACGCCGGGGTCTTTCATCTCGATGCCGTCGCGTTCGTCTCGCACCAACGTGTACGGCTGCATGACGTAGCTGCGGATTTGACTACCGAAGGCAATTTCACCCTTAGAGTCGTAGCGATTCGCAATGTCGCCGAGCCGTTTTTGCTCCTCGATTGCGTAGAGTC
>Ga0105049_10009333_pt1 | contig 11309 bp, 8 predicted proteins | sample MAT06_FD_78087 | JGI IMG/M metagenome (GOLD analysis project Ga0105049, IMG submission 78087) | Freshwater microbial communities from Lake Fryxell liftoff mats and glacier meltwater in Antarctica - MAT-06 | ecosystem: Environmental > Aquatic > Freshwater > Ice > Liftoff microbial mat | place... | reverse complement strand
GGTGGAGGCACCATCGGTCGATCCACCATCCGCGCAATGGCCTTAGCCGCCAGCGTCAGGTGTTCCGGCCCCGACACGATGACAGAGGAATCGTTCACAGTGATGTCGAGGGATGTGGCCTCGCCGGGTGAGCCCGGGAAGGCTTCACGCATGGCCTCGGCGAGGCGTGTGACCGTGACCGACACGGGGTTGAATTGCACTAAAACTACCCGGACGGGTTGCACACTTCTGAGTCGGAGAAGGTCACTCCCCAGATTCTCAATCACCTTTTCCGCGGCCTGCAGTTGGTCGCCGGTGCCGACAATCATCAACAGGCCTGAATCGGGGTGGAAGCGGATCTCGGCGGAAGTTCCCCGTTGCTTGACGGGCACCATATTCACGGCGGTTTCGATCGCGCCCAACACCGCTTCCTTGGGAAGGTACAGGGCGGTACCGGCGTCGGGCAGCCATTCCGGGGCGCACACGGCGTTGAGCGAGAGCACCCGCGTGAGCGTTTGATTCGGATCCCAGTTCGGTTGTTGAGGCGTCCTCGACCGGATGGAATACACGGGCGTGCTCAACGCCTCACCCCCATTCGAGTGCTCAATGATCGCGACGGAATCCAGACCCCCTTCACCCACGAGCGACTCCACGGCCTCGATCGCCGTCCGCAGCGAGGCGTTGGTGAGTTGGATCGCCGGGATCTCGGCTTCGCCCAGCGTTCCGCTCAAGACGATGTTGGCGTTTCCATCGCCCGCCGCGGCCCGCAGCGCATCCACATATTGCGCCAATGTTCCACCGGCGAAGCGAACGTTGATACGGACTTCGTGTGCGTCTTGGGCGGCGCGCTCGGCCATGGCCGCTTGCCGCATGGCTCGCTGCTGTTGGATGACGACGGCTTCGGAGGCGGTGGAACCTGATTCCTTCTGCCCGCAGGCAGTTCCTCCACTGGCGGCCAGAACGGACAACAGCACCAACCCGGAAAGGCCCGCCCGACGGCAGAGAATCGGCATCATCGCATGTGCTCCAGAAGAGGGGTCGTACGTGATTAAGACGGAGCCGTCGGGGTGGACCGGCGCGGGATGCTGGGTTTTTTGTGGCGGGTGTGGCGGGAGGGGGCGCGAAGGCATCCACCGCAGACGCGAAGGAGGACGCAGAGCGAAGGCGGGACGCTTGCAAGGCAGCGGGATTTGGCGGTCTTACTTGTGGTAGAAGCGGCCGACGATGATGGAGATGGAGAACCACATAAACAAGGCGCCGCTGGCGATATTGGCGAGCCACGCGCCGATCATCGCGAGGATGATCCAGTTCATGCGGTCGTGGGGCCGCAACCGGCCTTTGATGAGTTGCGGCGCGGCGATCGGTGAGACCGTTCGAAACTCGTTCCAGAAGGGTCCAAATAGGTTTGGCCGACTCAAGCCGCGGCTGCAGCACGCTGGGCCCAAGGATCGATCTTCGCCGCGATGTGGGGGATGGATTCGGGGAGTGTTCCCGTGCCGAAGCGTTTCCACCAGTTGACAACGGTCATGCCGACCACATGGTCGTCGTCCACGGAGCGAAGCAGAATGAAACCATCGTCGGTCTCCTCGCCGTGGGTGGGGGTTTCGCGCTGTGAGGCTCGGCGCAGATAAAGCACGTCGTTGGTGAGGTCGTAGTGGTACCAGAACGACCCGGCAGAGCCCTCGATGGATTCGACTACGGCCATTCCTGTATCCCCTGCTTGATCTTCCTCGCGAGGTACGCGGTCTTGACGAATCGTCTGGCAACATCGGCCACAATGCAGATTATAAGCCCGGGCTGCGGGCTTGGGCCGTAGTACAGGCGGCAATCACGATCCGATGTGGTGTGCAAAATCGCAGTTGGAATGGAAAGGGTGGCGCACGCCTCGGCGTTGAGGCCCCGCATTTCGGGATGACCCTTGATGATGTGACCAAACCACGTCGTATCGCTGAGATCGATCAAACGCCCGAGCGGATCTTTGATCGTGGGCATTCAGCAGAGAGTGTAGCAGCGGGGCATCAAAAACGAAGACGCCGGAACGGCCACAGATGGCACCGACGGACACACATACGAACTGAACGTAAAGGCATGAGCAGGGGTGCAAGGACAGGCGGATCGCGGGACCGGGTCGAGTCGCCGAACGCGCCGGTGGCGAGGTGGCGAGCATCTTTTTCGATCAGGAAGTAACCGAGTTCTCCATCTGGGCCTTCTCGGGTCCCGGCGACGACCTGCTCGAGGCCCCCATGTACATCCGGGGGTATGTGATTAAGACGGAGCCGTCGGGGCGGACCGGCGCGGGATGCTGAGTTTTGTGTGGCGGGTGGGGCGGCTGATGATCGTGACCGAGCGGAAACGGTTTGCAGTGGCCGCCGATGCGCGAGGTGGGAAGATGCAGCGGTTCAACAATTCAAATCGGAAGATTGTGCACTTGTTGGTGGCCGAGATGATGAGTCAGGTCCGATGCAGGCCACGCATTGCCTCCACAATCACGAGCGGCGAAGCCGCTGAGGCAGAGCCCAACTCTTTCTTCCGGCACAAAAAGTTCTTCCCCCACTGACAGCATCATGTCAGTCTGCACCTCCCTTCCCACCTCCACCCCATTGACATACCGCTCAAAACCCGTACGCTTCTTTCATGCCTCCCGAAACCGTCCTTCCTCAACATCCCAAGTCCGCGGCACGGCCACCCTCACCCGCCTCCCAGCCCGACTGGACCTTCGCCGACACCCTCCTCTTCACCCCCTCTCCAGATCAGGAAGCCGCGCTCCTCCACACCTTCATCGATCCCTACTGCAGCCTGCGCGACATCGCGGAGGAATACAGCACCACGCTCGACGCCCTCATCCTCTATCTCTCCAAGCCGGAAGTCATGCAGCGCCTCGCCGCCTTCGAAACCATGGCCGCCTTCCGCACACGCCTCGTAGCGATCAACCACCTCCAGGTCGTCGCCGACAGTCTCCGAACAACCGTCGAAGCCTGCACCAAGGAAATCGAATCGGCTCCCGCCAACGACCTCAGTTTCCGCATGCAAGATCACACACGCCGCTGCCACGAAACCGCCCGCCGCGCCTGCGCCCTCCTCCTCCGACTCGCCCAGTTCGCGCCGATCCCGGTTGATCGGCGGACAGCGCTCCGCCCAACCCCGACATCGCCAGTCCGTACGACTGCCAAGCCCATCAGCACCGACCTTCAAACCTTCGCGCCCGCTGCGCCCTCCATGTTGTCCTCCCGCCCGCCCGCGGCTTCCCCGCCGCCCGCACCAACCAACCCTTCCCGGCCCATCACGCCGGCCCCGCACCAATCAACCAACCCGAGCACCCCCGCCCAACCCTTCCCCGACAAGCCCCAAGCGATGCCTCGGCAAACCTCCAACAACATCGCTCAACTCACCGCCGCGGCAGGCCGCAACGCCTCACCAAATCACCCGCTCAAATCCAAATCCGGATCGCAGCAGGCAAACTCAATGCGTGAGCAACTCCTCCCCGTCCCCGCATCCTGAACGCCAATCGTTCTTTCTTGGTGGTACTGTTCCACCGAGCAGTGTTTTCTCCCCAAATCCGCGGCGGCTCCGATCCAAAGACCAACCGGCTCAACTCCCGGTCGCGCCTCTCATTCCAATCTCGAAACGCGCACCCGCAGCGCCATATCTTCCGCTTGCCCCGAATGGGGCAAATGCCTGTAGCGGTGTGTCAGGTCGTCTCGACCGCAACCCACCGAACCCGCCCGACACACATCATGCCCCAGAGGGGCATTTGCCGCAGTGCACCAGCAAGGCGGCCTCTCGGATTCACCGCCGTCCGAACAAATCCGGATCGCAGCGGGCAAACTCAATGCGTGAGCAACTCCTCCCCGTCCCCGCATCCTGATGATGGGCCGGCTTGACAACATAAGATTCTGAAAATGATCTCAACGCATAATGTGGACAAACCGCCGCCCTTGGCAGTAGGCAACCCCGCGTTACGCGCCGCGCACCGTAAGGCTTGTCCGTTTCTCGACCTTCCCGCCCGCGATTTTGTCGAAACCGCTGCCAAGTTCCCCAATCGGATCCGGTGGGATGATCTCCACCTTCTTGTCGCCCAGTTTGGCCTCGCCCCGGCGCACCTTCTCCTGGAACGAAAGGCATTCCGACAGCAACCGCCCGAGGATCTCCTCCTCCGGAACGTTCGCAACCTTTTCGCCTTGGACGTAGATAATCCCGCGGCGGTCGCCCGCAAACACCGCTACATCCGCGCCCTCAGCCTCGCCGGGGCCGTTCACGATGCACCCCATCACCGCAACCTTCATCGGAACCTTGACTTGCGAGGCAAGGGCCTTGCGAACATCCTGAATCAGTGTGAACAAGTCCACCTGAATCCGCCCGCACGTGGGGCACGCGATCAGGTCCACACCAATCCGCTCCCGCAGTCCAAGGCAGTACAGCAGTTCAAGCCCGTCCTCAACCTCGAAAATCGGATCGTTCGCATAACTGATCCGCACCGTGTCGCCGATGCCGTTGATCAGCAGCCCGCCCAACGCAACCACACTGCGAATCGTCCCCGTCTCCTTCGGCCCCGCGTGCGTCACACCAAGGTGCAACGGGTGGTCGAAGCGTTTGCTGATCTCGGTGTACGCATCGATCACCAACGCGGCGTCCATGCTCTTGGCGCTGATGGTGATGTCGTGAAAATCCTGTTCGTAGAAGATGTCGAGGTATTCCTCGAGTTTGGTGATCATGATCGCGAGCATGTGGCCGTGCTTTTGCTCGCTGAAGACCGCCCCCAGTTCCTTCATCCGCTTCTGCTTGTCACGCCGCTCGATGATGGAGCCCTCGTTGACGCCGATGCGAATCGGCAGCCCGCGGGCCTTGCACGCCTGAATCACATCGATCACCTGGGCCCGGTCGTTGATGTTGCCGGGGTTGAGTCGGATCTTGTGGACGCCCGCCTCCACCGCCTCCAACGCCCGCTGAAAGTGAAAGTGCACATCGGCGACAATCGGAACCCGCACCGCCGGGATTATGTGTTTAAGGGCCTCGGTGTCCTTCCTCTCGGGCACAGCCACACGCACAATGTCGGCCCCTGCCGCGGCCATCCGGTTGATTTCGGCGATGCAGCGTTCGACGTCGTAGGTGTACCCCGCGGTCATGGTCTGAACGCTGATCGGGGCGGGCGTTGTGGGGTTTCCGGCACGATCTGGCAGGCCGCCGCCGATGCGGATTCGCCCGACGCGGTCATCTCCGATAGTGATCTGACGGGTGGGCCGGCGTGGTGTCATTGGTGGAAGGGTAGAAGGGGGGACATGCGGGTGCAGGAAGGGCGAACCCGCGTGGTGGGGTCGTTCGGGGGATATTAGGTGTTGATGCTTGCTACTCTTGAATCCTGATCCAAGGACGGCACGCTGGTGGGGGCCAATGGCCCGCGCCTCGTTGAGACGCGTGTCCCTCCCGGCATTTTCATAAGGGTTTTTCATGCTCGGTCGCATCTTCAAGGCCTACGACATTCGCGGCACATATCCGGACCTTCTGAACGATCACATGGGCTGGCAGATCGGCTTCGGGGCCAGCAAATACCTGCTGGCGGACGCCGCGGCGGCGGGCGAATCGACCCCGATGATGAAGAACCTCGTGGTGGGTCGGGACATGCGGATCTCGAGTCCCAGCCTCACAAAGAATCTGATTCAGGGGATCAACGATCACGGCGGCGATGTGATTGACCTGGGGATGGTCGATACCTCGATGATCTACTTCGCGGTGAACTACCTTGACTGCGCGGGCGGGGTGATGGTGACGGCAAGCCACAATCCGCCGCAGTACAACGGGTTCAAAATCAGCAAGCGCAAGGCCAAGCCGGTGGGAGAGATGACTGGCCTCGCGGAGATCCGCAAGCACGCCGCGATGGTCGACAAGGCCCAGATGCCCAAGACGGCGGGCCGGCACGAGCAGCGCGATCTGTGGCAGTCGTACACGCAGCACGTGCGGTCGTTCCTGGATATGCACGGGCAGAAATTGAAGGTGGTCATCGATGCCAGCAACGGCATGGCGGGGACGATGATCCCGAAGATTTTCGGGAAGTCTTCGAGCATGGGGCAGGTGCCCGGGCTCACGATTGTCGAACTGAACTTCGACAACACGAAAGGGCAGTTTGCCCACGAGCCGAACCCGTTGGTGGCATCGAACCTGAAGCAGGTGCAGGAGGCGGTGCTGCGTGAGAAGGCGGACCTGGGGGTTTGCTATGACGGCGATGCCGACCGCTGCGTGATCATCGATGAGAAGGGCAAGGCCGTGGGGTGCGACCACCTGACGGCCCTGCTGGCGCGGCATTTTCTAGCGAAGTACCCGAAAACCGCGGTGGTCTATGACCTCCGCTCGACCAAGGCCGTGGCCGAAGAAGTGACGAAGGCGGGCGGCAAGCCGGTGCGGGGGCGCGTGGGGCACGTGTTCCTGAAGGCCGCCCTCGCGGAGAACGAGGGGTGCTTCGGTGGGGAACTCTCGGGCCACTTCTACTTCCGCGACAACTTCAACGCCGATTCCGGCGCGATCGCGATGGGAGCGGTCTTCAGCGTGCTGACTAAGAGCGGCAAGAAGATGAGCGAACTGATCGCGCCGATCGCGCGGTACGCGCAATCCGGCGAGATGAACTTCCAGATCGAGGACAAAGACGGCGCGATCGCGATTGTGAAAAAGATGTTCGCGCCCGGGACCGACTACAAGGCCCAGTTCGATGAACTGGACGGCATCAGCATCGATTGCTGGACGCAGTCCGGCCAGCACGGTGGGTGGTGGTGCAACATCCGCAAGAGCAACACCGAGCCGCTGCTGCGATTGAACCTGGAGGCCAAGGACCCCAAAACCCTGGCCAAAATGCTGAGCATGATCGCCCCGAACTTGGGACGGCGGGTGGATCATTGACGCAATGGCCAAGGTGGATCGCGGTTGCGGAAGCGGATTCACGCCCCCCGGCCCCGACTCGCTGTAGAATGTCGGTTCATTGACCCTCACCGACCTCCTCAACCACTGGTCGCTCGCCGAGAACCCGTTCCGGGGTGAAGAAGCCCGCGCCGACGATGTGTTCGCCCGCATGAGCGGTGGGGGGGCCGCGGGTGATGCCGATGGGCTGGCGACCGGCGTTCACCACTCAGACTTTGAGAAGATTCTGGGCGACCCGTTGCGACCGGGCCCGGCGGTTGTGTTCGGCGAAAAAGGCAGCGGCAAGACCGCGATCCGGCTCCAACTGGTGCGGCGTATCGACGAGCACAACACCAAGCACCCGGGCGCCAGAATACTGGTGGTGATCTACGACGACCTCAACGGTGTGCTCGGCCGCCTGCACGATCGCATCGGCGCAAAGAGCGCGAAGGACTCACTTCAAAAAATCCGGCTGGTGGACCACATCGATGCGATTCTGTCTCTGGCGGTGCCGCGGCTGGTGGATTCGGTTTTGCGGGAAGGCCCCGCGCGAAACGCGATTGATCTTGGCGCAAACCCCCTCCGGACAATCCGCGGGATTGACCGGGCCCAGCGTGAGAGCGTGCTGCTGCTGCAGGCACTCTATGACCGACCGGACATCGCCCCGCTGCGGACGGCCCGGCTGCGCTCCAAACTGCGGCTGGGCTTTGACGGCCGCAAGATGCTCGTGCGGATGTTGCTGGTCTTGATGCCGCTCTTGGTGCTGGCCGGCCTGGTGTGGCGGCGGTGGTACGCACCACCCACGATGTCTTCGTGGGCACTCACGGTGCTGGACTGGTCGCTGGTGGGACTGACAGCCATCTTCGCGGTTGTTGCTCTCAAGGTGGGCGTGTGGGACAAACTGGCCCTGTTGCGGACGGCCCACCGCGTGAAGCGCCAGTTGCGCGTGGTGTCGCGCGGCGATGTGTCGTTCGCGAAGTCGATCCGCGGGTTGCCCGCGGGTGTGCGCGAGATCGCTGCCCTCCCGGTGACGGATTCAGACGAACCCCGCTTCGCGATGTTAACGCGGCTGCTGCGCATTCTCCGGCCCCTGGGATACGCGGGCGTCTTTGTAATCGTGGACCGCATCGATGAACCGACCTTGGTGGGCGGCGACCCAGAACGCATGAAGGCCGTGGTGTGGCCGATGCTGAGCAACAAGTTCCTGCAGATGGAGGGCGTCGGTGTCAAGTTGCTGCTGCCCGTGGAACTTCGGCACGCGGTCTTCCGGGAATCAAGCGCGTTCTTTCAGGAAGCCCGGCTCGACAAGCAGGGGTTGATCGAGCGGCTGTCGTGGACGGGCGCGAGTTTGTACGACCTGTGCGAGGCCCGGCTGCGGGCGTGCCTCAAGACAGGATCGCCCGACCGGCAGTTGATTGACCTGTTCGCCGAGGATGTGGCGCGGCCGGAGTTGATCGATGCTCTTGACCGCATGAAGCAGCCCCGGGATGCCTTCAAGTTGCTGTATCGGTGCCTCATCGACCACTGCGCGAATGTCACCCAAGGGGAGAACCAATGGCGGATCCCGAGACACATTCTGATGCAGGTGCTCAAGAGCGAGAACGAGCGGTTGCAGCAGTTTCAGCAGGGCATCCGGCCGGGGTGAAGGGGAATCGCTAAATCCGCGTCAGCCGGGCGTATTCCAGGATCAGCGTCTTTTTGCCGACGTCCTTGAACCAGACCTCGGCACGGGCGTTCAATCCCGGGGTGACGCTCTTGATTTCACCGATGCCGAACTGCGGGTGGCGCACGCGGCTGCCGACCGGGAATTGCGACGCCGGCCCGGCGATTCGCGGCGGCGGGGGCGCGGCGGCGGGAGCCGGAGCGGGCGAATCAGCGAGGTCCGCATCTTCATCATCATCCCACGCGGTGCCCTTGAGGTCGGCATACGCGTCTGACTGGTCGCTGATGCGCATGTGCTCTGCGGGGAGTTCGGCGAGGAAGCGGCTGGGGACTGTGCGCTCCGGGATGCCCCGCATGCTGCGGTATTTGGCGGCGGTCAGGAGGAGTCGCTGCATGGCGCGGGTGATGCCGACGAAGCACAGACGGCGTTCTTCCTCAAGTTCCTTGTCGCTCTCTCGGGCTCGGCTGTGGGGCAGCATGCCTTCTTCGAGGCCGATCATGGCGACACCCTTGAACTCAAGTCCCTTCGCGGCGTGCAGGGTCATGAGGGTGACGCTGCCCTGTGATGGGTCGACGGCATCGGCGTCGGCCACGAGCGTGACGGACTCAAGATACGCCCTGAGCATGCCCAGAAGCGGCGGGATGGCGCCGAGTTGCCCGCTGCGGGCTTCATCAATACCGGGGAACGCGGCAGGGTCGTTGTCGGGGTCATACTCGAGTTCAAACTCGCGGGCCGATGAAACCATTTCGGCGAGGTTGTCGAGGCGTTCTTCATCGCTCTCGTTCTTGCTGGCCTTGGCCTGCGATTTATACATCGCTTCGAGGCCGGATTCGCGAATGATCCGTTCGACGAGTTCGGCGAGGGTCGATGGCACCTCGGCCCCCATGAACGAGCCGCCGCCCGTCCAGCCGTCGAGTTGTTCGACGAACTTGGCGATGGCATTCGTGGCTCGGGACGAGAGGTCCTGGATCTCGCCGGCGCGTTTGAGGCCCGCGAGGAGCGTGAGGCCGTTCACAGTGGCCCAGTTTTCGACCCGGGTGAGTGAGGTGTCGCCGATGCCGCGGGCCGGGGTGTTGACGATGCGCGACAAGGAGACGTCGTCGGCGGGGTTGGCGACCATGCGGAGGTAGCCGAGTGCGTTCTTGATCTCTTCGCGGTCGTAGAAGGCGGTGCCGCGGGCGATGGTGTACGGAATGGCGTGGGCCCGGAGGGCGTCCTCCATCACGCGGCTGAGTGAATTGGTGCGGTAGAAGATGGCCATCTCGCGCCAGGCGATGCTCGCGGGGGCGAGCGAATCGTCGGGGTTCAGGGGGGCTTCGGGGTCGAGCGGGTCGCCCTCGTGCAGGTGCTTGAGCCACGTCACGACAAGTTCGGATTCGTGTCGCTCATCGCGGCAGAGAATGGCATCGACCTTGTCGCCGCCGGTGCGACTCGTAAAGAGCGGTTTTGCCTTGCGTTTCTTGTTGTTCTTGATAAGCGTGTCGGCGACGGCGAGGATGGGGGCCGTCGAGCGGAAGTTCTCACCCAAAAGGATGACCGAAGCGCCTTTGTAGTGTTCCTCAAAGTCGAGGATGTTGCTGATGTCGGCCCCGCGCCAGCCGTAGATCGATTGATCGGGATCGCCCACGACGCAGATGTTGGGGCCTTGGCTGCCGGGAGCACCTTTTCCCGCGATCTGCGAGGCGATCTGGAACTGGGCGGAGTTGGTGTCCTGGTATTCGTCGATGAGGAGATATTGCCAGCGTTCCTGACACTCGGAGCGGAAGGGCTCGTTTTCGCGGAGGGCGTTGGCGGTGAGGAGAAGCAGGTCGTCAAAGTCAACGGCGTTGGCAGCCCGCAGGGCCTTGCTGTACGCGGAATAGACCTTGGCGATGTTGCGGGCCGAGAAGTCCATCGCGCGGCCCGCGAACTGCTCGGCGGTGAGCAACTGGTTCTTGGCGTTGCTGATGGCCGAGAGGACGCTGCGGGGCGGGAAGTTGCTCGTCGAGAGTTGCAGCGACTCGATGACCTTTTTGCACAACGCGGATTGGTCGGACGTGTCGTAAATTGTGAAGTCGGGCTTGAGTCCGGCGGCCTCGGCGTGGCGACGGAGGAGCCGGGCGCAGAGGGAGTGGAACGTCGTGACGGTGAGGCCGCGGGCCTGGCGCGATTCCGCACCGCCCAGAAGGTGCAGCACACGTTCCCGCATCTCGCCCGCGGCCTTGTTCGTGAAAGTGAGCGCGAGGATCGACCACGGTGGAGCACCGGTGCCAATGAGGTACGCGATTCGACGGGTGATGACGCGGGTTTTGCCGGAGCCCGCGGCAGCCACGATGAGGAGTGCGCCCTCGGTGTGCTGGACGGCCCTGGCCTGGGGCTCGGTGAGGCCGTCGAGCAATCCTTGGAATCCGTCAGCCTCCATGCCGTGTATCGCTCCGTCGTAAAAGGAATGGCGTCGCGGGCTCCGCCGCGGATTGGTGGGGATGGTAGAACGGTGCGGTCGCGGGTTGGCGCAAGTGACAGGAAGCGGGCCTGAACCAGGAACTCGCGAGCGAGCCACGACGGGGTGTCGCGGCGGGGAGATTTCATGCGGAGGTGCGATGGTGCGCGGGCGGCGTCGTAGAAGAAGAGTTCGGTGAGGTTGCTGCCGCGCTCTTGGCACGTGAGGTTGGGGTTGGGGGAAGGTGCGCAGGGGTGGCAAGGTGCGCAACTTAGGGGATACCTTTGCGCACCTTGATTTTGGGGTGTTTTCTGCTTGGGAAACGGGCAAGGTGCGCAAATGTTGGGAGATGTGTGTGTACACCGT
>Ga0105049_10009331_pt1 | contig 11309 bp, 6 predicted proteins | sample MAT06_FD_78087 | JGI IMG/M metagenome (GOLD analysis project Ga0105049, IMG submission 78087) | Freshwater microbial communities from Lake Fryxell liftoff mats and glacier meltwater in Antarctica - MAT-06 | ecosystem: Environmental > Aquatic > Freshwater > Ice > Liftoff microbial mat | place... | reverse complement strand
TTTTGAAACATTCCCATTAAAACTCCACTTACTGTTGCACCAGCTAAAAAGCCTCCTAATGCTTCAGGACCCAATAAAAATCCAACAATAATTGGAGAAATAATTGTTATAGCTCCTGGCAACATCATTTTTTTTAGAGATGCTTCAGTTGAAATTGCAACACATTTGTCGTATTCTGGTTTTCCTGTTCCTTCCATAATTCCAGGAATCGTTCTAAATTGTCTTCTAACTTCTTCAACCATTGCCATTGCAGCCTCACCAACTGCTCTAATTGCAAGTGAAGAGAAAATAAATGGAATCATTCCACCAACAAATAAACTTGCTAAAACTTTAGCTTTGTAAATATCAATTCCTTCAATACCTGCTACTCCAACAAAAGCTGCAAACAAAGCCAAAGATGTTAGTGCCGCTGATGCAATTGCAAATCCTTTTCCAGTTGCAGCAGTTGTATTTCCTACAGCATCTAACACGTCTGTTTTTTCTCTTACTTCTTTTGGTAATTCACTCATTTCGGCTATTCCTCCTGCATTATCTGCAATTGGACCAAATGCATCAATTGCCAATTGCATAGCTGTGGTTGCCATCATACCAGCAGCTGCAATAGCAACACCATATAATCCAGCACATTCAAAAGAGCCCCAAATACCACCTGCTAAAACTAAAATTGGTAAAAAAGTAGATTCCATTCCTACTGCTAAACCTCCAATAACGTTGGTTGCATGACCTGTGGCAGATTGACGAATAATAGACATTACAGGTTTTTTTCCCATTGCAGTATAGTATTCAGTGATTATACTCATTAAACTGCCTACGATTAAACCAACAGCAATTGCACCCATTATTCCATTTTTCGTGAACATTAAATCTCTTAAATACAAAGTATCTGGCATTAACCAAGCAACTAACCCAAAACTAGCTATTGCAGTTAAAATAATTGAACCCCAATTACCCATATTTAAAGCTTTTTGAACTACATCAGTTTCTATTTTTGCAGACTCGCTAATTTTCACAAATAGAGTTCCAACAATAGAAAATATAATTCCTATTCCTGCAATAAGCATAGGTAATAATATTGGACTAAACCCACCAAAGTTGTCTATTAACGCAGAACCATCTGGCCCTGTTACTTCTTGACCTAAAATCATAGTTGCCAAAACTGTGGCAACATAAGAACCAAACAAATCTGCACCCATACCTGCTACATCGCCAACATTGTCGCCAACATTATCTGCAATTGTTGCAGGGTTTCTTGGATCGTCTTCAGGTATTCCAGCTTCTACTTTTCCAACTAAATCTGCTCCAACATCAGCAGCTTTTGTATAAATTCCTCCTCCAACTCTAGCAAACAAAGCAATTGATTCGGCGCCTAAAGAAAATCCTGTAAGAACTTCAATAGTTAACAACATTTCTTCGGAATTTGCAGCAGCATTTGGAGCAAATATTTGTTTTAAAGCAATATACAAGCCACCTAAACCCAAAACTGCTAAGCCAGCAACACCAAGACCCATTACAGAGCCACCTGTGAACGACACTTGCAATGCTTTGCTTAAACTAGTTCTTGCAGCTTGAGCGGTTCTAACGTTTGCTTTGGTAGCAATTTTCACCCCAATGTAACCTGCCAAAGCACTAAAGAATGCTCCAAATATAAATGCTACAGAAATAAACCAATGAGAATGTTCGTTTGCAGAAGCCATTACTCCTAATAATACGGAAACAATAACAACAAAATAGCCAAGAATTTTCCATTCTGCTTTTAGAAAAGCCATAGCTCCATCAGCTATAGCATCAGAAATTTCTTTCATTTTTTCGTTTCCGGCATCTTGCTTTATTACCCAAGAAGATTTTATAAAAGTGTATATAAGGGCAATTACGCCAAATACTGGTACTAAATAAACAATGTTTTCATTCATACTCTTTAAGTTTTTCCTTTAATATTTTAATTTTTAATGATTTTAACTTTTTTAAACGGGGTGCAAATTTACACATATTACCAATAATTGCAAATTGAATATAATCTATAATCAATCAACATATTAACTTGTTATTGAACTAAAAAACTAAGATTGGGCTATTTATTTTTGATTAAATTTTACTCCACTAGTTTCTTCTTTAAAAACAGCTTCAGTAATGTCATCATTATTCTTTTTATAAAAACTTGCAAACTTGTATTGTATCATTTTATACTCGTCGGCTTTAGAATTATAAACTTTTATTATAGTAGTAATTTTAAAATTTGGGTATTTCCTTACAATAGTAGTAAAACCTTCGGGATACTTTTTCGCTAACTCTTTCAATAAAATATTTAATTCCTCTTTAGAAAGTTTTTCGTTAAAAACTGATTTTGCTTCCTCCTCACTCATTTCATAAATGGTGTCGCTTTTTGTATATACATTTAGGGAGGCATTGTTTTTTATCTTTAATTTTATTTCTTCTTGCCTTAATGAATCCTGATACAATTTATCCTTCTCTTCGGCTTTTTTCTTACCTATTGCCTCTTGAGCAGCCTTCCAGTTTCTTTCTGCAATTATTTTCTTCTCTTGTTCTTCCTGAGCAACCTTCTGTTGCATTTCTTCTGCCTTCTTTTTTAAAATCTCTTCTTCTTTTTGTTTCTTTAATTGATCTTCGGCAATCTTTTTATCGCCTTCTACTTTTCTGAGTTTGTTTGCATCTTCTTTTTGTCTTAACTCTTGTTCTTTTTGTGCCTGTTTAACTTTTTCTTCTTGTGCTTTAAGTTCGGCATTTCTAGCTTTTATTTCATTAATCTCTTGCTCCTTTTCTTTTTGCTTTAACTTATCAACCTCCATTTGAGCCTTTATTTTTGCAGCATCTAATTTTCTTTTTTCCTCATCTAAAAGACGTTTAGCTTCAATTTCTTTCTTTTTAGCTTCAATAGCGTCTTGCTCTAATCTTCTTTTATTTTCAATGGAATCAAACTGAGCAGGAGAATAAATTTTTTCATTTTTTTGTTTCTCTCGTATCTCAGATTTCCTTTTGTTAACGGCATTTTGAAGAGCTTCCAATTTATCAATAATCGAATTTGTGTAATCTTTATCGTAATCGATATTCTTTTTATTTGCAATATAGAAGAATTTACCAATTGGTTCATTTAAAATAGAAAAATCAACACCATCTATTTCCTTAAATAGTTCAAGATCAATTCCGCTCCTAACAATTGAAACATTTTTAGGAGTACTTTCAGTGTTTACAAATATTTTTTTTGATACATAACCTGGCTTAGAAAAAATAAGCATATACTGATTATCAGATTTTAAAGTAAAACTAAAAGCTCCGTTTTTATCAGTAATTATTTCTGCAAGAGGCATGTTATTTTTTAGCAACGAAACCTTAGCATTCTTCAACTCATGTCCATCCTCGTTTACCCCACCACTAATTGTAATTATACTTTTTGCAAAATTTCCGTAAGGTGAATCTATTTGTGCAATTGAAAAATTTGAAGAACAAAGAAATAATACGAAAACTATTATGTGAATGAAATAATATTTATATTTTCTTTTAATTGCCATTACTACTTTGAGACCGCAAAATAATTAAAATAAATTTAGGAATTTTACTTTTAATTGGCAATTGTACCTTTTTTAAAGTCAAAATGTTTCAATTCACCCTAAAAATTGACATGTAAAATTGGTATTTTTCAATTGAACTAATATAAAACACTTGTTTACTAGATAATTATTTTTTTAATTAATTTCGCCAACCATCTTTGACAAAATATGAAAAAACTTTATAAAGTAATACTTTGCATTCTTATTGTTAACGCCACTTTTACAAAAAGTTTTTCTCAAACTGCCGAAAAGCATTTAAGCAACATTAAACAATTAACTTTTGGTGGTGACAATGCCGAAGCTTATTTTAGTTTTGACAATAAATACCTGAGTTTTCAGAGCAACAACAAAAACTGGGGAGTAAACTGTGATCAAATTTTTTTAATGAATATCCAAAATGCTTCAAAAGACACCTCATATAAACCCCATAAAATAAGCGATGGGCGAGGCAGAACTACTTGTTCTTATTTCTTGAAAGAGAAAAACAAAATAATCTACGCTTCAACACACCACTTAATGAAAGATTGCCCGCCGGTGCCAGAAGCAAGAGCAGACCACAGGTATTTATGGGCACTTTATCCATTTGATATATTTATTACAGACACAACTGGCAAAATATCTAAACAACTTACCAATTCGCCAGGGTATGACGCAGAAGCTACAGTTTCTCCAGATGGAAAAAAAATTGTTTATACCTCAGATAAAAGTGGAGACCTTGAACTTTATGTTATGAATATTGATGGAAAAAACGAGAAACAAATTACAAGCGGTTTGGGTTATGATGGTGGTGCTTTTTTTTCTCCCGATAGCAAAAAATTAGTATTTAGAGCTTCACGACCAGAAACTGAAGAAGAAAAGAAAGAGTATAATGACTTTTTAAAACAAGGATTAGTTGCACCAACAAATATGGAAATATACACTTGTGAAATAGATGGAAAGAACTTAAAACAAATTACAAAATTAGGAAAGGCAAATTGGGCTCCATTTTTTCATCCGTCTGGAAAAAAAATTATATTCTCTTCAAATCACAATAGTAATCGTGGATACAACTTTAATTTATTTATGATAGATGAAAATGGCGAAAATCTTGAACAGATTACTTCAGAAAGCAACTTTAATGCATTTCCTATGTTTTCTTTTGATGGCAAAAAATTGATATTTTCTTCAAACAGAAATAATCATGGAACAAAAGATACCAATTTATTTATAGCTGATTGGAAAGAATAATTTAAATTAATTCATTTTATGAAAACTAAAATAACTTTTCTCCTCTTATTCTTTTACAGTCAAATTTTCTCACAATCTATTTCTATTGAAAATATAAGAAAACATATTTCGGTGCTTTCAAATGATTCTTTAGAAGGAAGAGGAACAGGTTCAAAAGGGGAAGAAAAGGCTGCGAATTATATTTTACAGGAATTTAAAAAAATTGGATTAAAACCAATGTCAGATAATAATTCATATTTAAAATATTTTCAATTCAAGCAAAGCTCAAATCCACACGGAGCAAGTGAAAAGGATACTACAGTAAAAATACTAAACTCGAAAAATGTTGTAGGTTTTTTAAATAATAATTCTGCAAATACTATAATTGTTGGAGCACACTACGATCATCTTGGTTTTGGCGAAGACCAAAATTCTCTTGATGCAAATCCTAAAGGAAAAATTCACAATGGAGCAGACGATAATGCATCAGGTGTTGCAGGAGTAATTGAAATGGCAAGATACTTTTCTACAATAAAAAGTAATTACAATTATTTATTTTTATGTTTTTCGGGAGAGGAATTAGGATTAATTGGTTCAAAAAAATTTGTTGACCATGCTGATTTTAATCCTGCAAAAATAAATGCTATGATAAATATGGATATGATTGGCAGATTAAATGATTCTACAAAAAAACTTATGGTTTATGGCGTTGGAACATCTCCTGCGTTTGTAAATATTGTAGAAAGTTCTAACTCATATTTTAAATTAGTTTTAGATAGCTCTGGTGTTGGACCTTCTGATCATACTTCATTTTATTTAAAAGATATTCCTGTATTACATTTTTTTACTGGTCAACATTCCGATTACCATAAGCCAAGCGATGATATAGAAAAAATAAATTTCGCTGGAGAGCAAAAGGTTCTTGAATACATTATTGAAATTATTAAAAAAATAGATACTCAAACTAAATTAGAATTTAGGAAAACTCGAGATTCTAATAATGAGAATGCTCCAAAATTTAAAGTTACATTAGGCATAATGCCTGACTATTCTTTTGAGGGCAAAGGAGTAAAAGTTGATGGAGTAAGTGATAACAAACCGGCCTTTAATGCTGGTGTAAAAAAAGGGGATGTAATTATTAAACTAGGAAATTTAGATGTAACAGATATGAGAACTTACATGCAAGGTTTAGCTGATAGCAAAAAGGGAGATACCAAAGAACTTATTGTTAAGCGAAATGGGAAAAATGAGATTTTGAAAGTTACTTTTTAAGGTAATTTTTTATATGAAAAACAATTAATATTATTTCATTTTTTCTAACTTAAACATTTGATCCCTTAATTTTGCTGCTTCAATAAAATCTAGCGCTTTTGCTGCTTTTTGCATTTGTTTTTTTACCTCTGCAATTTTTTTATCAATGGTTTCTTTTGTGTAATAAATTACTTCTGATTCTGCTGCAAAATTATTTTCCGATTCAGGCTTAGAATTATCATAATCCTTGGCTACCTTATCAAAATTAAAATGATGATCGGCCACTTTTGTTTGTGTTAGAATTGATTCTTTTGAACGAACAATCTGAGTTGGAGTAATGTTATGTTCCAAGTTGTATTGCAACTGAATTAATCTCCTTCTATCGGTTTCGTCAATTAAATTTTGCATCGATTTTGTGATTTTATCGCCATACAAATAAACTCTACCATTTATATTTCTGGCAGCTCTACCAGCTGTTTGCACTAAACTTCTTGTAGACCTTAAAAACCCTTCTTTGTCTGCATCCATAACCGCAACTAAAGAAACCTCTGGCAAATCTAAACCTTCTCTTAAAAGATTAACACCAATTAAAGCATCAAACTCTCCCAATCTTAAGTCTCGCAAAATATCTACCCTTTCTAAAGTATCCACATCGCTGTGAATGTACCTGCATTTTATTCCAAGTTTGGCAAAATATTTACTTAATTCTTCTGCCATTCTTTTTGTAAGCGTGGTTACTAAAACTCGTTCATCTTTAGTAACTCTAATGTTCACTTCTTCCAACAAATCATCCACTTGATTAAAAGAAGGTCTAACTTCAATAATTGGATCAAGCAATCCGGTTGGTCTAATGATTTGTTCAACAACTTCACCGTCACATTTTTCTAATTCGTAATCAGCAGGAGTTGCACTCACATAAATTGTTTGATGTGTTAATGCCTCAAATTCTTCAAACTGTAATGGTCTATTGTCCATTGCTGCGGGAAGCCTAAAACCGTAATCTACTAAATTTATTTTTCTGCTCCTATCGCCACCATACATTGCTCTAATTTGTGATACAGAAACGTGACTCTCATCGATAACCATTAAAAAATCATTGGGAAAATAATCAATTAAGCAAAATGGTCTTGAGCCTCTTGCTCTGCCATCAAAATACCTAGAATAATTTTCTATTCCAGAACAGTAACCAAGTTCTCTCATCATTTCGAGGTCGTAAGTTACTCTTTCTTCAATCCTTTTAGCCTCGAGGTGTTTTCCTACTTCTTTAAAATAATCAACTTGTTTTACCATATCATCTTGAATTTGATGAATAGCATTTTGCATTGCCGCTTTGGATGTAACAAAAAGATTTGCAGGCGCAATACTTACTTGTTCAAACGATTCAAATTTATGGCCAGAAAGTGGATCAAATGATTCAATTGCTTCAATTTCATCACCAAAGAAATAAACTCTATATGCAAAGTCGGTATAGGCCAGATAAATATCTACAGTATCGCCTTTAACTCTAAAATTTCCCCTGTTAAAATCGCCAGTTGTTCTTGAATACAAACTTGTTACTAATGAATGTAAAAAAACATTTCTACTAATAATTTGACTCACCTTTATTGTAATCGTATTTAATTTAAAATCATCAGGATTTCCCATACCATAAATACAAGAAACAGAAGAAACTACTAAAACATCTCGCCTACCAGATAGCAAAGAAGTTGTAGTGCTCAATCTTAATTTTTCAATTTCATCGTTGATGGATAAATCTTTTTCTATGTAAGTATTACTTGATGGAATATAGGCTTCGGGCTGATAATAATCATAATAAGAAACAAAATATTCTACAGCATTTTCAGGAAAAAACTGTTTAAATTCTCCGTAAAGTTGTGCGGCTAATGTTTTATTATGGCTTAAAATTAATGTTGGTTTTTGAACATTTTGAATAACATTTGCAATAGAAAAAGTTTTTCCAGAACCTGTTACTCCTAGCAAAGTTTGGTATCTTTGATTATTCAAAACTCCACTAGTTAATTTTTCTATAGCTTGTGGCTGATCTCCGGTTGGCGAAAAGGGTGATTTTAATTTGAATAACATTTTACAAAATTAAAGATAATAGAATTAATAAATTAGATATTTTTTTAGACATGAATTCACTAAAAATAAAAAACAAATTAACAGAAATGCTAAACATTGAGTTTCCAATGATTATGGCTCCTATGTTTTTAGTTAGCAATTTTGAAATGGTAAGTGAAGCCATGAAAAACGGAATTGCAGGAACATTCCCAAGTTTAAATTATAGAAAAGATAACGAACTAGAAGAGCTTTTGTTGGAATTAAATAAAGTAAAAAATAATTTAGGACAAGTTAGAGGGAATTACGGCGTAAATATTATTGTTCAAAAAACAAATATCCTTTTTGAAAAACACTTAGAAATTTGCACAAAAAACAAAGTTCCTTTTTATATTACATCACTAGGAAATCCGGCTCCAGTGATAAAAGCTGCTAAAACTTATGGAGGAAAAGTTTTTTGTGATGTAACAAACATAGTGCATGCAAAAAAGTGTGCCAACGAAGGTTGTGATGGGTTTATTGCAGTTGGCCAAGGAGCTGGCGGACATGCAGGATCAAATCCACTTCAAGTTTTAATACCATCTTTACAAAAACATTTTCCAATTATTCCTGTAATTGCGGCAGGAGGAATTGCAACTGGAAGTGGCGTGCTTTCCTGTTTGGCACTTGGTGCAAGCGGCGTATCTGTTGGCACAAGATTTATTTCTAGCTCAGAAGCCAAAGTTAGCACTGAATACAAAGAAGCCATAAATAGTTCTGGGATGGAAGACATTGTTATGACTACTAAAATATCGGGTACACCTTGCACAATAATAAATACTGAGTATGCAAAAAAAATTGGTTACGAACAAAACTGGTTAGAAAAAACTTTGTCGACAAACTCTAGAACAAAAAAATATTTTAAAATGTTGGTACAATTTAGAGGGATGAAAAAACTAGAAGATTCTATTTTGCCTGCAAATTATAAAACCTTGTGGTGTGCAGGAAAAAGTGCTGAACTAATAGATGAAACATTACCTTGCGGCGAAATTATAAAATTGATAATTGCCCAAACAAATATTGAATTTGAGGCATTAAGGAAATCTTTTCAGGTATAAACTTTAGAACAATTAATTTTATTTTTCGTACTAAAACCAAACTCTAGCACTTGAAGCATCTCAAAATAATTTCATTTTTTACTTTTCTAATTTTTTTTAGCGTTAATGTATTTGCTTCTAATGAAAAAAAATTACGAAGTGATGCCTTTGCAGCGAAACAATCAAGTGACCGAGGAAATTATTTAAAGTGTTTGAATGAATCGCAAAAATTAAGATGGGATGCAATTAGGCAAAATAATTTAAAAGTAGAAATCTATTCAACTGGGCTAATTGCAAATTGCTATTATCAATTATTTGATTACAATAAAGCCTTATTTTATGGACTATTAAATGAGAATAGATTTGAAACTCCAGACGATAGTTTGCAACTTGAAGGCTATTTTATTTCAACATTTGTATTGGCAGATTTATACTACAAACTAGGTAAACTGCCAAGTGCATACAAACGTTTCTGGAAAATATATTATTATTCAAATTTAAACAATGTAGAGGTTAAAAATATTCAAATCTATAACTCAATAGGTATTCTGCTTTTTAAACAAAGTAAATATACTAAATCAAGAGAGTTTTTTTTTAAAGCATTAAAGTCAACTAAAGAAAAAAAAGGAGAATCATATTTTTATCATTTTAGGAGACAAGAGATTTTTGACAACATTGGACTTACTTATCACAGATTAAATGAATATTCTACTGCTAAAACTTATTATGATTCTGCTTTAATAGAAATTAGTTTGTTGGTTCCTCAAGTGCCCGAAAAAATTAATCAACCTAAAATAGCCAAGGCAGTAATTTTAGGTAACATTGCAAAAGTTCTAATAAAAGAAAAAAAATTTGCTTTGGCTAAAGAGTACTGCAAAGAAAATATAAATATAAACTTAGGTGTGAGTGGCTTAAAAGAAGAAGGCGTTAGATCACTGTTAGATATTGCAACGGCTTATATGGAAACAGATAGCATGGAAATGTCCAAGAAATTTATCAATGAGGCAGAAATATTAATTTCAAAATATAGTTTTAAAGAACTAATACCAAAGTATCTATTAATTTCTTTCCAGTATGAAAAGAAAAAAGGAAACATAGTAAAATCATTGTCTTTGTTAGAACAATATAATCAAATTCAAGATTCCTTGAGGATAATAAATATCGACAAAAATTTTTATCAAAATTTAAGTGATAACGAATTAAATGAAGCTCGAACCCAATTAAAGTTCATCAAAAACAAAGAAAAGTTGGAGAGAAGTTCAAAAGAAAAATCTTTGTTGATTTCTGTTTTAAGCGGCTTTTTGCTTTTTGTTTCATTCATGATTTTTATTGTTTTTTATAGAAGTTTCTTAAAAGAGAAGAAACTAAAAGAGGAATTGCTTTCTAAAAATACTGACTTAAAAAATATTAATTCTGATTTAAATAATTTGATTGAAGAAAAAAATGAAATAATTGGATTTGTTGCACATGATTTAAGAGGTCCATTGGCATCTAACATTGGTTTACAAAAAATTCTTTTCGACAAAATAAAAAACACAAATCAAGACCAAGATATTCCCGTAATCTTTAATTATTTAAACTCAAGTAATGCCTATTTAACCGAAGTAACAGATGATTTAGTTGAAGCAGCTAACCTAGAAAGAGTAGATTTTTCTTTGGACTTAACTAAAGAAAATTTGCTTACAGTATTTGCGGATATTGAGGTGATGTGCAAACCCGAAGCTATAAATAAAAAACTAAATATATTTATTCAGCACCCCGACAATGAAGTTAAGGTTAACTTAAATAAAGAAAAATTTAAACGTGCTATTTTAAATATATTATCAAATGCAATGAAATTTACGCCCGACGAAGGCTCTATATTCTGCACAATTCAAGTGATAAATAATGCTGCACAAATAAAAATAAAAGATACTGGCGTAGGAATTTCTGAAGAGAATCTTAAAACTGTTTTTGATAAGTTTTCTAAAGCTTCAAGAAAAGGCGTTAGAGGCGAAAAATCAAATGGGCTTGGATTGTACATAGTAGCAAAAATTATTGAACTTCACAGTGGAATAATTTCAATAAAAAGTCAAGAATTAGAAGGCACAGAAATAAATATTAGTTTGCCAATAGCAACTTAGCCAAAGAGTTTTATGTTTTTAATACTAGTACT
>Ga0105049_10009330_pt1 | contig 11310 bp, 11 predicted proteins | sample MAT06_FD_78087 | JGI IMG/M metagenome (GOLD analysis project Ga0105049, IMG submission 78087) | Freshwater microbial communities from Lake Fryxell liftoff mats and glacier meltwater in Antarctica - MAT-06 | ecosystem: Environmental > Aquatic > Freshwater > Ice > Liftoff microbial mat | place... | reverse complement strand
GCGTCCCCCGGTTCTTCCGTCCCGACGACCTCAACGTCCCCGACGTGCAGCAGCGCGTCCACTGGGACGCCGAGTGGGCCCACCGGGCTGGGAATCCCGCGATCTACGACTACGGACGCATGCGCGAGACGTGGCTCATCCACCTCTGCACCGACTGGATGGGCGACGACGCGTGGCTCTGGAAACTCGACTGCCAGTTCCGGAAGTTCAACTACGTCGGCGACACGCACTGGATGCGCGGCACCGTGACCCGGAAGTACCTCGCCGAGGGCGATCGTCCCGCGGTCGATCTCGAGATCAGTGGCGAGAACCAGCGGGGCGAGACCACCACCCCCGGACACGCGAGCATCCTGCTGCCGCGCCGGGAGTACGGCCTCGTGCGGCTGCCCGATCCACCCGGTGGTGCCGACACCGCGCAGGGCGTGCTCGACGCCCTCGCGGCCCGTTTCGCCGAGAAGGAGACCTCGTGAGCGCGTCCTCCGATCCCGTCGACGGCCTGCTGGTTGCGCACGACGGTCCGGTCCTGCGACTCACACTCGACCGGCCGGCGCGCAAGAACGCCCTGACCGACGACATCGTGCTCGCGTTGATCGCCGAGATCGACGCGGCGGGGCTCGACGAGTCCGTGCGGGTGATCGCACTCACCGGCACCGGCGACGACTTCTGCTCCGGGTTCGACCTCGGGCAGCGATCGGGCTCCTCGGGCGACGTACGACCCCGGGTCGGTTCGGTCCAGCGTCGGATGCAGACCCACGTCAACCGGCTCATCCCCGTGATGCTCGAGACCCAGGTCCCCATCGTGGTCGCGGCCACCGGGTGGTCGATCGGCCTCGGCCTCAACCTGCTGCTCGCGTCCGACTTCGCGATCGTCGCCGACGACGCCCGCCTCCGCGCCCCGTTCACGTCGTTCGGCTTCACCCCCGATTCCGGTGCGTCCTGGCTGCTCCCCCGGCTCGTCGGCGTGGCGCGCGCCAAGGAGATGCTCCTGCTCGGGCGCGAGGTGAGCGGCACCCAGGCGGCCGACTGGGGCATGGTCCATCGCGCCGTCGCCGCGGCCGAGGTCGCCGCGGCCGCCGCCACCCTCGTCGACGAGCTCGCCGCCGCCGCGACCGTCGCCGTCGGCCTCACGAAGACGCTCGTGCAACGAGGCCTCACCACCGACCTCGCCCACCAGCTCGCCGACGAGGCGCTCGCGATGGAGCTCTCGAGCCGCAGCGACGACTTCCGCGAGTACGCCGCAGCCCGCCGTGAGAAGCGCGACCCCGACTTCCAGGGCCGCTGACGCGGTCCGCCGACCCCGCAACCCCATCGCTTTGGCGTCGCTGCCCGACAACTATTGGTGTCCTGCGACGCCAAAGCGGTCCGTTCAGAGGCGGCCGCCGGTGTCGAGGTCGTCGGGGACCCAGCTGGGGTTGCGACGTTCCTTGAACGCGGCGTAGCCCTCGGCCATCTCGTCGGCGGTGAAGCTCGCTTCCATCGACATGCGGTCGTAGCGGCCGTACTGCAGCTCGATGACGCGCTTCACCGCGCGGCGCGCCTCGGGCGCGGCCCGGGCGCACCAGGCGAGCGCGTCGCGCGCCTCCGCGAGGAACGAGTCGTGGGGTGCGACGCGGGCAACGAGGCCCCAGTCGACGGCTTCGGCCGCGCTGAGGGTACGGCCGGTGAGCAGGAGATCGCGGGCGCGGGCCGGACCGACCTGGCGCGGGAGCAGCTCGGCGAAGTTGGTGTCGGCGATGCCGCGGAACAGCTCGGGGACGCGGAACGTCGCCTGCTCGCTCGCGACGGTCACGTCGGCGAGCATCGCCAGCATCATCCCGCCACCCTGGGCGACGCCGTTCACCGCGCACACGATCGGCTTCGACGACGTGCGGAACGCCTCGTAGGGCGCCATGTCCATGCCGAGCAGGTTCGGGAAGCCCCAGTCGTCGTCGCCACCGCCGGCCAGGTCGCCGCCAGGGATGAAGAAGTCTCCCGCCCCGGTGAGCAGGAGTCCGACGAGATCGGGATCGGCATTGACGACATCGATCGCGTACCGCACCCCGAAGTACATGGCCGGGGTCATGGCATTGCGCGCCTGCGGCCGGTCGACGGTGACGATCGCGAGCGAACCCTCGCGCTCGAACCTCAGGTACGGCGTGCCGAGCCAATCACCTTCCGGCGGTCGTGGTGAATCCGTCATGTCAGCGCCTCTCGCCCATCAACGCTTCTCGTAGGTGACGCCACTCGTGTCGAGGTCCCAGGTCGCGTCGGTGACGCCTTCGTCACGCAGCTCACGCTTCAGGACCCGGCCGACGGGACTGCGCGGGAGCTCGGCGCGGAACTCGATGTAGCGCGGGAGCGCGAAGTACGGGAGCTCCTCCACACACCAGCGGAACAGATCCTCCTCGGTGACCGACGCGTCGGTCACGAGCACCGCCGTGATCTTGAGGTCGTCCTCGGTGATCTCGCTCGGCACCGCGTGCACCACCACGTCGGCGATGGCTCCGTGCTTCACGAGGATCGCCTCGACCTCGAAGCTCGAGATGTTCTCGCCGCGGCGGCGCAGGTAGTCGGCCTTGCGGTCGACGAAGAAGAGATAGCCGTCTTCGTCGATGCGGCCGATGTCGCCGCTGTGCAACCAGAGGTTGCGCATCGTGGCGAGCGTCGCCTCCGGCCGGCCCCAATAGCCCTCGAACATCACGTGCGGACGCTTCGGGCGCAGGACGATCTCACCGTCGGTACCGCGCGGTACCTCACGGTCGTCGTCGTCGAAGATGCGCACGTCGAAGTACTCGTCGTTGATCACACCGGCCGCGTTCGGCCGCTGCTCGACGCCGAGTGGCGTCCACGACGGCAGGCTCGCCTCGGTCATCCCGTAGGCGCCGCTGAACACGTCCACTCCGAACCGCTCCCGGAGCTTGCGCTCGATCTCCACCGGCATCGGCGCCGCGCCGATCAGGCGCATCGTCGTGTTCGCCTCCGGCGCACCCGAGTTCGGCATGTCGGGGCGAGGGTCGTCGTTGGCGAGCAGGTACGCCATCGATCCCAGCAGCGAGACGACGGTGCCACCCACCCGGTTGATCTCGGGCCAGAAGCCCGACACCGAGAACTTCCCCGAGATCGCCGAGGCTCCGCCCGCGACCAGCGCGCCGACGAGTCCGGTCGTGAGCGCGTTGAAGTGGAACAGCGGCAGGGGCGTCCAGAGCACGTCGTCGGCCGTCCGCCGCCAACAGGTGGCAATCTGGGTGCTCAACGCCACGTGGTAGTTGTGGCTCAGCATGCAGCCCTTCGACGGGCCGGTCGTACCGCCGGTGTAGACGATCGTCGCGAGGTCACCCGGCCCGATGTCGGCACTCGGCTCGACCGGCGCGAGCCCGAGGAGGTCGTCCCACACGTGCACCGTCGCGCCGGAGACCGCGGCACCGCGCTCACCGACCACGATCACGTGCTCGAGCGTGTCGACGTCGGACGCGATCGCCGCGATGCGGTCGAGCAGGTCGGCCTGCACGACGACCACGCGGGATCCCGAGTCGGCCAACTGGTGGCGGAGGTAGTCGCCCTTGAACGCGGAGTTGATCGGTGCGCCGATGGCTCCGACCATCACGGTCCCCCACCAGGCGAGCATCGCCTCGGGTGAGTTCTCGGTGAGCGTCGCGACGCGGTCACCGGGCTGCACACCCAGCTGGGCGAGCCCGGCCGCGAAGCTCCCCGCCTGCGCCGCGACCGCGGCGGCGGTGAACGCGGTGCCGCAGATATCGAGGTAGGGGCCGTCGGGGTCGGTGTCGAGCCGTGCCCGCAAGAGGTCGGGCAGGGAGTGCTGCTCCTCGCCGATCCAGACGTCAGCAACCACGGCGCTTCCCCCAGTCGTGTCCAAGTCTCGCCCGAACTGAATCTAACGGGTCCGGGACCGTCCCTGACGTGGGCGTCAGGGATGGAGCGGGATGACGGCAGCGTCGGGCCCGTCGTGCGAGAGCTCGAGGATCGACTGCCACGGTTCGCCCCGCAGTTCGACGACGCCGATCGCCTCGTTCCTCACCCGCGCGAGTCAGGACATCCCGATCCGGGAGAACAAGTCGTACAACCCGCGCCCGGTGCTCACCAAGCAGGAGAAGGGCATCCTCGACCACCGCGAGTGGTGTAAGCAGTTCTACTCAGAGCTCGCGTAGTCGCGTCGAGCGCGCCACGTCGGCGACGATGAATCGGGAGACGGCCATGACGGGATCCGAGAGCTACCGCTTCGACGGCAAGCGCGCAGTGGTGGTCGGCGGAGCGACCGGGATGGGAGCCGCGACTGCGGAACTCGTGCAGGCGCTCGGCGGAGAGGTCGTCGTGATGGACTACGCCGAGGTGACCCTGCCCGGAGTGAAGGGCATCCACCTCGACCTCCGCGACCGCGCCGGCATCGACGCTGCGGTCGACGAGTGCGGCGGTCCGATCGACGCGCTCTTCTCCTGTGCGGGCGCGGCCGACGGCACCCCCGGGATCGAGAAGATCAACTTCATCGGCCACCGCCACCTCATCGACCGTGCGATCGCCGGTGGGCTGCTCCCCCGCGGATCGGCGATCGGGTTCATCTCCTCGACGGCAGGCCTCGGCTGGGAAGGCGACCTCGAGGTCAAGGAGTATCTCGCCACTCCCGACTTCGACACCGCGTCGGCCTGGATCGAAGCTCACCCGGGGAAGGCGTCGTACAACTTCAGCAAGCGCGCGGTCTGCGCCTACGTCGCCGGTGAGGCCATGGCGATGCTGCGACGCGGGATCCGCATCAACGCGATCCTCCCCGGACCGACCGACACGCCGCTCGCGCGGGCGAACGCCGACCTGTGGCTCACCTTCGGCAACGACTACCGCGAAGAGACCGGGATCGAGGCGTCGACTCCGCAGGAGCAGGCAATGGCACTCGCGTTCCTCTGCAGCGACGCGGCCGTGTACGTGAACGGCATCACGATGATCACCGACGCGGGCTACGTCAGCTCCGGGGTCTCCGGCTCCTTCGGGCCCGCCAAGGAAGCCGTCGACTTCCTCGTCTCGTTGTAGAACCGCACGTCACGCCGCGCGACGTCAGTCGGAATGATGCTGCACCCTTGGTCGAACGACGCGTTGCCGGCCTGCGCGTCAGGTCGCGAACGCGCGCTCGACGAGCTCGTGGAAGGACTCGAGCGGGTACCACTCGTCGGAGCCGGCGGTGCTCGCCGCGTCGAGGGTCTGGAACGAGAGCACGAGTCCGCTGAACAGTCGGCTGAGCGCTTCGGGATCGCCCGCGCGCAGCGCACCCGACTGCTGACCGCGGGAGAAGACCTCCGCCTGGAGGGTCATCGCCCGCTGGTAGTCGCTCCCGATCCGCACGTCGACGGGCGTGTCGGCGGCGAGGCGCGTCACGTTCGCGTAGCGCAGCGACAGCCGCCCGAAGTGCGGATGCTTGCGGAAGAACCCGATCTCGACGTCGACCATTCGGTGCAGCTGCTCAGCCGGTGGCGCACTCCCGGTGAGGACACCCTCCATCTCGGCGAGGAGCTCGTCGCCGCGTCGGGCGAAGATCTGGCGGAAGAGATCGTCCTTGCTCTCGAAGAACGAATAGACGGAGCCGACAGAGAACTCCGCGAGCTCGGCGATCTGCTTCAGCGTGGTCTCATGGAAGCCCTTGCGTCCGAACACCTCCTCGGCCGCGTCGAGGAGCTGCTGACGACTGAGGTCCTGGTGCTGCAGGCGCCGCTGCAACCGGCGTCCGCTCGTCGTCGTACTCGCCGCCCGCTTCGCCATCACCCCCAGCCTACGGGGTGCGCGCGGGCGGACCGCCGTAGGATGCCCGGCCGTGGCTGGCACGATCGTCCTCGTCCACGGTGGCACCGTGACGTCCCGGATGTGGGACGACGTGCGGGAGCACCTGGTGACCCCGGCGATCGCACCCGACCTTCCCGGCCGCCGGTACCGGCCCGCCGATCTCGGGACCACCACCCGTCAGGACTGGATCGATGCCGTCGCCGCCGAGGTGATCGACGCCGAGCTCGACCCGGTCGTGCTGGTCGGCCACTCATCCGGTGGTTACGTGCTCCCCGGGGTCGCCACGCTGATCCCGGACCGGATCGCGCACCTGGTGTTCATCGCCGCGACGGTGCCGAGCGAAGGCAAGCGCCCGGTCGACTTCTTGAAGCCGAAGCTCACGCAGATCGCGCTCGACGGCGAAGCGGAGATGCGGGCCGGGGCCGCGGGCCGCACGCTCGGAGGACTGCTCCCCGGGGAGCCGCCGATCGAGACGGATCTCGAGATCGTGGAGAACGAGGGCCGGCTGGGTCTCGAGGCGCCGGGCCCGCTGTTCGAGCCGTTCACCTGGGCCGGCTTCCCGCGCGACGTCCCGCGCACGTTCGTCCGTTGCACCGCGGACCGGGTCGTCACGCCGCAGCTCGTCGACCGGATGCTCGAGAACATGGGTGGCGCGGATCTCGTCGACATCGATGCCGGCCACGACGTAGCGGCGTCGGAGCCGGTCGCCCTGGCGCACCTGCTCGACTCCATCGCCGCCCCCTCGCCGCACCCTCGGACCAGTTCCTCTACCTGACCGCCGAGAGAAAGCAGTAGGCCATGGCCGACGACAGCGAGCACACCTACGCCGAGCGCATGTTCCCCGCGCCGGTCGACCACGGCATCGCCCGGCCCGATCGCGCGGTGTCGAGTGTGCCGGCCGGGACGAGCTCGTACCTCGAAGGTGCCGGCGGTGCCGGAAAGGCCTGGTACGAGGGTGGCGGTGGCCTCGGCGAGAAGGCAGTGCAGGAGATCGTCATCTACCCGCCGACCGGCGGGCTGAAGACCCAGGGTGACCCGTGGGAGCCGGTGAAGATCGGCATCCTCGTCGACATGGACCTGGGCCAACTCCTCGCCGACTGGCTCGACCCGACCATCCTCGCGATCGAGGACGCGATGAACGAAGGGGTCTGGGGTCGCAGTCCGATCGCGTTGATCACCGCCGACGCGCGTGGTCTTCCCCGGGAGAACTACCGCAAGGTCATCGCCGGATACGAGTGGCTCGTCGAACAGGGCTGCGTCGTGATCCTCGGGCCGATGATCTCCGACAACTCGCTCGCGCTCCAGGACACGGTCAACCGCACGGGCGTGCCGGTGATCGGCTGGACCGGTGCGCACAAGTTCTCGAGCGACTACTGCTTCACGATCGCGAACGGCGACATCCCGACCGAAGGGGTGATCTGCGCGAACTGGTTCCGCCAGCGTGGCATCGAGCGCGTCGGCCTCTTCTGGGAGGCCGGCTCGTCGGGCAGTGACTACGCCGAGTACTTCCGCCAGACCGCGCTGCGACTCGGCATCACCGTGACGCGCGAGGTGATGCTCGAACCGAACCCCCGCAACCTCGAGCAGAACCTTCGGGAGATGCGCGATGCCGGCACCCAGGGCATCTACTACGGCGGGTACGGCTACGCGACGTTCCACTTCGCCGAGGCGTTCCGTGCCCTCGACTGGGATCCGCCGCGCATCATGGGCACCGCGTTCATGTTCTATTCGAACTCGAACGAATGGGCCGCCGGCCTCGAGGGCTGGCACGGCATCGACCAGCTCGGTGAAGACGGCACCAACCCGAACTACGAGGCGATGTGCGCGCGGTTCGAGGCCCGCTTCGGACGGGAGACCCGCAACGTGGTCGTCGCGCTCGCCTACGACACCGCGCGGGCGGCGATCCACGGGATCGCGAACGCGAAGTACCCGGTGCCGTGGGAGGTGCGCGACGGCCTCGAACGGATCCGGTGGATGCCGGCGGTGAACGGAGGTCCCGCCACCTACATCCAGTTCGGGCCGTCGGACCACAAGGGTTACAAGGGCGACTTCCTCACCGTGCGCGAGCTGCGCGACGGCGAGCTCCGCTTCGATGGCTACTTCCGGCCGGAGTGGCCGTCGAACACCGAGAGCCCGATCCTGGGAGGCGACTGATGAAGCAGCTCGACTGACGGGTCGCGGTCGTCACCGGCGGCGTGAGCAGCCTCGGCCTCCGGAAGTTCGTTGCGTTCTGGGTCGCATACGACCAGAAGTGCACGAACTCGGGATGGTTGGTCGGTGACCGCCGTTGTCGACCGACCGGCCGCGGTCACCCGCGACCGACATCCGCCCGGAAGGCGTCCACGATCGGGCGGAGCTCGGCGGGGGTGGAGCCGTGGAGGATGACGCCGTCGCAGCCCAGGTCGAACTGGTTGCGGATCGCGGCAACGCACTCCATGGGGGTGCCGGTCGCGCTGGCGTTCAGCCATTCGTCGGGGATGAGGGTTGCGGCGTGCTCGAGCTCGGCCGGGGTGCCGACGACGTCGAGGCCGGCGACGCTCGTGATGACGGGGTCGTCGAGGAACCGATGGAGCACGTCGGGATCCCAGCCGTTGGTCCGGACGAGGAGTTCGCCGTATCCCTGGAGGTAGGTGCCGAGTCGCCCGACCGACTTCTTCAGCCGGGCCGGTTCGTCGAGGTGATCGCCGATGGTCGCGAAGCAGGACCAGACCCTGACGTGGTCGGGATCGCGGCCGGCTCGTTCGGCCGCGGTCTTCACGGTGCGGACGCACCGCGCGGTGGTCTCGTCGGTGAAGTAGGTGTGGAGGACGACATCGTCGAAGCACCGTCCGCCGAGGGCGAGGGTGTCGGGACCGAACGCGACGATGCCCATCGGGAGATGCTCGTCGAGGCTCGAGTCGAGGTGCAGCAGAGGGTAGGAGCCGGCCGGGCCGTCGTGGTTGAAGATCACCTCGCCCCGGAAGAGGCGCCGCATGAGCGATGCCACGTCTTCCATCTGGGCCGTGGTGATCCGGTCGATGCCGTAGGCGTCCTGCAGCGCGGGGATCCCGCGACCGAGGCCGAGGGTGAACCGGCCGTCGGTGAGGCTCTGCATGGTTCGCGCGTACCCGGCGGTGACCATGAGGTGGCGGGTGTTGTGGTTCGTCGCCGCGGTGATGATGCGGATGCGCTCGCTCACCGCCCCGGCCGCACCGCTCAGCACGGCCGCTTCCTTCTTGTTGTACCGCTCCGAGATGAACGCGGCACCGAGACCGAGCGACTCGGCGTCGCGAACCTCGGCGATGAGGTCGCGAGACGTGTCGGGCTGACCGGCCAACAGGTAGCAGCCGAGCTCGTCGAGGACCGGAGTCATCGGCCGCCCGGTTGCGCCTTCGCCGTGACGGCGAGGGCGTGGAACGCACGACTCATCCCCGCCGACGCGCCCACGATCAGGACCTTCGCATCCTCGAGACTCATCCCTCCCCCCAGAGCATCAGAGTTGGTCGAGGGGGAGGCGGTCGGATGCTGCGGGCTGGCGGCCGATGCGCAGGGGTGCGAGCGGTGCGTCGATCAGGAGGCTGCGTTCCCACGTCGCCCCCAGGTCGGCGAGCGCGTGGCGCCACGCGGTGAGCTCCGGGCCGCGCTGCGCCTGCTCGTAGGCGATCCACGTCGGCCAGTCGGGGATCGCCCAGATCGTGATGCACTCCGAGTCGCTGATCATGGCGACCTCGAAGGCGCCCACGAGGGTGAGACCGAGTCGCTCGATCGCGGCTTGCCCGATGTCGCGCAGCGCGTCGAGGTAGCTGGTCGAGCCACCCGGCGGGAGCGTGACGAGCTCATGCGCGTAGGTCGCGCCGCGCACGCCGTCGGCCACCAGCTCGTCGATGGAGCGGGTCCAGGCAGCGGGCACGAGGATGCGGTCGACACCGCCGCGCCGGAACTCGGCCGCCTTCGCCCACCAGGCCGCGAGCGACGGGTCCTGGAGTGAGGCATGCGAGAGCTCATGGTCGAAGTTTGCGGCGAGACCCTCCCACCCGTCGAGCTCCCAGAGGTTCACGACCTCGGGCCAGCGGCCGGTCGAACCGACGGTGCCCCACACTCCGAAGCACAGCTGGTTCCGCTCCTCGATCGCGACGGGGACCCAGTTCGCGGTCATGTGGTGCATGTACTGCGGGCGGTGCTGACCGCGGATGTCGATGAACTCGTGGATGTAGATCTTGTCGTTCGGCATGGCCTCGGGAACCGCCCTTCAGCGCGTTGGACGCTACCTCAGCGAGGAACGACAACCCGTCTGCTCCGCTGAAGGTGGCGACCGATGCCGAGCGATCGGAGCGCGGCTACTACCGGACGACGAGCACCGGCCGATGCGCGGTCTTGACCAGTTCGTTCGAGACGGACCCTTCGAGCAGGCGGCCCCACCAACCCTTGTCGCTCGTCCCGACGACGATGAGGTCGACGTCGTGATCGTCGGCAGCACGACGGATCACCTCGACCGGATCACCCACGTCGACGATCGTGTCGTCACCGTCGATGCCGCTCGCGTCGACGACGTGCCGGCCGTGCTCCTTCGCGTCCCCCAAGAGCCGCTCCCGGTCGCTCTCGGAGGCATCCCCGAACTGGTACGGCTGGGGCCACCCGGAGGGCGCCACGATCCCGTAGCGGGCCCCCGGATACCACGACACCGACACCGGAGTGGCGTTCACGACCAGCACCTCGACGGGTAGCTCGGCGAAGAACTCGTTGGCGAACTCCGCGGCCCGAAGCGACGCCTCGGAATCATCGATCGCAACGAGGACTCGACGAACTGCTCTCGGTTCCATCACGGCGTCCTACCCTGCACCGTCGTCGCCGAAACTGGCTCGATGGCCCAACCGTTCTTCCTTCGCCGAGCGGGTCGCCACACTTCGGGCCCGGATCGGTGGGCGCGGGCCCCGATAGACTTTGAACCGCCGTTCAAGAGTGGCGAAGGAGCCTGGCGTGTCGGTCGAGGACATGATCTTCATCAGCGTCGACGACCATGTCGTGGAGCCCCCCGACATGTTCGACGGGCGCCTCCCCGCCAAGTACGCCGACCAGGCCCCGAAGGTCGTGCACACCGACGCCGGCAGCGACGTCTGGGTCTTCAACGGTGCCGAGATCCCCAACATCGGTCTGAACGCCGTCGCCGGTCGGCCCCGGGAGGAGTACGGGATCAACCCGACCTCCTTCGAGGAGATGCGGCCCGGCTGCTTCGACATCGACGAGCGGGTGAAGGACATGAGCGCGGGAGGCGTGCTCGCCTGCATGTGCTTCCCGTCGTTCCCGTCGTTCTCCGGTCGGCTGTTCGCCAACGTCGACGACAAGGACGTCGCCCTCGCCGTCACGCGGGCCTACAACGACTGGCACATCGACGCGTGGTGCGGCACCCATCCGGGTCGCATGATCCCGATGGCGCTCCCGATCTTGTGGGACCCCGAGCTCTGCGCGGCGGAGATCCATCGAGTCGCGGCGAAGGGCTGCCACTCACTGACGTTCACCGAGAACCCCGCCGCCCTCGGCCTGCCCAGCTTCCACAGCGACCACTGGGACCCG
>Ga0105049_10009329_pt1 | contig 11312 bp, 10 predicted proteins | sample MAT06_FD_78087 | JGI IMG/M metagenome (GOLD analysis project Ga0105049, IMG submission 78087) | Freshwater microbial communities from Lake Fryxell liftoff mats and glacier meltwater in Antarctica - MAT-06 | ecosystem: Environmental > Aquatic > Freshwater > Ice > Liftoff microbial mat | place... | reverse complement strand
TGCAATGATGGCTGCAATGAGCCCGGTACGAATTGTGGTTTTGATCATGGCCGAATCTTAAGTGACTCACCGTCTTGGGCAACCGTGATAACACAGGTGTCACCGTCGGCTAACTCTCCGCTTAACAGCGCCATGGCCAACGTGTCACCGACCGCAGTTTGAACGAGCCTGCGCAACGGACGCGCGCCGTACGCGGGATCAAAACCACGATCCGCCAGCCAGGTGAGCGCTATCGGTTCCACCTCGAGGGTGATCCGACGGTCGGCGAGCCGTTTTTGTAATTGATTAATTTGGATTTCGGTGATTCTCGCAAGTTCTTTCTTGTCCAACGGATCAAATGTGACCATTGCGTCGAGCCGATTCAGAAACTCAGGACGAAACTTTTGGCGGACAATCTCCATGACAGCCACCTTGCGCTCATCGAAGGGGACATCTTGATCGATCAAGAACTGGGAGCCCAGGTTTGATGTCAGAATTAAAATCACATTCCGAAAGTCAACCGTCCGCCCTTGACCGTCTGTCAGTCGACCGTCGTCAAGCACTTGCAACAAAATGTCAAACACCTCGGGGTGGGCTTTCTCAACTTCGTCGAGTAAGACAACCGAGTAAGGACGGCGTCGAACGGCCTCGGTCAGTTGGCCACCCTGTTCGTAACCGACGTATCCGGGCGGAGCACCAACCAGCCGCGCAACCGAGTGCTTCTCGGAGTACTCGCTCATGTCAATCCGGATCATCGCTCGTTCATCATCAAAAAGGAACTCTGCCAATGCCTTGGCTAACTCCGTTTTACCAACGCCTGTTGGTCCAAGGAACAAAAAAGATCCGGTTGGCCGGTTCGGGTCGGAGATTCCTGCTCGCGCGCGGCGTACAGCATCGCTGACTTCACGAACAGCCTCAGCTTGGCCAATCACCCGTTCACCAATGTGATCTTCCATGCGCAGTAATTTCGCGGTCTCACCCTCGAGCAATCGACCCGCCGGAATTCCAGTCCACGCTGCAACAACCTCAGCGATGTCGTCCGCGGTCACTTCTTCCTTGACCATGGTGGATTCACGTGCATTGGTTTCCGCCGTTACCTTTGCCAACTCTTCCTCAAACGTTGGAAGTTCGGAGTACAAAATCCGTGATGCCTGCTCAAAATCACCTTCGCGTTGAGCCTTCTCGGCGACAGCACGCAGGTCGTCGATCCGAACTTTGATTTCGCCAATGCGGTCAAGGCCCTGCTTCTCAGCGTCCCACCGGGTTCGAAGTCCCCGTAATTCTTCGTCTTTATCAGCAATCTCAGCACGAATTTTTTCTAGCCGATCCTTTGAAGCGTCGTCCTTCTCCTTTGCGACCGCGAGTTCTTCCATGCGCAGTCGATCAACGTGACGTTGCAATACGTCAATTTCAACCGGGGATGAATCAATTTCCATGCGCAGTCGACTGGCGGACTCGTCCATTAGGTCAATGGCCTTATCGGGTAAGAACCGACTCGTGATGTAGCGGTCCGACATTGTCGCTGCAGCAACAAGTGCTGCATCTGAGATGACGACTTTGTGGTGGGCCTCGTATTTTTCCTTGATTCCGCGAAGAATCGCGATGGTGTCTTCAACACTTGGTTGGTCCACAAATATTTGCTGAAAACGGCGCTCAAGTGCCGCATCTTTTTCGATGTACTCGCGGTATTCATCAAGGGTCGTCGCACCGATCATGCGTAATTCGCCACGGGCGAGCATTGGCTTTAACATATTGCCGGCATCCATGGCTGAATCACCGCTGCTGCCCGCGCCGACGACCGTGTGAAGTTCGTCGATGAACGTAATTACTTGACCGTCGCTACCTTTGATTTCGTCGAGGACTGCTTTTAAACGCTCTTCGAACTCACCTCGAAATTTTGCTCCCGCGACCATGGCGCTCATGTCAAGGGAGATCAACTTTTTACCAATAAGTGAGGTGGGTACATCCCCTTCCACAATTCGCCGAGCCAGACCTTCGACAACCGCTGTTTTTCCCACGCCCGGTTCACCAATGAGCACCGGGTTGTTCTTGGTGCGACGGGAAAGAACTTGGATGGTGCGACGTACTTCCTCGTCTCGACCTATGACTGGGTCAATTTTTCCCTCCCGGGCAAGTGCGGTGAGATCAATGCCGTATTTTTCAAGTGCTTGAAAGGTTCCTTCTGGATCTTGGGTAATCACTCGTGCGCTCCCTTTTGTCTCTTGTAACGCGTTAAGCAATGATGCCCCGGTGGCTCCCACCGTCGCAAGTGCCTTCTCAACTTCAGCTCCGCCGCTTTGAGCGAGTGCAATAAGTAAGTGCTCGGTGCTGACGTATTCGTCGCCGCGCTCTTTCGCCAGAGCATCGGACTCGTTCAGAACCGTGAAAGTTAATTGGTTTAACCGTGGTGCGGCAACCGTTGACCCCGAAGCCGAGGGAAGTGACTGCATATTTGTCCGCACTTGTGCCGTAAAGTGCAGAACGTCCACCCCAAGGTGTTCCAACAGCGCTGTTGCGATTCCCGGACCTTGCTGGAGTAGTGAGTCGAGGAGGTGAACGGGCTCAACTGCCGGGTTTCCTTGGGCAGCGGCAATGCGAATCGACGCACCGATTGCGTCTTGGCTCTTGGTGGTGAATGCAATGTCCACTGCTAACCCCGATTCATCCGTTGTGGTCGCCACACCACCAGAGCACGTGAGGTGCGTTCACGGTGGAACTCACCCAGTCGTTCGCGAAGTTCTAGGACTTGCTCTTCGAGTTCAAGGACCCGCTTAATTCCTTCGATACTCAGACCTTCATGTGATAGTTGTGAAACATAGCGCAGTCGTTGAACGTCACGCGCGCTGTAAAGACGATTCCTTCCCGCGACCCGGTGCGCCGATACCAGACCAACGCGGTCGTATTGCCGCAATGTCTGAGGGTGGAGGCCAGCGAGTTCAGCGGCAATTGATATTGCGTAGACCGGGGTTTCCGAAGCAACAATGTTGTCCTCAAATGGGGCGCTCATGATTTCTCTCCGAGCGCGTATATGTCTTTGCGTGGATCTTGGTCAATGGTCGCCAGGGCGAACGCCTCAAGGGCTGACTTGGCTTCTTGGGTCAGGTTTTTCGGGACCGCTACGTCAATGACGGCAAGTACGTCGTGATTCTTACCATCTTGGCCCCGGACGCCTTTACCCCTGATGCGGAAAGTGCGACCGGTTGTTGTGCCAGCGGGAATACGCATGTTGACAGTTCCGCCGCGCGGGACCGGAATGGCAATGTCCGCGCCGAGCGCTGCTTCGGCAAAAGTCACGGGAACTTTAACACTTAAGCTATCGCCCTTGCGTTCATACAGCGGATGAGGTTTCACTGAGACTTTGACAAACAGGTCGCCACCTGGACCACCGCGTTCACCGGGCCCACCTTTGCCTTTGAGCCGAATCTTGGTACCGTCTTTCACCCCAGCAGGAATGCGGGCTTGTACCGTTCGATTACTCTTGCCTCGGCCAGTGCCGTTGCACCGACTGCAGGGATCATCAACAAATAAGCCGCGGCCCTGACAGGTTGGGCACGGTTCAGCAAATGCGAATCCTCCCGCGTTGCGGGAGACTTGTCCATTTCCGGCACAGGTTGGGCACACCCGAGGCGTTGAACCGGCTTTGGCTCCGGTTCCATGACACATCGAGCATGGTGCATCACTGTGTAAATTCAACGGAACCGTCACCCCGTCCAGCGTGTCGGCAAATGAGAGCGCGAGTGAGGTCTCAATATCTTGGCCCCGTCGGGGTTGCCGTGATCGACCGCCCGTGCCACCGCCACCACGATTGAAAATTCCACCTAGGAAGTCACCAAATCCGCTTTGGTCACCACCAAATAGATCCTCGTAATTGACGTTGTTGTTGCCACCACCGTATCCGCCTGCTCCGGGCCTTGGGCCGTAGCCACCGGAAGTAAACAGTGCCCGACCTTCGTCGTATTCCTTTCGCTTTTTGCCGTCGGATAACACGTCGTAGGCCTCGGACACGGCTTTGAACTTGTCTTCGGCCTCTTTATTGCCCGGGTTCTTATCGGGGTGCAGGGTGCGGGCCTGCTTACGGTAGGTCTTTTTCATCTCTTCGGGTGTCGCATCTTTGGAGACGCCCAGCAAGGCGTAGAAGTCCTTCTCGAGCCAATCCTTATTCATTCAATGTCCCACATCTGTTTGGTCGCGTCGAAGACTCAGGCGCCGGCAACGCTGACCCGCGCTGGCCGCAGGATGCGATCACCTTGCCGGTAACCCTGCTGGAAAATTGCGATCACGGTTGGTTCGGTCACTCCCTCAACTTCTTCACTTGCCAAGGCCTCGTGCATATTGGGATCAAATAGATCCTGTGGCGCACCGAATTTTACGAGTCCTAATTTGTTCAAAGTTGCTTCAAGCTTCTCACCGACAGTTTTGAATGCGCCGTTAAGTTCGTCGTGCTCTCGGGCCAACTCGAGGTCGTCGAGCACTGGCAGGAGTTCGGTGAAGACCGCACCAATCGCAAGTTGGCGGTTTACTTCTCGGTCGCGGTCAACGCGCTTGCGGTAGTTCGCGTACTCGGCCTGAACCCGTTGCAGGTCCCCGGTCAGTTCGCCAATTTTTTCATCGATCCCACCGAGTTCGCCCTCAATAATTTCTACTTCGGCGTCGATCCCAGCGAGGGGTTCGCCAGCCAAGTGCTGACTGGGCTGGCGAACCTCGAAGGTGTGGGGGTCGATTCGACGCTTGTCGTTTACCCGGATGCCTTCTTCTTCACTCACTTGGATTCATCCTCGTCAATGATCTCCTCGTCAATGATTTCTGCGTCAACGACATCTTCTTCGGGCGCATCCGCTGCAGCTTCGGGACCCTTTTCGGATCCACCAGCTTGTGCTTCGCTGTACATTGCCGCGCCGAGTGCCTGGCTTGCCGCCGCAACCTTGTCAGTTGCTGAACGCATTCCGGGTCCATCGTTTTCATCGATTGCCTTCTTGAGTTCTTCCAACGGACCTTCAACATTTGCTTTAGCGTCCGCGGGAACCTTGTCCGCATTGTCGGCCAAGAACTTCTCGGTTTGATAAACGAGTGCCTCGGCGTTGTTGCGAACTTCGGCTTCCTCACGGCGCTGCTTGTCTTCGTCGGCGTGCGCTTCAGCATCTCGCATCATCCGATCAATGTCATCCTTGTTCAAGGTTGATCCACCGGAGATTGTCATGGACTGCTCTTTACCAGTTGCGGTATCTCGAGCGGACACGTGCACGATCCCGTTGGCATCAATGTCGAAGGTAACCTCGATCTGCGGAATTCCACGTGGTGCTGGTGGCAAACCGGTGAGGTCGAACGTTCCCAGTTGCTTGTTGTATGCAGCCATTTCGCGCTCACCCTGGTACACCTGGATGGACACCGATGGTTGATTGTCTTCCGCTGTTGTGAAGGTTTCCGAACGTTTGGTTGGAATTGTGGTGTTGCGCTCGATCAATCTGGTCATCACACCACCCTTGGTTTCAATGCCGAGGGACAGTGGGGTGACGTCAAGGAGGAGAACGTCTTTCACGTCACCGCGGAGAACACCAGCCTGAAGGGCTGCCCCGATGGCAACGACCTCGTCGGGGTTTACCCCCTTATTCGCTTCTTTGCCGGTCATCTCTTTCACCAATTCAGCAACTGCCGGCATCCGGGTTGATCCGCCGACAAGAACAACCTGGTCAATGTCGCTGATCTTGACGCCGGCGTCTTTGACAACGGCTTCAAATGGTGTCTTGGTCCGCTTGAGTAAGTCCGCGGTCAAAGACTCGAACTTGCTACGGCTCAAGGTCTCTTCGAGGTGAAGGGGACCGTCAGCACTCGCTGTGATGTAGGGCAGGTTGATCGAGGTTTCGGTTGAACTGGAGAGTTCAATTTTTGCCTTTTCTGCTGCTTCACGCAGGCGCTGCACTGCCATCTTGTCTTTGGACAGGTCGACACCGTGCGCGTTCTTGAACTGCGTCACCATCCAGTCAACAACGGCCATGTCCCAGTCGTCGCCGCCAAGGTTGTTGTCACCGCTGGTTGCTTTCACTTCGACGACACCGTCACCGATTTCAAGGAGTGACACGTCGAAGGTTCCACCACCGAGGTCAAATACCAGGATGGTTTGTTCTTGGTCACCTTTGTCCAAGCCGTAAGCGAGGGCTGCTGACGTTGGCTCGTTGATAATCCGCAACACGTTCAGGCCCGCAATTTCGCCAGCTTCTTTTGTTGCTTGGCGTTGCGCATCATTGAAATAGGCGGGAACGGTGATGACGGCGTCAGAGACGGTGTCACCTAGGTAGGCCTCGGCATCGCGCTTAAGTTTCATCAAGGTGCGGGCGCTGATTTCCTGCGGGGTGTATTTCTTTCCGTCAATATCAACCGTCCAGTTAGTGCCCATGTGGCGCTTCACCGAACGAATCGTGCGATCAACGTTGGTTACCGCCTGGCGCTTCGCCACTTCACCAACGAGTACCTCACCGTTTTTTGCGAAGGCAACAACGGACGGGGTGGTCCGGGCACCTTCCGCGTTTGCGATGACGACCGGCTCGCCGCCTTCAAGCACCGAGACAACCGAGTTTGTTGTACCGAGGTCAATTCCTACTGCTCTAGCCATTATTTGGCTCCTCTATTCTGTGTGGTTTAACTGCATCTTCGTGGGATAAGCTATATCTCATTGTGCCCTAGTCCGTGCCAATGGTCAAATTGAGCGCAGGTTAGTTGAGTCGACTTGGCTCATAGAGGGACTTCCGGTAGACCGAGAAGGCTTCCGGAGTCGGCCGTTCCGCCCACGAAGTCTCACGCGCCGGGGTTTTCGCCTTGGGGTGTTTCCAACGGTCAAAAAGCATTATCTGCGCCCGCTTCACCTAGACTTTGTTATTGACCCAGAGCGGGTTTTATCCCAGCAGGAAATGTGGTGCAAGGTGGACGAGAAGGCATTATTGACATTGTGGAACGACAAAAGATCTCAAATCATCTCCGCCCAAATGGCACCTTCTTTTGTGCTCATTGCGATTTTAATTGTTGCCGGATTCGGCAATTTCTCCAATGCCCCCGATGGGGTGAAGTTTCTCGCCATCGGCGTTGCCGTTGCAACTGGAATCCTTGCCGTGCTTTCACAGTACGCGGCTATCCGCGAAGCAAAGGCGATGGTGCAGGATATTAATCAACTCGAAAATCCCAGTGCGCTAGCCAAAAAAATTGGGCAGTCTGATGTGTTTCTTTCACTTACAGCGGTTGGAATTATTGGCTTGAGCGCCGTAATGTTTGCGCTGGTGTTGTGGGCGGTTTTAGGCTAACAATTGAGACAAAGACGACGCTGATAAAAACCCTTGCGACCGATGTTGATCGATGATGAAACCAGTCCTCATGTTGTGGGTGATTGCTCACGCACCGGTCGCCAACTCATCACCATTCATCCAAGAGGTAGACCACCTTTTGCTAGCTTTTCTTCGTCAAAAATGGGAGAAGTTCTCCTGGAATGGCCGTGATTCACCGATTGAGCCGGTCTACACAATCAGGTAGTTTAATTGATAACAGTATTCAAAATGTGAACCGCTTGCTCTCGATGGTGATTCTGGGCCCGAATCAATGCCTGAGCATCGCGTGCTTTTAAGGCGTTAAATATTTCTTGATGCTCGGCAAAGATTCGCGCCCGATTCGCTTCCTCGCGAAAATAGACGGTCCGGTAAATATCGGATGCATCCCACAGTTGGCGAATCAAGCGACTCAAACGATTCATTCCGGAAAGTTCAATGATGGACAAATGAAAGGCTCGATTCGCTTGGGTGAGCGCATTGATGTCACCGGCTGCAGCAGCAGCATTTACGTCAATAAGGATCTCCTCAATGTCGTGCAGGTCGGCATCACTGACCTTGGCAACAGCAAGAGTTAATGCCTCGTCTTCTAAAAGCTCTCGGATTCGATACAACTCCGACAGGTCCGTCGAGGAGAGTTCGGTGACGAAGTAACCGCGGTTTGGGTGATAAGTCACATGTCCTTCACCTTCAAGAATTTTTAAGGATTCCCGAATCGGGACGCGACTCACGCCCAGTTCGCTCGCCAAATCCTCCTGAACCAATTGCTGTCCTGGCAATAACACCCCCGAAGCCAATGCCGAACGAAGTTCCTGCAGGACAACCTCTTGGGCTGTTTGACCGGTTGCACTCATGAATGTAACGTCCGCTCCACAATTTCTTGCAGGAGTTGTGAATCAACTTTCCAATCAACAGGCACTTTAAATGTTTTCTTGTTCACGACGTACGGTGACAGTTCGGCAGCAAGATCTGACAACACCTCGGTGCGGGAAGGGCCAAGCAGAATGTGCTTTTGGTGAACGGAAGCGCCCATGATGTACCGATCACCGATCTTCCCGAATGGATGATTCCACGCGATCACAACGTCCATCTTTCGGTACTTAGCGGTCATCGCCGCAAAAATCGAACGAACAGTGTCTTGCTTCATTTCATCAAACTGCCTTAAGTACTCTTCCACGCTGTCGTACCTGCGTGACGTTGTCGACCCTCGCGAGTACAGCACCAATGCATTCGCATGTGCTTGCGTGAATCCGTAATTCTCGCGCAAATAGGCGATCTGCTCCGGATACTTCCTGCCCGAAATCTCTGTCATCTGATCACACCAATACGACATAGGTTGATCGTATTTTTTTTCAATTGCTGGAAAATACGAAGAACGATCGGGGTTTGTCGCCACCATCTCATGCTACTCGCGCCCGAAGTACGTTCTACTTGGCAATCCCTAAAAAGAGGGCCAAATTTCGTTCCAATTCCAGCATTTGGTCCGGGTCAATTCTTCCGAAGGCCACACCTATCTTGCTGCGTTGCACGGTAGTCGTCTTATCAACCATGAGCTGCGAGATCTTGTGTAGTCCATTCACCGCACTCAGTGTGATCGTTATTCTTAACAATCGTGCATCGTTTAGCGTGCTGGTCAGCGGGACGATCGTCATGGTTGCGTGGTCACGAGATCGATCAGTTTGAAGCACTAGGGCGTGTCTGCGTTTCCCAGAGTCACCTTGCCTGGCGACGCTCACTAGGTCGCCTCAAGTTAGGCGTCCACGGGAAACTACCCGTATCAGGATCCGCCAGGCCGCAGTCTCGTACGAGGATCGATCATCTGCGACATTCCTGACCAAAGTCGGGGCCTCTGGTATCTGGAACCCAAATCTGAACGGGGCGCAAACCAGAGCGCCGTTTGGCATCGCGATGCTTTTTAACCCGCTTATTTACGTGGGTTCCGCTCATCGTCAAATGTCCTTCCTTGTTACATGTAACAGGCCACTGGGGGCACCCGCAACGCGCAACAGTCTGTGGGTCCCGCCAAAAACGGCTCGTAAAGTACGTGAGCGTAATTGTGAGTAGTGTTGCGCAATGGATCAGATGCTTCTCCGCGCCGTCGTAGGCACAACGCTTGCTCTCGTGCTTCTCGGCTTTGGCGCCAAGCGTGGTTGGTTTCTCTATTCACTGGCCCGAAGCGGGCGCGCATCCGTTGGCAGGTTCACCGATCCAACGATTCGGGTTCAAGCCGAAGCCACCGAAGTGCTCGGTCAACGCAAGCTACTGCAATGGATCGTTCCCGGAGTCGCACACGTCTTTGCCTTCTGGGGGTTCCTCGTTTTGGGACTCACCATCATTGAAGTGTTCGGTGCACTTTATGTAGCCGACTTTGCCATTCCCATTATCGGTACCTGGTCGATCGTTGGATTTGCTGAAGACCTCTTCGCGATTCTGGTTCTGATCGGTATCGCAATTTTCGCACTCATTCGTTTGACAAATGACCCACGTAAAGACGGACGAGCATCACGGTTCTTTGGTTCGCATACTGCCGGAGCGTGGCTGATCCTGTTTATGATCTTCAACGTCATTTGGACTCTATTCCTTTACCGTGCGGCCCAGGTGAACACCGGAGTGTTCCCGTTCCCGGATGGCGCCTTCGCATCCGAGTATTTTGCAACTTGGATTAACGGACTGAGTCTTCATACCAATGAGTGGATTGAGACAGTTGGTCTCTGGCTCAACATCGGCGTCATCCTCGTTCTATTGCTGATTGTGCTCAACAGCAAGCACCTTCATATTTTCACCGCACCGGTTAACGTCTACACCTCTCGCAGGCCAAACGCCCTCGGACCGTTGCAGCCCATCATGTACAAGGGTGAGCCGCTTAACTTCGAAGATCCCCCAGAAGATGCACTATTCGGCAAAGGCCATATTTCTGAATTCACGTGGAAGAATTACGTTGATTTCATGGCCTGCACCGAATGCGGACGCTGCCAGGACCAATGTCCCGCGTGGAACACCGAGAAACCACTCAGCCCAAAACTGTTCATCATGGACCTTCGCGACAACCTATTTGAGTCGTCCGAATACCTGCTCGCAGCCAAGGGATCTAATCTGGGTGCCGGGGAGCTTGACGAGAAAGCCTTAACCACACTCACTCCTGAACAACAGGAGTTAGTCCAACGTCCATTTATTGGTGAACGAATGGACACTGAGAACGCCGGCACCGACGGATACACCTACAACGGGCACCGCGATTTCTCACTTGAATTACCCGTCATTGGAAACGATGTTTTGTGGTCGTGCACCATGTGTGGCGCCTGCGTAAATCAATGCCCCGTTGATATTGAGCACGTTGACCACATTGCTGACATGCGACGAAATCAGGTCATGGTTGCCGCCGAGTTCCCCAGTGAACTCAACGGAATGTTCAAAAACGTGGAAACAAAAGGCAACCCGTGGGGAATGAACGCGGCCGATCGAAATAAGTGGATCTCAGAAGTCGACTTCGACATTCGGGTTTTCGGCCGTGACGGCGAAGACACAATCCCGGCTGATGTCGACTACCTGTTCTGGGTTGGTTGCGCTGGAGCATTTGAAGATCGCGCGAAGAACACCACAAAAGCCGTGGCCGAACTACTTCACACGGCAGGTGTGAACTTCATGGTTCTCGGTGACGGTGAAACCTGTACCGGTGACCCCGCCCGTCGCGCCGGCAACGAATTCATTTACCAAATGCAAGCAATGCAGAACGTTGAAATGCTCAACGAGATTAAGGCAACCAAGATCGTCGTGACCTGCCCGCACTGCTTAAACACTCTTAAGCGCGAATACCCACAAATAGGTGGCAACTACGACGTTGTTCACCACACAGAATTACTGCGCGAGTTGGTGAACAACAATCGACTAACACCGATTACCGAGCCGGGTGAAAGCGTCACCTACCACGATCCCTGCTACCTCGGTCGTCACAATAATATTTATATGCCGCCGCGTGAACTCATTGAAGCAACCGGAGCGAAGAAGATTGAAATGGGGCGCTCCGGT
>Ga0105049_10009328_pt1 | contig 11313 bp, 9 predicted proteins | sample MAT06_FD_78087 | JGI IMG/M metagenome (GOLD analysis project Ga0105049, IMG submission 78087) | Freshwater microbial communities from Lake Fryxell liftoff mats and glacier meltwater in Antarctica - MAT-06 | ecosystem: Environmental > Aquatic > Freshwater > Ice > Liftoff microbial mat | place... | reverse complement strand
TGAGTTCACTACCAATTTTAGGTGAGGTCTTGGCAACCTGCCCCGAGGCGACATTGTCATCAAAGGCTTCGGTCCGACCACCCAGTGTGAGGTTTGCGGAGGTGATCGCCGCACTTGCCGCTTGCGGTGTCATCCCCGCAACGTCCGGAACGAGATAACGTTCTGGACCTTGGGAAATATTTGCAGAGATGGCGCCGGTGGGGTTTATTCCAACACCCGGTTGCGGATCAGTTGCCACAATCTGGCCCAATGGGATGGTTTCGCTGTAGACCGGGTCACCTGCTGCAATTGTCAGACCTTCGGTATCTGGAGTCGCCAGGAGTACACCTTGGGCTTGTTCAAGGGTCTTACCGACAAGATTTGGCGTATCAACATTGTGACCGGGCCCCGCCGCCAACCACCAGCCGCCAAGTCCCGCGAGGAGAACGCCAACCACGAGTGCAATAACAAACCACAGCCCCCTCCTCTTTTTTTCGCGTTGCGGAAAATCTTTTGGTCGAAAACTTTGATCCGTTGTTCTTTTGGTTCCGGCGAGTGCTTCAAATTCTTTGCGGTCAACGACGAGGGTGCTTTTGACGTCAACGAATGGTTGAGGAGCCGGTAGCGATTTACGTACTCGACGAACATCGGCCAAAAAATCCTGGGCAGTTTGATAACGCAAATCGGGATCACGTTTGGTTGCTGAAAGGACTAGTGCATCCGCTTCAGAGGGAATCCCACTTCGAACACTTGATGGAGGTGGAACATCTGAATTCACGTGCTTGTAGGCGACTGAGAGCGGACTCTCACCCGAGTGGGGGACGGAGCCGGTGATCATCTCGAAAAAAAGAATTCCGGTTGAGTAAATATCTGAGCGCGCATCCGCGTCGCCGTGTTCAACCTGTTCGGGGGAAAGGTAACTCACCGTGCCAATAATCATGCCGGTCGTGTGAGTGGAATCCGTTGTCGTAAATGCTCGGGCTAACCCGAAGTCGGCAACCTTCACTCGTCCGTCATCGGAGATCAAAACATTTTCGGGCTTAATATCGCGGTGCACGAATCCAGCGGCGTGCGCTGCCGTGAGAGCCTCAATCACCGGGTCAAGAAGGACAAGAGCCTGCTCGGTGCTCAAGGGACCGTATTCATCGAGAACATCACGCAAGGTGCGGCCCGGTAAATATTCCATGGCCAAATAGACGTGACCCTCTGAACTCCCTTGGTCGTAGACCCCTACCACGTGAGGATGGGACAGCCGAGCGGCGCTGCGGGCTTCGCGCTGAAAACGGGCCACAAATCCCGGATCATTTGCCAGATGGGGATGCATAACTTTGAGGGCAACGACCCGATCTAGCCGGAGGTCGGTAGCAAGGTAAACGGTTGCCATCCCGCCCCGGGCGAGTAACGACGTGACTTCGTACCGCTGATCCAGGGTTTGGCCAACAATGCCACCGGTAGCAGAGGAATCCATCCACCTGATTCTAGGTGGAATGTATGGGGGAAATGGGCTGACACGCTTTGGCCCCGTTCGTGCCTTATGGTGCTGATTCAGCCAGTTTGAGGTGATCCAATGCGCGTGCCAAGCGTTGTGATTCACTCCCTGACAGAGTCGGGATGGCGGGGTGGTGTAAGCCACGAACCTGACTGAGATAGGTCACGATCAATGCCTGCATCTGCACGCGGGCCGCGTCGCCTTCGCGCAGGGGGTCGGGCTGCCACGGAAAATCAATATCGCAGAGGAAAATGTGGTCATATCGATCCAATAATTCCGCTTGCAAGTGTCGATCCGATTCAAAGTAAATGCGTGTGTAAAAACCTGTAGTAATTGCTGCCGGATCGCACACCAGTACGTCGTATTGAACTGCCGCGGTTTCTTCAGATGCGAGTTGACCCGCCAGGATCACGTCTTGATCGGCAAAATCGGGCAACCGGGCATTTTCTTGGCACCAGGTCCGCAAATACTCCGGCACCAGTCCGGCGTTGTAACCCAACTCACATAATGCCGCGGTTAATCCAATGGCCAGCGTTGTTTTACCCGAGCTTTCAGCGCCGAGCACGGCGACACGGTACGTCTTTTGTGGCCCCGGAAGGGGATCCGCGATGGACCCAAAACTCATAGTAGGCAATTATGGTCCCGTGGGAGACTTCATGGATTTTGGCCGTTGGAGTTATGTGTCAGTTTTGGTATTTGTGATCCTGGGATCCATTTGGCTAGAAGTATTTCTTCGTAGTCGAGTTTTGCGCAGACCTAAACGACTATTACTTGCCATTGGTCCGGTGCTACTGCCTTTCCTGATCTGGGACGCGTACGCGATCAGTCAAGGGCACTGGTATTTCGACGAGTCGCGAATCCTTGGGGTGTATCTGCCCGCTGACATCCCGCTCGACGAACTTCTATTCTTTATCGTCATCCCGTTTGCTTCAATTCTGACTTTGGAGGCGGTCCGTAGTGTCAAGGGCGCACACTCGCGCCGTTGGCTCGTGGGAGATGAATCCACGTGACCTACACAGCAATCGGAGTAATGGCGGTGGCAATCGTTGTCTTACTTGACCTCTTCGCATTTAAAACCCGGATGGTTACCAGACCGATCTTCTGGGCGTCATATGCCATCATCGTTTTCTTCCAGTTTGTGAGCAACGGTTTATTTACCGGCACGCAAATTGTGAAATACGATGGAGCGGCAATCATTGGTGGGACGTCCCCGGCAGATTCGGCGCCGGCTTTTATCGGCGACGGACGAATAGCTTTTGCACCCGTAGAAGACCTTCTCTTTGGTTTCTCCTTGATTCTGCTCTCACTCAGCCTCTGGGTGTTCTGGGGCCGGCGCGGAATTGATCGAACTCCCACTTCAGGACCGCCGATCTGGCGCAAGTATCAGAGATGAACGTATTAGTTCACATGCTTAACTCCTTTTACTGAAGATGGGCTGCCGCGCGCGTGAGGCCTCGCGTCAGGAATTGGCGCGACCGCTCTCTCTCTCGTCTCGTGGCAAAAGGAAATTCCAGCGGATTACACCCGGGGTGTATGAAGCGGCGGGACGGGAAGTCGTAAGTGATGCAGCGGTCTTTGCTGTGAAGTATCCGAAAGTCGTGATCTGTCTACTCTCGGCGTTGGATTTCCACGGGCTGACAACTCACATCTTGCGTCAAGTCTGGATTGTCATTGGCAACAAGAATGCAGGACCCACTATTGAGTTTCCACCATTTCGTGGCGTCGGTGTGTCTGCGCATCTCATAACCACGGGAATAATTAAATCCGAATTGAATGGGGTAGCGATTACCGTCACGGATCCTGCCCGCAGCATCGCAGACTCATTCAAGTTTCAAAATAAAATTGGAACAGATGCCGCACTTGAAGCTCTCAGAGTCGGTTGGGAATCCTGTCGAATGACGACGGATGAAATTTGGGCAGCGGCAGAGCAAACTCGAATGGTGAATGTCATGCGACCATATCTTGAAACATTGCTCTGACAGGTTCTCATATCTACGAAAGACTTGGATTGATTCCTTGAACGTGGCCAGGACCGAATGTGCGTCGGGCCTTGCGGGCATGACGCCAGGCTGGGAAGGCGACCCAGAACTTAGTGCGGGTCGAAACACGGGCACGTTTTTTGAATACTTCGTAATCGATTTCTTCAACTTTATTTGCGATCCCGCAGTAGAGGATTCGAGCGGCGTTGATGCAGTCGCGCGAGGACGGGTGCAACATCTCGATGCCGGCGCGTGATTGCTCGTCGAGGTGGCGGACTCGATCGATTTGGTGACGCAGAGCCGCCTTGATGTTTTCAGTTAGTTCACGTTTTTCGAGGTCGGCTCGGGTGACCCCAAACCTTTCAAGCTCGTCAAGGGGTAGGTAAACGCGGCCACGATCAAGGTCTTCATTTACATCGCGGATGAAGTTCGCCAATTGGAAGGCAACCCCAAGGTCCTTGGCGTGTTCATAGGCCTTTGGGTCGGTCGGTTCCAAGATGGGCAGCATTTGCAATCCGATAACGGCAGCCGATCCGTACACGTACTCGTAGAGGTCATCGAATGTCTTGTATTCGGTGACCGTGAGATCCATGGTCATGGAATGCAAAAAAGCGTCAAAGAGATCAAGCGGGATATCCCAGCGACGAACCGTATGCACAACCGCGCGGCACACCGGATCAGTTGATTCACCGTTTTGCACGTCGGCCATAAACGCCTCACCCCACGTTTTCAGCCAGTCGGCTTTTTCTTGATCGCTCAGAGTCGAGCCGAGGTCGTCAACAATTTCGTCGGCGTAGCGGGCGAATCCGTAAAGGGCATGAACGTAGGGGCGTTTACCCGGTGGAAGTAAAAGGGTTGCTAGGTAATACGTTTTGCCGTGTGATGCATTGAGTTCCCGACACACTTCATAGGAAGCAATGAGATCCGGATCGGTGATTCCGGCTTCTTGGTATTCCTTCGCGCGCAGTCGATTCACCTCGTCGCCCGTGATACGTACTTGTGGTCCTTACCGGTAACGCGTTCTGCTGCCAGGCGTCCTGAGATCAACACCATGGGGACACCAACGCCCGGTTGGGTTCCAGATCCGGTGAACACCACGTTTTCACCCCACATGTTACCCGGGCGGAATGGGCCCGTTTGACTAAATGAGTGGGCCGAAGCAAAGGGAGCACCGCGCTCCATTCCGCGGTCGGCCCAATCCTGAGGGGTCGTAATGTTGTCGACTTCGATTGAATCACGCAGGCCCACGTAGCCGCGCTCTTCTAGCACTCGGTAGCACTCGTCGCGGTAACGTGGACCAATTTCTTTCCAGTCGATGGGTGCATCAAGATTGGGGGTGGGGAACAGGATGTAGTAGAGCTCCCTGCCCTCGGGAGCCAAACTTGGATCAGAAAAGCTCGAATTGGTGACTAAAATACTGGGGTCGGTCATCAATTTTTTCTCATCGATTAACTCGGTGAAAACGTTTTTCCACGACTTGCCAAAATGAATATTGTGATGGGAAATTTTAGAATATTTTTGAGTTGAACCGGCGATTATCACGAAGGCAGATGGTGAGTAGTTGAGCCGCTTAACCGACCACGGTTCGGAGCCAATGAGCTCCCGGTACGCAACGGGAAGATCGGGGTTAAGAACTACCACGTCGGCCTCCATGAATTCACCATCCGTGGTGAGCACGCCAGATGCCCGACCACCGCTATGGACGACTGACTCCACGGTCGTGTTGTATTTAATGGTCACACCATGCTTCTCCAGTGCTGCCGCCATTGCTTTAGGAACGGCGTGCATGCCACCTTTCGGGAAAAAGACTCCAGCGACGGAGTCCATGTAAGCGATCACTGCATAAATTGCGAGGGCGTCGTAGGGGGACAGTCCCGCATACATTGCCTGGAATGAGTAGATGCGCTCAGTACGAGGATCCTTCATGTATTGACGGACTTTCGGCGTCAACTTACGGAACCCGCCGATGGCAAAGAGTTTAGCCAAATTGGGTGTCAGTAGATCAAGGGGTGAATCAATATTGCGGTCGATGAAATCTTTCATTTCGTATTTGTAGAGCTTTGAAACGAAGTCCACATATTTGCGGAAGCCTTGGGCTTCCTCGTCCCCAATTACTTCAGATATTTCTTGGGCCATTTGATCAACATCACTGAAAACATTCAGAACAGAACCATCGGCATAAAAGGCTCGGTAAAGTGGGGAAACCGGCTCCAGTGTGAGCCAGTCGTCCATGTTTTCACCCAGTGAATCAAAGCAGTCGGCAATGAGGTCCGGCATGGTCAAAACGCTAGGTCCGGTGTCGGCGTGGTAGGTGCCGCTTTCTGACTTCAATTCAATTCGTCCGGCGCGACCACCGGGAATACTTTCGCGTTCGAGAATGGTTACGGTGCGCCCAGCGCCAGCAAGACGCATCGCTGCAGAGAGACCAGCTAGGCCAGCCCCGACCACGATCACGTTGTCGGTTGGACCGGTGACGGTGCGCTGGGTTGGCAGAAGCCGGCTGATAAATGAGTTCGACATGTGTTTATTGACTCCTTTGAACGGCTTTGCGGGCAAGGTCGTTAAGCGCGATGACGGCAGGTGGATCAAGTGGCGCGGCGGCCAACACTGCCAATGCTTCCTCGAGCAACTGGGAAATCAAGTTCTCGGTGTAATCGAGTGCTTTCGTCTCACTAATGATTTCACGTAGGATCTCGATGCCTGCGATTGACAGGTGTTCGTCACCGAGGAGTTTATGTAGTGACTTGAGTTGTTGTGGATTTGCTCGCTCAGTTGCGATTGCAATGAGGACAGTTCGCTTCCCTTCACGTAAGTCGTCACCCGCTGGCTTTCCAGTGACCTTTGGGTCGCCGAATACTCCGAGAATGTCGTCGCGCAATTGGAATGCTTCACCAAGTGGTAGGCCGTATCCGCTGTAGGCGTCGAAGACTTCTTGTGGGGCAAGCGCTAAAGCCGCGCCGATATGAAGTGGACGTTCAATTGTGTACTTCGCTGACTTGTATCGAACTACTCGTAAGGCCCGCTCCACAGAACCGCCACCGCGCGCCTGTTCCAAAAGATCAAGGTATTGCCCAGCCATGAGTTCGGTTCGCATTTCGTCGTACACGTTCTTAGCGGCAGTGAGATTCTTGGCGGGAAGCCCACTTGTCAGTAAAAGCTGGTCTGCCCAAGACAAGCACAGGTCCCCTAGCAGAATCGCGGCACCTTCACCAAAACGATCGGGTATCCCCAGCCACTGATTGCCTCGATGCATGCTGGCGAACTGGCGGTGGGCCGCGGGAAGTCCACGCCGGGTATCGGAGCCATCCATCACATCGTCATGGATTAAAGCGCAGGCTTGTAGGAATTCAAGGGAACTCGCTGCGGTGATGACCTCGGCTCGGTGGCTCGCATCACCGAAGGCGGCACGCCAACCCGAGTAACAAAACAGGGAACGCAGTCGTTTTCCACCGTTGAGGAGAGTGTTAGCGCTTTCCCATAGTGGAAGGGTTTCCGCTCCAATTGCCGCGAGAATCGGTTTTTGACCGGCAAGGAACCGGTCAATGCTGGTTTGGATGTGCGGCCGAATATCCGGATCAGATGCATCGCGCTTGACCGTTTTACTCACCAGTACAGCCTATTGCCTGGACACATTTCCCACATATTGGCAAGCAGGGTTGATGAACAACGGCCTTGATGATCGTGTTGCGGTGTTCGATGGATCCGCTGCTCAACCAACGCAGGCTACCTTTGGCTCAGGAAAATGCTACGACCACCCGTTTTTTGGCTGGTGCCCACGGTAGGAAGGAGATGGCACGTGAGTGTCGAATCGTTGGCCGTTGCCGCCTTCGTGGGCGGGTTGATCGTGCTCGTGGCAATCTTCGCGGTCCGTTTTGCCGGAAAATTGGGGATTCCGGGTCTGTTGCTCTACCTGCTTCTTGGCATGGTGCTCGGCTCAACGATCCCAGGACTTTACTTTGATGACGCGACCTTGGCAACTGTGCTGGGTTACTCGGCGCTGATATTGATTCTTGCACACGGTGGGTTAACGACCCGAGTTGACCAACTTCGTCCGGTGCTGGCACCCTCATTGGTATTGGCTTCAGTGGGGATTGTCGTGAGCATCGCGGTGGTGTCGTTGCCACTCATTTTGATTTTCGATTTTGATCCGCAACTCGCGATTCTACTGGGAACGGTCTTGGCAGCAACTGATGCTGCGGCAGTCTTCTCAGTGTTACGCCGGATGCGGGTCAACGAAAAAGTTCGAACGCTGTTAGAGGCTGAAGCTGGATTCAACGACGCACCGGTTGTGGTGATTGTCAGTATTGTGGCGAGCGGCGCTTGGGGGCAAACAGCCGCGTGGACGATCCCGTTCTTGGTAACTGCTCAAATAATTGGCGGTGCACTCATCGGAATTTCCGTTGGATACTTGGGTCGCTTTGTGTTGCCCCGATTGGCGCTACCAGCGGTCGGTTTATATCCGATCGCCGTATTGGCGCTCATTGTGTTTTCCTATGGAGCCGCATCAGTTGTACACACCTCGGGTTTCATGGCCGTGTACATTTCCGCAATTTTGATCGGATCGGCAAAACCATTGCCGCACCGTCGGTCTATTTTGGGATTTGCTGACGGACTTTCGTGGATTGCCGAAATTGGGTTATTCGTGATGCTTGGACTACTGGCTGATGTTGGCCGGCTACCCGAGGCAATTCCCCTAGCGATTGGAGCTGTTTTGCTCCTCGTGATTGTGGCCCGGCCGCTGGCCGCCTTCATTTCACTTTCACCATTTCGAATGGGAGCTAAAACAATTGCGTTTGTCTCAGTGGCAGGACTGCGTGGCGCGGTGCCGATTGTTTTTGCGGCGATTCCATTGGGATTCAATGTTCCCGGGGCGGAGCTGATTTTTGACGCAACCTTGATCGCGGTGCTGCTCCTCTTACTGATTCAGACACCGTTTATCCTTGCGATAGGTCGGCGAATCGGATTGTGCTTACCCGAGCAAGTGCGTGAACTTGACGTGGAGAGCGCTCCCCTTGATGCAATCTCGGCGACGGTCCTAGGAGTTGATGTTCCCAAGGGATCAGCTCTCGTGGGTGTGTTCGTCGTCGAGATGGGATTACCACAGGGTGCTGCGGTGTCACTGGTCATTCGAGGTGGCAATGCCGAAGTACCGGGTGAGCACACTCGGATTCGGGCTGGAGACCAATTAGTGATTGTGACATCATTGGAAGTGCAAATTCAAACAGAGGAGCGCCTGCGGTTGCTCTCAGCCGGTGGTCGTTTGGCCCGCTGGTACGGATTTACGGGATTGCCTTCTTCGCGCGACCAATAAGTTCCGCGGTGATTTCGGCTCCCATACCGACAAGGGGGAGTCCGCCACCGGGGTGGCTGGAGCCGCCAACGAGAAAGAGTCCATTAATTGTTGACTGATTAGCCGGGCGGGTAAACGCAGCGCGGGGACCGTTGCTTGACGTTCCGTAGATGCTCCCACCCGGCGCCATCACGTGACGTTCAAGATCCGCCGGTGTTCGAATTTCCATCCATTTAATCCGCTGCCGGATGTCGGTACCACGCTCGGCCAGTTTTCCTAAAATATTCTGTGCGTACTGTTCTTTTACCCCGGGCGCATCCCAATCGAAACCGTTGCGCGCGCTGGGGTCATGGCGTGGTGCATTAATCAAAATAAACCACGACTCGGTGTCGTGTGACGGACGCATCTGCGGGTCGCTCGGAACACATGCGTAAATCGCCGGATCACGCGGTGGGGTGGGAGTTCTGCCGAAGATTGCATCAAACTCGGCGTCGTAGTTGTGGGGGAACCACACATTGTGATGTGCAAGTCCACGTGAGGTTCCATCGAGTGCGAGCAGCAGAACGAAGCCAGCGAGGGAAGGCGAATCAAGAATTTTTGGAACGCGCTTTTGATCCTGGCGTGAAAGTAGCTCGTGGGTGAGTGTTGCATCGGAGTTGGAGACCACAATGTCAGCTGAAATCAACTCGCCATTGTCCAGCCGAACGCCAGTTACCGTGTTGTTGTGCGTTTCAATACTTGTGGCGGTGACACCGGTGCGAATATCAACTTTCCTTTCAACGCAGCGCTTCTCCAGTGCCGTTGCAAGTGTTCCCAGGCCACCACCAATATGCCAGGCACCAAATACTTGTTCAATGTAAGGGATTGTTGCCAGCACTGCTGGCGCATGGCGTGGATCAGAGCCCGTGTAGGTGGCGTAGCGATCCACAATCATGATCATGCGCGGGTCGGTGAAGTACTTGCGAGTGAGTTTACGAAGTGAAGTGAAAGGCGCGATCGTGTTGAGATCTCTTGGGTTAGCCAATGGAAGCAACGACTTCCAGCCTTTCAATGGCGATTGGAGAAACGGTTCTCGGGTTAGACGCCACATGTCCGCGCCGCGCTCGATGAATGCGCGCCACTCTGAATCACTTTCTGCACCGAAAGCAGCTCCGAATGCTTGAGCGCACCGTGCGGGATCCGCCCCGGGAAGAGTTACCTCGCTCCCGTCCGCGAAAACGTAGTGAAAAGCAGGGTCGAGTTCCTGCACGTCAACGCTTTCTTCCAGACCCTTTCCGGTTTTTAAAAATAGGTCCCGGTACACCGCGGGCAGAGTAAATAAACTTGGACCGGTATCAAATGCGAATCCATCGCGCCGGTAAGTAAAAAGTTTGCCGCCAAGTCGATCGGCATGCTCCAGAAGTGTTACCTGATGTCCTTTTACACTCAAGCGAGCAGCAACGGCGAGCCCGCCTACGCCACCACCGATCACCACTACGCGTGAGGTTTTCAGCTCAGTCATGCTGCCCACTTGTTCATAATGCCCGGCCCTTCCACGTGTTTTTTCCGCGCACATGACGTGACCAACTCATCGCATTAAGTCCGATAAAAGCTGCTATAGATACTGGTTGCGAAAACGAATCAGGAACGGCGCGTGATCCTGTTTTCCTTGCTACCAAGGCCCTCCCGACAACTCCGGAAAGGTATCCGACTGCACCGATTGCCCGGCGAGACTTTTTTCGCGAGGTGGTCATGGCAATTGGTGGGAGTAGGTAGGTAAATGCGATAAATGAGTTGACCGCGATAGATCCTGCCGGTGAGCCAAAGGCATTCCACAATGATTTGGTATACCCGTTCACGAGGGCGCCGGTGCTGTCGTACATCCGACAGTGAGCCAATTCGCTGCCATTAACTGTTGCGCAATGAAACCCACGTGATTTTAAGGAACGCATTAACGCAATGTCTTCAAGTACTTCACCTCGAACGCTGACATGTCCGCCGGATTCCCGGTAGGCGCGTGAATCAAAAATCAGGAATTGTCCATTGGCTGCGGACAAGGACGGTCGTAAAGATTCTTCGGCAATGCCAAGTGGCAACGTGCTTGCCCACGACCAGATGACAAGGGGCTGAACGAGTCGCTCGAGCGGTGTGACCGCAATTTGCTGTGGGTAGGGAGCCACTAGGCCAAAGTTTTTTCCTCTCAAAAGCTCAACGCAAGCAGCAATTGCGTCCGGTTCAAGAATGACATCGGCGTCAACAAAGACGAGGATACTTCCCGTCGCATGCTGTGAAAGCAGATGGCAGGCATGTGGTTTTCCTAACCAGTGAGTTGGCGGATTCACAGTGTTACTCACCAGAGAGATACGAGGGTCCTCGGCCGCCAAAAGTTGAACAATTGCATCCGTGGAATCGGTTGACTGGTCATCGAGAACAATTATTTCGAGATCTGTTAAACCAATCTGATTTTGAATACTTTCGATTGTGAGCGCAATGTGACGTTCTTCATTGCGTGCGGGAATCAGCACACTGAGTTTTTCGTTGATGACGGCACCGCTCCACTGTGGTGAACGCAGTTTTGTGAGATTAAATGCAGTGTG
>Ga0105049_10009327_pt1 | contig 11313 bp, 10 predicted proteins | sample MAT06_FD_78087 | JGI IMG/M metagenome (GOLD analysis project Ga0105049, IMG submission 78087) | Freshwater microbial communities from Lake Fryxell liftoff mats and glacier meltwater in Antarctica - MAT-06 | ecosystem: Environmental > Aquatic > Freshwater > Ice > Liftoff microbial mat | place... | reverse complement strand
CCACCGGTGCGATCCGCGCCAACACGACGAGCGGGGTGGATGAGCGCGGGCAGCGCTGCTGCGCGTATTGATGGAGGGTGGGCGGTGGGGGCGGCTCGGCGTTCGCGCTCGAGACCGTGACGATGGTTCCGCTTCCCCCGGCGGCCTTTGCTGGCTTGGGCGGTCTCGCGGGCGTCGCTGGCTTCGGCCTGATCCGCCGGCGCGCTGCGAAGCGGTAAGCTGCGCGGTTTGAACTTGATTGATTTAAAGGAAAACACCCGCCTTCGCGCGGGTGTTTTTCGTAGGGGCTTGGATGGAGTTTGGACTGTGCTGGCCAGACTGGGGTCGATAGATCAGCCCAGCACTTTGAGGCCCACGCGCTTCTCGAGGTCGTCAACGGGCTGGGCGACGAGGTCGTAGCCGTCGGCCGAGACGATGGCGCAGCGGATGAGTTCGCCGGGGGCGAGCTTTTTGCGGGAGTGAACGAAGGTGACGGAATCAATCTGCGGCGCCTGCGCGGCGGTGCGGCCTTGGTAGAGGCCACCGGCTTTGGAGACGCCGCTGGTGGCTTTGCCCTTGGTGGCAAGGGGAGCATCGATGAGGACATCGACACGGCGGCCGGTTGAGGTCGGACGATTCTCGTCAAACTCGGCGGCAAGGGCGGTTTGGCGGGCGAAGGCGATTTCCTGCTGGGCGGCCATGACCTCTTCGCGGCGGCGGGTTTTGTCTTCGGGGCTGACGGCGAGCTTGGCGTCTTTTTCCATCGTGCCCGCGGGCGTGCCGGGCTCGGCGGAGTATTCAAAGACACCGACGGCGTCAAACTTCTGCTGCTTGATGAACGCGACGAGTTCCTGGTGGTCGCGCTCGGTCTCGCCGGGAAAGCCGGAGATGAACGTGGTGCGGATCGACATGCCGGGGATCATGCGTCGCAGATCGTCCATCAGTCTGGCTTGATGCTCTGCCGTGGTGTTGCGGCGCATGGCTTTGAGCATGGCGTTGCTGGCGTGCTGGAGGGGGATATCGATATAGGGGAGCACGCGGGGGGTCTTGGCGATGGCCTCGATACAGGCCTTCGAGAAGTTGGTGGGATAGGCATACATGAGCCGGATCCAGCCGTCGCTGACGCCCATTTCGTCATAAGCGCGGCTGACGGTGCGGAGCATTTCGGGGAGGCCGCCGCGGGAACCGTCGGGGGAGAGGCCGGTGCCGATGTCGTCGCCGTAACTGGTGGTGTCCTGGCCGATGAGGTGGAGTTCGAACGCGCCGTCGGCGATGAGTTCTTTGGCTTCGTCGAGGATGGTGCGCAGAGGCTTGGAACGCATCTTGCCGCGGATGCTGGGAATGGTGCAGAACGTGCAGTTCTGATTGCAACCCTCGCTGATGCGAAGATAGGCGTAGTGGCGGGGCGTGAGGCGGAGGCGGGTTCGGTCGTCTTCGAAGTAGCCGATGCCTTTACCGTCTTTGCCGTTGACGGTGAGGCCGGTGGTCTCGTGGCCGCGGGTTTTGGCGGCGGTGAGGGCGTTGGCTTCGATCCAGTATTTGGGACCATCGGAGGAGGCGGGGAGGGATTTGCGGGCGGCCGTCTCGCCACGGACGGCGGCGACGATGCGGTCGCGGTCGAAGACGCCGATCATGGCGTCGATGCCGGGGGCCCAATCGAGCATGGCGGCGCGGTGGCGCTGCACGAGGCAGCCGGCGACGATGACGCGTTTGACCTGGCCGGTTTTCTTGCGCTCGATGGATTCTTTGATGACGCCGAGCGATTCGTCTTTGGAGGCTTCGAGGAAGCCGCAGGTGTTGATGACGATGACGTCAACTTGATCGCCGGCTTCGGCGGCGTCGTAGGCGACGGGTGTCAGGCCGTCCTCGGCGAGGAGGCCGAGCATTTTTTCGGAATCGACAAGGTTCTTGGGGCACCCGAGTGAGACGAATGCGACCGTAGAAATGTCGGTCTTGGCAGAGGCCGGGGACGATTTGGAGCGAGAAGCCATTGAGGACGGAAGTGTAGGGGAACGCCCCCGACGGGGCGTGTCTGGGGGCCCCGGGCGGCTGCCGATAGGGCGTTTTTACGCGCGGCGGAGACGGGTGACGATGGCCTGCACGGTGTGATCCACCGACTGGGCACCAACATCGACGATCTCGTCGGCAAGCGATTCGTAGAGCGGACCACGCTCGGCGAGGAGCGATTCGATCTCTTTTATCGGATCATCGCCCTGAATGGGCGGTCGCGAGGCGAGATCGGTCTTGGTGAGGCGGTCGCGGAGCGTGGAAGCGCTAGCGCGGAGATAGACGACGTGGACGCAGGCGGTTTGCTGGGCCTGCTGGATGAGGTCGGCAGCGCCGGGGGCGGTGGGGGTGCCGCCACCGGCGGCGATGATCATATTTTCTTCAGAGAGAACCTGACGGAGGGCCTTGGTTTCGGCCTCGCGAAAGGTTCGCTGGCCGCTCACCATCCAGGCTTCCTTGACGTCTTTTGCACCGAGCAGGGTGCAGGTGATGGGGTCAAGATCGACCCACTGGCGGCCGAGTGCCGCGGCGACACCGCTGGCGACGGAGGACTTGCCGCAGCCACGGAGGCCGATGAGGAGCACGTTGCAGTGCGGGGCGAGTGGCATGGGTGGCGGGACCGAATGGGGGGACGAAAAGAACAAGGCACGGGGATGAGCCCGTGCCTTGTGAAGCATACAACAGATCGTTGGCCGAGCACAGTGGTTTGTGCTGCAAGCCGTGGCAGTGGCGTGGCCGTGGCGTGGGCGGGCCGTGGCGGGGCTTTATTCTTTTGAGCGGGAGAGATAGGAGCCGTCGGTGGTGCTGAGTTTGACGGACTCGCCAATCGAGATGAAATCGGGCACGCGGGTCTTGAGGCCGGTTTCCATCTCGGCTTCCTTCTGGACGTTGGTGACGGTGCCGTGCCGGATGCCGGGGGCGGTGTCCTTGACGACGAGGTCAACCGAGGAGGGGAGCTCGATCAGGATGGCCCGGCCCTCGTAGAGGTGTACGGTGCAGTTGGAGTTGGGCCGCATGTAGAGCAGCGTGTCGCCCAGGGTGGTGGCACCGATGGTGAGCTGGTCGTAGGTTTCGGTGTCCATGAAGATGCCGTCCTTGCCCTCGGCATAGAGGAACTCCATGGGGCGACGGTCGATATCGATGCCTTCCATGTCGTCGGAGGAGCTGAGGCGCTTCTCGATAATCTGGCCGGTTTGGACGTTGCGGAGCTTGAGCTGGATGAACGCGCGGAGGTTGCCGGGAGTCCGGTGGTCAAACTGGGTGATGACGAAGAGCTTTCCGTCCATCTTTACGCCGTAACCGGGACGCAGATCAGTGGCCTTCATGAATGAACCTCATCGATACGGATACCTAAGGTCGGGCAACCCTGCGAAACTGGACGCAGAACTGGGTTGGTGGAAATCGAGTCCGAATCAACGGCGATTATCCGGGCTATGTTATGCCTCGCGTCTTGGGTTGTCTGACGGGATTCGCCTCTATGAACAAGATCTACGCCATGCTGGTCGACGTCCTCAAAGGCACCAAAGAGCCAGTCATTCTCGATATCGGGGCCCATTTCGGGCAGGATTCCTTTACGCTGCGGCAGTTGTTCCGGGATGCCCGGCTGTGGAGCTTTGAGCCCGACCCGCGGAACATCTACCGGCTCCATCAGCAGGGGATAAAGAATATTTCGACCTTGGTGGAGGCGGCGATCGGCGATCAGGACGGCACGGCGGTCATGAATCTCTCGAACGGGACGCCGCCGGCGGACTCGAATCCCCGCAACGCTCTGACGGCCAAGACGCCATGGTCGCAATCGTCGTCACTGAAGAAGCCCAAGGAGCACCTCAAGGACGTTCCGTGGGTGAAGTTCGATAAGACTTCAAACGTGACGGTGATGAAGCTGGATACCTTCTTTGCGCGCGAGAAGCTTGATCGCATCGACGTGATCTGGGCCGACGTGCAGGGGGCGGAGGACCAGATGATTGCCGGCGGCCAGCATGCGCTCGCCAACACGCGATACCTGTACACGGAGTATGACGATCGCGAGGTGTATGAGGGGCAGCTTTCGCTCAAGGAGATCATGAAACGGCTGCCGGGCAAGTGGATCGTGCTCGAAGACTTTGGATACGACGCGCTGATTCGCAATGCGGCGTTTGATCTGGCGGGCAATCGCGTGGCAGCCAAGACATGACGATCGTGAGCACCAGCGTTCGCGGCCCGGACAGATCGATGCGTTTTGCGGCGGCGTGGGCTCCGCTGAGTGAGCGACTGTCGTGGGCTGCGCGCTGGCGGGGAATCATCGCACAACGGCGCGACGAACTGGCCAGGGTGGTAAGCGAAGAGATCGGCAAGACGCCGTTTGAGGCTATGAGCGCTGAGGTGCTGGCGCTGCTTGAGGCGTGCGCGTTTCATGAGCGGCGGGCGGGACGCCTGCTGGCCGAGCGGGGTCTTTGGGGCGTGCCGCGGCTGCTGTGCGGCGGGCTTGGGCCGTTTGGACTGCGGCAGCGAGTGGCGCGTGCACCGCTGGGGCGGGTGGGGATCATCGCGACATGGAACTATCCGGTGGGGCTGCTGGGCGTGCAGGTGCTGCAGGCGTTGCTGGGGGGCAACCGCGTGGTGGTGAAGCCGTCGGAACTGGCGCCGCGCTCGCTCACCATGCTCATGGAGTCGGCGATTGATGCCGGATTGCCGGCGGGCGTGCTGACCTCAACTGCGGCGACGCGTGAAGCGGGGCCAGCGTTGTTGGCTGAGGGCGGGGCGGGCGGTTCGTGCCCGCTGGATCATCTGGTTTTCACGGGCTCAACGGCGGTTGGCCGCACGATCGCGGCGTGGGGAGCGGCGAACCTGGTTGCGACGACGCTGGAGCTTTCGGGGCGGGATAGCGCGTTTGTGCTCGACGATGCCGATGCGGTGCTGGCGGCGAAGTCGCTGTGGAACGGGGTGACGATGCACAGCGGTCAGACGTGCATGGCGCCGAGGCGGATTTTGGTGATGCCGCGGGCGTATGAGGCGTTTGTGGCGGCGCTCGCGCCGTTGGTGGCGGGCGCAGCGCCGAGGCGGGTGATTTCGGCGGCGGCGGCGGAACGGTGTTATGACCTGTGTGCCCAGGCCGCTGCGTCGGGTGGGCGGAGTGTGACTGGGGTGATGGAGCGGCCAACCGGCGGCGATTGCCGGTCGCTGCGGCCGATGGCGATCGTGGACTGCGGGGCCAAGACGGCGCTCGCCCGGGGAGAGCACTTTGGCCCGGTGGTGGCGGTCGTGGCCGTGAGGTCGCTCGACGAGGCACTGGCGATTCACGAGGAGTGCGATCAGCACCTTTCGTGCTCTTTATTCACGCGAAAGCCCGGCCGGGTGCGGGAACTTGTGCTGCGGCTGGGGGCGACGAATGTACTGGTCAATGACAGCGTGCTTCCTACCGGCAGCCCGGCGGTGGGGATCGGCGGGGTGGCTGCGAGCGGCTGGGGGATGACGCGGGGGGCCGAAGGGTTGATGGCGATGACCCGGCCGGTATACGTCTCGCAGAGCGGCTCACGGGTGCGGCTGCCGATGATGCCGCCGACCCCCAAGGAGGAGCGGGCGCTCGATTGGATCGTCGGGTTGCTGCATGGCCGAAAGCGACCCTGACGGCGCGGCGGATAAACTCGCAGCATGCGTGTGATGATTCTTCCCGATCCTGACTTTCTGGCCCGCGAGCGCGGCATGCTGGGCCGGATGGAAGTTGGCCTCGCCGACGAGGGCGTTCGAGTGATTCACGCCGTGCCATTGTCGAGCGATTCGGTTGAGGCGGCGGGTGTGTATTCGACGCAGCTTTCGTATCAGGACAAGGGCCTTCCGCTGACGCTGGGGGTTCGCGCCGCGGGCGTGGTGCGGGCGGTGCGAGAGGCGTTGCCGACGGATAACGCTGAGGATCGGCTCATCGACGCGATATACGTGGCCGGTGAACGGGCGTGGCCGATGGGCTTTGAGATCGGTCGGCAGGTGGGGGCGGCGGTGCTGCTGGAAGTGTGGCGGCCGGGTGCCGGGTGTTCGGTGGCGTCGCAGGCGGTGGGATGGACGAGAAAGCTGAGTGCCAAGAGCGTGCTCCGCGGCTTATCGATCCGGCTGCTGGCTCCGGACAACCCGACGGCGGCGCTGCTGCGCAAGGACGTGCCGGCGGCGCTGGTGCCGCTGGTGCCGTGGGGCGTGCATCCGGGTGAGTTTGAGCAATCAGCACGGACCCGGCCGGGCGGGGCGACGACGGTGCTGCTGCATGCCACGGGGAGTGATCCGCTGGCGGTTCGCGCGGCCATCGAGGGGCTGGCGCGGGTGGCGGCGCAGCGGCCGGATATTCACGTGCTGGTCGATGCTTGGGCGACGCGGGCGATGCCGCTGTGGTCGTGGGCGAGCGGGTCGTCACTCACGTCGCGGATGAGCGTGATTTCTGACAGTGAGGGGCGGCGCGAGCTTCCGCTGCATGCCGACATGCTGATGGTGCCAGAGGCGACGGGCGAGCACCGCAGCATCGTGCTTGATGCGCTGGCGTCGCGAACGCTGGTGCTGGCAGCCCGCGATGTGATGGTGGAGTGGCTGTCGGATGATCGAACGGCGCTGCTGGTCGATCGCGCCGAGCCCGAGGTGTTCGCGGGCGCGCTGCTTTCGGTGCTGGGCGAGGGGCCGGGTGGGCGGGGAGCGCAGCTTCGCGAGGCGGCGTTTGCGGACATTCGTGACCGGCGGCTGGGCAGCACGCAGGTGCGGGCGCTGCTGTCGGTGTGCGACGGGCTGGCCGAGAGCGCGGCCGGGCAGCCGCGCTATGGCGGGACGGACGCATGAGCCGACTGCCGTTTGACCCTGCGAAGATGGCGGTGGCGCGGAAGGGCGCGAGCGGCAACGCGCCGGCGGGCGGAACTGGGCCGGCGAGCGGAACGGCCTCATCGCCTGCGGCGGCGGCTGCATCAGCGGCGGCGGGGGCGATGAGCGTTTCACAGTTGGCGGCGGTGATCGACGAGGCCGTGAAGGACCACATCGCGCGACCGCTCCGGGTGGTGGGCGAGGTGAGCAACTTCACGGATCGCACGCACTGGTATTTTTCAATGAAGGATGCGGGCGCGACGATCTCGTGCGTGATGTTCCAGTTTTCGGCCAAGAAGGCGGGGTTCACGCCGGCGGTGGGGAGTGAGGTGGTGGTCACCGGGTTTGTGGACTATTACGCGCCGCAGGGGCGGATCTCGCTTCGGGTGGAGAAGATCGAGCCCGTCGGTGCCGGGGCGCTTGAGCTTGAGTTTCGGCGCTTGTGCGAGGAGCTGAGGGGGCTGGGGTACTTTGCGCCCGAGAGAAAACGGCCCCTGCCGGCGTTTGCGGCGCGGATTGCGGTGGTGACGAGCCGGACCGGCGCTGCGCTGCAGGACGTGATCGATACGTGTCGCCGGCGAAGCCCGCATATCGAGGTGTGCCTGATCGATGTGCTGGTGCAGGGAGCAGCAGCGGCGCCCGCGGTGGCGGCAGCGGTAGAGTGGGTTTCGGCGAACGCCGCGCGGCTGGAGATCGATACGCTGATTGTGACGCGCGGCGGCGGGTCGATGGAGGATTTGTGGGCCTTCAATGACCGGCGCGTGGCGGAGGCGATTGTGCGCTGCTCGATTCCGGTGGCGGCGGCGATTGGCCACGAGACGGACACGACGATCGCCGAACTGGTGGCGGACGTGCGGTGCGCCACGCCCACGCAGGCGGCGATGCGGGCGACGCCGGACGCGGCGGCGGTGCGGGAACAGATTGATGTGGCGCGAAGGCGGCTCTCGGCCGGGCTGCTTGGAACAGTTACGCGATCACGCCAGCGGTTGGTGAGCGAGGCGCGGGCCTTGGGCTCGGCGGTGCGGGGCGCGGTATCTGGGCGTTCGCGGCGGGTGGAGCAGTGCTCGGCGCGGCTCGAACAGTTCAAGCCCGCGGCGGTGTATGAGAAACGGCGGGCGGCCGTGATGCTGGCGGGTTCGCGGCTGCACGCGGCCGTGGCGCGGCGGGTGCGTGAGGCGCGGGAGGTCGACGCGGCGAGCGCGGCGGACCGGCTGGAAGGATCGCTGGCACAGCGGGTGCGGGCCGACCGCGAGCGGCTTGTGAGCCTTGATCGGCAGATTGAGCTGGTGGGGCCGTCGAGCGTGCTGGCGCGTGGGTATTCGGTAACGTTCGGGCCCGACGGCACGGCGCTGCGGCGCGCCGAGGATGCGCGGCCGGGGCAGGTGATCTCGACCAAGCTTGCCGAGGGCACGGTGGCTTCGACGGTCAATGGGCTTTCTGATCTGGGTGTTCGGCATGGCGAGGGAGTCTTCGCGGCAAAGCGGAGACGCGGGCCGGTGAAGGATGATCCGAATCAGGCCAAACTGTTCTGAATCCATTCTGCGTCGATGAACTGGGGGGGGACGGGCATGCGATTGCGGGTGAACTTTCACGGACGGGTGCAAGGTGTGGGCTTTCGGGCCACGGCTCGTGACATCGCGACCGATGCGGGCGTAAGCGGGTGGGTTCGCAACGAGGCCGACGGGAGCGTGATGATGCAAGTGCAGGGTGAGGAGTCCGCAGTGGCGGATACTGTACTGCTCATCATTGAGCGAATGGGCCACCATGTGCGGTCGCACAATGAGGCGAGGATTGCGGAAGTGCCCGGCGAGGCCGGGATGAGGATCGAACGATGAATGCTGCTGCGAGTGTTTTGTTCCTGCTCGATATCGATAGCACCCTGGTGACCACCGGCGGCTCGGGGCTGGCCGCCATGGAAGAGACGGGGCGTGCCTTGGTGGGCCCGGAGTTCTCGGTGAAGGGTGTGGACTTTGCGGGGCGGCTCGACACACTGATCATTCCCGAACTGCTTACGCGCCATGGTGTGCGGCCCACCCGCGAAGCGCTGGCGGCCTTCCGCAGCACGTACGCACGGCACCTGCCGCGGCATCTGGAGCGCAATCGCGACAAGGCGCGGGCTCTGCCCGGCGCGCTCGAGTCGGTGCGGGTGCTTTTGGCTTCGCCGCGTGCGGCGATGGGGCTCGTGACTGGGAACTTTGCCGAGACTGGCTCGATGAAACTGAGCGCGTGCGGGTTTGACCCGGCGTGGTTTATCTTCAGCGGATGGGGCGATGCCGATGGCGACGGCGCGCACGAGGCCGAGCAGGGCCGGTTGCCCACGCGCGATGCGCTGCCACGGATCGCGGCGGAGCACTTTGAGCGGCATCACGGGCGGAGGCCGTCGCGGGTGGTGGTGGTGGGGGACACGCCGCACGATATTCGCTGTGCCAAGGTCAACGGATTTGTCGGGTGCGGGGTGGCGACCGGGCATTTCTCCGTTGAGCAACTACGGGCCTGCGGGGCCGATGAGGTGTGGCCGACGCTGGAATCGATGCCGGCGTACATCGCCAAGGTGCTGGAGGGGGCGTGACGGGTCGAGGGGCCCGGGGGGGCCGAGGGGGCCGGGGCGGTGGGTGGTTGGCGGGTTGGACCGGCAACAATGGCACGATGACGACACGAACACAAAAGTTTGCCGGACTGGTCTGTTGGCTCGGGCTTGCGGGCGCGCTCGCCCTGCCTTTATCGCCGGCGAGCGGGCAGCAGATCGGCACGACCGGCTGGGCCGTGAGTACGACGAATCAGGATGCACCCCCGCCGCTGGCGCGGGAGTTTCGGGCGGCCTGGGTGGCGACGGTGGCGAACATCGACTGGCCGTCGAGCAGAACGCTCACGCCCGACCAGCAGCGGACAGAGATGCTGGCGATTCTGGACAAAGCCAGAGAGATCAATCTCAACGCCATCGTCTTGCAGGTGCGACCGGCCTGCGACGCGATCTACCCGTCGAAGCTTGAGCCGTGGTCAGAGTTTCTGACGGGGCAGAGCGGCAAGCTGCCGGTGGGGGCGCCGGCAGACTATGACCCGCTGCGCGACTGGATTGCCGAGGCGCACGCGCGAGGGCTTGAGCTGCATGCATGGTTCAACCCCTTCCGGGCCCGCCACTTTGAGTCGCGCCGGCCTGATGCGCCGATGCACATCAGCAACATCCACCCCGAGCTTGTCAAGGCCTACGACCAGTATCTGTGGCTTGACCCGGGCGAGCCGGAGGCGCAGACGCACTCGCTGATGGTGATTGCTGATGTGGTGAATCGCTACGACATCGACGGCGTGCACTTTGACGATTACTTCTACCCCTATCCCAAGGACAAGCAGGCGTTTCCGGATGACGCGAATTACCTGCGGTATCGTGCCGCGGCCGGGCCGGGGGCGATGAGCAAGGCCGACTGGCGGCGGTCAAAGGTGAACACGTTCGTGAAGTCGGTGTATGAGCAGGTTAAGAAGAGCAAGCCGTGGGTCAAGGTGGGGATCTCGCCGTTTGGAATTTGGCGGCCGGGGAACCCGGCGGTGGTGAAAGGGTTTGATCAGTACGACGGGCTGTATGCCGATGCGCGGCTGTGGCTGCGCGAGGGATGGGTGGACTATCTGGCACCGCAACTGTACTGGAAAATCGAGGCGCCGCAGCAGCCCTATCAGCGTTTGCTGCAGTGGTGGCTTGATCAGAACGATCAGCGGCGGCACGTCTGGCCGGGCAACTACACGAGCCGGATTCTGGCCGACAAGCCACCGGGTGCCCCTTCGCAGAGCCCGGCCGCCGACGGCAAGCCCGCGCCGGAGTCGTGGACGGCGGCGGAGTTGCTCAACCAGATTGATATCACCCGCAAGGAGGCGAGCGTCTCGCCGGGAAACATTCACTTCAGCATGATCGCGCTCAAGCAGAATCGACGCGGCATTGCCGATGCGCTGCGGACCGGGCCGTATGCGCTGCCGGCGATGGTGCCCGCTTCACCGTGGCTCGCGGCCGATGCTCCGCCCCCGCCGCGGCCGGTAGTGAAACTGCAACCGCATGACGCGGCGAGCGTGCAGGTGTCGTGGGTGCCGGGTGTGGGCGTGCTGCCCGCTGCCTTAGGGTCGAATCCCGGGCCCCAGCCCGCGGCCAAAGCGCGGTCGGCGGTCTACCGCGTGCGGCGCGGGAGCGAGTGGCTGGTGCATGAGGATGCCGATGCGACCGATTCGCGCGTGATCGAGCTGCGCACAACGGGCGGACCGTTGACGGGCGTGGCCGTGACGCTCATCGATCAGTTCGGGCGCGAGAGCCAGACAACGGTGCTGGTGAGCAAGTGATGGCGGATTCGATGGGCATCAGCCGCTGATCGAGATCGGCGAGTACGCGGCCTGCGCGTTTTCGGCGGGAGAGCCAGCGAGGGCGCGAACGCTGGTCGCGGCGGCCTTGTCGCGGGCCAGCTGGTCCATTAGCATGACCCAGCTCTCACGGTCGTATTCGAGCAGCTCGATGACCTTGTCGGTGCGGGGCACGTCTTTCTG
>Ga0105049_10009323_pt1 | contig 11314 bp, 13 predicted proteins | sample MAT06_FD_78087 | JGI IMG/M metagenome (GOLD analysis project Ga0105049, IMG submission 78087) | Freshwater microbial communities from Lake Fryxell liftoff mats and glacier meltwater in Antarctica - MAT-06 | ecosystem: Environmental > Aquatic > Freshwater > Ice > Liftoff microbial mat | place... | reverse complement strand
TTTAGATTTTTTTTTTTAAATTAACAACAAAAATAAAATAAAAATGATAACCATAATTGAAATAATATTTATTTGTTTTTGTTATTGTTCTTTATATATTTTTGAAGAAATTAAAAATTTTATTAATGAACAAAAAAAATATAATATTAAATATAAATCAAAAAATATTATAGATGTTATTGAATTAGAAAATAGATTAAAATTAACTTTAGAAAATGATGTTCCAAAAACAAACAAAAATTATTGTATAATTGGAATAGGTTCTCTTGGATTATCTATATTAGATTTATTAATACAAAGAGGAGAAAGAAATATTATAACTTTTGATATTTGTGATTTACCAAAAAAATATTTAATTTTTAATGTGAGACATTTTAAAGGAGATATAGCCAATTATAAATCTATTCATAAATTATTATTTCAAGTAGATGTAGTTTTTCTTAATGCATCATTAATTAATTGGTGGGAAAATTTTTCTTTTGAATATCAAAAAGCGTAAATAAAAATTATTTTATTTTATTATTTTACTAAAATATATTATAATAAACAAAAAAAAGCTATAAAATAAATGTTTTATGGGTAGAAAATGTTCTAAAAATTTGTGAAAATCTTAAAGTTAAAAAATTAATTTATACATCTACTCCTTTAGTGGTAATGAATAAATCAATGTATAATTTAAAAGATTATATTTATAAATTTAATGAAGATACTCCATATTCTATTGATCCTCCAAATCATTACGTTTCTACAAAATTAGATGCAGAAAAAATAATTTTAAATTTTAGTAGTAATAATAAATCAAATTTAAAAACAATGATAATTAGACCTGGTTCTGGTGTCATTGGTCAATATGATAAAAATTTACGTATGTAAATTTTAAAAAAACAATTAATTTTTATTTTATTTTATTTATTTTTTTTTAAAAAGTTGGTGTTGTAATAAATGATGTTATAAAGGAAAAAACAATCGTTGTACCACAATCTAATATAACAATAAATTATATATATTCAGAAAATTTAGCGTATGCGCATTTATTAGCTGAAAAATCTTTAGACAATAAACAAGTATTTTTTATTTTTTATTTTTCAAAAAATTTTAATAATAAATTTAGAATTCGAGCGAAATAGTATATGTTTATGGGGAAAAAAAAAATTTATATGAATTTTATGGGTATATATATAAATTTTTTATTTTATTTTAATATTACAATAATTAATAAATATTCGTTTTTTTTTATTTTTTTTTTAAAAAAAAAAGGATGGTTAAACATTTTTGTATCAAAAGTGGACTTATTTTTAAATCTATTCTTATTCCAAAATTTTTTTTACATATAATATCTTTGTTTGTATATGTAATAGTTTATTTATCTAAAGGAAAATATCCTCAAAATGAAATAAAAAAATTAAGACCAGAAGCTTTAAGGGTTATGAATTTTAGTTATGTTATTAAAAGTGATAAATGTTTTAAATTATTAAATTATAAACCTATTTTTAATTTAGAAGAGACCATAGTTCGATCTATTCAAAAAATTTTTAATTAATAAATTTTATTTACTTTTTTTTTTATAATTTATTTTTATTATTAATTCAAAACGTATTTTAATAAAAAAAATGAAACTTCCAAAATCAAATGAATCTTTTAAAAAAAATAAAAAAATAAAACAAAAATTATCAGCTAAAGATAACCAGGTTGTATACCAAATGAAAAAACATGAAAAAACCCAAGATGTTAAAAAAATAAAATTTAAAAAACAACAAGAATTTACTAATAAAATTAAAGATGGGGTTACTAATAATCAAGGATATTTGTTAATTAATATGAAATTACTTGATCAAATTAAAAAATTTTTAAAAAAATCTATAGAAAATATTAATTATAATTCAAATAAGTTTAAAAAATTTAATTATTGTATTGATATTTATAAAAATTATGAAAACAGATTTTTTATTTAATTATTTTTGATTTTTTGGTTCCTTATTAATAATAAAATTAAAAATAAATTTTACTGTCCCATTATTATTATTAATATTTAATAATAAATTTGAATCCTTTTTTTCTAAATTGTTTAAATCAATTTTTTTTGTTGGTTTTATAGGTTTTTTATTATCTTTTAAATCAAATAAATTTCCATCAAGAATATTATTAAATTTCTTATCATCTATATTAATCTTTTCTTCAATCTTTTCTTCAATCTTTTCTTCAATTTTTTTTTCATCGGTTTCATTTTTATTTTTTTCTTTATTATTATCTTTTAAATCAAATAAATTTCCATCAAGATTATTATTAAATTTATTATCATTTATATTAATCTTTTCTTCAATCTTTTTTTCATCGGTTTCATTTTTATTTTTTTCTTCATTATTTAAAAAAGCACATGTATTTTCTTCATATTCAGAAGTAATTTTAAACATAATTTCAGTATGGATTACTTCAGGTTGTTTATTTTCTTCCATATTTTTTTTTATAAAATTTTTTTTTCTTTAATACTTAAAATAAAAAATTTATATATATTTGTTTTTTTTAATTAATTTTTTGTAATATAAAAGCATTATTAATTATCAATAAGAAGAAAGAAAAAAAAAAATTTACAAAATTTTTTTTACAAAAAAAGAAAAAAAAAATAATGGAACAAATATTACCTTCTGTAATAAAAGTTGAAAAACAAATAAAACATTTTGATTTAAGTCCTACATCAAATCGCATTATTGACAAAAGTAACAAAAAATTAATTGATGATTCGACTTATAATAATGATAATAGTAATAAATTAAATGAATTACCTAATATAAATAATAGTAATAAAGATGATTATGATCCAATAGATTTTCAAGCATGGGATTTATTAAAAGATAGAAATTCAAGAGAAAAAAGAAATTTTTGGATGTATTTATTTTATATTTACAATTTAAAAAATAAAAATACTATTAATGATCTTTATATTTCACATATTGAATATTGGACTAATGTTTTTATTAAAAATGAAGAGGAATTACAAAAACTAATGTCTGAACAAAGATATGTAAAAGATGGTTCTGTTGAAAATAAAAAAATAAAGGAATTACATGAAAATAGAAGAAAGTTCCGAGAAAAGATTTTTCCAACTATAAAATAAATAAATTTTTATTTTCTTTTTCTTTTTTTCATTAATTTTTTAATTTTAAGACAGCATCAAATTTTTAATGTAGTTAATAAAATAATTTTTTGTGGTATAGAAAACTTTTTTAAAGTTAATAAAAATAAAAATTATAAATATAATAAATAATAAAAATTCTGCACCTGATAAAAAATCAAGAAAATGTTGATTAATTTTATTAACACAAACTTGATAATTTTCTTCATTTGAAATCCAATGAGATTGATCTACATGAGTTATTTCTTGACAAATATTTTCATAATTTTTTCGGTTCCAAAATCCATAGCCAAAGAAACTAGGTCCATTTAAATAAACATACCACATAGGATATAAAATAAAAAATTGATATAAAGATAATATCAATAAATAAAATTTTTTAGTATATTTATTATAATTTATTAAACCTGCAAAATTTCGATTTAATAAATTATTAAAACCAATATAATCACCTAATAAAAATTTTGTTTTTGGTAATACAAAATTTCCTTCGGTTGATGAAAACATTATTATCTTTTTAAATATTATTAAAGCGTCTGTAATAATTTAATTTATCAAATATGATTTATAATGTTTCAGGTAAATAATTATTATTCTTTCAAAAAAATTAAAATAAATCTAATTTTTTCTATTGAGTTTTTTTTCCATTTATTTTAGATAAAAAAGTGAGCCTTATAAAAAATTAAACATATAATATTAATTTTTTTACAGTAGTTAAAAAATTAAATAATTAATACAAAAAAATTTATCCAACCAATTTTTTATTATTATTTTTTACACTTTCTTTTCACTCTTTTTCTTTTTTTTTTAAAAAAATAAAATTAAAAAAAAAAAGATTTTTTATTTTTGTGCACATAATTCAAAAAAAATTTTTCAATAATTATTTTTTTTTTTAAAAGAGTAATTTTTAATTATAATCTTCAATATTTTGTAGTGATAATTTAAAATATATATAAATAATGTATTCAGAAAGAATGACTCGAGATTATCCTCATAGATATGAGGGAAGAGAAAGTAATAAAAGACATTCAAGTGAAAAATATAATAAATATGAAAAATTATCACCAGAATATTCTAGAAAAAGAAGAAGATCACCAGAAACAAAAAATAACCATTATAAACCTACCAAAACTGATTTTTTTAATAGAATAGATTCTATTCCAAATGTTAATGATTATGATAGAAATAATATTAAAAATTTAGATGATGGTGTTTTATCTACTTCATGTGATACTTATATTATTAATTTAATGGAAAATATTAACAATTCTATTAGAGTTATGTTAAAAAGAAATCAAAAAGAAATTACAATAACAAAAGATTATGGATTATTATGTGACACAGGTAGTAATATTAAAGCTAAAACATTATTACTTGGTGGTTTTTGGGATCCAGAAACAAAAACTCATTCATCAAAAAGATTTAGAGATGTAGGAATAGATGATATGCCTTTAGAAAAAATTAAAAAAACTTATGAAGAAAAAGGTTATCTAATAATTAGTAATTTTGAAGATACATTTAACCCAAAATTAATAATAAGGTTATTAAATAATAATTCACCAAATAGAAGTAAATAAATTATTATTTTTTTTTAAAAAAAAAATTTATTTATTAATTAATTAATTTTATATAGAATCAATTAAAACTCCTGAATATGGAGTAGAAAGAGGTAAAATTTTTATTTTTTTTTAATTATTATTCATTAATAAATATTTTTATTTAGAATTATTTACAAATCAAGAATTTGAAACAAATAAAGATAACAATTATACAGTAGTTGATGATATTGAAAGTGAAAATAGTGATGAAGATGATAAATCACCTAAAAGACAAAAGAAATAAAGAAATAAATAAAAAAAATAAAATAATTTTAATCTAAAATTTTATGTATATTTAGTATCAATTTTTTTATTTCTATAAAAAAATAAGAAAAAATATATATATATATAAAAATTAATTTATCTCAAGTTTATTTTATGATAAAGATATTCTGATTATATTAATAAATTTTTTTTTTTTTATGACAAAAATTATAAATTTATATTTAATAATTTTATTAATCTGTAAATAAAATTCTTTTTTAAAAATGAATGAATCAGAAAGATCATTTTTTAATATTTATCAATATTTGAATTTTGGAATAAAATCTCTATTATTTGCTATTTCAATATCTTTAATAAAATTAGATGATCCAATTTCCGATAGTTTATTGATAGCTTATTTAATATATTATATTGCTTTAATAATAATTTCAGTTTATTCAATTTCACAATTTTATAAGCTTGGCGTTAAAAAATATTGTTTAACTATTATTATTTCTTCAATTCTTTTTTATTTACCTTTAATAATAATTATAATTACTAGAACTATTTATGATATTGTAAACAATTTTTAAATAAAAAGAAAAAGAAAAAAAAAATTTATATATAAAAATTTTTATTTGTTTTTTTTTAAAAAAATATATATATATATTTATTTAAATAATGGAGCATAAAATTTATTTTCATTAATAGTTTTGTTATATTGTATTTTTATTATTTCTTGTTCAATAGAATTTTTCATTAAAATTCTAATAATAGTTACAGGTTTTGTTTGTCCTATTCTATGTATTCTATCATTTGATTGATTTTCAATACTTCTATTCCACCATGGATCTAATAAAAACAAATAATCAGCAGGTAAAAAATTTAAACCAACTCCACCTGCTTTTAAAGAAACAAGAATAATTTTAAATGAATCATCTTTTTTAAAAGTGTCTAATATTTTTTCTTTATTTTGTAATTTTTTTTCTGTACCATCAAATCTTAAAATTTTTAAAGAATGTTCTAAAAATAATAATTCTATTAAATCTATTAAAGTAATAAAATTAGTAAAAATAACTATTTTTGAAGATGAACTATTTGAAAGAATTTTTTCTACAGTTTGTAATAAGAATTTTAATTTTGTACAAACTTTTATATTAAATAGATTTTGAAATTTATTAATTGTTTCTAAAACTTTTTTATCATATTTTTCTGTTATAAAATTTTTTAATAAAAAATTTGTTTCTATTTGATCTTTATTATTTAATCTTAATGGAAAATAATTAATTGAATCATTTTTTTCAAATGAATTAATTTCTATTTCATTTTTATTATTATTATTAATTGATTTGCAATTAATAAATAAATTTACCCATTTTAAAATATCAAAATTTTGTAAAATTTTAAATTGATTTTTAGTATTATTTATTTTTTTTTTATTTGAATTATTTTCTGGTGAATATTTTTTCTCATTTATAAATATTTCATTAATATTATTTTCAAATAAAAGATAATTATCTTTATTTTGATTTATTTTATTAGAATTTATTGATTCTTCGATATTAATTAATATTGATTTTTTATTATTTAGTTTTATTAATTTTTCATTATTTAATAAAAGAGAATTTTTTTCAGGAAATGTTTTTAAATATAATTTTAATAACATTGTTGTAAAAAATTGTCCATAATGTAAAATATAATGAATTGAACATTGTCTTAATCTTAATAAAATTGTTAATAATTCTTGATAATTTTTTTTATTTTTTTTTATTTTATTATATTTTTCTTCACCTTCTTTTTTTATTTTAGTATAAATATTTAATTCTTCTATATCAAATTCTAACCATACATCTATTTTAGTTAATTTAGGTAAATTTAATATATCTTTTGTTCTTCTGAGAAAATATTTTTGTTTCCATAATTCAGATAAATGTTTATTTTTATTATTTAAAATAAAATGAGGTGTACAAATATAAGATAATGATCTAATATCACTAACAAAATTAATAAATGGAGTACCTGTTATAGCCCATTGAAAATTTGTTTGAATTTCTTGTAATGATTTAAAAGTTTTTGTTTTTTTATTTCTAGTAATATGTGCTTCATCAAATAAAACCCTATTCCATTTTAATTTATATAATAAACTATTATTTTTTTTTTTAAAATCATTTTGAATAATATCATAAGTTGTAATAATTATTTTAATTTTATTTAATTTTAATATATTATTATCATCAATTTTATTATTTTCAATATAATGAGAAAATCGTTTATTTCTATCAAATTCATGATAAATAAAAATTTCTTCTTCTTTAAAACCAAAATTATTTATTGCTTCATTTTTCCAATGATATATAAGACTTAAAGTAACAATAATTAAAGTTGGAATAGTTTCAGGATTAAAAAAAAAATCATAATAAATAAGACCTAACCCAACATAAGTTTTTCCTAAACCCATTTCATCTCCTAAAACACCACCAATTTTTTTTAATTCACCTTTATTTAATTCAATATTTTTCATCCATCTTATTGCTTGTATTTGAATATTAAAAAATAAAACTGGACAATTCTTTAAAAAAATATCTTCATTTTTTAATGTTGGATATTCTATTATTTTTATATCTTTTTTATTATTATTTAAATTATTATAATCATTTGAAAACAAAAAAGGAAAAAATTTATAATCATTTATTTTTTCATTAATATCAAAAGTAATTATATTTTTAATTTCTTCAAAAAATAATTGATCATTATAAATTTTTTTAATATTTTTAATTTTTATTAATGACAATAATGATGATAATTCAATATTTTTAATTTTAAATAAGTTTTTAAAACCTAATAAATTTAAAAATTGAGATTCTTTATTTTCAAGTGGTTCTAATTTAGATTTTTTGGAATATTTATCTAATTTATAAATCTTTCTTTTTTTTTTATTAAAAATATTATCAAAAACTTTTTCTTCTGTTATTTCCATTTATTAAATAAATATATATTTATAAAAAAAAAAAAAAAAAAAAAAATGAAATCAATGGTTATATTTAAAAAAAAACAACGAACTTAATTTTAGTTAAATTTTTATTATTTTGTTTATCTATATAATTTAAAATTTTTTTATTAATTTTTTATTAATTATTTTAATTTTCTGGAACAGGTGTTTTTACAAGATTGTAAGCTTCTTTTTTATCATAAAAAGTATCTACTATACAATCACCACAACTTTTTTTAATAATTTTTTCAAAAGTTTTTGAACCAGTTATTTTAGCTAATTTTTCTCCTAAAACTAAACAACATCTTTTACAACCAGATTTAGGATTGCTCGAAAATTCTTTAATTTTTTGTATTTGATTTTTAAGAACAATAGGTCCAACAGAAGTTATATTTGAAAAATCTATATAAAGATTAAAAAATTCTCCATTAAAACATTGTATAAAATAATTATTCATTTTATTAAATATTTTTTCATTTGCAATTTCAGTTTTTAATACAATACATAAAATATATTTAAATTGTTGTTCTTCTAATGGTATAAGTTTATTAATACTTATTGTATCATCATCATAACATATTTCTTCTTGTACCTTCATTTTTATTTTTATTATTTTTTTTATTTATTTTTTAATAAAAATGTGACAAAATTATTAATTTTTTTTTTACAACTATTTAAATAATTTTTAATGTAAATTTTTTTCCTTTTTTTTAAAAAGAGTTAATCACAATCAGAATGATAAAAAATTTTTTATTAAAAAAAATATAAAATAATATTTAAAAATATATATATTAAATAATCTTTATTATAAAAAAAAAAAAGAAAAAAAAAGAAAAAAAAATGAGTGATAATTTATATATTATGGATAGTCTTTATTTAAGGATACAACAATTTTCAGAACGTATAATAAATAGTACTTATGAAGAATATATACAATATTTAAAATTATGTTTTAATAATATTAATATTTTTGATATAAAATTTATCAAATCTAATTTTAATTTAATGCAAAAATTTTGGGTAGAATTTTTTGATATTTTATATTTTGAATCAAAAGGAGCTTTTATTATTGTTCCTAATATAATAAAAGGAAATTTATTATTATTAGAACATAATTTTGAAAGAAAAAGACTTCTAATTGTACAAGAAATTAGTAAAGAAGAAAAAAAAGCAGTTGTAGTTTCACTAAAATATGTTTCAAATAATTTAATGTTACAATATAATTCTAACAAAAATGAATTAACAAAAATTTATAATTCTAAAAATTCTGTAAAATATTTTGAATTACAAACATTATATTTAGATATTTCAGGATTTATTAATGATCCAATTTTTTTCTTCTCTATAAATAATTATTATAATATTAATGAAAATTCTTCAAGTTTTTTTAATATAAAAAATATATTTTCATTTCAAATGACTAATGAAATAGATTATAAAAAGATTCAAGAAAATAATAAAAATAATTTTTTATTTGAACAATTTAAAAATTCATCTTTCTTTTATATTAATAATATAATTGACCAACCAAATTATAAAAATTATGAAAGTTGGGATATTTTAAAAAAAAAAGTACTTGAAATTCTTGGTAATGAATTTAGCTTCTTTAAAAAAATTTATATATCAGAAAAAACTTTAATTAAACTTATTTTTATTTCTTATAATTTATTAAAATAAACAAATCATAAGTATTAAATAAACTCTTTAAATTAATTTATATTGTACATATTTGAAAAATTTTTATATTTAATAGTTTCATCTTTTAAAAATAAATATTATAATAAAATACTTTTTTTTTTCCTTTTTCTTTTTATAAATTTTATTTATATATATTTATACATATATTTTATTTTTATTTTTTTTTATTAATATATATTTTTATTTTTTAAAATTTATTTTAAAAAAAGTACACATTTATTTTTTTCTTCAATATTTTATTCTTTTAAAAATAAATAAATAAAAAATTATTTTATAAATAACAAAAATGAGTACAAAAAAAAAATCAAATAAAAAAGAACAAAAGATTAAACTTCTTTATAAATTTGGTATGAATAAATTTTTTCCTAAATTTTTTATGCCTCCTTTTGAAGTAGAATTTTCTAATAAACATAGTGTCTTAAAAAAAGAGTTTAAATCATTAAGACATTGTAATGATAAAGATATTCTTAAAAATGAGATTGCATTAAATTTACTTCAATATATTTTTATATTAATGGAAGAAGTTATGATTCATAAAATTATTCTAAATTGTAGAAATAATAGAAATGATAATTCAACTTATAGTAGTAATTTATTTGAATATGTTTCATTATTATTACCTGAACGTGATTATTTTTTAACTACATTCGAAAATGAAATCAATTATTTAAAACAAAAAGATGAAGAAAGAGATTCTCCTGATTCTGAACCAAATAAAGAATCTGATGAAAAAACTAACGAAGACGAAGAAGAAGAAGAAGAAGAAGAAGAAGAAAAAGAAGAAGAAAAAGAAGATGAATCTGATCCTTTCACTAAAATGTTAAAAATGGTAATGAAAAACCCAGGTTTAATGACAGAAGGAGTTAAACTTATGAATAATAATCCAGATATATTATCTACATTATTAGGAGGAAAAAATCAAGCGGTTAATACTGAAAATAAAAAAGAAGAAGAAACAAAAGGAAAACAAATGAATATCTTAGCAAGTTCTTCACTCGAAATTCCAGATTAAAATTTTTAAAAATTTATCTTTTTAATAAATAATAAATAATATTTTTTATAAACTTATTTTTAAATTGTTGTTATTTTGAATTGAAATTTTTATTTTTTGAGCAAATTTATAAAGACGATTTAAACATTTTCAACCCTCACCTCTGCGTGATCAACGAAAAAACGTACATACAGCTCTGTTGTATATATGAACCATCTTTTTTCACTGCTCACCATTGGTTCTGATAAAAAACAATTGTTCTCACTTCAAACCAAGGTTTTCGGTAAGAAAAGAACTATTTTATTATGGGTATAATTTTATATAAGTGAATTTATTAAATGTTTTAAAATTATTACGTAGATTATAAAATAAATAAAGAGTATATCCGCTAGCCACCTGAAAACAACAAATTTAGTAAACGGGTGAAAAAATATTCTCTTTTCGGGTTTGATAATTTTCACTGTTCGTTGGAGTTTTTTCTTTAAATTTTTTCTATGGAAATACTCACCAGGTTGCTTAGCGGATATGCAAAATAAAAAATAAATTACCACTTTAAAAACGAGGAGAATAATAAAAATTTTCTCAAATATTCTATAAAATAGAGGATATTCTTCGATTCTATTTCGATTGCGTTGAAAGTTTCACCTACTCAGAAAAATCAAAAATAAATACTGAGCAAATTTAAAATCTTTTCTTATACCTCA
>Ga0105049_10009318_pt1 | contig 11316 bp, 7 predicted proteins | sample MAT06_FD_78087 | JGI IMG/M metagenome (GOLD analysis project Ga0105049, IMG submission 78087) | Freshwater microbial communities from Lake Fryxell liftoff mats and glacier meltwater in Antarctica - MAT-06 | ecosystem: Environmental > Aquatic > Freshwater > Ice > Liftoff microbial mat | place... | reverse complement strand
GAAGTCGAGGCGGAAAACGGAGCGCAGCTTGGCGGGATCTTCCGGGCGCGCGGGATTGTCCATCATCGCCGCGTCCCAGCCCAGCTTCTCCACCGCCTCGAGGTCCTGCTCCGTGGGCCGGGCTGCTTCGCCCAGCGCGCGGACGTAGTGGACGATCGCCCAGCGGTGAACGGCGTCGATGCGCGCGCCATACGCCGACATCTGGCCCTGGCCCATCGTGATCGTGTGATAAATCTCGCCGTCCTTCCAATCGCGGATTTTGTCCGTATAGAGCGATGGCGGGATCGGCATCCCCGCCTCGCGATTCGCTCGCGTGGCCAGACCGTTGCCGGCACCCGTCGCGCCGTGGCAAACCATGCAATGGATGTTGAAGTACTTGCGGCCGGTTTCGAGGACCTCGCGCGTTACCGGCAGCGGGTTCTCCAGCTCGTCGCCGGCGCGGATGCCTTCCGAGGCCTTGAAGGGATACCGCGTGAACCCAACCGGCATCGTATTCGCCGGCGGCACGACGCTCGCGATCGTCCCATGCTTCAGGAACGCCTCGTTCTCCTGGGCCTTCACGGCGGGGTTGCGATACATGTCGGGCATGAACTGGAGTTCGCGGCGCTCCGTGCGCGGCTCGCATCCGCAGAGCGCGGCCACACCAAGAACGGCGACCAGAAGTTGGGCGAGGCGGTTCATCATGCCGGGGCCCCCTCCCCCGCCAGCGGCGCGCTGCGGAAAACCAGGCGGCCCTTCTCCTTGTCCAGCGCGTCCACGATCTTGATCTTCAGGGCCTTGTTCTCCCTCAGGAAACTCACCGCCTCCGCCTCCTCCGCGTCGTCCTTCACCGGAATCACCAGCACAAAGCGGTCGTTGGTGATGCGCTTGCTCAGCACGATCGTCTTGAGCTTGGGATACAGGCCGCACGCGATGAACATCGCCGTCAGATTGCAGAACGCCGCCATCAGAACCCCGGCCTCGAACGTGATCGGGATCCACGCCGGCCACGAGATGTAGGGCTTGCCGCCTATGTTCACCGCCCAGGAGACCGACGACGTCCACGACTGGAAACTGAACCCCAGGAACGCCCCGAAGACTAGCCCCAGACGCGCGGGAATGGTCACCCAGGAGGACTTGAGGCCGAGCTGCTCCTCGATCCCGTGGATGGGATACGGCGAGTAGGCGTCGAGGTCCTTGAAGCCCTTCTCGTGGTTGGCCTTGCCGGCCACCTCGGAAAGGTCGTGGGCGTCGTCGTAGAAACCGAGAACCGCTGGAACGCGGACGCGAGCCATCAGTGCACCTCCGCGGGCTTGTGGGCGTGGTCCGCGTGCCCGTGATCGTGGCCCAGCCGCGAACCAGTCGAGGGCTCCGGCAGCGTGGCCTTCAGTTCGGCGATCGCCAGCGTGGGGAACACGCGGCTGAACGCGAGGAACAGCGTGAAGAACATCCCGAACGACCCGATCGTGATCGCATAGTCGAACGGCGTCATGTAGTACATCCCCCAGTTCGACGGCAGGAAGTCGCGGTGCAGGGAGATGATGAAGATGTTATACCGCTCGAACCACATGCCCACGTTGACGAAGATCGAGATGACAAACATCCAGGGGATGCTGCGCCGGATCGACCGGAACCAAAACGCATGGGGGATGACGACGTTGCAGATCACCATCGTCCAGAAGGTAATCGCATACGGACCGAAGGGGCGCAGAAGGAATTGGTACTGCTCGTATTCGTGGCCCGAGTACCAGGCGATATAGAACTCCGACGCGTAGGCGTAGCCCACGATCAGCGACGTGGCCAGGATCACCTTGTTCATCAGCTCCATGTGGGTGAGCGTGATGTAGTGCTCCAGCTTATAGAGCTTTCGCATGATCACCAGCAGAGTCACCACCATGCCGAAGCCCGAGAAGATGGCGCCCGCGACGAAGTAGGGCGGGAAGATCGTTGTATGCCATCCGGGAATCAGCGACACCGCGAAGTCGAACGACACGATCGAGTGCACCGAGAGCACCAGCGGCGCCGCGAGGAAGGCAAACTGCCGGTAGCAGCGCTCGTAGTGGTTCCAGTCCCGCGCCGAACCCGTCCAGCCGAAGCTCAACACGCTGTACAGCGTGCGGAAGAACTTGTTCTTGGCCCGGTCGCGCGCCGTTGCCCAGTCGGGAAGGAGGCCCTGGTACCAGAACAGCAGCGACACCGTGAAGTACGTCGTCACGGCGAACACGTCCCACAGCAGCGGCGAGCGGAAGTTCACCCACATCTGCCGCTCCGCCGGATACGGCACCAGCCAGTAGGCAACCCATGTGCGCCCGACGTGAACCAGCGGGAACACGCCCGCGGTCATCACGGCAAAGATCGTCATCGCCTCCGCCGACCGGTTGATCGAGGTGCGCCAGTTTTGACGGAACAGAAACAGAATCGCGGAGATCAGCGTGCCCGCGTGGCCGATGCCGATCCAGAACACGAAGTTGACGATGAACACGCCCCAGCCGTTGGGGTTCGTGATGCCGTAGATACCAAGCCCAAAGAACATCTGGTACGCCACCGGCGCGAGCAGCAGCAGCGCCGCCCCCTGCGCCAGCCCGAAGGCAAGATGCCACGGCAGCGAGGGAAACCGGCCCATCGGGGCCAGGATATCCTCCGTCACCCGGTCCATCTTGATGGCCGGGCTCAGCAGGTGTTTGTCGTCTGGTTCCAGTGCGAGGCTCATGCGCGCGTCAATCTTCCTTCACTCAGTGCGACTGGGATGGTGCGTCGGTGGAATGGTCGTGGCCCGCTTCTCCACTCCCGTGGTCGTCGTGGGAATGCTTGTCGTGGGCCTTGTGCAGGCGATGGGCCTGGTACTTCGTGCGATAGGGAGAGGGCTCGTCGCGATTCCTCACCAGCGCCAGATAGCGAACCGAGGGATCGGTGTTCAGGTCCACCAGCAGGCCATAGGAGCGCGGGTCCAGGAACTTCTTGGTCACCGCCGAGTTGCGGTCGTTGCGGTCGCCGAAGGTGATCGCCTTCGCCGGGCAAGTCTGCTGGCAGGCCGTGACCATCGCGCCGTCCGGCAGCGGCTCGCCCGTGTCGCGCGCGGTGTCCTTGGCGCGGCGGATGCGCTGGATGCAGAAGCTGCACTTTTCCATCACGCCGCGCGTGCGCGTGGTGACGTCGGGATTCAGGACCAGTTCCAGCGGAGAGACGCGCTTGTCGCCGCTCCCCTCGCTGCGATCCGGTCCCGTGCGGAAATCCGTGTACTGCCAGAAGTTGAAGCGGCGCACCTTGTAGGGGCAGTTGTTGGCGCAGTAGCGCGTCCCCACGCAGCGGTTGTACACCATCACGTTGAGGCCCTCGTCGTTGTGCATCGTCGCGATGACGGGGCACACGGTCTCGCACGGGGCGTTGTCGCAGTGCTGGCACATCAGCGGCATCTGGACGAAGTCGGGGTTGTTCTTGTCCCCGCGATAGTAGCGGTCGATGCGGATCCAGTGCATCTCGCGCCCCATCTGCACCTCGTACCGGCCCACCACCGGCACGTTGTTCTCCACCGAGCACGCGACCATGCACGCGCCGCAGCCATTGCAGGCGTTCAGGTCGACGGCCAGGCCCCAGTGATGGCCAACGTACTTGTGGGAGGCCTCCCACATCGACGGGGGATTCGTGTTGTGATCGGCGTTATTGGGATACGCGTGGAACGGATTCTTCTTCCACTCGTTGAGCGTCGTCTCGCCAAGGATGGGGCGGTCATAGACCGGCTTCCCCTGCTCGTTGAGCTGTGCGTTCTCGGGGATCGCGTCGCCGTGCTGCTCGTTGACGTTCAATCCCGCCATCGAGTTGGAAAACAGGTAGTTGTGGCCCTGGGTGTTGGCCAGGTTCGTCTTGCCGGAAACGCGCGCGATCTTGACCTCCGCGCCCGCCGTCGCCACGCGGCCGTCATGCACCTTGGCCAGCTTGAAGGCATTGCCGCCGATGGCGTCGCCGACGCCGCCAAACGCATTGCGGCCCCAGCCCAGCATCACGCCCACCACATCGGGATGCGTCCCCGGCTGCACAAACACGGGCACCGTGATCGACTCGCCATTGGCGGTGACCTCCACGTGCTCGCCGTCCTTCAGGTCCAGCGACTCCGCCATCGCCGGAGAGATCGCCGCATAGTTGTCCCAGCAGATCTTGCTTGCGGGATCGGGAAGCTCCAGCAGGAACGGATTCCCCATCGACTCGCCGTCGCCGTGGACCACCGTCGCATAGGCCACCAGCACGGTGCCGCTCGCTTCCGGCGCGGTGACCGCGGAGAGCGCCGCCGTCTTGAACGTCGGTGCGCTGAAGGAACCCTTCCGCGCGTCCTCGCCCACGAGGTCGATCAGGCCCTTCTGAACCGCGCCGTTCCAGAACGTGTCGAAATCCTTCGCGGCGTAGCTGCCCTTGGCGAACACGCGCTCGCGCCATGTCTCGCGCAGGTACTGGTACCACGAAATCGCCTGCGGCCCCAGCGTGCCCGGCGCCAGCGTCAGTGTGTCCGTCGTTCCCGCGTCGTCGAGCGCCGCCTGGATCTCCGGCTGCGTCAGCTCGCGGATGAAGGTCTTGGCGCCCGCCGCATTCACGAACGCCATCAGCGATTCCTGCCACGCGCGCGTGTCATACAGCACGTTTGCCGCCAGCTCGCCGAAGATGCGCCGCACGGCCGGCTGCTGAAGGCCCAGCACGCCGCGTTGCGGCTGTGCGTCGCCCCAGCCCTCCAGCCCGTGGACGCCCGGCACCGCGACATCGCACAGCGCCGCCGTCTCGTCCATCATGCGGCCCACCGTCACCAGATAGCCCGCCTTGCCCAGCGCCTCCGCAAAGCCCGCCGACGGCGGCAGCGTATAGACAGGATTCACGCCGTTGACGATCAGCACAGACACCGCGCCGGCCTTCAGGTCGTTTACGAGGCCGAGCAGCGCGCGGACGTCGCCCATCGCCTGCATCGACGGCGACAGCGTCGCGTCGATCGTCTCCGCGTAGTTGCCGCAGATCGAGTTCAGGAACACGCCGACCAGCGCCAGCGCCCCCGACGAGGCCGTGGCGCCGCCGGTTCCCTGTGTATAGACGATCGAGCGGCCCGGGTGCGCGTGCAGCGACGCGGCGACGCGTTGAAGCTCCTTCTCCGCAATGCCCGTGTCCTTGGCGACGCGCGCCGCCGTGAAGGGCTCCACAAGGCGCCGCACGTCCGCGTTGCCCGCGAACGAGGACGCGTTCGCGCCCGCGTATTCCGCGCCGCCGAACAGCAGCAAGTTCGCGAGGCCGAGGCCCACCGCGATCAGGTGCTCCGGCCGCACCACGAAACGATAGTCCGCCGACATGCCCGTCAGCGACGGCACCGGCTCGAACGCATAGACGCGCGACATGCCTTCCGCCGAGGCGGGATCGCGGCGCTTGGCGAAGCCATGCTGGTATTCGACCGGCGACACGCCCTGGCCCAGCGGATCTCCGCCCAGCGCGACAACCACCGCCGCCTTGTCGAACAGATAGCGCGGCGTTACTTCCTCGCCGAACGCGTCCAGGTGGGCGCGGCGCTCGTCGCCACCGCTCATCGGATCGTAGACGACGTGCTCGAAGTTCCGGCCCTGCGCCAGGAAGTCCGCGATCAGCCGCTCGTTCGCCGGACCCGTCGCCGTGCGCGAGAGCAGCACGACCTTGCCGGTCGCCGTGCGGATCTTCTCGCCGATCTCCCGGTCGAGGTCCGCCATCTTCACCGTCGCGTCGGGCTCGAGGCCCTCGCCCATCTCGCCCGCGAAGGAGCGCTTGAGGCGCATCGGAAACCGGATGCGGTCGGGGTTGTACAAATCGATGATCGAGCCCTGGGCCCGGGCGCTGAGCGTGCCGCGGTTCACCGGGTGGTCGGGATTCCCCTCCAGCTTGATCGGGCGTCCCTCGCGGCAAGTCACCAGCAGGCCATAGCCCTCGCCCGTGTCCGTCAGCGTGGAGGCATACAGGTTGGGCTTGCCGAGGGTGATCTCTTCCGGCTTGTGTATATACGGGCGCACCTGCTCCACCGGGCGCTCGCACCCCTGGATCATCGCCGCCAGCGCCGCGAAGCCCGAGAACTTCAGGAACGTGCGCCGCTTGACCGGCGACGCCAGGTGGTCCTCCAGGCTCGCGGAGCCCTCGAAGTCCTTCTCCGGCTTCGCGTCGGGATAGAATTCCTCGCCGGCGCGCGAGAGGTATTCCTCGTCGCGGTCGTACTCGGAGAGCGTGGTCCAATACTCCGGGTGGCCCGACCCCGTGGTCGGCTCAGCGTTCAGTGCGGTGGGTGGCTCGATGCTCATGTGGTCTCAGTGGTGGCAGGTGCTGCATTCCACGGACGCGTTGGCATTGCGCAACTGCGCCACGCGGCCATGCAGGTACTTGTCCTTGCGGTACTCTTCCAGCCGCGCCAACAGCGCGCGCGCTTCTTCCGGCCCCAAGTCGGCGCCACGGTGGCGCTCTGCATACTTCACGGCGCTGTCGAACCCGGCACCATCTGCCGAAACCACTTCCGCCGCGGCTTCCAGTTCCGCCTGCTCGAAGGGCAGCTCGTGATAGGTGGGCGGGTGGTTGATCTGGCTGACGTAGGTGTCCTGGCGATGGCAGGTCATGCACGCGCCCATCTCGAGCTTTGACCACTGGGCAACAACCGGCATGTTCTGGACTGGGCCGTGGCACTCCTGGCAGGAGATGCCCGCGGCCACGTGCCACTTGTGGCTGAAATAGGAATGATCGGGAAGGCGGTGAATCTTGACCCACGGAATCGGCTCGCCGCGCTCGTAGTATTCCGCCAACTTCTTGATATGCGGGCTGTCGGTCTTCACGATCGAGTGGCAACCCATGCACGACGCCACCTCGGGGATTCCCGCATAGGGACCCTTTTCTGCCTGGTGGTGGCAATAGAGGCACTCCATCTGGAGCACCCCCGCGTGAATCACGTGGCTAAAGGGAATCGGCTGGGTCGGCGCATAGCCCACGTTGGAAAACACGCCGTATAGCTGGTAGGCGCTCACCGACATGAGGGCGATCACCAGCGCGAAGACTCTCCAATACTGCGTCAGCATATCTCGCATTCCTCTTTGCCGCCATGGCAAGGCAGCAGGAAGCCCGGCTCGAAGGCGCTGGTGGGCGCTTTCCGCAAGGGGCCTTGGTTTTGGGCAGTCGGCATCAGACCTCGGGGGGGAGCGGCAAGTCTTGAAACAGGAGGCTTGTGATTTTTTTCACAAAGTCAAAGCCAAACTGCGAAATCATACTGAAATCCCAGCTGGCAGCCCCACTAACGCACGCCCCCCGCCCCCAGAGGCCATCATAATCCCACCCACCCCACCCAAACTTTCCAGATTACACCCAGAAAACCACAAGCTGTTGTGTTTGGCAAGCCAAAGAAAGGGGGAGGAGATGCTAGGGGTGGAGTTGGGGGAATGGGGAACGGGGAATCGGGAATAGGAGTGGCTGCGCCTCGCTCGGGTTTGCGGCAGTTCTCGCTTTCCCCCCCACCTCCGCGCCGCAACATTTCCACCAGCTTCCGACTCGGACGCCATTCCCCATTCCCGATTCCCAGTTCCCCTCCCTCCCAATGAACTTCCAGCGCCCCCTCCCCCTCCGCCCCCACTTCTCCATCCGCCCCTGGGGCGGGAATCGGCTTTCCGAGACCCTTGGCAAGGAACTCCCCCCCGGCGGCCCCTATGGCGAGAGCTGGGAGCTGAGCGATCACCCCGATGGTCGCTCCCTGGTCGGCGGCTCGGAGTTCGCCGGAACCACCTTTGGAGAGCTGGCCCGTTCCAACCCCCGCGAATTGCTGGGACGCGACGAAGCTCCGGCGAAGTTTCCGCTCCTCGTCAAGTATATCGACGCCGCAGGCGACCTAAGTGTGCAGGTCCACCCCGACGACGTGTGGTGCGAAGCCAACGCCCACGACGACCGCGGCAAGAGCGAGTGCTGGTATGTGATGGACTGCGCCCCCGGCGCCAAGGTCGTCTATGGCTACAAGAAGGGCGTCACCGAGGCCCAGGCCCGCCGCGCCCTCGCCGAGGGTGGCTACACCGACCTTCTGGAGTTCCTGCCCATCGCCCCCGGCGACTTCATCGCCATCCCCCCGCGCACCGTCCACGCGATGCTGGCGGGGACGCTGGTGTGCGAGATCCAGCAATCCTCCAACACTACCTTCCGCCTGTATGACTGGGACCGCCAGCCGCCCCGCGAGCTGCACATCGACAAGGGCATGAGCACCACCGAATGGGAGCGCGCGCTGCTCCCCCGCATCAAGTCCCTTGGCCCCATCAAGCGCGAGATGCGCGCGGAATACCTGCTGCGCAATCCCCACTTCAGCGTCTTCCTTTTCGAGCTGCCCCCCGGCGGCATGGTCGAGATCGACCGCCCCGAAAGCGAAGGCGAGATCCTCAACGCCGTCGCCGGCGACGGCGCCATCGAGGCCGCCGGCCACACCGACGCCCTCCGCCTCGGCGACACCTGGTTCCTACCCGCGCACCTGCGCGAGGCTACCATCGTCGCCGGCCCCCGCGGCCTCCGCGTCCTGATCACTTCGAACAACGAATTGTAATTGTTGGCTTGTATATACTATTAGAATAATGAAGGGACAAAAGGGACTGCAAGGACCGCAGAGACGTCTTGGTTCACGCCGTTCCCGCAGTTCCCGTTTTTCCCTGCCGTTCCCTGCTTTTCCCCGCCATTTCCCGCCTACATCAATTCGTCCAGCAGCTTCGCCGTCTTCGTCATGCGACCGGTGTCCGCCGCCATCATGCGGCCCTCGGATGCGAGCGCGTCGCACAGGCGCTTGTCGTATTCGCCGTGCGATCGCAGCGTCGTGTGCATCGACATCGTCTCGCTGATGGCGAGGAGCTGGGAGAATCGGTAGAGGATGCGTTCCGCCTGGCGGACGTTGCCATTGAACTCCAGCTCCACGGTGTGGAGCCCTTCCTTGTCCACGGACGTCTCCATGGCGAAGGGCTGGCCCGTGGCTCCGCGCTTGTCGCTCGCCAGCTCCCGCACAACGCGGATCGGCACGGCGCGCGACTTGCGCGTGCCCGCGTAGCTGCGCAGCGAGAAGTGGTTCTCCCCGTTGGCGTCCAGCTCCAGCAGCAATTCGAAACGGCCCTTGGTCACCGCTGCCGCGAACTTGCGCTCGTCGCCGCGGGCGACGACCTCGACGGCCTCCGGCGCCTGGCCATAGATGGTGATCGTTGGATTCGCGGAGAACGGCGGAAATGGCTCCAGTTTGGGCGCGGGGAGCGGCGGCGGCGGTTTCACTCCCCCGCCGGCCTGCTCGTTTTCCTTCACGATTTCCGCCAGCTCGGGCACCGGCTCGAAGCACGACAGCCCGATCAGCACGTGGGCCCCGCTGAAATCCGACCACGCCACCGTGCCGCGCAGAAGCGGCACATCGGGGTGCGCCACCTTGAGCTCGAAGAAGCGGTTCGCCAGCGCCACCTCCTTGTCCAGCTTTGCGCGGTCATGCACCTCGATCATCGCGCCGCCGATGCTCAGGTTCGCCACGCGCACCGCGGCGGTGGTTGGCACGAAGGAAATTTCGGGGATGAGAAGCTTGAGGAGCCCGGGGAAGCTGACGGGGAGGCGCTGCTGCTCGCGGCTGCTCCGGTCGTCGCGGGAACCCGGCGACGTCGGCGTCCGCACGGAGTCCGAACCTGTATCCAGCGATGCCGCCAGCATATCCTTGGGAGAGGGCCCCTTGGGCGCGTTGCTACCAGAGGCCGTATCCGACGGCGACCCCGGAGAAAATTGGAACCGGCCGCCGCCGGTTTCGGAGGGAGCGCCCTTTTTCGACTTGTCGTCCGTTGCCATCGCCTGTCCACGCGCCAACGCGAATCGCCTGCAATCCGAGGGCCTAGCCTGCTACCGTCCCCGGAACCGTCTCAACACAAAGATGGCCCACCCGCGCCTCGGGAGCGCTGCAAACTATCGCAGGGGGCTCTCCATCATTTCGCCCACGCGGTCCTGAAACCGTTCCAGGACCACCACCTCGCCCTTGGGGCACATGGCAAAGACGATCTTGAACCGCCTGCTGAAGAACTCCATGGTATCGGGCGATTCCAGTCGGGGAAGAAGGACGCAGCTTCCCCCGGCGCGCAGCTTGTAGATTGGCGCCTCGGGCGGCACGGGAAGCGGCACCCAGCCTTCCAGATCGCCGATGACCCGCAGCGCCGTCAGCTTGCGGGCGAGTTCCTCCAGCGATTCGGCGGTGCTTCCCTCGGCCATCGTGGCCGCATCGAACGACGTGGCCATGAGCGGCCCGCCGGACCACGGATCTGTGTTGCTGGCTCGCGTGAGGCGGGGCGATTGGGGGGAGGACTCCGACGCGCGATTGGCGGCGGCGAGATCGACTGGCCGTCCGGTCAGTCCGGTTAACTCCTCCAGTTGCTGGGCGAAATCGACCTCCTGGAGCTCGGCCTTGCCCGTGATCGTGTCCACGCCGCGGAAGAGCTTGAAAGCCAGAAAGACGAACACCGCGAGTATGACGGCCCCTGCCGCCCAGGCTCCGAAGTCAGAGTAAGTAAACGAACCCTCTTCCAAGTAGGGCTCCACGGGTTCGGCGGTGGTCTCGGTCGTGCCGCCCGGTGACAAATTTGCCTGTGCAAGCAGGACGGGTTGGGCGAGGTTGTCCATGCGGCGGCCGGTAACTTTCGGGGGTCGGGGCGGTGCCAAAATGCCCTTTAGTGTTGTCAAACCCCGTCGGCCCAGTGCAATTGGAGACTCGCGGGGGCTGTGTCCCGTCCGCCAGCTAGGGGTCGGTCCGTTCTGGACTGGTCCTTGCATAGCAGGGGGCACACCCAACGCCGATTGCGCGTTAAAAACGCGCGCCACGGCGCAAATCTCAAGGAGAAACCAGTTATGAAGAATACCCTTACAACCGCAGTGATGGCCGCTCTGCTCGCCATCGGGACCACGGGCGCTTTTGCGGGCGCGGATGGTGAGTGCACCGCCGCCAAAGCCGCCATGTCAGCCGATTGCGCCACCGCCTGTAGCTCCGGTTCCGTTGCCGCCGCAGAGGGAGTAGCCGTTGGAATGGCCAAGGGCGGAGCCGAGAAAGGCACTGTGACAGCCGGTTACAGCGTGGGCAGCCAAGTCCCCAACTTTACTCTCTCCGACACCACCGGCAAGAGCCACAACCTGACCGACTTCCGCGGCAAGGTCTCCGTGCTCGTGTTCTACAACCAGGCCTGCCCCTTCGTCGTCGAAGTTGCCGATCGCCTGGGCGCCTTCACCAAGGAATACAGCGAGAAGGGCGTCGCCGTGATCGCCATCGACTCAGGCGTGAACAACGCCGCCGAGAAAATCGCCGAGCACGCCAAGGGCGTTGCCTATCCGATCCTCGTG
>Ga0105049_10009317_pt1 | contig 11317 bp, 10 predicted proteins | sample MAT06_FD_78087 | JGI IMG/M metagenome (GOLD analysis project Ga0105049, IMG submission 78087) | Freshwater microbial communities from Lake Fryxell liftoff mats and glacier meltwater in Antarctica - MAT-06 | ecosystem: Environmental > Aquatic > Freshwater > Ice > Liftoff microbial mat | place... | reverse complement strand
GGGCGTCCGTGCTATCGGTTGTTGGAATGATGCTGGTGATGGGCGCGACGGCGTGCTCGCCGCGGGCCGGTGATGGGTCCGCGCGAGGTTCTGGCTCAGCCCAGAGCCCAAGGCTCACCACAATTAAGCAACAATCCATGGAAAAGCCCACTCCTAAGGCCGCGGCGGATCTGCTGGCGGCGTACGCCGCGACAGACCGGTTTCGTAGCGGAACACCTATCGCGATAACGCCAACGCCCGATGGGTCGGCGGTCCTGTTTCTTAGGACGGCCGAGGGAACCATCGTGCGAGATCTTTATGAGTTTGACTGCGCGAGCGGGGAGAGCCGCTTGCTGCTGACGGCCGCGGAGCTGCTGGAGGGCAAGGACGAAATATTAACACCTGAAGAGCAGGCGCGCCGGGAACGGATGCGGATGAACAGCCGGGGAATTAGTTCTTTTTCGCTGAGCAAAGATGGTTCGAAGATTCTCGTGCCGCTCTCGGACCGGTTGTTTGTTGTTGACCGGGGCACGCGCGTAAAGCGCGAGGTGACGGGCGCAAGCGGCTTTCCTTATGATGCTCGGTTCAGCCCCGATGGCCGGCTACTCGCGGCGGTACGCAACGACGAAGTAATGATTCACGATCTGGCGGCCGGGCGGTGGTGGACGGCGACGACGGGGGCCGGTGGCGAGATTACCAACGGCACAGCCGAGTTTGTGGCGCAGGAAGAGATGGGCCGCTTTCGCGGTTACTGGTTCAGCCCGGATTGTAAGTATCTTTGCTATCAGCGGACGGATAACGAGGGGGTGGAGACTTTCTATATCGGCGATCCATCCGACCCGGCGAAGGCCCCGCAGACATGGCCATACCCCCGGGCTGGCAAGAAGAACGCGGCGGTTAAGCTGGCGATAACGCCCATCGTCGAGGGCAAGGTTGGTGAAGCGCAGTGGATCGACTGGGACCGGGAGAAATACCCATATTTGGCGACGGTGACATGGGAAAAGAACTCACCGCTCACGCTGCTCGTGCAGAATCGTAATCAAACCGAGCAGGTGCTGCTGGCGGTAAATGTGGAAACAGGTGCCACCACCGCGTTACTTACAGAGCGCGATCCGACTTGGATTAATATTTACGAATCGTGCCCGAAATGGCTTGAGGATGGCTCGGGCTTTTTGTGGGTGAGCGAGCAGTACGAGGCCACCACGCCCCCCGGGACCGACTTTGCGCGACTTGAGCTGCGCAATCGCGATGGGTCGCTGCGGTCGGTCATTACTCCGCCGGGGTATCCGTTCATCAACTGTCTGTCGCTGGATGATGCGGGGGGCAAGGCCTATATAAGTACTTCGGCGGTGCCTACGCAGCTCCATGGCGCGGTCGTATCGCTCGATGCTCCTGGGCGGGCTCCTGAACTGTTGAATCAGGGGCCGGGGATCTATTCCCAAACCTTTAGCAAGGATAATAGAACATACGTTGAATCGTCGGCAACGCTTAACGGAGAACCGGCATGGGTGGTGAAAACTAATCGTAACTCTACGTGGAAGACCATCGGAGAGATACCCTCGGTGGCGGAAGTTCCGGGCGTACGGCCCAACGTAGAACTTACCTCGGTGCGGGCGGCGAACGGGCTTGAGTATTATGCGTCGATCGTACGTCCGCGGGCGTTCAAGGCGGGTGAACGGTACCCGGTGATCGTAAGCGTGTACGGCGGGCCGGCCGCGCCGAGTGTTGATTCGAGCTCAAGGCGCTACCTGCTGCACCAGTATTATGCGGAGCACGGCTTCATCGTCGTCGCGATCGATAACCGCGGCACGCAGCGGCGGGGGCGCGCATGGGAGCGGGCTATCAAGAACAACTTTATACAGACACCCTTGGAAGATCAGACAACGGTGCTCTCGCTGCTGGGCAAGAAATATCCGGAGCTTGACTTACAACACGTGGGAATTTTCGGGTGGAGCTTTGGCGGTTACTTCTCGGCGATGGCCGCGATGCAGCGGCCCGATATCTATCGGTGCGCCATCGCGGGTGCGCCCGTCTGCTCATGGGAAGATTACGATACTCACTACACGGAACGTTACCTCGGGCTGCCCCAGGAAAACGCGCGCGGGTACAAGGACTCCGACGTGCTTACGTACTGCGAGGATCTGCGAGTGCCGTTTATGCTTATCCACGGCACCGCTGATGATAATGTTTACTTTGTACACAGCCTGAAGCTGGCCAAGAAGCTCTTTGATTCATCGAGGAACTTTGAGTTTATTCCGCTCTCGGGCTTTACACACATGGTGAACAAGCCCGAAGCTGTAGTGCAGCTGCACACCCGACAGGTCCGGTTTTTTCAGCGAGTGCTGATGGGCTCGGGTCAGGGGAACTTCGCGCCGGGCGAGCGGTAATCGTCCGGCGATAGTTACCGGCGATAGTTGGTTGAGCGGCGGAGCAAGTAACGTTGCCCGCCGCGTTTGCCTAGATGTCCAGAATCTTCCACATGAAGATATGCGGACCGACGGTGGGAACATCATAAGCAGACCCGGAGACGACCAATCCGTACCGCCGGTAGAAGCCCTCGACGGTTTCGCGCGCGTTGCACCAAAAGATGTATCTCTCTGAGAGACGAACCGGCACCACAGCGTCGCGGGTTAAATCGGTGGTTATGACTGCCAATTCGACGGTTGCGACGTGGTGGAGGCAGGCTTTCAACAAAAGCCCTCCGACGCCTTTCCCGCGCGCTTGTCCAGAGGTCGCCATTCCCCGCAGCTGCCAAGCACTCGTCGAGGCGAGAAGGGCACGAACGTGCGCGGGCGCGGCGAGCACATGGGGTGCATCCGCGGCGGGGCCCTTATGAAACATGCTCGCGACCCCGCAGACTTCGCCCGCTTCATCGCAGGCACCGAAGTGGACGCTCTCCTGGTCAGCATCGCCATCGAAGATCACCGACTCACGCGGCTGATCGGGCCGCAGAATCGCCCACCTCAAGGGATACGTGGCTTGGGCTTGAATGCGATCAACTCTCATACCGTCGTACCCCTACGCAGTGGGTAGTTGTATTCTTTGCGGAAGTGTAAGTTTTCCACCCGAGCTCCCGCCGGCTGCTGTGGTAACTTGCACAGAGACGAAGTGATGGGATGTGTAGTTGCCGTTGGGCAAGCTCCCCGATTGCACGGCGTTTTATTAACTCTTCGGTAGTCTTTCGATCCGCTCTGAAAGTATTTCCCCTACCAAGAGTCCCGGTAGAATAGTCGACACGATCCCTTCGTTTTTTGCGACCCTGTACCCGGAGATACTTCCGGGTACTAGTAAACCCTCAAACACAAACGGTATATCCAGTTTCTTAACGTGCTGGCTGTACGCTTGTGCGATACTAAACCGACTACGATCATCGTTGCGTTCTTGCGTACCATCCCGGAAGTGAAGGTAATAGAACTCATCCTGTTTTACGAGTGCGCATTCTTGTCCGTACTCTTTTACAAACGATAAGATGTGCGCTTGAAAGTCAACACGACTTACGTTGGTACGCTTTATAAGCATGAACACTTCTTCAATGGTGTCAGGCGGTGCGTTTTCGGGGCAACCCTTGTACGCGACCGTGGAGTCTTGAGACGCCTGCCAGTGACCAATTACGTGATACGCGAATAACCCCCGCGCTTTAATTTTAGCCTGTAACTCTTTGTTACGCCTTCTGTTTTCCTCTAACGGTATTTCAAGGCGAAACGCCGTAAGGAACGCTATATCCGCATACTCGGATTCACGCGATAACACGCTTGCTAACCCGGCTTCGGATATAACAAAATCGGCGGTAACGAAATACTCTGGTGGGTTGGTTTGCATTGTAATTCCTTCGACACGAGTCAACCGTCATTCAGAACACGGTCGGTAGTCAAAATTACTTTTAACGACACCGCCGTTACTGTATACCGCTCAGGCGAAGTGTAACCATGTCGCTCATTTTCAGCATTAGCACGAACCCGAAAACGTAAAGTACGCCACTGTCCATCAACGGCTTCACGGCAATCTCTGGCTCCTTCTATCGCTCTTACCCCGCCCGGAGCGCGAAGACCTGCTCAAGCAAAGCCTCTGCCGTTGTAATTTCCACCCGCTCCCTTCGTGCTTTCTCCAAGCCTCGTGTTACGTATCGCTCGGCATCCGGCCGCATTTCACCTAGCGCCATCAGCGCGAGTATCGCTTCCTGCTCATGGGCGGTGGTCGCCGGGCCCGCGCGAGCCGCGGCTTCCACCATCGCGTGTTCACTGATACTCATGTACGACTCTACCTTCCCGGTTAACTCTGCAATAATTGTCTCCGCGAGGCGCTTGCCGATCTCGGGGAGCTTGGTGAGAGCCGCGGCGTTTTTCCCTGCAATCGCCGCGGCGATCTCGGATGGCTCTATCGCCATGGCTCGAAGCGCTTTGCGATTTCCGATGCCCTTGACAGTCGTGAAAAGCTCGAAGAAAGCGCGGTCCCGGCTTGACAAAAAACCGATCAACCGCGGCTCGAAGCTAGACCCCTGCCCTTGGCCCTCAAGATAGTGGTACGTTATAAATGTAACAGGCTTGTCAATGAGTGCGGTGAGCCGCGCGGAAAGAAATGCGGGAACGCTTACTTCGTACGCAAGTCCACCGTCCCCCACTGCTACCAGCGCCGTCAACGATTCCAACGATATAAGTAGACCGCTCAATCTGCCAATCATGGAACTACGTCCGATCGTGCTTCCGGCCGTGCGGCCCCGAATATGAATAATCCGCCTCACCGCGCACAGGAGGGTACCCCCTTGCAAGGTGGAAGTGCAGGCCCGTGGCTTGCTTTCTATCCACTACATAGGCGATCCGTACCGTCTGAACTACGCTGGCTGCTCACCCGCTGCCCGATACAGGCATGATGGATGAATCTCACGCACATCACCCAATGCGGTCGCCCGCCGCCCCGCTCATACGCCGATCCTCGCCCGTCGCGGCGGTCGCTGATTCAGCGATCGGACCGCTGGGACTGGACGACCTCTTGCAAATGAAACAACCGGGCGAGAATATCCACGCTGCCGCAACTCAACAGACCTTCTCCGGGGGCGACTTAAAGGGCGGGGGCATCAGCATGTTAACACGCCGGGCCGTTCTGATCGGCACCGCCGGGTCGATCCGGCCGCTGATTGCGCTCTATCGAGCGGAACATAAGTTACGATGTCCCGTGGGGTGCATTATCATCGGCGCTCCGGCCACGTCCGGCGACCAAGCCTCATATGAGCGGGGCGTCATCGGGGGCGTGCAAGTATTAGGCGGCCAGAGCGAGCTCGCGAACATCCATCAGGCTGTGGGCCTCTCGGTGGCGATTATAAGCCTTGAACGGGGTAGTTTGGCGCGTCAACAGGTGCTCTCCCGATGCATCGAGCTGGGCCTGCCCGTGCGCGAAGCGCCCACTCTGGCCGACAGCATTCTTACGACCCCGCAGGATCATCGTCATGGGCTTGCCCGCGGGCCGAACTTACTTTCGAATATCAACCTATCAGAGTTAATCGGCCGCACACCCCACGGTATTGATCGGCGAGCGGTGTCGCGTGCCTTGGAAGGTAAGCGGGTGCTCGTCACCGGCGCAGGGGGCAGCATCGGCAGCGAGATCTGCCGCATCGTCGCGACTTTCGCACCGCAAGAGCTCATCCTGGTAGAGCGGAGCGAGAACGCGCTCTTTGAGATCGATCGATTGATCGGCGCTCGCTTTCCGTTGATCGCGAGGCGTGCGGTGCTGCACGATTGCACCGACGAAGAGGGCACGCTTGGGCTTTTCATGCGTGCCCGGCCGGACGCGGTATTTCACGCGGCCGCCCATAAGCACGTCCCACTTATGGAAGATCACCCCAGCGCGGCGATCATAAATAATGTTCTGGGCACCAAGAGCGTGGCCGATGCTTCGGTAGCCGCGGGTGCCGAACGCTTTGTTATGATCTCTTCAGACAAAGCGGTGAATCCTTCGAGTATTATGGGCGCGACCAAGCGGCTCGCCGAGATGTACGTACAAGGTCTGGGCCGATCAGAACAGCGTGTTCAGACTCACCTCTGCATGGTTCGGTTCGGCAATGTCCTGGGCTCGGCCTGCAGCGTACTACCCATCTGGTCCGCCCAGCTTGCCGAGGGTGGCCCAATTACAGTGACCGACCCACGCATGACCCGCTACTTCATGACGATCCACGAGGCCGCGGCCCTCGTCATCCAGTCGAGCACCATCGAGCACCCCGACTCAAGCATTTATGTTCTCGACATGGGCAAGCCCGTTCATATCCTCGAGCTCGCCGAACGATTTGTGCGGATGTGTGGTTATGATCCCCAGCACGAAACACACGGCGACATACTCCTGCAAGCCGATCGTAATATAACTAACCCGGCGGATGCGTCGCCCTCGCGCACAGGCGGGCCCAAGGCCATCATCCGTCTTACCGGTGCCCGGCCGGGGGAAAAACTGCACGAAGAGCTGGCCTACGACGCGGAGAATCTTGAGCCCACCGCTTACAGCGGCATCAGCTCACTGCGGCGCTCCGCATCCCATGCCACCGAGCCCGCATCTGGCGGCGGGACGTGGGAAAACGCTCAACTCATCGCACAACTCCGGGCCGCAGCGAGGGGCGACGCCGCGAACGCCGCGGCGACGGTTCGCCGACTTGTGCTCTCGCCCCAAACGGCGATTCGTGCTGCGGCTTGATGAGGTGGCGACGCCGGGGTGCATCACAACCTCGCCTGGGTTCTTGTCAAAGCGCGATTCATGAGCGTGGGCGACAATTCTGGCTGGAAGGCACCGGCGGACTCACCCAGCCGCTCGCGACTTTGTGCCCATTGCCTGCTTGCGAACTCGCCAGCCTAAGTACCCTACGGCCTGATGACGACTTCACTCCCCAGCGTGCTGGTGTTAGGCGGCGGCCCCGACGCAGAACGCGATGTAAGCTTGCTAAGCAGCAAGGGGGTGGCGGATGCGCTGGCTTCGCGCAACATATCAGTTCACTACGAGATCATCGATCAGATCAACGCGGACCAACTGGCCCGCCTGCCCGGTGTTGTTATCTTTCCGGTTCTGCACGGGGGCTTTGGCGAAGGCGGCCCGCTGCAAGAGATTATGTTACGAGATGGCCGCCCCTTCGTGGGCTGCCAAGCCAGCGCGGCCCGGTTAGCCATGGACAAAATGGCGACGAAGTTACTCGCCGCGAAGTTAGGTATACCCACCGCCGACGCCTGTGTGCTGAACCCCGCCGATGCGGGCGAAGCGGCTCCATTCGCGTCTCCCGCAGTGCTTAAACCCGTGCATGATGGCTCCAGCTTTGGCCTGCATGTCTGCTCTACCCAGGCTCGCCTCGATGATGCGATGAAACTCGTCCGCGCCGATCAGCGGAGTAACCCCCTTCGAGTTTATATGATCGAGCGGATGATCATGAAGGCCCGCGAGTTAACCGTGCCGATTCTTGACGGGCAGGCGCTGGCACCTATCGAGATCATCCCGGCCGAAGGGGTGTATGATTACAATGCCAAGTACATTCGGGGCGACACGCAATACACCGTGAACCCTCCCCTCCCCGGTAACACAGGCGCGCAAGTGCGATCGTGGGCGCAAGCAATTTTCCGCGCGATGGGCGCGCGACATTTGGCCCGTATCGATTTCATGCTCGATCAGAGCGGCGTGGCTTATCTGCTTGAAGTAAACACAATGCCCGGCTTCACCGCCCGATCGCTCGTCCCCAAGTCCGCTGCGGCGTGCGGGATAAGTTACGCCGCACTTTGCGAGGTGCTGGTTGGGTTTGCGGTGCGCGATGCGGCCGAGCCTCAATAATTTACAATCGACCCGGGCTTACTCGGGGAGTAAACAGGAGGGACTAATGAAGGGCCTTTTCGCGCGTCTTGCGGGCGGACACGGACATATATAACGTTTGACCGGCGGGTTGAGTCGTGTTGTCTATGTTGCTAGTTTGCTGGAAGTAAGCAACGTTATGCAGAAAAAGCTCGCGTGACCCTGATAAATGGCCTGCTCGTCGCTCTTCACCACTCACACATAATATTAAACTGGCGAACGCCATGGGCTCGCGGGGGCACCACTTAAGTCTTGGGCCGCCGCCGCTTCTCATGCCGAATAATCTCGCCCGTCGCGACATACACCACATCTTCAGCGACAGACGCCATCAGGTCGCCCACACGCTCAAGTTCGCGCCCGATGCGATAAACCAGAATCCCGATAGTAAGTGCCGCATCGGTGCGGTGGAGCTGCCGCACCAAGTCCTGAGTTTCTTCAAACAGCCGCCGCTCCAGCTCATCGATGACCTCGTCCGAGCGCACCAAAAGCCTCGCCGCCTCGACGTCTTCATCCAGCACGGCACGCATCAGTTGGTGGCACATTGCCGGTACTCGTTGACCAAGCTCGCGAAGTGCGGTGGGCCACCGAATAGTGACGCCGGGGGGCACCGCCGCGGCGATCTTGGGGGTTTGCTTCGCGATTGAAGCCGCGTGATCAGCCACGCGCTCCAGCTCGGCGTTTACTTTCAAAATGAAGACCAAAGCGCGAAAACTTCGGCCAAAAGGGTGGTGCAACGCGAGCAGCTCGTGGGTGCGCCCTTCGATTGCTACTTCCTCTTCGTCCACATGGTCATCAGACTGGCGAACACGCAGCGACGCCGCAGTGTCAAGTTCCCACAACGCGGCGACGGCGGACTCCAGCATCGACACCGCCACCGCCGCCTCGCGGATAAGCCGACGCTTGAGGAGGAGGATCTTGCGTTCGGTTGAGTCCAGCGGAAGCCCGCTGCTTGATTGAAGAGGATCAAAGGCCGGCGTAAGCGACTCCTTTGCGACGAGGGGTTATCCCGAGAGTTATTAACATTACGACGGTAAACCTGATGTAACTTATACGAATTAAGACCACGCAATTAACCAAGTATTATCTCTGGCCACGAGGAAAACGCATCAGTCGGCACGACCGCTTCTGATTCGCCCAGCCTCCCGCAAAAAAACCCGCAGCCCGCAGTTGCAAGAATAGTCAACTGATCCGAGTCGGTCGCGCACAAATCAAGCAGATTAGCGCCATGCGCTTTCTGGGAGTTGCGGGTTCAAGTGCGCATCCCACCCACTGCGGCGATCGCGACAGGAAGGAGGATTAGAGCGGGCACAAACACCCCTGTCACCACGCTCAGTCCCGGCACCCCGGTCACTGCGCATGCAAATCCGAGCCCGATGCACCCCAGTGCCACCGGCGCAGCGAGAAGCGTTTGCACCACCATGTTGCATGGCTCGCGTCGTAAGAAAAACGGCAGACAGATGATCAGAGCTAACAAGTTGGTGGCCATCAGCCCCCACCGCCCCCAGCGGATGCGGGTCAAATCTTCGATTGCTCGCTTTGAAGTCCGCGGCAGCCCGTCGAGCCGGTCAATAAGCTGTCCAAGCTGCAACGAACTTAAGTTGTGGCTGAACCCCTCGAAGCGGCGCATCCGCAGCGCGGTCGGATCGATATCCGTCTTCAAGGTTGCGATTGCCTCCGCCGGGAGCTGGCGGCCGTCCGCAGCGGTGCCCCGGCGGTCCTCAACTTTACCATCGATCAGCTTCCAGACTCCATCGGCCCACTCAGCGCGCGACGCCGTGATCCGGCGCGTCATCAGACCCGAGGCGTCGCGTTCCCACACATACAGGCCTTCGATCTGATTGGTATCAAGATCCACCCGTTTGGCGAAGAACAACCGTCCCTCGCCATCTTCGCACAAGGGCTGACTCATCGCTCCGAGCCGATCGGACCCCGCATCCATCTTGCCCCGCACCAGCAGGGGAGCAAGTCGCGGCACGAGGACCTCGCGATTTACGATCTGCAACCCGGTGAGAATCACCGCGACCAGAATTATCGGTGAAGCCATCCGCTGAAGACTGATTCCCCCGCTCAGCGACGCTATCAGTTCACGCTGTTTCACCAACTGCCCGCAAGTAAATCCCATCGCCCCCACCATCACCATGCCCATAATAAATCCGCTTAACTGAAAGAGACGCGGCCACCATAGATCCCAGAAGAGCGCGAGCGCGTTCCACGCCGAAGCCAGGCTGCTTACTTCAGTCCCGCTTCCGGGGGTCACTCCAGCCATCTCCATCGCCGCTCGCCCGCCTGCGGAGTAATACTCATCCATATTGAGCGAAAAATCGATCAACAAGATAACAACGAAGAGGCCCGCGAGCAACAGCAGAAAGTGGAGGAAAAACTGCCACGCTATGTAACGATCTAATATGCGCATCTGTTCGCTACCCCTCGCTCCTCTCGTTGCTCCCGCCCGCAAGAGCGATAAACCGAGAATCTTTCACCTCGCCGACTTTCGATAGAGGGCCTTCGCTGTAAAATAAGCTATTAAAACACCCGCTACGCAGTCAGAAAGAAAGTGGGCACCCGCCCACATCCGCGTGAGGCCGCACCCCACCCCCAGCAGCATCATCGGCCAACCCATCCGCGGCGAAAATCGCCATAGCATAAATGCCACACCAAAGAGTACGGCTACATGACTGCTCGCCAGACCCAGCCCCCGGTGCGCTACGACCCCGGCAGTCCAGTCAAAGACGTAAGCTCCGTCGTTTGTGATGCTGGGTCGATGACGGCGAGTGATTTCCTGGAGCACTTCGGCCAAGAGTCCGGATAAAGTTGCCGAAGCTAAGAGCAAGAGTCCCGCGTGTCTTGGCAAAACCGTTCGCGGAAACGCAAGACCAGAAGGCCCATGAACAGGGAGTCTTGGCAACACCGGCCCACGGGTTGCCATGGCACGCTGCCCACCCTCGATAACCAGCGCAACTGCGATCCATAGCGGAAGGTATCCCATCGTCCGAAAGAAAATCACCCAGTCTTTCTGAGCATACCGCGTGGACCAATCCTTGATGAACAGCGCGTGATAAACAGGCCGATCAATGATCGCTAACCCGGCGAATAGCAATGCCAATAGACCAACCTTAATCACAATACCCCTCCACGGGCCCCCCCCCGCGAGTAACGATGCCCCCGCCTCGCTCTCAACGGCCTTACTCGCGGGTGATGTAATAGGAAGAGTCGACATAATTAATATAGTCCGAGCCAAGAGACCACCACCCGCGCGCACGCCTGCTGACAGGCCGTTACGTTCGCGGTCCCTAGGATCAGATTCGCGCTCAACGGTAAGCCCGCTCTAGCCCGCATATTTCATACCCCGATCGAGATTCGATGGTGCCACAGAAAACCACCCCGTCCGAATCCACGCCAACACCGCTGCCGTGCCACCGCCCTTCCGGGCGGTGTTCCCCGCAGCCGCGCAGAAAACAACCCCCTCTAAATCCACACCAACACCGCTGCCGTGGCACCGCCCTTCCGGGCGGTGTTCCCCGCAGCCGCGCAG
>Ga0105049_10009316_pt1 | contig 11317 bp, 9 predicted proteins | sample MAT06_FD_78087 | JGI IMG/M metagenome (GOLD analysis project Ga0105049, IMG submission 78087) | Freshwater microbial communities from Lake Fryxell liftoff mats and glacier meltwater in Antarctica - MAT-06 | ecosystem: Environmental > Aquatic > Freshwater > Ice > Liftoff microbial mat | place... | reverse complement strand
TGACCGGCCAGGTCGCCCTCATCACCGGATCGTCGCGCGGCATCGGCAAAGCGATTGCCGAGGCAATGGCGGCGCAGGGGGCGCGGGTTGTCATCTCCAGCCGCAAACAGGACGCCTGCGATGCGGTCGCCGCAGAACTCAACGCGCGCCATGGCGATGGCACCGCAATTGCGGTCGCGGCCAGCATTTCGGACAAGGCGGCGCTCGAAAATCTTGTCGCCGAAACCCGCGCGGCTTTGGGCCCGGTCACCGCGCTGGTGTGCAATGCGGCGTCCAACCCCTATTATGGCCCGTCGCTTGACATCAGCGATGATGCGTTTCGCAAGATCCTCGACAATAATATCCTGTCGAACCACTGGCTGGTCCAGCTCACCGCACCCGATATGATTGCGGCGCAGGCGGGCTCGGTGACAATCATCAGCTCAATCGGTGGGCTTAAAGGATCGCCGATCCTTGGCGCTTATTGCATTTCCAAGGCCGCCGACATGCAGCTCGCGCGCAATTATGCGCAGGAGCTTGGGCCGCATAATATTCGCGTCAACTGCATCGCGCCGGGCCTGATCCGCACCGACATGGCGCGCGCGCTGTGGGAAAATCCAGAAACGCTGAAACGCTCGACGGCGGCGGCGTGTCTGGGACGCATCGGTGAGCCGCATGAAATCGCGGGGGCGGCGGTGTTTCTGGCGTCATCAGCCGGGGCCTATACTACTGGCCAGACTATCGTCTGCGATGGTGGTGTAACCATTTCAGGAGGGGCATGATGGGACTTTTAACGGGCAAGGTCGCGGTTATCACCGGGGCAGGCAGCGGCATCGGTCGCGCCAGTGCGCTGCGCTTTGCAGCGGAAGGGGCGCGGCTGGTCATCGGCGACAAATCGGAAAGCATTCATGAAACCGCTGAGCTGGTGCTGGCGGCAGGCGGCCAGGCAGCGGCGCAGCAAATGGACGCAGGGCTGGAAGCGGACATCGAGAATATGGTGCAGGCCGCGCTCCAGACCTATGGTCGGCTCGATATCGCATTCGCCAACGCCGGGGTGTCGGGCGGATTGCCGGGGATTTTCGACGAAACGCCGGATGCTTTTGCCGAACTGCTGCGCATCAATCTGATCGGGCCGTGGCTGATGGTCAAACATGCGGGCAAGGCGATGTGGGATCAGAATGAGGGCGGTTCGATCATCCTTACCGCCAGCGTCGCGGGCATTCGGTCCGGCGCAGGCGGTCCCGCTTATTCGGCGTCAAAGGCAGGGGTCATCAACCTGGCCGCTGTATCGGCGCAGCAGCTGACCGGTACCGGTGTTCGCGTCAACGCCATCTGTCCCGGCCTGACCGAAACGGGCATGACCAAGCCGACGTTCGATTATGCCAAGGACAAGGGCGTGACCCACAAGCTGGGTCAGCTCAACCCGTTGAAGCGTGCGGCGCAGGCGGATGAGCTGGCGAGCGTCGCCCTGTTCCTGGCCTCGGATCTTGCGAGCTATGTGAATGGACAGGCCATTGCGGTTGATGGCGGCCTGTCATCGTCGCATCCGGTCACGCGCCAGCTGACGGGGCAAACGGCGGTATGAGCCATGGTCTGAATCTTGACCGCTTGGCCCGGATTCCGGCGTTTCTGGCGGCTAAATATGTCGATAAAGGACGCTTGCCGCATGCGGCCACTTTAGTCGCACGTCACGGCGAAATAGCCCATATATCGTGCATCGGTGAAGCGCGCCCCGGCACTGCGCTGGCGGAAGATGCGATCTTTCGTATCGCCAGCATGACCAAGCCGATCACCTCGGTCGCGCTGATGATGCTGGTTGAGGAAGGGCGCGTCGCGCTGACCGATCCTGTGGTCAAATACTGTCCGGAATTTAGCGAAACCGGCGTTTTTGTAGCGGGCGGCGGTGCGATCCCCTTTGTCACGCGGCGTCCGTCCAGCCCGATCCGTATCCTTGACCTGCTCCGCCACACAGCGGGCTTCACCTATGGGTTTCAGGAACGCAATCCGGTCGATGCGGCTTACCGTGCCGCGCGGATCGATGATTTCGATGCCGATGTGACGATGGACAGCTTCATTGCCAAGCTGGCGAGCTTTCCCTTGCTGTTCGATCCCGGCGCGCATTGGAATTATTCGATGGCCACCGACGTGCTTGGCGCGGTGATCGAACGGGTTGAAGGAAAGCCCTTTGCCCAGGTGCTTCAGGACCGGCTGTTCGGCCCGCTCGGCATGGTTGATACCGGGTTCAAAGTGCCCGCCGATCAGCAGCACCGCCTGACTGACGCATGGCACTTTCATCCGGAAAAAAAGATGGTGCCGTTCGACAGCGCCGACAAAAGCCGCTGGGCCAAGGACCGCAGTTTTCATTCGGGCGGTGGCGGGCTGGTGTCCACGCTCGCCGACTATCACCGCTTTTGCGCAATGCTGCTTGGTGGCGGCAAGCTGGGGAATATACGCATTATCAGCCGCAGTACGCTTGCAATGATGACGGCCAACCATCTGATGGGTGGCGGCGACCTGACTCAGCATAGCGTCGGCGTGTTTTCAGAAGACGACAGCGCCGGCGCCGGTTTCGGCCTGGGCTTTGCCGTCACCATCGATGCCCCGCGCACCGGGGCACTGGCGTCAAATGGCGATTATTACTGGGGCGGCATGTTTTCGACCGGCTTCTTCGTCGATCCGGTCCAGCAACTCAGCATGGTGTTCATGACCCAGCTGATGCCCTCGTCCACCTATGCCGTGCGGCGTGAGATCAAGACGATGATCCACGCTGCGCTTGATGATTGATCTAACGTAAAGGAGTTCCCCCATGTCCGAAGACACCCCCCAATCCGTCACCCTGCTCAAGGATGGCGACGTTGCCGTCATCATCGTCAACAACCCGCCGGTCAACGCGCTGAGCTGGCATGTGCGACAGGGGCTGGAGGAGCAGTTTGCCGCTGCGCTCGCCGATGACGCCGTCAAGGCCATCGTGCTGACCTGCGACGGCGCGACCTTCATCGCGGGGGCCGATATCAGTGAATTTGGCAAGCCGCCACGCGGCCCCGATTTCAACGCGGTGCTCAACAGCATCGAATCCGCGCAAAAGCCGGTCATTGCGGCGATTCACGGCACCGCGCTTGGCGGCGGGCTGGAAACCGCGCTGGTCTGCCATTACCGTATTGCCGTGCCCTCGGCAAAACTTGGCGTGCCCGAAGTCAAGCTGGGCCTGCTTCCCGGTGCTGGCGGGACGCAGCGTTTGCCGCGCGTTGTTGGCGTCGAGGCGGCAGCCACCATGACGTCACTGGGCGATCCCGTGCCCGCGCCAAAGGCCAAGGAAATGGGCCTCGTCGATGAACTCGCGGGCGAGGACAGCCTGCGTGCCGATGCCATCACCTATGCCCGCGCCAAAATCGCCGACGGCCCGCGCCCGACCCGCGCCCGCGCGGTGTTCGGCGATGTCACCGCGATTGAGGGTCTGAAGACAGCCAATGCCAAGCGCTGGCGGGGTTTTGAGGCCCCTTATGCCAACCTCGCCTGTGTTGAGGCGGCGACACGCCTGCCATTCGACGAAGGACTTGCGTTCGAACGTACCGAATTCATGAAACTGATGTTCGGCGCGCAGTCGGCGGCACAGCGCCACATCTTTTTTGCCGAGCGCCAGGCGGCAAAGATCGACGGTCTGCCCAAGGATACGGCACAGCGCGCCATTAAAAAGGTCGGGGTCATCGGTGCGGGCACGATGGGCGGCGGTATTGCGATGAATTTCCTTCAGAAAGGCATCCCGGTCACCATCGTCGAAATGGCCGACGAAGCGTTGCAGCGCGGCGTGGGCGTTATCCGCAAGAATTACGATGCGTCCGCCGCCAAGGGCCGGTTCAAGCCCGAACAGGTCGATACCATGATGGGCATTCTCACCCCATCACTGACCCTCGACGCGCTCGCCGACTGCGACCTGATCATCGAGGCGGTGTATGAAAATATGGAGGTGAAGAAGGAGCTGTTCGGCAAACTCGACAAGATCGCCAAGCCCGGTGCGATCCTTGCGTCGAACACCAGCTACCTTGACGTCAACGAAATCGCCTCGGCCACCAGCCGGCCCGGCGACGTTGTCGGGATGCACTTCTTCTCGCCCGCCAATGTCATGAAATTGCTGGAGGTGGTGCGCGGCGATGCGACGGCACCCGATGTCCTTGCCACGGCGATGGCGATTGGCAAGAAAATCGGTAAGGTCGCGGTCGTGGCGGGAGTTTGCCATGGCTTTATCGGCAACCGCATGCTCGCCCCGCGTCAGATCGAGGCGCAGAAGCTGCTGCTCGAAGGCGCAACCCCGGCGCAGGTTGACAAGGTTCATACCGATTTCGGCATGCCCATGGGGCCGTTTCAGATGGCCGACCTGGCCGGGACCGACATCGGCTGGCACCGCGACCCCAACCGCATCGAAAATATCCGCGATGCGCTGTGTGCCGAGGGACGCTGGGGCCAGAAAAAGCAAGCGGGCTTCTATGACTATGATGATAAGCGCACGCCGAGCGAAAGTCCGCGGGTGGCGGAAATCATCGAAGAGTTCCGCCAGAAAGAAGGCATCACCGCGCGCGCGATCAGCGATCAGGAAATCATCGAACGCACTGTTTATCCCATGGTCAACGAAGGCGCGCTGATCCTGTCAGAAGGCAAGGCGCAGCGCGCATCGGACATCGATGTCGTGTGGATCTATGGCTATGGCTGGCCAGTCTATCGCGGCGGTCCGATGTTCTGGGCGGGCCTTGAGGGCACCGACAAGATCGCCGCCGCGCTTGAAAAGCATGGTTTCGTGGTCGCGCCGCTGTTGGCGGAAAAGGCGGCGGCCAAATCGGGCTTCTGACGACCTGTTGAACCGGCGAAGGGCTCCGCGCTTCCGTCCCGGGTTGGGACAGATGCGCGGGGCCGCCTCATTTTGGAGGCATTTCCCCAACCAATGATGGTTAGCCCGGCGTTAAGCATGCGGCGAATGCAGCCCGACTCGGCTAAGCTGCAGCCATGTTGTTTGCCGCCTTCTTGCTGTTCAGTACCGCCGCGCCCGCTCCGCTATCCGGCGCAACCGCCATCGGCACCGCGCACGCGCGCATCTTGCGCCCGGTGCAAGTAACGCGGTCAGGCGAATCAGTCGGCAGCGGGGCCAGCGCGAACAGGCTTGTCACGCACCAGCGCCCACGCCGCGACGGCGCGGCAGTTGTTGATTGTTACTGACGCCAAAGCAAATGGCGCTGCCAAAGCGATTCGAACCCCTGGCGCAGCTTTTCAGAGTATAAAACGCCCAGCGCTACAAAGCTCTCCGTGAACCGATCAATTCAGATACATCGTTCACAGCGCACTGGCGGCAAGCAGGGCGGCAAGGGCAAAGCTATCGTTCTGGGCGTCCTAGAGCGTGGCGGCGATCTGGTAACCGGCACCGTCCCCAATCTTCGTGCCAAGCTCTTTCGGTACGAAGTCGGTCACATTGCTGAACACTGGCATGCCGTGGAGCAAGGTACGCGCGAGTCAGCCCGGATACATCGCTGAATTGAGGATGGTCGCGAACGAAGGCTTGCCGTTGACTTGCGTGCGCGCGTCCCATTCGCGGTTGCCGATAATCTGCGAGTTGCTGGTCAGGACCAGCGCCTCGCAGCCCGCTGCCGCAGCGCGATCGACGAGACTGTGCCAGATGCGTTCCTCGCCGAACATGTAGAGCTGGAACCAGTGGCGCAGACCTTCGACTGCGGCGACGTGCTCGATCGTGTCGTTGGACATGGTGCTCTGGACGAAGGGCCCGCCCGCCGCCGCCGCGCCCGTCGCCAGCGCGACGTCGGCGCCGCAGCAGAACACGCCATTGAGGCCGGTCGGCGCGACGATGAGTGGCATCGGTGCTTTCACACCCAGAATGTCATACTCGGGCGTTCGGTCGCTCACGTCGACCAGTGTGCGCGAGCACGCAGATCGTTGATCGCAACCGCCCTGTCGAGATTGGCGCCAGTGTAGAAGCGCCGTGACGGGTGGTCATCGAGTTGCGCGGGCGAGGAGGGTGGTGCCGGTGCGGCCATCAGGTCCGCCGAATCGTCGCACGGCGCAGATGTTGGTCGGACTGAGAATAATAGAGGTAGATATCGTCACCGGTCTCGATTGCCGAGGCGGCGAAGGCGATGTCGACAAATTGTTCATCGACCGGCCCTTCGGGCTCGACCAGCGGATCGTCGCTACGCGCGACGATCTTGCCGAACCCCTTGTCGAACGCAGCCCATCCAATCCGCCAATGCGCGTCCTGGGTCGCGCCGTTGTAGAACATCACTGGGCGCGCGGTGCCCTCGCCAACGACCGGCCCTGCGCTGAGGTGCCAGGCGTCCCAACTGTCGGGGCGCGGGGCGATCGGCGCGTCGGCGGGATGGCCCCAATCGCCGTCCAGGCTGTCGCTGTCGGCCTGTCCGATCAGCGATGCGCCATCGCGTGCGAATTCGAAGAACAACCGCCAGCGGTGTTTGTCCAGCGCAACCAAGGTCGCTTCCTTGGGATTGCCGTAGCGCGGCGGGTGCGACGGGATCATCACCCCGGCCTTGGCCAGCCGATGTACGTCCGGGCCGCGCGCCAGCATCAACCGGCCGGTCCGCTCGCTCTCATTATAGCCGGTGTACCAGACGCGAATTATGCCATCGCGGCAATCGACGGTGGGATCCTCGCACCCGTCGAGATCGGCGAGGTCGGGGCCGGGAAAGACCACCGGAGCCTCGTCCATCACGAAATGCAGGCCGTCGTCTGACCGGCCGTACCAGATCTCGGCCATCTTCAGCCGCGGTTCGTCGTCACGGCGCGGGACTGCGCGAAGCAGCAGGTGGTAGCACCCATCCACCAGCCAGACATAAGGGCTGAGCACATACATGTTGGCGAGACGGTTGGTGCGACTTAGCGTCATCGGCGCGGTCAGGACTACTTCAAACCCGCGCGCTGCGGTCACGCGCCCTGGCCCAGGTTCATCTGTAGCCCGCCGTCGAGCGTGAAGGTCGCGCCGGTCGCATAATCGGCGGCCGGGGAGGCTAGATAGAGCGCGAGTTCGGCGACTTCCTCGGGCTCGGCCGCACGTTTCATCGGAATGCTTGCGGTCTGTTCCTCGAGCAGTTTGGCATCGTCGATCGCTTCCTGGTTCATCGGGGTCAGCACCATGCCGGGGGCGAGATTGTTCACGTTGATACCGTGCTCGGCGAGTTCGAGCGCGAGGCAACGGGTGAGGTTCCTTAGCCCGCCTTTCGACGCGCAATAATCGGCCGCGCCGGCGCGCGGGATTTCCTCGTGTACCGAGGTGACGTTGATGATTTTGCCGCGCGCCTTCGCCGCTTTGCAGCCGCGCACGAACGCCCGGCAGAACAGGAACGGGCCGACGAGATTCGTCTTCAGCACCATCTCAAAATGATCGACCGCCATGTCGGCAACGAGAGTTCCTGCCGCATCGACGCCTGCCGAGTTCACCAGGATCGTCGGCGCGCCAAATGCCTTCTGCGCGTGCGCGAAGACCATATCGACATCGCCTTCGTCGCGAACATCGGCCGCGACCGCGATCGCGCGACCGCCCGCCGCCGTGATCGCCTTGACGACCTCTTCGGCTTCGTCTGGATGATCATGATGGATGACGACCACGGCTGCGCCTTCGTGCGCGAACCGCAATGCGATCGCTTTGCCGATGCCCGAGCTTGCGCCCGTGACGACCGCGATCCCGTTTTCCAATATTGCCATCTTGATCTCCAGATTATCGTCGAAAAAATGTGGCGTGACGGATCAGATTTTTGTTTGCGCAGCAGGTTTCGCCCATTTGCGGAGACAGAAGCGGTCCGACGCCAAGGCCCTGATCCACCGCCGTCACCGCTCCCGGATCACTCGGTGACCCGCGCGGTGCCCCGCGCATAGACCCAGCCCAGGACCGCACCGAAGATTAAGTGCAGCATCAGCGTCATGATCGGTGCCATAATTCCAAAGTTCAGCCTGAACAGTCCGGCACCGGCCATCGGCATAACCATGACCATCATCGCCAGCCAGCCGAGCATCCCAACAATGGTGCCCTGAACTACCAGCGATCCCAGAAGCTTGCCCGCGAGCAGTGCAAACACGATGCCGTAGCCGACGGTTCCGATCATGAAATGGCCGACCCAGCCTATGATCGGTGTATCAGGCGCACCCATCATTTTCGCGAGCATCGCGGCGATGTCGAGCTCGGGCATGACACCCATCATGGTCTTCATCACCATAAAGACCGACATCACGGCGGTAGCCACAAAGCCGGCAAGCATCGCCTTTCCAAGATTTCCCGTTGACTGTCTCCTGCACGAGCGACGCCTGCCAAAATTAACTGCGGCTGAGCGAAAAGGTTTCAGCCAATCAAAATAACCCTTGTGTTGATTCCTGAGCAACGGAAGTAATAATGGGGACAAGCAGCCGAAGATCGAGCGCACCGGGATCAACACACAGCGCTCCGCCGCTGGCGGAAACGGCGTGAGTTCTTCAAGGACGATCAGCCGCTCGCGCGGCAGTCAGGCTTTGCGTCTTAGCTTCGCGCGAGTCTGATGCCACTGAAGGCCCAGCGTGCAGCGGGCGGGAAGAAGTTGCGGTAGGTGGCGCGGGAGTGCCCCGCCGGCGTGGCGAACGAGCCGCCCCGCAGCACCATCTGGTTTATCATGAATTTGCCGTTGTACTCGCCAACTGCGCCTGGCGCCGGCGAAAATCCAGGGTACGGGACGTAAGGCGAGGCGGTCCACTGCCACAGCTGATTGTAGAGCTGACGAAGTTCCGTCTGGCAAGCTGCCACCTCCCACTCAGCTTCTGTCGGCAGCCGGCAACCTGCCCAGCGAGCGTAGGCGTCAGCTTCGTAGTAGCTGATGTGCGATATCGGCTCTGCGGGCTCAAGGGTTCTTCGCCCCTCAAGCGAAAAGCGGGTCCATTCGCCCGCCCTTTGCTCCCAATAGAGTGGAGCCTGCCACGCCTGCGCGTCCACCATTGCCCACCCATCCGAGAGCCAAAGCTCGGGTCTGGTGTAACCGCCGTCCTCGATGAACTGCAGGTAGTCTCCGGCGCTGACCACACAATCTGCAAGTTCGAATGGTTCGAGCCAGACACGATGGCGCGGACTCTCGTTGTCGAAGGCGAAACCGCCGCCCGAGTGACCAATCTCAAACAGACCGCCAAGCATCCGTCTCCACTCCGGCGAAGCGGCGGTGCCAGAGCGCAGCACTGCGGTGCGGACGGCAGGCTGCATCGGATTGCAAGAGAGGACGTGCTGGATGTCCATCAGGATGAGTTCCTGATGCTGTTGCTCGTGTTGGCACCCCAGTTCGGTCAGCGCCGACCAGGCCTCCTCTGGAACTTCGTGCATAAGCCGCATCATCGCGGCGTCCACGTGTCGCCGATAGGCAAGGATCCGGTCAAGCGAGGGCCGTGTCAGGAGACCACGCTCTGCGCGCGGGTGGCGAGCGCCGACGCCGACATAATAGGAATTGAACAGCACGGCGCAGGCCGGGTCGAACTGTTCGTAGGCGGGCAACAGCGGGTGCAACAGAAATGTTTCGAAAAACCAGGTGGTGTGAGCGAGATGCCATTTGGCCGGGCTGACATCGGGCATCGACTGCACCTGGCAGTCTTCAGCCGAGAGCCCGGCGGTAAGCGCTTCCGTCGCCGCGCGGATCGCGCCATAGTGCTCAATCATCTCGCCGGCTGGCTGCTGCTGCACCGAAGCCTGGCTCATGGCTGCAGGTCTTCGCCAGCTGCGCCCCACACGTGCAGTCCGAACATTTCCTCCGGGTCGGTCCAGTAGGCTATCGGCTCCCAGCCTGAGGCGCGAGCCATAAGGCGCGCCTCAGCCAAGGTGTACTTGTGACTGTTCTCGGTATGGATCGTCTCGCCTGCCCGCATGGAAAACCGCCGCCCTGCTGCGCTGAAAGTCATCTCGGATGTGGCGACAAGGTGCATTTCGATCCGCCCGTAACCATCGTACCAGACTGCACGATGTTCGAAAGCCTCGACAGCTATGGTCCCGTCCAACTCTCGGTTGATCCGCTCAAGCAGATTGAGATTGAACGCAGCAGTGACCCCGGCCGCGTCATCATAAGCCGCCTCCAGGAGACGCGGGTTTTTGCGGGTGTCCATGCCGATAACCAAGCGAGCATCGTCACCGAGCGTCTGGCGGAAAGAGCGTAGCAGATCGATTGCGGAGCGATGGTCGAAGTTGCCAATTGTCGAACCGGGAAAGAAGCCGGTTAGCGGCCCCTCAACCGGCGGCAGAGCCATCGGTTGTGAGAAGTCGCCGACCACGGGAATGATCCGCAAGGTGGGCTTGGACCGGGCAAGATCCGCAACTGCCTGCCTGAGGAAATCACCCGAAATATCGACCGGAACATAAATCGTGGCCTCGGTCGCCTCGATCAGCAACGGCGTCTTCGTCGCTGACCCGGCACCGAACTCGATGATCGGACGCCCCCGGCCAGCAAGGCGCCCCAGATCGGCGCCGTGGCTCCGCAGGAGTGCCGTCTCGGTGCGCGTGGGATAGTACTCGGGAAGCTGGGTGATTTCTTCAAACAGCTCCGACCCGCGCAGATCGTAGAAATATCGCGCCGGAATGATTTTGCGGGCCTGGCTCAAACCATCGATAACCGCGCGACCGAAATCGTTAAGCACGGCGGTCGTCATTTCGGTCATCTACGAGTACCTTTCATTGCCGACATTTTCCTGGAGCACGGCGGTGTGGCGGCCATTAGAATTCCTGCCGCATCGACGCCTGCCGCGTTCACTAGGATCCTCGGCGCGCCGAATACCTTCTGCGCGTGCCAGGAATAACTGCGGCTGGGCGGGAAGGTTTCAGCCAAATAAAATATTCCTTTTGTTGATTCATAAGCAACGGAAGGAATTATGGGGACAAGCAGCACGGAGATCGAGCGCACCGAAATCAAGACACAGTGCCCCGCCGATGGCGGAAACGGTGTGAGTTCTTTGCAGACGTTCGGTCGCTGTGTGCCGGTCCTGGACCGGAAGCAGAGCCGAACTGAAAAGACAACAGCTGTAACCAAAGGCAGAGTTTGCACGAATATATGAGCATGCGGTTGATGCGATATTTGTTTAGCGTTCTCGGACTCGCCTTGTCAGGAACGACGCCTGGCGCGTTTGCCGGAACATCGAGCAGCTACCCGACCTGCACGGCGTGCTGCCATGATGCGCAAGCAGACTGCGCCTTAGCGGATGCAGCCTGCAACCCGGGAGAGAGTTTGCTGGCGTTCTACAGCCGTGCCGCCGCCGAGTTAAGCGGATGGCTGCTGCTGGCCGTCTATGCCGCGCCGGAAGCCGCAGAGCCGGTGCCAGCCGTTCCCCGGCCTGAATG
>Ga0105049_10009315_pt1 | contig 11318 bp, 11 predicted proteins | sample MAT06_FD_78087 | JGI IMG/M metagenome (GOLD analysis project Ga0105049, IMG submission 78087) | Freshwater microbial communities from Lake Fryxell liftoff mats and glacier meltwater in Antarctica - MAT-06 | ecosystem: Environmental > Aquatic > Freshwater > Ice > Liftoff microbial mat | place... | reverse complement strand
TTCATTCCAAGCCCGCCTGTATATCCGCCCAAACTCCCATTGGATGCGACAATCCGGTGGCAGGGCAAAATAATGGGAAGACGATTACGCGCCATCACTGAGGCGACCGCTCGAACTGCCTTGGGTCGACCAGCGCGATTTGCCAGGTCTCGGTAACTAATCTGTTCGCCGTAATCCAGAGCCCAGAGCTCATGCAAAACCTTCAAAGTAAAATCCGTTCCACGGACCACAACGGGCAAACAAAAATCTTTCAACTTTCCTGAGGCATAGGCTTTGAGCTGCCGAGCCACTTCCTTCTGAAATGCACCCTTCGGTGCGGGACTGGACTGCTTTGATTTCAAAAATTTAATTTCTGAAATCGCTTCGCCCTCAACAGCACATTCAAAAACTCCGAGCTTCGTTTCGACCTTAAATTTCTCTGTCATAGAACCCTCGCTATTACAGATTTCAAATAGTGGGTTTCTGGACAAGAGGCAATCACTGGATGATCCGGCGCTGCTCCAAGCACTTCTAGAATCTGAATCGATCTTTTGGTCTTTCGGCCTACAGTCGCTAGAGTATCCAAAAAGTCTTCCAATCGAACAGAGCCCGAACAGCTGGAGGTAACCAAAATTCCCCCGCGGTTCAGCAGAGATAGCGCCTCCAGATTTAGCCGATAGTATTTTCGGAGGGCACCCTCTAGATCTTTCTTGCTCGATGCAAATCTTGGAGGATCCAAGATGATCATGTCAAATTTCTCTGCGGTGTTCTGCTGCAAATAATCGAAAGCATCGGCCTCTATCAATCGAATCAAATTAATATCGTTAAGAGCGAGGTTCTCTTTTGCCAATGCAATGGCGGGTGCCGAGGAGTCCACCGCTACCGCCTCTCGAGCGCCGGCTCGTATGCACGCAAGCGAAAAGGCCCCGGCATAACAGAATAAATCGAGGACTCGTTTGCCCTTCGCATATGAAGCGGCTCGCTCTCGATTAATTCTTTGATCCAAATAATATCCTGTTTTTTGACCCGCTCTGAGGTCGACCTTTTGCTGCAGACCTTCTTGCTCGATCACAAAAGAATCCGTGGGAGTTGAGCCAATCCATTCCTCTTGAATTATAAGTCCCTCTTTCTCCGCAACCGCCCGATCGGCTCGAATTTTAATTCCCTTGGGAGAAAGCTGGGCCTGAAGTTCATCTAGAATGGCGTCTTTGAATTTCCAAATCGCCAGCGAACTAAATTGAACTGAAAGATAGGGGCCGAACTTATCGACAACGAGTCCGGAGAATTCGTCTGACTCACTGTAAATAACACGAAATGATTCTTCTTTAGAATAGCCCAGATCTTTGAGCCTCAAGTCGATCGCGATCTTAATCTTATTCTTGAAAAAGTCGGCGTCGAGAGTGTCAGTGTCGCTCCAAGAATAAAGCCGAACTCGAATTTGAGACTTTGAATTAAAAAGGCCCTTTCCAATAAAACTTCCGTCCTCGGATTTTAAAATCGAGACCTCAGCACCGTCTGCGGGGGCGCCGTCGATCCTTTCAATCGCTGATGAGAAGAGCCATGGATGTCGACCAATCGATGGTCCTGCCGAGCGATATTTGAGAAATATATTCAAAGTCCCTCTCATTCAGCATTTTGATCGTGCCCCAGCAAGTGCTAAAACCCACTCATGATTGAATGGAGGGAATTTGAAAGCAAAGCGCTCAAGGGCTTCGCTGTGGGCGATTCTCTAAAACGCAAATTTCCCGTCTATCTTCCCCCCAAGGTTGAATCCGCGCGGTCTCCAGGCTATCCCGTCGCTTTTATCCTCGGACGCTGCGGTCAAGGGGCGAGTTAACTAATTACCATTGAGATTCCAGAGTAATCTTCCATTCTGTTGGATAAATGGAGTGTCGCTCTTCATCTGCGGGTCTGGGCTTCACTCTGGAGTTTGCGCTCAATTCGATTCGTCCAATCCACTCGCCGCTATTCGCAATCGCTTTGCCAAACTCAATCTCCGATAGCGCTACGTTCAGCGCAGAACTTAAATCTGCATTCTGATTAATTTTCTGCAGAAGCTCCTCGCCCTCCGCCCGAGAAGTGAATGGAAAAAACGCATCGCTCTGAGGATTGAAGGATAGACCTTCTTCATACTGCGAATCAATTGGCTCACCGGTCGGACGTCGAAGCTCAAACGGAATCTCCCCCGTTTTCAAAAGCTTCTCGTGCAATACTTCATTGAGTCTTTCGATGATCGTGGGATCGCCAATCAAAATCTCATAGCGATCACCCAGAACCGAGCGCTCGTAAATACTCTCTAAAACAGCTTTGAGAAGTGAAACGTCTAAATATTCATCCTCAACTCCCCGGGGCAAAGTCACTCGAATTTGATGAGCCGAGTTTTTATCTTGGGAGGGCTCTAAAACAATCTGAACATCTGATTTGCCCCCTAGAAAATTATATTCGATCCAAGATCGAATCGGGAGAATTTGGGCCCGCCAGTCGACCTTATAGCGGTGATTAGAGTTGGACCCTTCCACTTCTTGCAGCTTCGTTTCCACTTGACTGCCCGTCACCAACCGAGCGCTCGATTGAAGTCGCGCAACAACCCCTGCACAGCTAAGCATTTGCTTGTTAGCTTCCGCATCACTCGACTGAACGAGTAGCAAAAATCCTAAAATGTATGAGAACAATTAATCCTCCCTTAAACCCTATTTTCAGAATTTACTCGGATTGAAAGAATTCACAAATAAAAAGCGACGCGCTGCGTTAAATACCGAGGATCGAGCTAAGTGTTGAAAATATCAGGACTTCGACTTCCAGCCCCAAGTGCGCAAAACCACAGTCTCTTCAGTAGAAGAACCAATCTTCTTGAACTTAGCGCCCTTCGCACCCTTCACTCTCTTTTGACAGTCTGGCCAGCTTTCGTCCCGAGCCAGAACTCCACCAATCAGAGACAAATAGTAAGGCTTCACTTTGGCGGCAAGGGGATCGACATCCATGCTGATGGAATAATCGGCTGTGAGTCCGCAAAACAAATCGAGCTCCTGATTCTGAGAGAAGGCCACAGCAATCTCATCACATCTTTCATTTCCAGCAATCCCGCTATGACCCGGCACATAGCCCCACTTCAGGCTGGATGACTTCTCTAGATCTACAACTACTTGGTGGAGCTCTTCCCAGAGATCTCGATTCTTCACTGAGTCCCCACTATTCGAGGACTTCCATCCATTCTTCTTCCAACCATGAATCCACTTCGTGATCCCGTCGATTACATATTTGGAATCTGTAAACAAAATTACATCTAGTCCGCTCGGCGAAGGACCGAGCTCCTGGATTGCTCGAATCGTCGCGGTGAGCTCCATTCGATTATTCGTGGTTTCAGTTTCGCCGCCGCCCAGCTCCACGGTCGTGCCGCCTTCGATGCTCACGATCGAGCCCCAACCACCTGGGCCTGGGTTTCCTGAACAAGCTCCGTCCGTAAAAATTCGCGCCCTTGCTTTCATTTACTTTCGAAAGCTCCTCTCAATTTCACGCTTGGCGTCTTTGGCTTTTAGATCTTGTCGCTTGTCATGAGCCTTCTTGCCCTTCGCGAGGCCCATCAAAACCTTAACATGCCGCTTCTTCAAATACATCTTCAAGGGAACGAATGTCTCTCCGGTCTGAAGGCGGCCGATGAGTTTATCCAATTCCGATCGATGCAAAAGAAGTTTCCTTGCGCGCCTTGGCTCGTGATTGTCTCGGTTGCCGTGAGAATATTCATTGATATGAAGATTTTGCAGATAGAGCTCGGAGCCGCGAAATGCTGCGTACGCGTCCGTCAAATTTGCTTTTCCTGCCCGACAAGATTTAACTTCGGTTCCGCGCAGTACGAGTCCGGCCTCAAAGGTTTCGAGAATCTGATAGTTGAATCTCGCTTTTCGATTCTCGGCTAATAGAGTTTCGCTCACGTCTTCATTTCCTCAAATAACGGGGGCCACAAATCCAAAGGCAGCTCTTCCGCTCTGGTTTTCGGACTCAAATTGAATTTAGCAAAAGCGGCTTCAATGCGCGAACGTTCAAATCGAGACTTCCACGAATTTTGCAAAATCTTTCTCTTTTGAAGAAAACTCAGCTGCACGAACTTCTGAAAATCCTCAGATAGAGGATGCCGTCCTGCCCATCTTAGCCTCCCACGAATCAGCTGAGAGACGACTTTCGGTGCCGGTCGAAAGGCCTCTGGCCTAATGAGATCCAGGGCCTCGAGTTCGTATTGACCCTGAACCAACACGCTCAGACTTCCAAAATCACCCGTAGCAGGCTTCGCAACAATTCTCTGCACCACCTCACGCTGAAGCATAAACAAAAAGTGAACAATCTGTTCAGCGTGGGCACACACAGACTTAAGAATTCTCGTGCCAACTTCATATGGCAAATTTCCAATGAGAGAGAAGTCGTTCACAGGCAACCCGTCGACTTCAAATCGCCAATTAGAAAAATCTCCCCGAACGATCTCGATGTTTAGAATATTTTTCGCTTCCAGAGCTCTGATCATCTGAGGATCTTTCTCAAAGGCTAAAAACTTTGAATACTTTTTGGCCAGAAGCTCGGTGATCGCACCTTCTCCGGGGCCGACTTCTCCAAACAAACCTGGCGGATGAAAGAGCTCAACAATCCGAGACTTCACCGCCTCGTCGATCAAAAAGTTCTGACCCAAAAAGGTTCGACTCATTGAGGCACTCGTCTTTCTCGCTTTGGACGAGAGGTGGATTTTACATCCGAGTCGAGTCCGACAAAATTCTTCGATTTAAAATGTCGAAACGCAAGAACTCCCACCATCGCCGCATTGTCGGTACAAAACTCTAGCGGGGGTGCTGCCCATTCTTCAATCCGTCCACTTGCCTTCAACTGCTCCAATTTATTTCGCAGTTCTGAATTTCGAGCAACACCTCCCACAATTACCACTCGCTTCAGTGATTCGCGACTGAGCGCCAGATCTATTTTGTCCAAAAGATGTCGTATGAGTGCTGCCTGATAGCTCGCGGCCAGATCACTTTGTCGAACTTCCAGCCCCTCCCGCTTGATCGTCCGCTGCAGTTCACTTTTGAGTCCGCTAAAGCTCATATTCAAATCCGGGGTTTGAACTTTTCCAAATTTATAGGCCGCAGGATCTCCGGTCTGCGCTGCGCGATCGATCTCTGGCCCACCAGGAAATTGACTAAAGCCCAAAATTTTTGCGCCCTTATCAAAGGCCTCGCCAATCGCATCGTCGAGCGTTTGCCCAATTTGAGAAAACTGATCGTAGTGATCCACTCGAAAAAGGCTTGAATGCCCGCCAGATACCACCGCTGCTAGAAAAGGAAAATCGGGCTTGGTTCGAATATACACCGAGGCCAAATGCGCATGAATATGATGACAAGAAATGAGCGGTCGATCATAAAAAAGCGAAAAAGTTTTGGCGGCCGTATGTCCAATAAGCAAACATGAAACAAGCCCAGGTTCAGAAGTGGCCGCAAAGGCATCCATCTCTTCCATTTGTAGATCCGTCTCATGGAGTACTTTTTTCAGACAAGGCAGAAGATTTAAAAGATGAGCGCGCGAGGCAAGCTCTGGTACCACGCCTCCGAATTTGCTGTGAACTTCATCTTGAGACTGAACCGCCCAAGCCAGAACCTGGGGAATATCATCCGACAAATTGCCGCGGACGATCGCCACCGACGTATCGTCACAGGACGATTCAATTGCCAGTATATTTGCTATCTTCCCGGGCATTCAGAGCTGCGAACCTTTACAAAGGCCGCGGCTTCTTTTTCCATCCCCAACTGCTTCAAGCAAGAAATTTGATTCTTCATTGCTTCACAGCGCATATCGGATTTCGGAAATTTCTCGATGAGGTCTTGAAATTTGGTAATCGCGCTTTTGGGCATCTTCTTCGCCATATAGCCCTCTCCCAGCCAAAAAAGCGCATTGTCGGTCAAATCATGTCGGGGATACTTGGCCACAAAGGTATTGAAAAGCTTCTCGGCCTTCTCAAAATCACCATCCTGATAAACGCGAAGCGCCTGATTGTAGTCTCCGGGGGCTCCCGCCAAAGCATCTTCCGCAGCCGCGGGCGTTTGACTTACCTGCCTCGCCTGATTCTTCGCTTCGCGGTTTGCGGCATCTACCTTCTCTTGAAGTTCTCGGATTAACCCGTTCATATTTTTATTTTCATATTCCAGCGACTCCACCTTACCCGTAAGGACCGTGAGTTCATTTCGAAGTGCGGCAACTTGAGTTCGCATATCTGATACCCGCTGTCCGTCCAACAAATCTCTGTCTGATCCGATAGGAACGCCGCCCTTTTGCTCAAGAAATGCCGTTCGCTTTTGAAGATCAGTGATCTTTTCGTCGGCATCATCAAGTCGTGTTGCGCATGCTGAAGTGAATGCAAGAAGTAACCCAATGCTCAAAAAATAAAAAACCCGCATGGGGCTGATGCTACTCCATGCGGGCCTTCTTCGCAAAATGTTAACTCGTCGCTTATTTCGCAGTGATCACGAACTCAGCACGACGGTTCTTTTTGTATGAGCCTTCGGATTGAGCAGTATCAAGAGGTCGCTCTTCGCCCCAGCTTTTCATATCAAGGCGACTGCGCTCTACCCCGAGTGATACCAAATAATCCAAAGTCGCTTTCGCGCGGCGCTCACCAAGAGCGATATTATATTCGGTTGTTCCACGGTCATCGCAGTGGCCTTCAACAAGAACTCGCATCTTCGAGTTTCCCTTCATGGTCTTGGCGTTGTCCTTCAATACCGATGAAGCCCTAGAAGTGATTGTCGACGCATCAAATTCAAAGAAAATTCTGTCGAGAGTTCCCATTCCATAGCTTGTGGAATACTCATCACTCCCTGAGCCTTCACCATCTGCACCTTCTCCGCCGCCACGTTTCGCAGCGCAAGCCGACAATGCAACACTCATGATTGTTACCAAAACAAACTGACCTAACGATCTCCAACGCATCATTTTCGTATCCTTTCAAAGTCAAACAATTTCAATCTATTACAGCTTTTCAGCCGACCATCTAAAGGTAAAGAATTCACCCCTTAAAAGTCAAAGTAGAGTTTATCGGAAAATAGAAACAACTGGTAGCTCAGAACACAGCCGATCATGAAGATCAATCGCCTCCGGGAGTTTGCGATCTCTAAGATTCCTACAAAAAAAAGTGAAAGAGCCATGACACTCAGCAGTGGAGGGGGTCTATTTGCGGGGCCAAACTGACTTAACGCCTCACTCCAGGCTCTCACCAATGCAAACGCTGAGTTCAAGAAGCTCTCACTAAAGAAAGTAAGGTTATCCACCAATCCCAAGAAACTTGCGGGGACGATGGCGAGCCAAAAAACTGGACCAAAGATGAAGTTGACCCAGGGAGACAGGGGGTGAAGCTCAAACTGCAAGAGGTGGCAGAGTGGTAGCAAACCTGCCGCAGGTGTAAAGGCAACGGCCAAAACTCGGCTGCTCTGGTTATCAGAGCGGCAAGACAAGATTGCAAGTGATGCAACGAAGCTGAGTAAGTACGAGGGACTCAAAGACCACGAGGGCTTGATGGCCAGCAAGAGAATTCCCACAAAGCCCAGTCGATCATAGCTCGAGTATCGATAGAGAGCGGGCCAAATCACGGCACCCAATGCCAAAACTACAAAGCAAAGATAGGCGCGGGCGATTGAAACTCCGGGACTACAGAGTCCACAGTAGGCTCCAACAATCGCTAGAATAAAAACGCGATACCAGCCGATACTACGAAAGATCCAACTGCCAGAATAGATAAACGCAATGGCCATAGAGATATGAGATCCGGAGATCACTAATAAATGAGAGAGGCCGAGATGATTGAAAGACTTCCAGATGTCCCTTGGCAGAGCGCTGCCGTCTCCCAGAAAAAGTGCCCGCCGAAGAGCCGACTGTAAGGGCATGGGAGATATCAAAAGCTCTTTGAACCACTCAAAGGCTGCGGGAAACAAACTCTGTGAGGGTCCTCCCCAGGGGCTTCTCTGTGTTGAAAGAGCACAGAAGACCAAACTAAGGATCCAAAGCCGCAAAATAATGAACTTCACTGGCCGGCCTCAATTGCAAATTTCCGGTTTGGCGCCTCCCCGGTGAATTCTCGAGCTGGAAGAGCAATAGACGCCGAAAAGCATACGAGATCCGGAAAGAATTCCGTTTAATGGAAATCTAACTGCAACTGAAATCCCAAAACGCTCCCCAGAATCTCTGAAAAGCTGGTTCGTGTCTGAAATTGTCCAATCTTGCCAATCATGAAGTCCGTGCCGAATCGCAACTTCAAAGAAAGTTGATCGTTCAAATCAAAGCGCGGCCCAAAATAAATTTTAAGAAGCGCGGCCAAACTCGTTCGATCGATGACATTGAGCGCCCTGGTAAAAGTTCGCAGATCTTTTGCGTTCATAATAAAACCATAGTGCACTCCACCGATGATCCCCCAAAAAAGCCCCGCGGGGCTTGAACGATAAGATCTAAATGGAATGTCCTGTTCAATCCCAGCTCCAATATTAAAAATAAAAATATCGCTGCTAAACAAAAATTCCGGAATGGCGACGAGTCTCAGATCGCGCGCATCTCCCCACGAAAACTTTCTTACTTCTACGGGTAGGCCCAACTGAAAAAATTTGCGCCTTCGGTGAATGACCAGAGGTTCATCGTCTGAATCGAATCCCATAATGTGCTTCTCTGCATAGGTTCTAAACGACATTCCAAAGTAGGGGTCGGGCCAGGAGGGATCCCATCCTGTAAGCCAAATGCTGGCGGCAATTAAAGTCGAAATCATTCTTGATCGTCTCTGTTTTCTGAAGCGAGTGTCAATCGAAGCGCCTTGACAGTTCGAGACTTCAAAATTTTCAGCAGGGCATCATCGCTCGCATCCTGAACTCCCTCTAGCGATCCAAACTCCTTGAGGAGCTTGATCTTAAGCCTCTCCGAAATTCCAGAGACTCGATCCAAAATCGAAAGTGAAAGGCTCGACTCCCTCCGAGCGCGATGAAACGTAATAGCGAAGCGATGGGCCTCGTCTCGAAGATATCTCAAAAGGAGCTCCTCCGCAGAATCTTCTCTGAGCAGAATGGGATTTTTCTGCTGCGGCTTAAATATACGTTCTCGATCCATGGGATTCAGTGGATCCACCTCGTCTGCATCTCGAGCCTTTGCAAGAGATACTAAATCAAATTTATCGAGCCAGCCCTTTTCCTTAAAAACCCCTTCCGCCGACGAGAGCTGACCCCTGCCTCCATCGATCACGACAAGATTCGGCAGGTCCCCCTCCGAATGATAGCGTCGAGCAACCACTTCTCGCATGGATTCAAAATCATCCACCTGATCCTCCGTTAACTTTAGCTTCCGGTAGCCTGACTTGAGCGGAAGTCCATTTTCAAATCGCACTACCGACGCTACGGTCTCCGCGCCTTGATGATGAGAAATGTCTATGCAGTCCATGATCTTTGGAAATGCTCTGAGCGAAAGTAGTTTTTGAATGCGGGTCAGCGTGTCTTCTAAGCGAACAGATTTTTGCATCAACGCGGCTAATTCCGTGCGAGCATTCTCTGCCGCCACGCGAATGAAATTCACTTTCTCATCTGCGCGGGGTACCAAGACACTCACCTTGTCAGGAACTTCTGCGTCCACCGCAAATGGAACCAAAATCTCGTGGGGCAGATAAACATCCTGTTGATAATAATGCTCGATAAACTCCTGCAAAAGAGACGCTTCATCAAGGCGGACATCTTTGAACTCCACATTGCGCTTATCGAAAATCACACCGCTTCGAATATACAAGATGGTGATAATCGCACGAGCGCCTTCAATTGCAATTCCTATGGCGTCCTGGTCCAGGCCCTGACGATATTGCTGAACTCCAATGATGGTTTGACCCTGTTGAACAGATTGAATGGCCTCGATCTGATCTCTTATTCGGGCCGCATCTTCGAATCTTTCATTCTCCGCCGCCTGAGTCATCTTCGACCCAAGCTCGTTCACCAATTCATCGCTCTGTCCCTTTAAAAAAAGAATCGTGGACTGAACTAGCTTATCGTAATCCTCTTTCGTCACATAATTTACGCAGGGAGCCACGCAGCGCTTAATTTCGTATTCCAAACACGGCCGCGTCCGATTGTAGAGCTTACGATCGTCGCAGGTGCGAAGCGGAAAAACTTTTTGCATAAACTCGAGTGTCATCCGCAAGCGAGTTCCCGAAGAGAATGGGCCAAGATAAGTGGCTCTGTCCTTTTTAATTTTTCTTACCACTTCCAATTTTGGCCACTCTTGAGACGTATCAAGTCTGATACTCAAAAATCGCTTATCGTCTTTCAGATGAATATTATATGGAGGTCGGTATTTCTTAATGAGTTCATTCTCGAGAAGGAGCGCATCCTGTTCTGTTTCGACGACAATTGTATGAATCGTAGAGGCTCGGCTTCGAATGAATTTGACGAAGGGGCGGGCGTCGCCTTCGCCTACAAAATAATTGCGGACTCTGCTGTAGAGGTTTTTGGCCTTTCCAATATAGAGAATGCCCTGGCCTTCGCCGCCCTCGCGCTCTCCCTTGAAATAATAAATTCCGATTTTCTTTGGAATTTCATGAAGCAGTTCTTTCGTAACAATTTGCTCACTTCGATCCACTTTGGCCCTCTAATACTAGAGTTTGCCTGATCGAATTAATTTTATCCCGAATTTTGGCGGCCCGCTCGAAATCCAAAGACTTCACCGCCTCCTTTTTCTCATTCTCAAGAATCAAAAGGTCGTCCGACAATTTCTCATCAAAATTTTCTACCGAAATCTCCACATCCACAAGGCCTTGCTCCTTTGCGGCCTCAAGTAAAGACTTCTGAATGGGCCGAACGATGCTGCTGGGAGTAATGCCCTGTCTTAAATTGTAGTCTGCTTGAATTTCTCGGCGCTTCTTTGTCACCGAGATGCATTTCGCCATCGATTCTGTCACTTCATCGCCGAACATAATCACGCGACCGCGTAAATTTCTTGCGGCTCGTCCACAAGTTTGCAGCAGCGACCTTTCAGAGCGAAGAAAGCCCTCCTTATCTGCATCCAAAATCGCAACCAAACTCACCTCGGGAAGATCCAGACCTTCTCGAAGCAAATTGATTCCAATGAGAATATCGTAAACTCCCTGGCGCAGTTCTTTAAGAAGCTGCGATCTCTCCATCGTTTCCACGTCCGAATGCAAATATCGGACTTTGAATCCCAAGCTCTGCAAATACTCGGTGAGATTCTCAGCCGATTTTTTGGTCAGGGTCGTCACCAGGGTTCGTTCGTGACGAGAAACTTGCTCACGAAGATCTTTGATCAACGAATCGACCTGGTTTTTGGCCGGCCGCACT
>Ga0105049_10009309_pt1 | contig 11322 bp, 8 predicted proteins | sample MAT06_FD_78087 | JGI IMG/M metagenome (GOLD analysis project Ga0105049, IMG submission 78087) | Freshwater microbial communities from Lake Fryxell liftoff mats and glacier meltwater in Antarctica - MAT-06 | ecosystem: Environmental > Aquatic > Freshwater > Ice > Liftoff microbial mat | place... | reverse complement strand
GTACGAGAACTCTGAAATCATGCTCGAAGACCTCAGCGACCAAGTGGTGGTCAAAGAACAAGAGTATAAAGCCATCAAGGCCAGCCATTCTGCCATGCGTTCGGCTATGAACATACTGAGTGGCAATTCTGACAAAAAGTACATGTACGACATGGCACTGGAGGCTATGGCCGATGATGTGGGCCAAAAAGTAGGTGAAATGGAACGTTTCATGGATATGTCCAAAAACTTCATGGATGGCATTGACCTTCAGAATGGTGTATTTGAGGAAGAAGGACTTGCTATGCTCGACAAGTGGGAAAAGGATGGCGTGTCATTCCTCTTAGGCGGTGACAAAGGCAAGATCGTGGCAAAAGCAAACAGTGCTGCCGAAACCCTCGATCTCAACGCTCCTCATGCCATGCCCAGCAAGGCGGAACGAGGAGGAAACCAGTATGATACGTTTTTTGAGAATTGACGTTTTACTTTGCTAAATGACTTATATAATTGACGGCATCCGCACGCCTATCGGCAATTTCGGCGGTGTCCTAGCCCCCATCCGCGCAGACGACCTAGCGGCACACGTCCTTCAAAAACTTTTGGAACGCCATCCCGGCCTGGATCCGGCGGCCATTTCAGAGGTCATACTCGGTTGTGCCAACCAAGCAGGCGAAGACAACCGCAACGTAGCGCGTATGGCACTCCTGTTGGCGGGGTTACCCATTACGGTGCCAGGTGAAACCGTCAACCGCCTGTGCGCTAGTGGTATGTCTGCCGTCATTCATGCACATCGCGCAATCGCCGCAGGAGATGGCGATCTTTTTATTGCAGGCGGGGTTGAAAGTATGACACGTGCCCCCTGGGTGACCAGTAAGTCCAGTAAACCGTTTGGCACAGATGCCCAGATGTTTGATTCGAGTTTTGGTTGGCGGTTTGTCAACCCAAAAATGCAGGCCATGTACGGCACCGACGCAATGGGTATGACGGCAGAGAATTTAGTGGAGCAACACGGAATAAGCCGCGAAGACCAAGATCAGTTTGCCCTTTGGAGTCAGCAAAAAGCCGCTAGGGCACGTTCAGAAGGCCGTTTGGCCGAAGAAATTGTACCCGTGCCTATTCCCAAAGGAAAAAGCGAAACGGTTTTTATAGAACACGACGAATTTATCAAACCGGACACAAGCCTCGAAGTGTTGACAAAACTCAGGCCGGCTTTCAAAAAGGAAGGCTCCGTGACGGCAGGCAATGCCTCTGGCTTGAACGACGGCGCGGCAGCCTTACTGATTGCTTCTGATAATGGCCTGAAAGCGAACCATTTGAAGCCGATTGCCCGAATCGTCAGCTCCGCCGTGGTGGGTGTAGAACCCCGCATCATGGGCATCGGGCCGGTGAGTGCCTCGCGTAAAGCTTTGGAAAAAGCAGGGCTTTCACTCCAACAAATGGATGTTTTAGAACTCAACGAAGCATTTGCGGCCCAAGTACTTGCCTGTACCCGCACACTCGGGATTGCCGACAACGATGCCCGGCTCAACCCAAATGGAGGCGCCATCGCGCTCGGTCATCCATTGGGTATGAGCGGCGCACGGATTGTGCTTGCAGCGGCGCGTGAATTGCAGCGGAGCGGAGGACGGTATGCGCTTTGCACGATGTGTATTGGGGTGGGCCAGGGGTACGCGGTGGTGTTGGAGCGGGTGTGAAGCAACTCCTTCTGTACAATATTTCCCAAAATAGTAGCGGGCGTTCCCGTTCCCCGGAAACGCCCGCTCCTGTATATTGTCCAATAAATAGCTACTTCTTCTTGCCAGATGCTTTAGTCGCCGCCGCTTTCACCGGCCTCTCCTCCTTCACTTCCACATCGCGCAAATTCGCCGCTTCTCCAATCTGACCCCCTTTTTTGTACCAAAAAAACAGCGCAGCCAGGCAAAGCAACAGTGTAATCGCTGAGGCCCCGTAAGCCACCTTTTCACCCATATAGAAAGAGCGCGGTTCAAAGCGCATCTCCAGTTTTTGCTTTTCGCCCGCAGGCAGGCGCATGGCGCGAAGCATATAATCTGCTTTGATGAAATCCGGCGCAGGCTGACCGTTTAAGTAGCATTTCCAGCCTTTGGCGGGCGGATACCACATTTCCGAAAAGAGGGCCAATTGCTCGGTTTTTGCCGAATACTCGTACTCCATCTTGTCGGGGTGATAACCAGTGAGTTTTATGTAATCGCTGCTGTCGCGCCGCAGGTTCAGACCTTGTAGGGTGGCGGCAAAGGATTCCTGTACCACCGCGGTGTCTTTTGGATTGAGCGGGCCCAGAGCGTTGAGTTCGTCATCCCCGTTTTTTACCGTCTGGAAATGCTGGACAAACCAGGCGTTGCCGCATACTTCTGGGTTGGGAAATACCTGGCCTTTGTCACCTACGATGTATTTGCCATTCATCATGCCCACAATGTGCAGGTTTTTGTTCAGGTCTCTGCCAAGGTATTTATCCACTACTTCCTGAAAACGCTGCAGTTTGGCGGCGTGATAACCGCTCAGGCTTTTATGGAAATACGAAGTGGTCGCGTTGCCGGTAATACCACCACGCGAGAGATCGAGTACCCGGTAATGAGGGTCTTTATCCGCTTTTATTTGCAGGTCAAAGGCTTCAGGCTGGGGTGGGGACGTGGCTGCTTTTTTCGATGCGTACTTGGTGGACGGAATGGAACGCAGGCACACCAGCCAAGTGTCTGCTAAAGAGAGCGTCGCCACCAATATTACCATCAAAGCCGACTTTAAATTGCCGCGCAGGTAAAGGAAAATGAGTGCGGCGGCGGCGGCTACAAAAGCAAGCGAACGAATCAAATCACTGCGTAACAGACTGGCACGATCTTCTTTCAAAGCGGCCAAAAGTTGAGCATTTTCTCCCAATGCGTTGTCATTCGGACCCGTGCTGCTGGCACAGGCCATTCCAATGAGGCAAAATGCTACCGTAGTCCCCAATCCTACCCAGAGGGCAAGCTTTTTCTTGTCTATCGAAATATCCGGATCCGCCAGCTTTTGTATGCCCATGGCAGCGAGTGCAGCTACACACAAATGCCCCGGTCCCAAAGCCATAGAAACGGCCCGGAACTTGCTGAACATCGGCAGGTAGTCGTATAAAATATCGTTGAGAAAAAAGTTTTTCCCCCAGGCCAGGGTCAGCATAAAAATACCGCTGAGTAGCAGCCACCATTTAACTGCGCCCGGCACCAGGAATGCGCCCAGAAAAAAGAGGAAACAAACAATGGCGCCATAATAAATGGCGGTGCCCACAAATGGCTGGTTTCCATTGTAAAACAGCGCAGCAATCTGCGACTGCATTTGCGCCTTGGTGGTATTGGGCGGCATTTGTCGTGATACCGCTTTCAGCAGTTTGGTGTCTCCAAAAGTTTCGCCAGCGCCTCCACCTGCGAAGTGTGGCACGAGGAGGGTCATGCTTTCGCACACGCCATAACTCCAGCCAAATAAATAGTCTTTGCTCAAGCCATCGCCCTTGTCGGCACTGGCTTTGAGTTCAGATTTTCCACGGATGGTCTCCTGCCCGTACTCATAGGTCGGCCAGAGTTTGGAAAGGTTGCAGGCAAAGCCAATAGCAACGGCCAAACCCATGATGACCACCTGCTTGCCCCAATTTAAGAGGGCTTTGTGGCGTATAGATTCCGCCAATTGCACCAAAACGTAAATCCCCGCAATCAACAAGGTGTAATAGGTGATTTGAACGTGGTTGACGTAAATCTGCATGGCCGTTAGGAGGGCCAGAAGTCCTGCTCCAGAGAGCAATCGCCCCTTGAAAAGCAGGAACGTTGCAGCTAAAATCCCTGGTGCAAAAGCCAAGGCAGCCATCTTGGTAGAGTGCCCGGCTTCGAGAATGTCCACGTTGTAGGTACTGATGCCATAGGCGGTAGCGCCAAATAGGGCCACCCGCCAATCTGCGCCCAACGAAATGACCAAAAGGTACATGAACAACATGGCAGCCAGTACTTGTGCCCACACTCCGGTGGCGTCCGTCCATAAAAAAGTTGCTTTTACAAGCGGCTTGGTCAGGTTGCCGTTGATGGGCGAGTAGATTTGGTAGCCCGGCATCCCACCGAAAGCCGAGTTGGTCCACAGTGGAGCGTCCTCCCCTTTTTTCAGATAGTCCTGAATTTCAGCTTGCATTCCACGCGCTTTGTCATTGTCGGGCTGAGGCAACACTTTGCCATCAAAGAAGTTAGGGGCAAAAAAAACAGCCGACACGGCAAACAGCACGGCGGCAGCGATCAGGTGAGGGAGGAATCTTTTAAAGTCCATATTGAGTCATTGAGTCATTAAGTCATTGGTCATTAAGTCATTGGTCATTGGTCATTGGTCATTGGTCATTAAGTCATTGGTCATTGGGTCATTAAGTCATTGGTCATTGGGTCATTGGAGATTGTAGCAATGACCTAATGACCCAATGACCTAATGACCTAATGACCTAATGACCAATGACCCAATGCCGAACTTGCCGCGAAGGTAGAAATCAGTTCAAATTCAACAGCAATTCCCGCAAGGTATCCGGCAAAATTTCGTGCCCTCCCTCGAAACTGCGTTCTCCAAAGTCAATCCCGTTTTTGTCTTCGATTTCCTGCACGATGTTCATTCGGTCGGGCGTGAGAAAGGGGTCGTGGGTGCCGTAGAGCAGATAGAGCTTTTTATCGGACAAATATTTGCGGTGCGCGGCATAATTCAGGTCTTCAGGAGGAAGTCCGGCCCAGAGCAAAAGATCGTGGAATCTGGGCAGTTTTTCCAGCATCCAACGACAGACGGTAGCGGTACCCTGCGAAAAGCCAAGCAGCACGATGCGTACATCGGAGGGCAATTGAGGCAGATAATGATCGTAAATATCCTGAAGGTAGTTGGCGTAATCCTCGATTTCTGATCGGCGTTGGTGGCGGGTCATCCAGTTGGCGCCAACGGGCCCATCAAAACCTTTTCGGTAAAAATGGTTGAGTCCTTCGGGGGCGACTACGAGCGTTTGGTCATTTTCCAGAAGCCTGAAATTCTCCAAAAACTCGTCGGCTAACTGCGCATAGCCATGGCAAACGATCCAGAATTGCTTGATATGGGGCCCGGGCGTGCCCAGGGAATAATAATGGGCGCTGCGCTTGATTGAAATAGTGTGATGGTGCATCGGTCGGTTTTGAAGCGGCCAAAGTACGATAAAGTGGATCATGTACCGGCGGCTTTAGCCGCATGTTCTTCGCTCATTTCTTCCTCGAAGACGCCTACTTCATCCATGTCCTCAATGAAGATTTGTTCAATTGGGTTTTCAAGTGAAGCATTGGGTTGAGTAACGATTTGTATAGTTGCGGGCGCACGGTGTGCTTGAATGACCGATTTAATTTGCTCGATGATTTCGTCGCTGTAATCATCAACTGAAACGGTGGATACGACTTGAACCATTTTTCAAAATTTTTACAAAAGTAAAACATAAAATCATGCGTCCCCAGTAAAAGCCGCCTACGCTAAAGAAAACGTGCGTGCCAACCTCGCTTTGATGGCTGGAACTTACGCCAATGCCAATCTTTCCGCCGAACCAGGTGTGATGCGCAACATTTTGGAAGCCTACGCGGGCGTTAAAATTTCCAAATCCAAAAACCTGTGGATTGACGCGGGCATTTTTAGTTCCCACATTGGTTTTGAAAGCGCTGTCGGGAAAGATTGCTGGAACCTTACACGGGGCATTCTGGCCGAAAACTCGCCCTATTACGAAAGCGGGGTGAAAATTGGCTACCCTTCCGAGGATGGGAAATGGTTTGCAAGCGGTCTGATGCTCAATGGTTGGCAGCGTATTCAACGAGTAGAAGGCAACAACACACCCGCTTTTGGGCATCAACTGTAAGGATCCCATTTTTACCCATAAATCTGAGGCCACCCGGGATAATTTCATGCTTGCAACTTCTTTGGCGATTTCGTTTTGACCCTCCGACGAACTTTGGCGCCTGAAGAGGAGGCGTTAGCGCCGCTTTTAAACACGGAAATATTCGATTTAAAAAATGCTTGATATCGCTTTTGGAAGGATTACAATGGCCAAACTGCGACACCGATACATTTTAAGCGCCTGTGGTGACAAGAGCTGAGTATCTTTGGCAGCTTTTTTGTGGATTCGATAATACCGATGTAATATCTCCGTATTCGCAAATTATCAACGCTCACAAACCGATTCCCATGCGTATTCTATATTATAATCTCTTCTTTTTCAACGTTTTATTTCTATTTTCTGCGCAAAAAACCGCTGCCTGCGGCTACGATTGGGTAGGGGATTGCGCTTCGGCGGTACACCTTCGAATCAATGGCACTTTAGACAGTTTTATCATCGCAGATTGCCCCTCAGGCATTCGATTCGATGGACTGCATATTGGAACAATACAAAACCTTTCGCTTGCCAATGCCAGAGCCATTACTTGGGAAAGTTGTATCAACAACGTTTCGGGTGTTGGGCTAAAATACCGTGTGTACGAGCAGGGCGGGGGAGGAGGCAATTATAAAACCTTGAACCTCGATCAAGATTATTTCACACTTGTGGGACTTTACACCACCCGCTACCGTAGCAAGGCAAGTAATATTGACTTGGCCACGGGGCTTACTATTGGCAAAACCTATGTTCTTGAAGTATATTTTGTGGCTGAAATTGATACCATCGGGGATGATTTTATACCCGAAACGACCATGACGAAAAACAATGGCGGCCAGAATTACCGCCTGACTTTTACTTATGGTGGCCCCAACGCTACTCCTTTCGTCGTGGTACCAACCACGGTCAAAGAACCCGCTTGTAAAGGAGAAAGCAATGGAATTGTAGGCGTCAGTGTTTGGGGCGACCACACGGGGCTTTCTTACAATTGGTCGAACATAAGCCTCAATTTTTATCAACAAAACAGCCTGCCAACTGGAACCTATACCGTGACGGTCACTGGAGCAAATTATACAGAATCCGATACCATTGTGCTCGGTCAACCCGATGTTTTGAAGGTTCAAACCACTAATATTCAACCTGTTAACTGTGGCGGTGGTCAAGGCTCGATTACGGTTCAAGCCAACGGCGGCACTCCGCCCTATCACTATCTTTGGGCAAATGGCCAGACGACGGCTACGGCGACTTTCTCCAACAATGGGAATTATGCCCTCTCGCTTACGGACGCACACAATTGCATCGCCGTACAATCATTTAACCTGCCAGGAGGAGGCACGGTACAGCAAAGTGTTTCGCAGAAGATCTGTGCAGGGGAAAGTGTTGTGCTGTATGGGACCGTATTTGATGTACCGGGCGTATTCAGTTTTATCCTGGCCGGTAATGGCGGTTGTGATACGCTCATTACCCTCACCATCACGGAGATAGCTCCGGGCGCCTTGCTGGCCAATCTACCTTCCAACATTCTGGTCACTTGTAACAATCCTTCAGTCAATCTCTGCGCCGAGCCTTCGCCTCAAGCCCTGTTTCAGTGGTCAAAAGACGGAATCCCTGCAACAGAGGCTCAATGCTTGCTCGCTAATGCTGGAGGCATTTACACCATAATGGCATTTTTAGATGGCTGTTCCGCTTTTAGGAACATCCTGTCCGAGGAGCATGTGGTGTCTGTACCAGCACAGTTTGTTGGGATGGATACCTTGACTTGCAATGGTTTTGGAACAACGCCCACGCTTTTCCGGGCCATTACCAATGCCCAAAGCCCTGCCTTCTTCTGGACAAGCAATGGACAATTTCTTTCTTCCAATGATTCCTGTTGGTTTGTAACTTCCAGCGGTGGATTTGACTTTACCCTCCCAGAGCTTGTTGTGACAGACGCCTTCGGCTGTATTACTCAAGCTACTGATATGGTTACTATTGCACAAGACGTATCGGTGCCGAGCGTTTCTATCAATACCACGGATGCCTCTGGCCCAAATATTCCCGATGGCTCCGCCGTTGTTCAAGTTGTGGGCAGCGGCTCTTTTGAAACCATTTGGAGTACCGGTCAAATAGGTCCTGAGCTCCAAAATTTACTGCCAGGAACCTATTGCGCCACCGTTACTGGAGAAAATGGCTGTAATAGCGCAGACTGTGCAGCGGTAGGTTATGCGCTTGGTTTGTATGAGAGACAGAATTCCTCCCTTCAATTTTCCCCTAACCCCGCCGTCCCCGGCGATTGGTTGGAAATTACGCTGCCCGAAAAATTTTCAGGTTCAAAAATTTTACTTGAACTGATAGACAGTCAAGGCGGCACAGTCAAGGTCGAAAACTTGGTCATAACCACCCAAAATCTTCGTTTGCAAATGCCCGAAATCTTACAACCGGGTGTTTTTTTCCTGCGGGTTTTGTCAGAAAAATGTCAGGCAACTGGGAAAATCCTGCTAAAAAGGTGACAACTTTTAAAGAAAAACGTTGTTCATGATGCCTTTTGCAGGAATAACGTTTTGTTTATTACTTCAAAACAGAGTGTTTACCTACCTTTGCCGCGAACAATTAACATCCATTCCATCACCTTTCACAAACATTTCCAAAACATGAGCAAAAAACTCTCTCTTATCCCAGCACTTTTCTTTGCTGCTTTCGTGATTTTCACGTCTACTTCTTGCGGCGAAGACTGCAAATTTGATCAAAAAGACTTCTTAGGCCAGTATTTGGCTGCTGAAGATTGTTCTTTGAGCCCAATGGCTTCTTACCCTGTCACCATCACCGCTGATGGCGAGACGAATGTAAAAATTACTGGCTTCTGGGAACTGTTCGGCAATGCCGTTAATGCTAGTCTTGACTGTGGTACCATCACGATTTCAAGTCAAGATCCAGACAGCGACGGTTATGTTGTAGAAGGCTCTGGCAACATCGAGAAAAACGATGGCAACGTCACCATCAACTTTACCTACACCGTTACGAACAACAACGTATCGCCTGCAACCATTGACCAATGCAGTAGCACAGTTTACACCAAACTGTAAGCGTTTTTTAGATTAAACTTCAAAAAGGCTGCTTCACCTCATGGGTGGAGCAGCCTTTTTGTTTGTGTAAAGTTCAGCCTTTTGATAGCCGTCTTTTTAATCTTTCTATGGCATCGTTTGGCGACGTGACCACTAATTCGGCAACACCAACTCAAACTCAACCCTTCGGTTCTTGGTTCGGCCTGCGGCGGTTTTGTTGTCGGCTACTGGTTTGGTTTCACCGTAGCCTTTTGCAAGAAAACGGGTCTTGGCGATGCCTTTTGCAATCAGAAAATTGGCGCAGGCTTGAGCGCGTTTTTCTGAAAGCAACAAGTTAGCCTCATCTTTCCCTTGATTGTCTGTATGGCCTTCAACACGCAGGTTGTAGTATGGATAGCGCGTCAGAATGTCGGCGATATCTGTCAGGATTTTGCTTGATTCTGACTTTAATACAGCCTTCCCGGTTTCAAATTTGACCGCTTTGACGGCCAATTCGAGCTTCTCTTTGTCTTTCTTTTCTACTACAGGGCATCCGCGGTTTTCCTTGAGGCCGGGTGTGTTGGGACAAGGGTCCAGTTTGTCTTCCACCCCGTCGTTGTCGCTGTCTGGACAGCCTTTGAACTCCACTTTTCCCTTTGTGAGCAGGCAAGCGTCCAGTCTGTCTTCGACCCCGTCCTCATCCGTATCGCGTACCGGACAACCGTAGTAATATTCGGCAGGACCTTTTTCTGTAGGGCAGGCGTCTAATTTATCTTCGATGCCATCGCCGTCGGTGTCGGGGCAGCCGTTGAACTGGGCAATACCTGCCAGCAATTTGCAGGAGTCGGCCCGGTCTTCGATGCCATCGCCATCGGTATCGGGGCAACCTTGGAATTGGGCAATGCCCGCCAGTTTTGGGCAGGCGTCGTCAATATCGGGCACGCCATCTTCGTCTGTATCCTTAATAGGACATCCTGCCATTGCACGAATGCCTTTTTTATGAGGGCAATCGTCTTCTCGATCAGCCACTCCATCGTGGTCAATATCTGGGCAACCATTCGTTTGGCCTGCCCCAGGAATGTCTGGGCATTTATCTTTTTTGTCTGAAATACCGTCTCTGTCTCGATCGTTCGTGGCCAGCCGAAAACCAAGTGTCAGGCCTCCAAACCAAAACCAGTCATTGTTCCCTGGGTTCCCAGCAATACTGATACCGTCCAGGTAGTCTGTAAAAGGAAGATTGGCCGCCAATTCCACGCCCAATACCAGCCTTGGCGCAATATCAAAGTGAATGCCTCCGCCCACAGACACGGAAGGTGTGATCCTCAGATTTTTGGCTTGGCTAAGGTCCTCATTGATATCAATAGGTAGTTGTGGCCCATCAATCTTATGGTAGCTCATTTTGGCTTTTGCCGAACTTGCCAGGCCTCCCCCTCCAACAAAAACATACGGTGAAATCGAGCGCTTGAATCCATTGACCAATGCATACTGCGTGTGCTTGTCCAATTGGTAAAGGCTGGTGTCAATGCCTCTGCGGAATCTCCATTTGCCAAAAATGTCCCATTCAGCACGCAGGGAGACTTCGGTGATAAATGTTTGGAATGAAAAATTTCTATCTGCTCGCCATTCCGGGGTGTTGTAGAAACGGTCGTCATCCTGTAGTTGCGTGAGGAGCAGATTGCCCCTCAATGCAAAGTTTGGGGAGAGGTGTTTTCGGTAGAATATTCCAGCGGTAGGTGTCAGGTTGTTTTTGGTAGAAAAGTAGTTGTCGCTTGCGATGTCTCCGTTGCACCTTGACATGCCAAGCACAAGTCCAAACTCTGCCATTCTTTCAAAATAGTGGACAGTGTCGGCAAAATTCAAGGTTTCAGTGGTAGGAGTCAATAAACCTGGGGCTTTTTGGGCGGTTGAAACCCCTACGATTCCCAAAGCAAAAAGGGTTAAGGCGAGTAGTTTTCTCATAAACATGGATGATTAGCAATACTTACGGGGGGTAAGTAAAATATTGGCAAAAGTAACAAGCCTTGGGACATAGCGCGATGTGCTTACACCAAGAATAGGTTTCTGTCACAAAGGCTACAAATAAATGGGTGGGTATCTACTACAAATAGAGGTAGTTGCTGCGACAATTTACAGCAGTTTGCGAGCAATTTAAAACCAAGTAATGGGTCATTGCGTTTCAGTGCTTGGGTTTTAACAATGAGTTACCTGATCACACAGTTTCCTTCGCTTGTAGATTTAAATACACAACCAGTGCCGCGTCCGGCCAATGACGTATGAATTGGGCAGAAAGATTCATATTTTATTGGCCGGATGCGGTACTATTGGCAGGGGCACGAAGTCTTTGATAGTTTGGTCAGATTATTTTGAGATGAGACTAGGCGCGACGAAGGATTGTAGCGGGCTCTCCATGACTGAGGCGCAACAAAGTATCAGTTCAAAAGAGTC
>Ga0105049_10009306_pt1 | contig 11323 bp, 8 predicted proteins | sample MAT06_FD_78087 | JGI IMG/M metagenome (GOLD analysis project Ga0105049, IMG submission 78087) | Freshwater microbial communities from Lake Fryxell liftoff mats and glacier meltwater in Antarctica - MAT-06 | ecosystem: Environmental > Aquatic > Freshwater > Ice > Liftoff microbial mat | place... | reverse complement strand
CGAACCCGCCTGCTGGATCCCGATTTTGAAAGCGAAAAAGCTGATTCTGGCTGGCGATCACTGCCAGTTGCCGCCGACTATTAAATCGGGCGAGGCTGCCCGCAATGGTTTAATAGTCACCCTGCTCGAAAAGGCTATTGCACGCCATCCCGAAGCCGTAACGCTGCTCAGTGAGCAGTATCGGATGCACGAGCAGATTATGGGTTACTCGTCGCGGGTGTTTTACGAAAATGCCCTACAGGCGCATCCATCCGTGGCGGCTCACGCGCTGTTTCCGGGCGACAGCGCCTTGCTTTTTATCGACACGGCGGGTTGCGGTTTCGAAGAAAAGCTGGACGGTACCAGCTCGACTAATCCCGAAGAAGCTGCGTTGCTCGTGAAACACCTGACGCAGTTGGTGACCGATTTGAGCGCGATCTATACGCCGGCCGAGTTTCCGCAGATAGCCCTTATTTCGCCCTACAAACAGCAACTCGCCTTGCTGAACGAGCAACTGCTCCACACCGCTGCCTTACAGCCATATCGGTCGGCCATTGCGGTGAACACCATTGACAGCTTTCAGGGGCAGGAGCGCGACATTGTGTACATCTCCATGACCCGCAGTAACGACAAGGGGACCATTGGATTTTTGTCGGATATTCGCCGGATGAACGTGGCCATGACCCGAGCCCGTAAAAAACTGGTTATCGTTGGCGACAGTGCCACTCTATCGAGCTTGCCTTTCTATTCGGATTTTATCGCCTACGCCGAAAGCCTGAACGCTTACCAAAGTGCCTGGGAGTGGTTATGAGCGGATCGAAAGTGCCTGTTCAGTAGGAGGTTTTGTAAAATAGAGAATTGGTTGAACGCAAGGAAGGCGAACTGCTCTGTGCAGTTCGCCTTCCTTGCGTTCAATCGGAAAGTTGGTTAATACCCCGGATTCTGCACTAACTTCTTGTTTGTGTCGATCTCGCGTTGTGGAATCGGTAAAACAAGGTTATTCGCGCTGAAGGGCGTCGTACCAACGGTTCCGGCTGTGCGCTTTATATCGGCTATTTGCTGACCTTCAAAGGCTAACTCCAGTCGCCGTTCGAGCAGAATGTTGGCCAGGGTAACCGCCGTAAGTGGGGTTGCTCCGGCACGGGTACGAATAGCGTTGACATCAGCCAATGGGGTAGCTCCCGTGCTGCTGTTCAGCCGCTGGTTGGCTTCGGCCCGAACCAGGTACATTTCAGCCAGCCGTATAACAGACACATCGCCGAAGCGGTCGTTAAACTTGTTTGTGAATACGTTATTGTTGACCGTCGTAATGAACTGCCCGCGCGTGTCCGTAGCACCGAACAACTGCCGGAATTTGAGTTGGATGCGAATATCACCCCGGCCCGAGTTGCGGGTCGATCCGTAATACGTGTTCAGCGCATTGGTGCCATCCTGGTCTGTTACCACCATCTTGAAGATACTTTCGTTGGAGGCATCGGCAAACGCTCCTGCGAACGTACTGGCCAGCGAGGACGTGTTGGACGTAATAACCCGATTAGCCGCATCGCGGGCTCCGGCAAAGTTCTGCTGTTGCAGGTACACGCGGGCCAGCATAGCCTGGGCTGCGCCTTTGGTAACGAACCCTGTACCACCCGATTGAGTAGTGGGCAACAGCGTTTCAGCTTTAGTCAGGTCGTCGAGTACCTGGGTGTAAACCTCGGCTACTGTGTTACGGGCGCGGTTGTCGGCATCGCCAACAGTACCCGTTGGTGTCAATACCAGCGGTACGCCCAGATTGCTGGCGGGTGTACCATCGTTGAAACTTTTGCCGTATAATTTAACAAGTTCAAAGTATAGCGCCCCCCGGATAAATCGGGCTTGCCCCTCAATGGTGCCCTTGTTGGCCGTGCCCACTTTGTCGAGGTTAGCCAGCACGTTATTGGCTCGGTTAATGGTGTTATAGCCATTAAGCCACGTATCCCGAACGTTGCCATTGCTGGTAGTAATCGTCTTCCGCCAGAGTTCGTCGAGCGTGGCGAACGTACCCCCAAACACAACGTCTCGGTTGTCTCCCAGTAGTTCGCCCGTGTATTGGATGCCTCCGCCATACAGGTTTCCGTCGCTGAGGCCATCGTAGGCTCCCGTCAGGGTAATACGAACGTCCTGTTCGGTTGCCAGTGCCAGACTGGCATCAATACTTTGCGTTGGCTGAACGGTCAGGCGGTCGTCGCAGGCGGTGAGGAGCAACGCACCGAGGCCAACCAGTAACCCATTTTTAATGTATGTAGTCATAATTTGAAAATGCGTTTGTCGATTGCTTAAAAACCAATGTTGATACCCCCTGTGATTGTTCGAGCCTGCGGAGCGGTATAGAAATCGTAGCCCTGCGCGATATTGGTAACTATATCATCGGCATTTACTTCAGGGTCCCAGCCGGCGTAGTTAGTAAACGTCAGCAAATTCAGCCCGGTCACGTACACGCGTACAGTATTCAGCTTAGCCCGATTAATGAGTGCTTTGGGCAGGTTATAGGCCAGGGTAGCATTCCGTAGGCGAACAAACGAACCATCTAAGATAAACCGGCTCGATGGCTGCGCGCCATTGTTAAAAAACAGGCGGGCTTCGGGTACAGTCGTGTTGGTGTTCTGAGGGGTCCAGGAAGCTAACTGATCAACGGTCTGGTTATCTTCGAAGCGACCGTTTGCCGACGAGAAGCGGCCTACGCCGTAGAAGTTGATATCGTTGCCAAGGACAGCGTTAAAGAATACACTTAGGCTGAACCCTTTGTAGCTGAAGGTATTCGTAACTCCGCCCGTAAACTTGGGCAGGGGACTACCCACTACCACGCGCTGCGCCTGATTGTACACATTGGTAGTAGCGCGGTCAATGGTACCATCGGTGTTGGTCGTGTTTTTGTACCACAGTGCATTGCCATTTGCAGGGTCAACACCAGCGTATTCAGCGGTGAAGAAAACACCCAGCGGCTGCCCTTCAACGGCGCGACTCATAGAACTTAAACCGCCCTCGATAATCTGAGTCTGCAAATTCGTGATCTTGTTGCGGTTCATGGCTCCATTGAGGCTCGTTGTCCAACGGAAGGCTCCTACCGTGTTCTGGGTGTTCAAAACCAGCTCAACCCCTTTGTTCTCGAGTGCGCCTACGTTCCGAAACTGCGTGGCAAAACCAGTTGTACCCGGCACGTTCACGTTTAGTAACAAACCCGTTGTTTGCTTGTTGTAGTAGTCAATTTCGCCGTTGATGCGGTTGTTAAGAAACCCGAAGTCAAGACCAATGTCGGCCTGATCGGTGGTTTCCCACTTCAGACTGGGGTTTGCCAACTGCGTCGGTCGCTGACCTGGTAAGCCGCCATAACCTGCATCGCCGGTGAACAGACCTAGTTGCGGGAAGTTCTGGATTTCGGCATTCCCCGTTCGTCCGTAACTGGCACGGAGTTTCAGGAAACTAATACCGCCCACGTTTTTCAGGAAACTTTCTTCGGTCAATACCCAACCGGCTGATACGGCCGGGAAGAAACCATAACGACTGTCGAGACCAAAGCGCGACGATCCGTCAATACGAGCACTTACACCCAGCAGGTACCGGTCAGCAAATTTGTAGTTGGCCCGTGCGAAGTACGACAGGAACCGATAATTCGTTTCTGTTGAACTGGCGTTGGTTTTACGGGCTGCACTGGCAATTTGCTTATAGGCATCCGAAGGAAAATCCTGTCCTTCGGCCAGGTTTGCCTTCTGCTGCGACTGCTGATACGACATACCCAACACTCCGTCGATACTGTGCCGACCAAGCGTTGTGTTATACGTAAAGAAGTTGTTCGTCGTGTAGTTCTCCACCCGAACATACCGGTTGGACGCTTCGCCAAGGGGTGAACCCGAGTTGCGCTGGACCTTGCTGCTGTAATACAACTCTTCCTGCTGGTTTAGCACATCCAGACCAAACTCGGTGCGGAACGACAATCCCTTCACAATGCCCAATTGACCGTACACATTGCTGATATTGCGGTAAACAGTCGTGTTGAAGTTGGAATTACCCAGATTGACAATAGGGTTGTAATAATACGGAACGGTGATGTCGCCAGGGGGCGTTCCAACGGGAAGGCCAGTACCAGGATCAATGGATGGCGTCATCGGCGGCAACGCCACCATCTGTACGGGGTTATCGAACTGGCGGTCGCCTGATAGCCGTTGGTTCAGGGTTCGGGTGAGGCCTGTGTTGAAGCCTACCCGGAACCGATCCGATAGTTTATGATCGAGGTTAATCCGGCCCGAGTACCGTTTAAGCGCGTTACCAATAAGGATTCCCTTCTGGTCCAGAAGCTGTCCCGACAGGTAGAACGTCGTCTTGTCGTTACCGCCGTTGATATTCATGTCGTACTGCTGAAACGGCGCGTCCTGATACCCCAGATCGCCCCAGTTAGTGTTTGCCTGATTGGCCGTACCGAAGGTGCCGAGACCCTGTGTCTGGAAGAAATCCTCCATGTAAACAGCCGCTGAACTTGGGTCGTTAGCAGCCAAACCGTCGATACGGTCGGCATTGGCCGCTGCCTTGCGGTAGTAGTCTACGTACTGTTCTGTGTTGAGAAACTCCACCTTCCGCGTTGGCTTGCTCGAACCTGCCTGTATGCCAAAGGTCACGTTTGTGCGCCCTGACCGGCCTTTTTTGGTAGTAATAAGTACAACACCATTAGCGGCTCGTGAGCCGTAAATAGCCCCTGCCGAAGCATCCTTTAAAATCTCGATACTCTCAATGTCCTGCGGATTGATGTCGGCCAATGGGTTGGTAGCGGCCGCGTTGAACGACAGGTTGTCGGTTGTCACAGGCGTTCCATCGAGCACGTACAGCGGCTGGTTCGATGCCGATACCGACGACTGACCCCGGATACTCACCTGGATACCCTGGCCCAGTTTACCGTTACCGGAATTGACCTGTACTCCGGCCGCTTTTCCCTGAATGGCCTGGTCGAACGTTGTTACCGGCTGATCCTGAATATCAGATGGGCGGATTTTGGCGATATTACCCGTAAGATCGCGTTTGATCTGCTGGCCATAGCCTGTTACAACAACTTCGTCCAGGCTACGTACATCAGTCTGGAGTTTTACGTCGATGGTTGTGCGGCCGCCTACTGTCTCTTCACTATTCGAAAAGCCGATGAAGCTGAAAACCAGCGTTGCGTCATCACCAACGTTCAGGGTGTAGTTACCAGTAGCATCTGTCAACGTGCCAACCGTGCGGCCTTTCACGCTTACGGATACGCCTGGAAGCCCATTTTTATCGTCTGATGAAGTAACCCGGCCCGAAACCGACCGGGTTTGTGCGTAGCTTACCTGCACAAGCAGGAAAAGTAACGGCAAGATAATTCGTAGGAGTTTACTCATTGTGTAAAGGATAGTTGTGAAAAACTACAATAAAAGTAATCGTTATTAGGTAATTAAAAAAGAATAAGATTTTAATGTACTTAGCGTACAAGCCAAAATTATCATCGGTAAATAGTCTTATTAGCAGAATAATAATGACTAATTGGATAGTAGGAGTAGTAGATTATAAAAAGGGGTATGCAGAGAGACAAAATGAAGTGCCTCTCGTACATATCCTTAGTTAGATTACTGTTCCCCCATCGGCATAAAAAAGGCTCCCTGTGGTATAGGAAGAGGCCGACGAAGCGAGAAACAAGGCCATCGGGCTGATTTCGTCGGTAGTGCCCATGCGGGCAATGGGAATGTTTTTGGTGAAGTGGTTGAGGATTTTTTCGTCCTGCCACAAAGCCTGGCTGAACTTGGTTTTGATAAGGCCGGGGCAAATGGCATTGACCCGGATACCGTCGGTGCCCCATTCTTTGGCCAGTACTTTGGTGAGCATATTCAGACTGGCTTTGCTCACGCTATAAAGACCTAAACCGGGGTCGGGGGTGTGGCCCGCAATACTACTGATCATGATGATGCTGCCCCCCCCGCGCGATTTCATGCTGGGGTAACACAGCTTGCTCAACTCGAAGGGAGCTTTCACGTTGGCCTGCATTATTTTGTCGAAAGCCGCGCCATCGGCTTCGAGCGATGGACCGAAAACGGGGTTTGAAGCCGCGTTGTTCACCAGAATATCGATGCCCCCGTACGTTTCAATGGTCCGGTCAACGAGATTTTTGAGTTGATCCATATCGCCCACGTGGGCGGCAATACCGGTTGCTTCGCCACCAGCGGCTTTGATGTCGGCCGCCAGGGCATCGCAGGCCTCCTGTTTGCGGCTACTGATAATCACTTTGGCTCCGAAGCGGGCAAAAACGCGGGCCATATCTTCGCCAATACCTTTACTGGCTCCGGTGATAATGGCAACTTTTCCGGTAAGATCAAAAAGGCTTTGTTCAGCCGTTTTTGTGGGTTCTGTGGTCATGTTGTTCGAGTTGATTAGTCGTGCAAGATAACCAAAAAGGGCAGGAGCAGGAGAGAAGCACGGCAAAACGCACACACGAGCAAAACCTGAGTCAACTTCCTTTTCCCGTTTCTACCTTTTCCCTTTCCTGCCTTCTCTGTTTTGCCTATTTTCGCCCCTCATTCCGCCTAAACCTATCGTATGGAACACAATCCCCGCGAATTTCCTCCTTTTGTCAAAACCTGGCGACAGCTATATATGCTCGTTATGGGCGCGTTAGTTGTTGAAATCATCCTGTTTTACGCCCTAATGGTCTGGTTTTCATGAGCAGTTTAGATTGGGGCGTATTAGGCCTGACCTTGACCACTATTATTTTTTACGGTATTTATCGAAGTCGCGGGAGCAACAGCATGGACGATTACCTGCTGGCCGGAAACTCACTGCCGTGGTATCACGTCTGTTTGTCGGTGATGGCAACGCAGGCCAGCGCAATCACCTTTTTGTCGGCACCGGGGCAGGGTTTTTCTGATGGAATGCGGTTTGTGCAGTTCTATTTTGGCTTGCCCCTGGCTATGGTCGTCCTGTCGATCACGTTTGTACCCATCTTTCACCGGCTTAAAGTTTATACGGCTTATGAGTTCTTAGAGGGTCGTTTCGATAACCGGGTCAGGAGCCTGACGGCTATTCTGTTTCTGATTTCGCGGGGGCTCTCCACCGGCATTTCCATTTATGCCCCGGCCATTATTCTGTCCACCATTCTGGGTTGGAACATTTACTGGACGAACCTCCTGATGGGCAGTATCGTACTGATTTACACCGTATTGGGCGGAACCAAAGCCATCTCGTACACCCACCTCCAGCAAATGATGATTGTGACGGGGGCAATGGCCGTGGCAGGCTATATGACGGTTCACCTGATGCCCGAAGGCGTGGGTTTTGGCGATGCCCTGCAGGTGGCGGGTAAAGCCGGACGCATGAACCTGATCGACCTGAAATTCGACCCGAACAGCCGGTATAATTTGTGGTCGGGTTTGATTGGCGGGTTCTTTCTGCAACTGTCCTATTTCGGCACCGATCAATCGCAGGTGGGGCGCTACCTCACGGGGCAGTCGGTGGGGCAAAGTCGGTTGGGCTTGCTGATGAACGGGATGCTCAAAGTGCCCATGCAGTTCCTGATTTTGCTGGTGGGCGTGCTGGTATTCGTGTTTTACCAGTTCCGCGAGTCGCCGGTTTTCTTCAACACCATCGAGACCGATAAGCTTAAGCAGAGCCAATACGCTCCGGCTTATAACCTGCTTGAGATCAAGCACCTACTCCTGACCACCGAACGCCAGAAACAGGTTTTGAATCTTCAGTCGTCTCTCAAGTCCGACAATGATCCGGGAGTTGAAGCCGCCCGCACACAGTTGCTCGCTGCCGACGCGGCCATCAAAACCAACCGGGGGGATGTGGTGAAATTAATTGAAAAAAATAATCCCGCTGCCGATACCAACGACACCAACTACGTGTTTCTGCGGTTCGTGCTCGACTACCTGCCTCATGGCCTGATTGGGCTATTGATTGCGGTGATTTTCAGTGCGTCGATGGGGTCAATTGCTTCGGCCTACAGCTCGCTGGCTTCCACCACAATTGTCGATATTTATAAGCGTAGTTTCCGGCCCGGTGCTACCGATGGGCATTACCTGGCAGCTTCACGTTGGGCTACAGCGGGATGGGGTGTGTTCTGTATTGTGGTGGCGCAGTTTGCCAACCGAATGGGTAATATGATCGAAGCCGTCAACATTCTGGGCTCACTGTTCTACGGGGTCATTCTGGGGATTTTCGTAGTGGCTTTTTACTTCAAAAACATTGGCGGGAAAGCTACGTTTATTGCCGCCCTTATTGGCGAAGCGCTGGTTGTTGTAAGCTGGCAATTAGAACTCACGGCTTTCCTCTGGCTCAACGTTATTGGCTGTTTGCTAGTGGTTGGGTTGGCGTGGGGTATCCAGCAGTTTATAGGGAACCGAGAGCAGCCAACAGTAAAGAGTTAACAGTCTACAGGAGACAAGGAGTTTTCTCGGTCGGAAGTTACGACCATGTATAGACAACAAGTGATTGTTGGACAACTAAAAACGCCCCCGGCACCAACTGGCACCGGGGGCGTTTTACTGTTGACTGCTCGCTGTAGCTGAAAACTGAAATTAGCTTTTCTTCTTAGCTTTCATCCCTTTGACAGCACTAGGCACAGCAGGCATCTTTGCTGTGTACTCAGTAACACCTTTAGCAATAGCATCTTTGAAGAATGGGAAAGAGGCATCGCCCGACGCTTCACCCAGCGTCATCGCTTTCTGAGCCAGGGGAACGGCTTCGGCAAATTTGCCCATTTTGGCCAGAATCTGCGCTTTAACCCACACATTGCGGTAAGTCTCTTTCATGCCAATCGACTTATCCGTCCAGGCAAGGGCTTGATCCAGATTGCGACCTTTCGAGAGATTGTAGGATGCGGCAGCCTGTAAAACAGCTGCGTCTTCAGGCTTCTCAGCAACTGCTTTGTCTACGTTAGCAGCCGCATTGGCGTTTACATCAACGCCCATCGGAACACTGGCGCGGGCATTACCCCACATCATGTTCATTTTGGCGGTGCTGTCGGTTACGTCGCTGAAATCGATCGTAAACGATTCCGTTTTCACGCCCGACGTGCCCGGCGTTACCGTTACGCGAAGCGCATCATCTTCCTGCTTGTAATCGGCCTCCGATGTTGCTACTTTCTTGCTGAAAATTATCGTCCACTGGCTTTGCTCAGGGATCGACAACAGTGCGTAGGTGCCAGCGGCCAATTTCTGACCGTTCACCATCAAGTCGGTGGTGGTGCTGAAATTGGTGGCAGTGTTAGCGCCGGTGCGCCACACTTTACCATAAGGAACAAGCGCACTGGTAAAAGCCTCGCGGCCTTTGAGGCTGGGCCGTGAATATTTCACGGTGATGTCGGTGGTGCCAATGGTCTGCATGACCGACGCACCGGGGCTGGGCTGGGGCAGACGAATCTGGGCGGTAGCCAATTGGGCTACCAAACACAGAGCGGCTGTTGAGAGCAGCAGTTTACGCATGATTTTGGTTTGTTTTGGTATAAGTCAATTACTGCGCGAAATTGCGCTTTTTTCTGACAACTTCCGATAATGCACCACCAATCATTACTCACGCTGCTTCACCAGTACCACCCCACCGACCCGAATGAACGAACAATGTGGCTTGATACCATCGCCTTTGTAACGCAGCAACCCGACTGTTTCGAGCGGTCGTTAGCCATGGGCCACATTACGGGTTCGGCCTGGATCACATCACCAGATCGGACTCAGGTGGTACTTATTCATCATCGCAAACTCGACCGGTGGTTTCAGCCCGGTGGTCATGCCGATGGTAATCCCGATGTGGCGGCCGTAGCCATGCAGGAAGCCCACGAAGAGACGGGTCTTACCCAGCTTCAGTTTGTGAGCCTTCCCGGCGAACCGCCTGCCATTTTCGATGTCGATGTCCACTGGATTCCCAAACGGGCCAATGAACCTGCCCATTGGCACTACGATATTCGATTTTTAATCAAAGCAAATCCAGGCGAAGCGTTTATTGAATCGGGCGAAACAAAATCTGTACAATGGGTGGAATTGGAAAATATTATTCGCTTTACAAACGAAGAGTCAATATGGAGAATGGTCCCGAAAATGGTTAAAACATTAGAAAAATAGTAAAATTTGACAAAAAATGTCGCTAACGAAAAATATAGTTGTTATTTTTCGTGTTATTTATAGCGAATATCAGTTAATGGTATTGTACAACAAAACCACAGGACCATGATTAGTCAACCGAAAAAAGCGGCCTGCGGGTCGTTGAAAAGTATGTTGATGGGCGCGTTTTTATTGAATGCGGCATTGTCGCCAGCTATTTTCGCTCAAACCGAAAATAAACTTCAAAAGGACCCGACATACTCAATTCATAATTACAAGCATCCTAACAAAGCAACTGCCGCCCGTGCGTGGCAGTCAGAGCTTGTGCTAGGGCAGCAGAGCCGTGATAGGCGGCAGGTTCGAATGGGCGACTACAAACGAACGGCTAATATAGAACCAGGGGCCTCGCGGTTTGTATTCAGACCGCGCCGAAACCGGGAAACAAACCCCGAGTTAGTATCAGGTTATAACTACAAAAACCCACGCCCGTCGGGAGTTTCCGACAAGCGGGAAGCTCGTAGAAGAGCTAAGCCGACACTAATTGAAGCTGCAGAGGAAACACCAACGGGCAACGAGTAAACGCTTATAATTGACAGAAGGGCAACGTGAGATCGCGTTGCCCTTCTTACTTTTGTGGTAAGCGGGAGTACTCACTAAGTAGGCTGATTGATGATCGATTTAAAGATTAATGGCCGGATCTGGCTGGAAACGAGTGGTGGCGAGCGTTTTATTGGCATTGGTCGTATGGAGTTGCTGGAGCATATTCAGCAGTCCGGTTCCATTAATCTTGCGGCTAAAGCAATGAATATGTCGTATAAGCGTGCCTGGGATTTGGTGCAGTCGTTCAACCGCTTAGCCGAGCAACCAATGGTGGTAACCCAAACGGGTGGCCAAAAAGGAGGGGGAGCTACATTGACTAAAGAAGGCCTTGTGTATCTGAAACGCTACCAGGAGTTGCTGGCTCGTTTCAACCAATTTATGGCCGAAGAAAGCTTCTGAATCAGCATCAAGTTCGGGCCGTGCGAATAAGGCTTCGTAGCCGTCCCTCTACTGCCACGTCAGGGCGAGGTAATAAAAACCACCCACACTTGGCCCGGCAACAAAGGTGGTATACGGCCGATTCAGGAGGTTGGTAGCGCCTAGTTTGGTGTGTAGTCGTAAGCCAGTAATTCGGTAGCTGAGTTGTGCATCCACGTTATTAATGACCGGTACAATTCCAGTAGCCAGCAACGATTGCCACAGAAAGGAACTCTGAAGTTTGTAGTTCACAGAGAAGCCGAGACCTT
>Ga0105049_10009305_pt1 | contig 11323 bp, 8 predicted proteins | sample MAT06_FD_78087 | JGI IMG/M metagenome (GOLD analysis project Ga0105049, IMG submission 78087) | Freshwater microbial communities from Lake Fryxell liftoff mats and glacier meltwater in Antarctica - MAT-06 | ecosystem: Environmental > Aquatic > Freshwater > Ice > Liftoff microbial mat | place... | reverse complement strand
TGCAAAATACTTAGTGTTGTCATACACAACTACTTTGTTTGGCTGTTGGCAAATGAGCGTGCCTTCTGCTATGTACCAGATATTGCCGGCCTTATCTACACAAACTTCTTTGATACTTTTACTGCCCGAGGATGTAATAGGAGAGAAGCTTTCTGTTATGGGGTGATATTGGTAAAGCCCCTGTTGTGTGCCCACAAACATCCGCCCTGTTTTATCAAGATACAGGCAGCGAATATAATTGTACCAATGCTGTTATTGTTTTCTTCGTTGTGCGTGAATACTTTGAAAGCGTTACCGTCAAAACGGTTGAGGCCATCTTTAGTGCCCAGCCAGATGAAACCTTTTTCATCCTGCAAACTGCACATCACCGTATTGTGCGACAAACCATTTTCTACCTGGTAATGGCGAAAATAAAATTCCTGCTGGCCATACATATTTTGAATGGCCAGTAAACAAACAATCAATAACGAAACAAACTTGTGCTTCAATAGACTTCGTATTTTAATAGCAATGACAATTTAAGACAGTTTGACCATTTTATGATGGAGGAGGGCCTTTCATAAAATTAATTGCGACGGATTGGTAAAATTTTGAGACAAATTGAGTAGGATATTAGAATGAATCATTCTTACTTCACGGTAGAATTGTTGGAAAGGTATTTCATGTACATTTTCTAAGATCACCTAAACGATTGCGCTGCTTGATTACAAACAAAACCATACTTGCCTTTGGCAGAATGTTGTTGCACGATGTACGTTATAGTGCAAATAAATACTTGCAGCAAACCTTGGTTCAAAGGGGCAATAAGCTTCTGCAAGCCATCCATCTTTATTTTTTCCGGTTTATTAAAATGCACACCCAGCCCAAAAATAATATTTTGGTGAAAGGTCCTTAACCAAAAAAGCATCAGTTTTTCTTTTCAAAATTTCTTACACACTTATATTGATTGCTATGATGTATCATTTACCAACTACCAACCACCAGTCTGGTTGCAAGCAATGCAGCTCCCTGGTTAAAATGCTTTCAAAAGTATTTTTTATTTTTATTGTCTTTCTTATTTCACTGCCGGCTATGGCTCAAAACAAAACAGTTACCGGCAGGGTAACTTCCGGCAGCAACAAACAACCCCTTAGCGGCGTGTCTGTTGTTGTAAAAGGCACCAGTGCCGGTACCAGTACAGATGCCAACGGAAATTTTTCTATCAGTGCTGCCACGGGCGCCACGCTGGTGTTTAGTTATGCAGGATTTGCAGACCAGCAAACCACAGTGGGCGTAAGCAATACCGTGGATGTCACACTCGGTTCTGCCGCAGGTGACTTAGATGAGATTGTGGTGATAGGCTACCAGAGCGTGCGCAAAAAGGACCTCACCGGAGCTGTGGGTATTGTAAATCCTATGGTGGCAAATCGCAACGTTAGTAACACCGTTGCAGAAAGTATCCAGGGCCTCGTAGCAGGTGTAACCGTTCGCAATACCGGCTCGCCGGGTGGTGCAGCCAAGATCGATATTCGGGGTGCGGGCACATTTGCAGGCAACAATCCACTGTATATTATCGATGGTATGTACACCGATGCGTCTCCCGATTTTAACCCGCAGGATATCGAGTCTATCCAGATTTTAAAAGATGCTTCTGCTGCCGCCATTTACGGAAGCCGTGCAGCCAACGGTGTTATCATCATTACCACAAAAAAAGGAAGACAGGGGCCGCTGGTTTTTAACGGCAGTGTTAAAAGCGGTACGCAAGAAGTGAGCAACCGTTACGATATGATGAATGTAGCTGAGTACCGCACTTTGGCTACGGGTCTGCACCAGGCAGGCGGTTTACCCGTACCTACATCACTTACAACAGAGTTTGATCCTGCAATAGACACAGACTGGCAGGATGAATTTTTACGCCGTGGCGCCGTTAGCGACTACAACATGGCGATGTCTGGCTCCATCAAGAAAAAAGTAAACTTTTATGTTAGCGGGAATCATTTCCAAAATAAAGGGCCTGTCATCGACAATAGTTTTTCCCGTACTGGTTTTAGAATAAATACCGATACCAAACTCGGGCGTTTTACTATTGGGCAAAATGTATTGTTTAGCTGGACAAATGAAGACCCCATTGCCGCAGGCGGAGTGGGCGTGAATCCTTTCGTAGATATGATTACCATGGCGCCTGTAGTAGCCTTGCAGGGTTCACGCTACATCAGTCCGGAAAACCCGGAAGGCTGGGGCATTGGTTTAAACAATGCTTACCTGAGCACGCTTACGGCAAACGTACCAGCACTGCAACGCTTAGACCAGTTTGAACAAAGGAATTTTAAAATAAGGGGTAATGCGTTTTTAGATTTTAGAATCATGGATGGCTTGGTTTACCGTTTTAATTTTGGTATAGAAAAAACAAATGATATAGGTGAAGGTACCCGCAGGCCGGGTACGGTTCGCCAGGGAACTCCCTCGCCCAACAACAATAGATTATCTACTTTCCGCAGCGAAGGAAAATTTGAATCTAAATTGTTTGAGCATACCGTTAATTATGATAAGAAAGTTGGGAACCATCAAGTAAGTGCTGTGGTGGGTTTCAGTAATCAAACCTTCGACCATCCTATCTTCCGCTTTACCACCATCGATGGCAGCACTACCGTACCAGATCCCTACACCAACCGCTGGAACAATATCGGAATTTTGGGCAGGGTTAATTACAATTATGCTGATAAATATTTAACCAGCTTCACTTTCCGCAGAGACGGCAGTTCGCTGTTTAGTGAAAACAACCGCTGGGGCAATTTCCCCTCTGCTTCCGTGGCCTGGCGCATTTCCAAAGAAAAATTCTGGAACGTAAAAGCGGTGAACGATTTGAAAATTCGTGCCTCTTATGGCACTTTAGGGAACTCAGAATTCTTGCAGCCCTGGTTATACTATGCTACCATCAATCCTTTTCCACGTGCAGTATTTGGCCCGGGTGAAGTAGAACAAATAGGGCAGACTGTAACCCGTTTGGCAAATAGTGATCTTAGATGGGAACGAAAAAAAACAAGCAACATCGGCTTAGAAGCATCTTTATTTAATAGCCTCTTTACTATTTCTGCTGATTATTTTATTGCTAAAACAAAAGACGTTTTAGTAGATCTTCCCATCAGCGCAACTACCGGTAACGCCGGCGGTAACCCGGCAGTAAATGCTGCCTCGCTTGAAAACAGGGGCTTCGAGTTGGCATTAACGGTGCGCCCGCCATCAAACGGTAATTTTAAGTGGGATGCTACGCTTAACTTCACCACCATTAAAAATAGAGTAACGGCCTTTGGTACTGAAACCACAAAATTCACACAGTTGGGCGATACACGCACAGCGTTGGGCAGGTCTATCGGGGAGTGGTATGTTTTAAAAACCAATGGTATTTTTCAAAACCAGGCTGAGATCGATGCGCACAAAGGAAAAACCGGGCAGGTGTTGCAGCCATGGTCTAAACCAGGCGATATCCGTTATGTAGATGTTGATGACAACGGCATGCTCGATTTGGATAAAGACCGTTACTATGCCGGCAGCCCATGGGCCGATTTCGAAACAGGCCTGCAGCTAAATGCTTCCTTCAAAAAATTTAGCGTAAACATGCAATGGTATGCTGTAGTGGGTAACGAATTGTACAACCGCCCACGTTACAACGTAGACCGCATGGATCAGAATACTAACTTTAGAAAAGAGGCCTCGTTCTGGACGCCACAAAATCAAAGTACCGAGTGGCCACGTGCTGCCATCGGTGCACCGGACCAGGGCATTCAGTACAATGTGTTGCCACAAAGCGATCGTTGGCTGGAAAGTGGAAGCTACCTGCGCCTGCGCAACCTGGAGTTTGCCTATAATTTTAGCAAAGCATCTCTAAAGCGAATTGGGTTTACCAGCAGCCGCATTTTTGTAAGTGGGCAAAATTTGTTGACCATCACAAATTACAAAGGTTTGGACCCTGATATTGCCGGCGTAAATATTTTTGAGCGTGGGCTTGACAATGGTCAGTACCCAGCCCTAAGAATTTTTTCTGCCGGAATCAATTTTGGTTTTTAATTCATTTATTTAATCTACAGCAATGAATACAATCATAAAATATTGTCTTGCAGTTACAGTTGCCCTCTCGGCCATCTCCTGCAAAAAATCACTCGACTTAGATGTTGAAAATCCGAACAGGATTGATGAATCCAATTTTTGGAAAACAAGTAAAGATGCCGTGGAAGGGATCAATGCCGTGTACGGAAATTTTTACCGCAACGGTGCTCCCTATTCCCGCTGGCTGCCTTATTATATGGATGTAAGGTCAGACGACGGTTACTCTACCAGCCCGTGGAATGAACTGAGAAGTATCAGTGCATTGAATATTACGCAATACAGTTTCGAGGTAAATTACGATACCTGGGCGCACCATTGGCGGGGCGTGTACCGGGCAAACCAGGTGTTGGCAAAAGTGCCGGATATCAGCATGGACGAAACATTAAAAGCCCGCATTTTAGGAGAAGCAAAATTTTTAAGAGCTGTTCATTATTTCAATCTGGTCTGCATCTGGGGATCTCTTCCTTTGATCTTACAGCCCTCACTTCCTGCAGACAAACCATCGCAAGTGCCGCAGGATCAGGTGTGGACACAAATAGAAAAAGATCTTACTGAAGCAGGAGAAGCCCTCCCAATTTCTTATACAGGCGAGGAAGTGGGCCGGGCCACTAGAGGTGCTGCTTATGGTTACCTGGGAAGAGCACACATGCAGCAAAAAGAATGGCCGGCAGCAGCTGCTGCATTGGGTTGGTTTGTTACAGGCGCAGGATCCGCACGGTACAGCCTGGTTACAAATTACAGAGATAACTTTTTGCATACAACTGAAAACAACAGTGAATCGGTATTTGAAGTGCAATTTAAACAGCGTCCTGAAAATGGAGGAGATGATGGGCCAACTTCCAACGTTGGATCAAGCCGTGCACCGTTTTTTGCACCACCCGGCCATGGCTTCAACGATGCCAACATGCACCGCTGGGTAGTACGCGAATTTTTAAAGGAAAATGCTGTGGGTGGGGGCAGAGATCCACGGCTGGAAGCCACAGCACTGTACGATTCTACTGACGTGAGAGGTCCGGATTTTACGCTTGTTTACGGCTCTACTTTTACCTCTAAAAATTATGATAACAACATCAAACCCAGGGTTTGGTACCGCAAGTATTTGGATGATTATTTCCGAATCAATCAATTTGAGATTTTTAACAGCCCAATCAATTTTAGAGCATTACGTTTTGCTGATGTGTTACTGATGTATGCAGAAGCGTTGAATAATCTGAACAGAACAACAGAAGCCTATACTTTTGTTGATCGTGTACGCCAGCGAGCAGGTATGCCGACATTGACAGCAGTTAGGCCAGGCATGACGGCTGCGCAATTTCAATTACAATTGGAGCATGAGCGTATAACAGAGTTATCTGGCGAGTCTGTTCGCTGGAACGATCTTGCACGCTGGGGCTATTTTGAAGACGTTGCAAAACTGGCCCAATTAAGAGGCAGGGACTCCGAGTTTAATAATTTTGTAATTGGCAGAAATAAGTTTATGCCCATACCACAGGCAGAGATTGATATCAATCCCAATCTGGTACAAAATCCGGGATGGCAATAATTTAATTAAGCCGTATTTATTAAGTATATTTCACACACAGCAAACAAAGATTATGAAGTAACAGGGGAATAAAATATAGCTCAACAATATGCCTTGTTGCTGTTGGTTTTCTTCGTTTGCTGTGTGTGAAATAAAATTATTGAACAGATAACTATCATCATTCAGCTGTAGAAAAACAAAAAGATGATCAAAAAATTATTCCTTCTTCCTCTAATACTTTTTATTGGGTTTTCTTCCTGTAAAAAAAAGGGGGGCGATGAACCGGTTACGCCACCACCACTACCACCTGTTAACAGCTTTTTTAATCCAATGCTTTCTTCAGGCGCCGATCCCTGGATCATAAAGCAAGGAACCAGTTATTACTATACCCACACGCTTGGTAATCGTGTAGCTATTTGGAAAACGAATAAGGTTACTGAACTGAGAGCGGCCACGCAGGTAACTATCTTTACTGCGCCCGCTACTGGCCCTAACTCCCAAAATGTATGGGCACCGGAATTACATTTTCTCAATAATAAATGGTATGCATACTACACGGCAGGTTCTTCTGCCGATTTAAATACACAACGTAGTTTTGTGTTGGAAAATGCGAGTGCCGATCCACAAACCGGCACATGGGTAGACAAAGGAAAAATTTATGATCCTGCTGCAGATTTTTTTGCCATAGATGGAACAGTGTTTACACTCAACGGTAACAATTATTTTTTATGGAGCGGCGAAGCTTCGGCAACCGAGCACACACAGCGCATTTACATTGCGCGCATGAGCAATCCATGGACCCTTGCAACAGCACGCTCGGTGATCTCTTCACCACAATTTACCTGGGAATCTATTGGTGCACCGCCAGCAGTAAATGAAGGGCCAGAAATATTAAAGAATGCCGCGGGCAAAGTATTCCTTATTTTTTCTGCAAGTGGGTGCTGGACGGACGACTATGCCTTGGGTATGATGGCCCTGCGTGATGGCGGCGACCCTCTGGTTGCTGCTGACTGGACAAAAACAACCAGCCCGGTTTTTTCAAAAAATCCTGCTGCGTCAGTTTTTGGACCAGGCCACAATTCATTTTTCAAATCATCAGATGGTACTCAGGATTGGATCCTTTACCATGCCAACCCCTCTGCGGGTCTGGGATGTGGAAACAACCGAAGTCCACGCATACAAAAATTTACATGGAACGGAGATGGCACGCCTAATTTTGGTGCGCCGGTGAGTACCAGTACAGCCCTTATTAAACCAGCGGGTGAATAAGAAGTAGTGGATTGGTGGATTGGTGGTTTGGGCTAGCTTGTCGAAGCCTTTCTCTTTTGCAGATTCGAAAAGGGAAGGCCTTATTATAAAAACATTTTGAAGACTTGCTTATTCATCTACCATATGTGTAACAAAAAACGAATTTATTTTTTGAGCCTGGTATTGCTGCTTGGAGTTGATGCCGCCTCGGGGCAGGAGCGGTTTACCAACCCGCTGAAATCTTCCGGTGCCGACCCCTGGATAATTGAAAAAGATGGCTACTATTATTTTACGCATACGACCGGCAAAAACCTGGTGCTATACAAAACAAACAACTTTGCAGGTTTGCAGGCTGCCCAGCCAACCATAGTTTGGCAGCCACCTACAGGCACTGCCTGGTCTAAAGATGTATGGGCGCCGGAACTGCATTTTATAAAAGGCAAATGGTACATCTATTTTGCAGCAGACGATGGCTTAAACGAAACGCATAGAATTTATGTGCTGGAAAATAAATCAAAAGATCCGCTGCTGGGCGAATGGAAATTGAAGGGCCAGGTAAAAGATGATACCAACAAATGGGCCATTGATGCATCTGTTTACAAGCACCGCAACAAATGGTACATGGCATGGAGTGGCTGGGAGGGCGATGTAAACGGGCAGCAGGATATTTACATGGCCCGCATGAAAAATCCCTGGACGATCAAAGGCAAAAGGATAAAAATTTCAAGCCCTACATTAGACTGGGAAACACATGGCGATTTGAATGACCCGTCGAATCCTCCCCATGTATCGGTGAATGAAGGGCCACAGTTCTTACGCAACCAGCAGCATTTGTTTATCGTGTATTCTGCCAGCGGCTGCTGGACAGAACATTACGGTTTGGGCTTGCTAACGTTTACGGGCAAGCGAAATTTATTGGATGCTGCGTCATGGACAAAAAAACGCTCCCCTGTTTTCAGTACTTCCCTAAAAGACAGTGTTTTTGCACCCGGCCACAATTCCTTTTTCAAATCGCCGGATGGAAAACAAGATTGGATATTGTACCATGCTAATCCTTTGGCCGGTATGGGCTGTGGTGAAGCAAGATCTCCAAGGGCACAGCAGTTCAGCTGGAATGCTGATGGTTCCCCCCACTTTGGAACACCTGTCAAAGCGGGCATCTCCATTCAGGTGCCGTCAGGATCTCAGAAAAATTTATAAACCTTAAAACAATCAATATGCAGTTAAAATATGCTGTTCTTTTCATTGCACTGGTAGCCCTTCACACAAGCGAAGCATTTTCACAAAAGAAAAACCTCCCCAAAACAGTAGTTGCTGCCACGCAGGGTGTGAAGTGGACAGCAGACAAAGCGGCTCAATGGTACAGCAAACTGCCCTGGATTTCTGGTGCCAATTACCTGCCCGCAACAGCTATCAATCAATTAGAAATGTGGCAGGAAGCAACCTTTGATACAATCACCATTGCAAAAGAATTTGGCTGGGCAAAAAATATCGGCTTCAATACCATGCGGGTTTACCTGCATAGCCTTGCCTGGAAACAGGATGCACCGGGATTTAAAAACCGAATGAACCAATACCTTTCTATTGCACAACGAAATGGCATCAAAACGATTTTTGTTTTTTTTGATGATTGCTGGAACCCTTATCCGCAGCCCGGTAAACAACCCGAACCAAAGCCCGGTATTCACAACTCCGGCTGGGTGCAAGACCCCGGCCAGCAGGCATCTGCAGACAGTACTAATTTTCCTTTCCTGGAAAGTTATGTGACCGATGTATTGAAAACTTTTTCAAAAGACACCCGCATTCTTTTATGGGACTTGTACAATGAGCCAGGTAATTCTGGTAAAAGAGATTCTTCTGTTGCCTTGCTTACCAAAGTGTTTGAATGGGCAAGAAAGGTAAACCCCGATCAGCCAATAAGCGCAGGCCTCTGGGCCTGGGACTTTGAAAAGCTCAATGAAATTCAGTTGAGCAATTCTGATGTGCTGACTTACCATAATTATGAAGATGCACAGTGGCATCGACGTGTGATAGAATTATTAAAAGCGAGTGGTCGCCCCATGATTTGTACGGAGTACATGGCCCGCACAAGAAACAGCCGCTTCTCTACCATTATGCCGTTGCTGAAAGAAAAAAATATAGGCGCCGTCAACTGGGGTTTTGTGGCAGGGAAATCAAATACCATCTATGCCTGGGATACTCCTATGCCTACCGGGGCACAGCCTTTGGAATGGTTTCACGACATTTATTTCCCCACGGGTGTTCCATACAGGCAGGACGAGGTGAACCTGATAAAGAAATTAAACGAAGAAAAGAATCCTTAAAAACTTTGTATGAATAAAATAAACCTTTTTGTGATTTCTTTGTCGTTGGCTTCGTTGTGTATTTCCTGCAACAACAACAACAGCGAGCAGTCAGAAACAAGTAATCCCATGAGTACAGTTAGCGTTCAGGATGCTAACAAACTGCCAGCACGCAGCGGTTTTAAAGATACCATAGATGGAAAGCCTACCGACTTGTACGTACTAAAAAACAGCGCTGGACTCACCCTCGCCATTACCAATTATGGTGGTCGTTTTGTGGGCTTACTGGTACCAGATAAAAATGGTAAGCTACAGGATGTGGTGGTTGGTTTTAAAACGGTTCAGGAATATATCCATTCTACCGAACCTTATTTTGGTGCAACTATTGGCCGTGTAGGCAACCGCATCGCCAAAGGTAAATTTTCTATTGACGGTAAGGAGTACACGCTATTTACCAACAATGGTCCCAACACCTTGCACGGCGGAAAAAAAGGTTTCCAGCATGTGGTATGGGATGCGCAACAACCCAATGATTCTGCGCTGGTGTTATCGTATTTATCAAAAGATGGAGAAGAGGGTTTTCCCGGCAACCTGTATGTAAAAGTTACTTACGCACTAAACCAACGCAATGAAGTAACCATGAATTATGAAGCTACTGCAGATAAGAGGACGGTTGTAAATTTAACCAACCACGCATTCTTTAATTTGAATGGAGAAGGTAGTGGTACTATTAACAACCACCTGCTGCAAATAAATGCAGATGATTATACACCGGTAGATGCTACCTTAATTCCCACAGGAAAAATAGACCCCGTTGCAGGCACTCCGTTTGATTTTACAAAACCAACAACTATTGGGTCCCGGTTAGATACGGTTGCAAATGTACAGTTGCGTTATGGCAAGGGCTACGATCATAATTTCGTTTTGCGCAGCAACAGCTCTGTAGGTCTACAGCCCGCTGCTGCTATCGTTGGCGACCAATCTGGCATCGTAATGGAAATAGCAACCATAGAACCTGGCCTGCAATTTTACGGGGGTAATTTTATGCAATCAAAAAACACTTTTAAAGGAGGCGGCAAAGACGATTTTCGCACTGCGTTTTGTCTGGAGACGCAGCATTTTCCGGATGCGCCCAACCAACCATCTTTTCCAAGCATACTATTAGAACCCGGTAAACCGTACCTCAGTTCGTCTGTCTATAAGTTTTCGGCGCAACACTAAACTTTACATAATTTTAAAAAAATTGATTCCTCATTTTTAAAACTGTTTATGCTAAAGACAACTGACATAATCGTATTTCTCATTTATTTTATTTTGGTTTCTTCATATGGAATCTGGATTTACAGGAGAAAGAAAAAAATCAAAGAAACCTCTACTGATTTCTTTCTTGCGGAGGGATCGCTTACCTGGTGGGCCATTGGCGCCTCTCTTATTGCTTCCAATATTTCTGCAGAGCAATTTATAGGAATGAGTGGGAGCGGCTTTAAACTCGGGCTGGCCATTGCTGCATACGAGTGGCTAGCAGCAGCCTCGCTTATTGTTGTGGCGGTGTTCTTTATGCCGATATATTTAAAGAACCGCATTTTCACCATGCCCCAATTCTTAAAAACCCGGTACAATGAAACCGTTGCGCTCATCATGGCTATTTTTTGGCTGTTCTTATATATCACTGTGAACCTAACTTCTATTTTATATCTCGGCACTTTGGCCATCAATAATTTAACCGGTGGAGACCATTTTCATTTGATCATGGTTGCCATTGGATTGTTTGCGCTCATCATCACTTTAGGCGGCATGAAGGTGATTGGTTACACGGATGTGATACAGGTAGTGGTGCTGGTAATTGGCGGATTGGTGACGAGTTATATTGCGCTGAAACTGGTATCAGAACAATTTGGTTATGGCCACGATATCCTTGCGGGCTTTAATACCCTCCTTAAAAAAGCACCCGAACACTTCACCATGATATTTGATAAACCCGGGGTCGGAGCCACCAAAGAACAAGTATCTAACTACGTTGATTTACCTGGTGTTTCTATGCTGATTGCCGGTATGTGGATAGCTAATTTAAATTACTGGGGCTGTAACCAGTATATTACCCAAAGGGCTTTGGGTGCTGATTTAAAAACGGCCAGAACGGGAATACTTTTTGCAGCATTCTTAAAAC
>Ga0105049_10009302_pt1 | contig 11324 bp, 6 predicted proteins | sample MAT06_FD_78087 | JGI IMG/M metagenome (GOLD analysis project Ga0105049, IMG submission 78087) | Freshwater microbial communities from Lake Fryxell liftoff mats and glacier meltwater in Antarctica - MAT-06 | ecosystem: Environmental > Aquatic > Freshwater > Ice > Liftoff microbial mat | place... | reverse complement strand
GCCATCGCGCTCGCCGCCTGCGCCGCCTCGTTCCGCCTGCCGCAGCCGCAGCGCTGAGCCGGCCTCGCTCAGGAAGCCAGCACGGCGCGGACCTTCTCGGCGATTTCCGACAGGTTAAAGGGCTTCTGGATGTAGTGAAAATCCTCCGGCAGTCTGGCGCTGGAGGAAATGACGTCGCCGCTGTAACCGGACATGAGAATACACTTCAGGCCCGGCCGGGCGATCAGGAGTTGAGTGCATAAATCCCGTCCGTTCATTTGCGGCATGATCACGTCGCTGATCAGCAGGTCTATCTGGCCAATGTGTGTCTTCGCCAGGCGCAAGGCCTCGGCGGCGGAGGTGGTGGCGAGCAGGGTGTAGCCGAGATTTTCCAGCAACCGCGACATGATGGTCACGATCGCCGGCTCGTCGTCCACCAACAGGATTGTGCCGTGGTTGTTCGCCTTGATGGGCTGCGGCTTTTCTACCCGGGGGACCGGCATGCCCTCCAAACTGACTGGCAGGTGGATGGTAAAGGTCGAACCCCGCCCGGGCTGACTTTTGATCGTGATAAATCCTCGGTTCTGCGAGACGACCCCGTAAACGATCGCCAGTCCCAGGCCCGTGCCCTGCCCCACTTCCTTGGTCGTGTAAAAGGGCTCGAACAGGTGCTCGATCACCTCCGGCTTCATGCCGCATCCCGTGTCCGAGATGACGAGGGTGACGTAATGTCCGGAGCGACAATCCGGGTGGCATGCGCACTGCGCCGCATTGAATTCAGCATGGCCGGTCCGAATGGTGATCTTGCCGACCCCGGCGGTGGCGTCGCGCGCATTGACGCACAGGTTGATCAACAACTGGTCCACCTGCGACGGGTCTATTTTGACCACGCTGAGCACGGGTGCGGGTTGCCAGACCAGCTCGATATTCTCTCCGATCAGACGGCGGAGCAGCTTCAGCATGTTTTCCACCGTAAAGTTGAGATCCAGCACCTTGGGCGTGGTGGTCTGCTTGCGGGCGAAGGCGAGGAGTTGCCGGGTGAGCTCGGCCGCGCGGAGGGCGCAGTTCTCGATCTGGTCAAGGTGCTCGCGGGCGGGATTGGCCGGCGTGAGTTCCATCCGCGCGCTGCCAATGTTGCCGATGATGACCTGCAGCATGTTGTTGAAATCATGCGCGATACCGCCAGCAAGGCGGCCCACCGACTCCATCTTCTGGGCCTGATGAAACTGGGCCTTGATTATTTCGCGTTCCGCTTCCGCGTGTTTTTGCGCGGTCATATCCATCATCACCAAACGACATTCCCGGCCGTCGGCGGATACCAGGGCGTCAAGGTGAACACTCGGGGAAGCCGCGCCCCGTGAGTGCAAAACCAGGTCGCAGGTGTGCCGCGCAGGCTGGCTAAAGACGAGACGTATAAAAGCGTGGCAGGCGCTCAAATCCGTCTCGGTGATGAACGTGATCAGGCGTTTGCCCAACAAATGGGAACGATCGTGGCCAAGCAGCAGAGCCCCGGCGAGATTCGCCTGTGTGATGGTGCCGTGAGCATCCATGGTGAAATAGCCGATGGGCGCAAAATCGTAGAGCTCGGTGTAACGCGCCGCCGCCGCCTCGATGTGGGCGCGCGCCTCGATCAGTTCCTCGTTCTGCATTTCCAGTTCCACCTGATGAACCTGGAGTTCGTGCAGCAGCCGCTGGGTATCGAGCGAGGAGCGTGCGCCGGTGTCGGGCGGGGACTCCGCCTTGAGGCGAGCCTCGGCACGGCGACGGATTTCTTGGGCGGCGGGGGTGGCGGCGAGTTTCATTTTGTTTTGGGGCGCAAGGTTGAGAGCGGAACTTGGAGCGTGATTTTCGTGCCGTCACCGGGAGCGCTTTTAATTAAAAGCCAGCCATCCAGAAGATTCAAACGCTCGCGCACGGAGTAGAGGCCGAACTGGTCCTGCTCGAAAACGCCGCTGGCGATAAAACCGGCACCGGCATCGCTCACCGCGACGCTCAGTTGTTCGCCGCGGCAGTCGAGTTCCAGGCGCGCGGCCTTCACCCCTGCGTGCTTGACGACGTTGAACAGCAGCTCGCGCACCGACTGATAAAGAAGGACCGACATATCCTCGGGTAAGGCGGGCAGGATTTCCCCGCCGCTGATTTTAACCGTGAGGCCATGTTTGTCATGCATCCAACTCGCGAGCCAGCGCAGCACCGCGCCGAAGCCTTCGTCGCGCAGTACGGGCGGGCTCAGCTCCACCGCGAGGGTGCGCGCGATCTCGATGGAGCGGGCCAGGATTTTATCCGCTTGCGCGAGGGACTTTTGATCCTCGGGAGAGAGGCGTGCCTTCACTGGTTTCAGCAGATAAAGCGCGCCGATGATGAGCTGCTGCAAGTCCTCGTGGAGCACGTGGGAGAGGCGCGATCGCTCACGCTGCTCGGCCAGAGTGAGCTCGGTGGCGAGTTTGCGGATGGTGGCGGTGCGCTGGCGCACGCGCTCTTCCAGCTCGGCGTTGAGGCGGCGGACCTCGGCCTCGGCGGCCCTGCGCTCGGAGATATCAATCATCACCACGCGGCACTCGCGCTGCTCGGGCGCGGCGTTGGCCTCCAAGCGCACCTCGACCACCCGCCCCTTCGCGGGCAGCAGAGCAACTTCGCAGGTTTCCTTGACATGGCTGGTAAAGGCGCGCGCCAAAAAGGAGTTGAAGCGCGCACGGTCCGCCTCAGCGATGTAAGCGCCCAGGCGGCGATGAACCAGCCGGGAGCGAACGACGCCAAAGAGCTGCGCGCCGGTGCAGTTGCTCTGCAGGATGCCTCCGTCGGGCCCGAGAGTAAAGTAGCCGACCGGGGCAAAATCGTAAAGATCGGTGAAGCGCGCCAAGCCGGCCTCGATTTCATCCTTCGCGCGCTGGAGTTCCTCGTTCTGCATCTCCAGCTCGATTTGGTGAACCTGGAGATCGTGCAACAGCCGCACCGCATCGGCGTCGGCGGCAGAGGCGGTCTTTACGACCTTCGCGATTTTCGCCGGCAGGCGCGCCTCCGCCCGGAGGCGCAGGGCCTTGTCGGCGGGGGTGAGCGGGGCGAAAACGGCGGGGGTGGCTTTCATGGCTTGGCCTTTTCGGCGACAGGTGGCCGTAGCGCACGGGATTGCTTGAGCTCGACGGCCTGCTCGACGAAGCGTTTTTCAAGCACGGCCTGCGTTTGCCGCAGCACGGCCTCCAGTTTACTCGAAGCGACAAGCTTCGCACCCTGGACGGTGTAGCGACCTTGCAGGACGGACTGGGCCTCGCGGAGAGTCGCCTCGAGGCCCTTAGAATCGGTGATGTCCGTGAACGTGATGACGAGGCCCTCAATACGGTTGTCCTGCGTGCGGTAAGGCATGATGCGCACGTTGAAGGAGCGACCGGCGACGGCGGAGACCTGGCGCTCGTGAAAAATCAGCGATTGCAAAACCTCGTGGGCATCTTCGGCCAGTTCCGGGTAGGTCAGCTCGCTGACCAGATCGGTGATGGGGCGGCCGGCATCGCCGGGGATGAGTTTAAAGATGCTGGCGGTCTGCTTGGTGAAGCGGCGAACGCGGAGTTTGGCGTCGAGGAAGAGGGTGGCGATGTCGGTGCTGTTGAGCAGGTTATTCATGTCGTCGCTGGCGCGCGACAGCTCGTCCACTTTGGCCTGCAACTCCTGGTTGAGGGTCTGCAGCTCCTCGTTCATGGATTGCATTTCCTCCTTCGAGGTGGTAAGCTCCTCGTTGGTGCTCTGCAACTCCTCGTTGGTGGACTGGAGCTCCTCGTTGGTAGAGCGCAATTCCTCCTGCGAGGACTGCATATCCTGGCGGGTGTTTTGCAATTCCTCGCGGCATTGCTGGAGATCCTCGGCCAGCTCGGCGAGGCGGGTGCCGTCGCGGATGGCCTTTTCGCTTTTAACTGCGGCCTTGGATACAGGCAGTGTGGGCACGGGGCTGAAGACGATCAGGATCATGCCGCGCAGAGCCACGGGCTCGGTGAGGGGCTGCACGGTGATGTCCACGGATTGCACGCCGCCGCCGCTGGTCTCGGCGCGCACGGACCTCAGCGTGACGGAGGCCTTTAGGCGAAGGGCTTTGGCGAAGATTTCGTCCAACACCATGCCGAGCCCGTCGCGCGCCATGGCAAAGATGTTCAAGTTGGCTTTGCCGGCGGCGGGCTCGAGGTATTTGCCGATCTTGCCGCTGATGTAGAGGATGTCGCCCTTGCTGGTGGTCAGCACGGCGGCGGGGGCAAAGCCCTTGAGCAGCAGGGTATCGGTCAAGGCCTGCAAGTTGGGGCTGGGGACCGGAGTGAAGGGAGGGGCGGAGGAACTTGGGTTATTATCCATTCGGGTGCGCACAAACGCGGTGGGAAACTCGAGCGGCTCGGCGCGAATGCAATCGTCTTGCCGGCGATAAAGCCGGGTCTTGCCGGGCAGCGCGGCAAAAAGATCCGTGTTGGCTCCCACCGTCTCGGAATTGCCGAGCAGCAAGAAGCCGCCGGGGTTGAGGCTGTAATGGAAAAGCGGCAGAAGTTTTTTCTGCAAAGGCGCCTCCAGGTAGATGAGCAAGTTGCGGCAGGTCAGCAGATCGAGCCGGGTGAAAGACGGATCCATCACCAGGTTTTGCGGGGCGAAAATCACCATCTCGCGGATTTCCTTGCCCACGCGGTAGCCCAGCTCTTCCGGCACGAAAAACCGGCGCAGCCGCGCCTCGCCGATGTCGGTCGCGACGTTGGGCGGGTAGCTGCCGGACCGCGCCTTGCCGATGGCCTCCTTGTCCAAATCGGTGGCGAAAATCTGCAGCGAGTAGTGCGTGGAGGGCTTCACCTGCTCGAGCGTCTCGGTGAAAATCATGGCGAGGGAGTAGGCCTCCTCGCCGGTCGAGCAACCGGTGCACCAAGCCCGGAGCACGCCGCCGCTCGGACGCGCGGCCAGTAGCGCCGGAAACACCTCGGATTTTAATTGTTCCCAAACCTCAGGGTCGCGAAAGAAACTCGTGACGCCGATCAACAGCTCCTTAAAGAGCAGCTCCGCCTCCTGCCGGTTTTCGCGCAGATAGCGCACGTAATCGGCCATTTTTGTCAGTTGATGCAGGCCCATGCGGCGCTCGATACGCCGGTGGATGGTGCTCTTTTTGTAAAAGGAAAAATCATGTCCGCTCTGGTTGCGCAGCAGCAGGATGATTTTGTCCAGGCCGCTTAGGTCGGTTTCGGCCAGCGGGGCGTCGGGCCGGAGCACGATGGCCGGGATATGGTGGCAATAGGCCACGATCTTGACCGCCAGCTCCTCGGCCGGGGCGATGACGTCGGCCAGGCCGGCGGCGATGGCACTGCGCGGCATGCTATCGAATTTGGCCGAAGTCGGGGCCTGCACAAAGACGCCGCCCGCCTTTTCCTTGATGGCGCGCAACCCCAGGGTGCCGTCAGTCCCCATCCCGGAAAGGATGACGCCAAAAGCCATCTCCCTGAGATCGTCGGCCAAGGAGCGCAGGAAAAAATCTATCGGAAGTCGGAACCCGCGCGCCGCGAGCGGCTCCAGCAAATGGAGCATGCCGTGAAGGATGGAAACATCCCGGTCGGGCGGGATGACGTAAACGTGGTTCGGCTCGACCTTCATCCGGTCCTTGATCTGAAGCACCGGCATGGAAGTGGCATGCTGAAGCAACTCCACCAACATGCCCTGGCGCGTTGGGTCCATGTGCTGGACGACGACAAAGCCCAGCCCGCAGCCCTGCGGCACACCCGACAGAAAAAGCTCAAGCGCCTCTAATCCGCCGGCGGAGGCACCGATGCCCACGATGGGGAATACGCCCGCCGACGACGGTGCGGCGTCAGCGGCAAGCTCGACGGACGAAGCGTGGGCGGCAGTTAGGGCGGATGTGGCGGGGGCTGCGAGACTGGATGGCGAAAGTTTTGGAGCAGCAGATTTCTTCATTCGCAAGGGGGGGGGATTAAAGTGGACTTGTGGCCGATGCCGGGCGGCGGCGGGCTCACCAATCATTCCGAAATAAATGCTTTGATGAGGCAAGGATTAGGCTACGTCCGAGTCCGCGTCCGAGTCCGAGACGGGAGGGTCAACGAGATTGCCGCCAAAGCGAAATAGCATTTGGGAAACTAGACAGAGCAAAACCTGGATTCTCCCAACGGGGCAGTCGGGTGTCACTTCGAGTGCGGTTGGTTCCAGAGCGGTTTTCCGGATTCGGCCGGCTTGGCTTTGGGTGCGAGCTTTTTCGCCTTGATCGGATGACTCGCCTCATGGCGGTGCTCTGCCGCTTGCTCCTTGGCCGCCGTGGCGAAGTGGGATTCACCCTCGTAGGGTGTCGCGGCTTGGTTGTCCGGAGAGAAACAAACTGCTGCCACTGCAGCGAAGCGGGTCTCTGCCGAGCGTTGTGGCGCCGTAGGCGGTGGCGAGGCGGACCGTTCTGGTTCCGCCGTTAAATCGTGTAAGCGTTGCTCGGCCGCGAGCCAGTGTTCGTTATCGTGGCCGTCCGGACGACCTGCATCTTCCCAAAGTTGATGTGCGCCGATCGCGACGTCTTCATGCGTAAGCTTGTTCATGATGTGTTATGCTCATCGAAAAACCAGTGCCGCCGGTGGTCGGGGGTTGGCTATGTTCTCGGATGACTAAAGCACATTAAAACTTGACCGTCATAACACGATGGAGAACTCCCCCAAGCTTATGGGGTATTAACCTACCTGTCGCTTGGTTAGAGATTTCGGCGGCCCTTTTAGGATTTCGGCCTTTGCGAAGAGAATGCTCCGCCAAGTCAGCGCAGCATTGATCCGGCACAAGGCCTGCATTGACTTTCGGCTTTGTCAGCCCCCTGCCCCTTTCCAAAAACATGGACCTTTATCACATTTTCCGCGGCCTGCTCGGCATCACTTTCCTGCTCGGCGTGGCTTACCTCTTCAGCTCTAACCGCCGCGCCATTCCCTGGCGCGTGGTCGCGAGCGGCATCGCCCTTCAACTGACTATAGCGCTGGTGATTCTCAAGGTGCCGTTTGTGCGTTCCGGCTTCGATGCTCTTGGAGGATTTTTCGTGCAGTTGCTCAACTTCACCGGCGAGGGCAGCCAACTCGTCTTCGGGTGGCTCTTCAGCGTGCCCAGCGGCGGTGCGGGCCTTACCATCGCCGCCCAGGACGGGCGCACCTTTTCGACATACGCGCCGATCTTTGCCATATCCATCCTGCCAAGCATCATCTTTTTCTCCGCGCTCACCACCCTGCTCTACCGCCTCGGCTGGCTCCAGTTCTTGGTCAAGGGTTTCGCCTGGATCATGTCAAAAACCCTTCGCCTTTCCGGTCCCGAGACGCTGAGCAACTCCGCCAATATCTTTCTCGGCCAGACCGAGGCCCCGCTGCTGATCAAGCCCTACCTCGCCACCATGACGCGCTCCGAGCTGCTCGCCGTGATGGTCGGCGGCATGGCCACCATCGCCGGCGGCGTGATGGCGGTGTATGTCATCTTCCTCGGCGGCGACAGCGAGGCCGAGCGCGTGCGCTGGGCCACCCACCTCCTGACCGCCTCCGTGCTCTCCGCCCCAGCAGCGTTGCTCATCTCGAAAATGCTCCTGCCTCAAACCGAAAAGGTTGAAGAAGCGATGCACTTGAGCAAAGAGCGCCCGGGCGAAAACGCCATAGACGCCGTCTGCATTGGCACCACCGACGGCGTCAAGCTCGCGGTAAATGTCGGCGGCATGTTGATCGTCTTCACCGCGCTCATCGCGATGGTCAACTGGTGCCTCTCCAACGGCATCGGCGGCTGGAGCGGGCTCAACACCTACATCGCCTCCGTCACGGGCGGACAATTTTCCGGCCTGACCCTTCAGTTTATCTTCGGCATCGTCGGCGCCCCGGTCGCCTGGATGATCGGGGTGGACAGCAGTGACATGCTTCTTGCGGGTCGCCTGCTCGGAGAAAAAACCGTGCTGAACGAATTCTACGCCTTTTTCACGATGTCGAAGATGCAGGCCAGCGGGGAACTCACCAATGATCGCACGCGTATCATCCTCACTTACGCGCTCTGCGGTTTTTCCAACATCGTCTCCATCGGCATCCAAGTCGGCGGCCTCGGCGCGATGGCCCCGTCCCGGCGCGGCGAACTCGCCCGCCTCGGCGGCAAGGCGCTGCTCGGCGGCAGCCTGGCATGCTTCCTCACCGCCTGCATCGCCGGGATGTTATTCTAAGCGCCGGAGGCGGCCTGCCGGGCTTACACCGCGTTTTTCCCTCAAACTTCCCGACCTAGAGGCATTCGCCAGTGATTGATGAAACTCTTGAGAATCTCTACAAACATCAGTCCGTTCGTAAACTGGAATAAAGGACTTTTGCCCGGATGGCCGGACAGGTCGTGCCTTTGACTCGTCTCCGGAAATAAACCCCGGGACAGAAGGAAAATCGGAATTGAAAAAAAGCCCTTCCAAAATGGTAGGCCTTTTTAAAAAAACGGAATCTTCAGTCAGGATCGAGAGGGGTAAGCCGGTTCTCGACATGGCCCGGGGCTTGATGGCGGGGTGACTTGAAGCCGAAACACGGCCTAACTCTTGGTCGTCTCGGTCGCTTGCGGACGAGGGAATAGGATCGCTGTCTCCGCCACCTTCGCGCCCGTCAGCGTGGCGCCCCACTCCAGCCGCTCGCGCCAGGTGGCGGCGGGGGTGTATCCGATCACGCCATACACTTTATCCGTGGTCCCGGGCATGACCGCAGGCAGAAGCGTGACGGCCAGACGCAGGGCCTCGGCCATGGTGGCAAGAGCGGTGGCGAGCAGGGCCTGATCCGCCGCCTCGGTGGATTTGCCGAGTTTCCACGGCGCGCGCTGCTCCACGTAGCGGTTGGTCGCGGTCACGAACGCGAAGGCCCGCTCCAGCGCGACGTGGAACTGGAAGCCTTCGCTCAAGGTGATGAATTCGTCGCGGGTCTTGGCCCAGAGCGTCTTCAGCTCTGTCTCCAGCCCGGCGTCGTCCGCCACTGGCGCCGGCACGGCCCCGGCAGCGAAGCGGTTCACCATGTTGAGGGTGCGGTTGACCAGGTTGCCGAGATTATTCGCGAGCTCGCTGTTGTAGCGAACGAGGAACTGGGCCAGAGAGAAATCGCTGTCTTGCCCGACGCTCATTTCGCGAATCATGAAAAAGCGCAGCGCGTCCACGCCGTATTGATCGGCGAAGGCCATCGGTTCGACGAAGTTGCCCGTGCTCTTGGACATTTTCGAGCCGTTGATGGACCACCAGCCATGGGCCAAAAGCGCCTTGGGCAGCGGCAGGCCACAGGCCTTGAGCATGATCGGCCAATACACCGCGTGCGGCGGCACCAGGATGTCTTTGCCGATCACGTGAAAATCCGCCGGCCAGATGCCGGGTTTATCCTCCACCGCCGAGTAGTAATTCACCAGCGCGTCGAACCACACGTAGGTTACGTAGTTGGCGTCAAAGGGCAGCGGGATGCCCCACTCCAGCCGTTCGCGCGGACGGGAGATGCAGAGGTCGTTCAAGGGCTCGGCGAGGAATTCTAGCACCTGCTTCTGGCGGTAACGGGGATATACGAAGCTCTCGTTTTCCTTCAAGTGCTGCACCAGCCAGCCTTGGTAGGCCTTCAGCTTAAAAAAGTAATTCGACTCGGTAATCTCCGTAACCTCGCCGAACAGCTCCGGCCAGCTCCCATCCGGGTTGCGGTCCTTGTCCTGCAAAAACTGCTCCTGGCGAGTGGAGTAGAAACCCTTGTATTCCGCCTTATAGATTTCGCCCTTGTCGAAGAGCTGCTGGAGCAGGCGCGTGACAACGCTCTTGTGGCGCGTCTCGGTGGTGCGGATGAAGTCGTTATTGGAGATATTCAGCTTCACGCACATGGCGCGAAATTCCTGCGACACTTCGTCGCAAAACTGTTGTGGCTCGATGCCGCGTTTCTTCGCGCTCTGTTGCACTTTTTGACCATGCTCATCCACCCCGGTGAGGAAATACACCTCGTCCCCCATCAGACGGCGGAAGCGGGCGATCACATCCGTGAGCACCTTCTCGTAGGCGTGGCCGAGGTGCGGCGAGCCATTCACGTAATCAATGGCCGTGGTAATATAAAAGGTCTTCATGCGCGTAACGGATTAACCAAAACCTGCGGGCCGCGCTTGTCGAAGGTTTTGACGACTTCCCCTTTTCCGGGAAAACTGCCACGGTCGTCGCATGGGCACCTTGTTTCGATTACTCATTTTCATCCTCGCCCTGGGAGTCGTCGGGACCGGCACAGCGTGGCTGATGGCCCGCGAAAGGCACCGCGAGGCCGCGCGCGAGCGTCTGATCAATTTCGCCGCCGACTTGGATATCGAGCAACGCCAGGTCTATCTGCGCGCCAAGCAGAAAGAGGCGGAGCAGGATTACCTGCTGTTTGCCGCCATTGCCGCCTTCGGCCTGATCGCGGTGGCCATCATCCCCGCTCGAGCCGCTGATGCGTTGATACCGTCGCGAAACGCCTGGGAGACCGGCTCGATGCACCGTGAAATGATTGGCCTTGAACACCTCGCCCGCACCACCGTGGCGCAACGCGCGGAGCTCGATCAGGAACGCGAGGCCCGGCACCGCAGCGAGCAGAATCTTTACATCCAGCAGGTGCTCACCACTCGCGCCTTGCAGGACAAGATAGGCCTCGGGCGCGATCTTCACGACGGCCTTGTGCAGTCCCTTTACGCCACCGGGCTTTTACTCGAGTCCGCCGCCCAGCTCATCGCCACCAATCCCGCGCAGGCCACCCAGATTCTCACCGGGGCAAAATCCAACCTTAAGTCGGCGATCAAGAGCGCGCGCGACGTAATTGACGGTCTGAGCCCCGACGCGCTCGACAACCAAAATCTCGGAACCAGCATAAATGCCCTGCTCGATCTCTTGGACGGCGGCCGGATCGAAGAACGCAAGATCGTGCTCGACGAAGATCTGCCCGCCCTCGGGGAACTTATCACCACCGAGCTACTTCAAATCATCCGCGAGGCCTCGAGCAACGCGCTTCGCCACGGCCTCGCCACACGCCTCTTTATCCACTTCGCCCCGGATGCGGGCCTGCTACGCCTGAGCATTCGCGATAATGGGTGCGGCTTTAACCCGGAGTCCGTGCTGCGCGGCCGCGGGCTCGATAACCTCACCGCCCGCGCCAAATCCGTCGGCGGCCTGCTGACCCTCACCAGCCGCTCCGGTGAAGGGACTTGCGTGCAAGTATCTCTCCCCTTGCCGTCAACGGTATGAACTCAAACCAAGCCCGTCCCGTGCGCATCGCCTTGGTCGAGGACAGCGAACTCGTCCGACTGGGCCTGCGCACTCTGCTTGGCCTCCACGCCACCAAGATAGTTATTGTCGCCGAGGCGGCCTCCGTGGCCGAAGCGATCAAGCT
>Ga0105049_10009301_pt1 | contig 11325 bp, 10 predicted proteins | sample MAT06_FD_78087 | JGI IMG/M metagenome (GOLD analysis project Ga0105049, IMG submission 78087) | Freshwater microbial communities from Lake Fryxell liftoff mats and glacier meltwater in Antarctica - MAT-06 | ecosystem: Environmental > Aquatic > Freshwater > Ice > Liftoff microbial mat | place... | reverse complement strand
GTCCACCTGCAGCCAGGCGCGGGCGCAGTCGGGGCCGCTGGTCCGGCCCAGATGGATCTCGTATCCCTGCACATCCGTGCCCGATGCCGGATGCAGCGCCGCCGTCAGTGCCAGCCGCTTTTCCTGGCCCATCACCGTGGTCACATTCAGCAGCCCCAGCCCCGGCACCTGACATGGCGGCCCTTCGATCCCGTCGGGATCGGCGATCACCTGCCCCAGCATCTGATAGCCGCCGCACAGGCCCAGCACCCGGCCGCCGCGCCGGTGATGCGCCAGAATGTCGATGTCCCAACCTTGGGCGCGCAGATGCGCCAGATCGGCGATGGTCGTCTTGGAGCCGGGCAGCAGGATCAGGTCGGCATCGCCGGGCAGGGCGCGGCCCGCCTCGACGATATCCACGCTGACCTGCGGCTCGGCGGCCAGCGGATCCAGGTCGTCGAAATTGGCGATGCGTGCCAGACGCGGCACCACGATCCGGATCGGTCCGCCGGGGCGGGACCGGATGTCCAGAATATCCTCGGCCGGCAACCGCCAGGCATCGGCGAACCACGGCAGGATGCCCAGGGGCCGCCAGCCGGTGCGGGCCGCGATCAGGGCCATGCCGTCGGCAAACAGCGTCGCATCGCCGCGAAACTTGTTCACCGCGAAACCGGCGATCATCGCCGCGTCGGCAGGGTCCAGCACGACATGCGTGCCGACCAGTTGCGCGATGACCCCGCCCCGGTCGATATCGCCGATCAGCACCACCGGCACCCCCGCCGCCCGGGCAAACCCCATGTTGGCAATGTCGCCGGGCCGCAGGTTCACCTCGGCCGGGCTGCCGGCACCTTCGACCACGATCAGATCGCGCCCCTGCGCCAGCCGGTGAAAACTGTCCAGCACGGCAGGCAGCAACCCCGCCTTCAACGCGCCATAGGCCCGCGCCTTGACCGTGGCGACGCGCCTGCCCTGCACGATCACCTGCGCGCCGGTTTCTGACTCGGGTTTCAGCAGCACCGGGTTCATGTCGATCAGCGGGTCCAGCCCTGCCGCCCGCGCCTGCAACGCCTGGGCGCGGCCGATCTCTCCGCCGTCGGCGGTGACGGCGGCGTTGTTGGACATGTTCTGCGGCTTGAACGGGGCGACGTTCAGGCCACGGCGCAGCGCCGCACGGCACAGCCCCGCCACGATCAGCGATTTGCCGACATTGCTGCCCGCGCCCTGGATCATGATGGCTTTTGTCATCGGCCCCTCCGCGCTAAGCGTTTACGGGGCAGTCCGCCCTGACGGCAAGAGCATGAATACGCCTGCGCATCTGATCATCAGCCTGGCCGCCTTTGGCCGCCCGGGCCAGCCGCGGGTGACGGCCGCGGCGGTGGCCGGCGGGCTGATCCCGGATCTGTCGCTGTATCTGATGGCCGGGACGCATCTGTTCCTGATGGGCACCCCGCCCGAGGTGGTGTTCGGCCAGCTATACTTTTCCGACGCCTGGCAAAGCGTGTTCCGGATCGACAATTCCTTTGTCCTGTGGGGCATCGGACTGGCGCTGGGGCTGATGCTGAAATCGCCCGCCACCGTCGCGCTGACCGCTGCGGGCCTGCTGCATCTGGCCGGCGACTTTCCATTGCATAACGATGACGCGCGGGCGCAGTTCTGGCCGGTGACGAACTGGGTCTTTGCCAGCCCGGTCAGCTATTGGGACCGCAGTCATTACGGCAACATCGTCGGCCCGTTGGAAATCGCGCTGTGCCTGGGTCTGAGCGTCTGGCTGTTGACCCGGTTCCGCCGCTGGCCGATGCGGGCGTTCATCGTGCTGCTGGGCCTGGTCGAGGCACTGCCAGGTCTGATCTGGATCTTTGTCCTTCACTGACCTGACGCCGGGTCGGACATGGCAAAGGCGGCCCGCTGGTCGGACCGCCCTTGTCAGTTTGCAACCTTGGGTTCAGCCAGTCAGGCGGCGCGGGCCGCCTCTTCCTCGGCGGCGTGGCGGCGTTCGCTTTCTTCGCGCGACAGCGCGACCGACGTGCGCACGCCCTTGCCGACGAAATCCATCAGCCCGGTGACCACCCGTTCGTTGGGGTCGATCCCGGCGCAGGTCAGCACCTCGCGCCCGTCACGCGACCGCGCCCAGCGGGCGATCTGTTCGGGGCCGTTGCCGTATTTCTTGTCATCCGCAATGGCATCATCCAACGCAGCCAGCACCACGGCAGCAAACAGCTTGCGCGCCCGGTTGCCTTGCTCGTTGTTGTAGGCGGTGCCGTCGATGAAATCCTTCATCACACTTCCTTTGTCGTTTTGCTCTTGCTCATTCCAGTCGCTGGGGAATAGCCCGAAACCGAGGCGATTCGGGTAACTTCTTTCTGCATGGCTGCCATGCGTAATTTGCATGCCTTGTCAAATTAGCCCACAGCGACTTGGTTCGCTTGCCCAAACCATCCCCAAGATATAGAGCGCAGACGCCGCGTGGCAACCAGCCGACCCATGGCTTGCCACATTTCTGTCATCTCAAATGCGAGCGCACCCATGGCCAAGATCAACGGCAACGAAATCAAGCCCGGGTTCATCCTGGAACATGACGGCCATTTGTGGGCGGCGGTGAAGGTGGATCATGTCAAGCCGGGCAAGGGCGGCGCCTTTGCCCAGGTGGAACTGAAGAACCTGCGCACGGGGTCCAAGCTGAACCAGCGGTTCCGCTCGGTGGACAAGGTCGATCAGGTGGAACTGGAGCGCAAGGACCAGCAATTCCTGTATGAAACCGACGGCATGCTGACCTTTATGGATGCCGAGACATTCGACCAGATCGCGCTGCCCGCCGATCTGTTGGGCGACCGCCGTCCGTTCCTGCAGGACGGGATGACGGTCCGGGTCGAGTATTTCGGGGACGAGGCGCTGAACGTGCAATTGCCGGTCAAGGTGACCTGCCGCATCGCCAGCACCGACCCGGTGGTCAAGGGCCAGACAGCGGCCAACAGTTTCAAGCCGGCGATCCTGGACAACGGGCTGCGCATCATGGTGCCGCCCTTTATCGGCCAGGACGAAGATGTGATCGTCAACACCGAAACGATGGACTATTCGGAACGGGCCTGAGGCAGGGGGGATTGCGGTTGAACGACGATCTGAAGGCGGCGCTGATCGCCATCGTGCGCGATGCGGCGCGCGTCCACATCCTGCCCCGGTTCCGCGCCCTGACCCCCGACCAGATCAGCACCAAATCCGGCCCCGGCGATCTGGTCACGCTGGCCGATACCGAGGCGGAAACGGCAATGACCGCTGCCATCCGCGACCTGATGCCCGGTGCAGTCGTGGTGGGCGAAGAGGCGATTGCCGCCTACCCCGCCCTGCGCGACCAGATCGGCACGGCCGATACCTGCGTCATCATCGACCCGGTCGATGGCACCTGGAACTTTGCCAAGGGCCTGTCGCTGTTCGGGGTGATATTGGCGGTGACGCGGCGCGGCGTGCCGGTCTACGGCCTGCTGTACGATGTGCTGATGGATGACTGGGTCGAGGCCGACCTTGACGCCGCCCGATTTGTCAGCGCGCGCGGGGCCGCCCCGATCCGCACATCGGCCGAAACCCGGGTGGCGCGGATGGTCGGCTATGTGCCGGTCGGCCTGTTCCCCCGTGCCCAGCGCGCGGCAGTCCTGGCCGAATTGCCGCCGTTCAGCCGTGTCACATCGTTGCGCTGTGCCTGCCACGAATACCGGCTGCTGGCGCAGGGCCATGTCGAGTTCGCCTTGTCCGGCCCGGTGCATAACGCCTGGGACCATGCGGCCGGCGTGCTGGCGGTGCAGATGGCGGGCGGGGTGGCGCGGTTTCTGGACGGGCAGGACTATGACGCCGGCCGCGTTCGTGGCGTGCTGCTGGCCGCCAGTTCCGAAGCGGTCTGGCAGGATGTTGCCGGGCGGTTCAGCTTTCTGCGCTAGCGTCCCAGGTCACGGCAGCATCCCCCGCCTGCAGCGGCCCCGACGCTCGGTCGAACCGCAGCCAGGCCAGTGCCTGATCGCCCGCGCGGGTGTGCAGCACGCCGGCTTCCTTTTCCCCGGCCATGATCGGGGTGCCGGGGGCGGCGGGGCCGGTGATGCCCACCCGGGCCAGGCCCTTGCGCAATTCGGTCTTGTGCTTCATCCGGGCGGTGACTTCCTGCCCGACATAACAGCCTTTGCGGAAATCGACGCCATGCAGGCGTTCGAACCCGGCTTCGAGGATATAGGTCTCGGGCGTCAGTTCGATGCCGGTTTCGGGCACCAGATGGGCCACGCGCAGCGCGTCCCAGTCGGTGCCGTCATCGCCGGCGGCACCGTAGTGCCGCCAGCCCAGCGCGGGATGACGCGGATCGGCCAGGGCCCCGGCAGGCGCAGGTCCGGTGCCGCGCGCGACGGTGATATCGGTCGCGGCGATCTGCACATCCGCGCGCAGCCGGTACATCCCCAGCCGCTGTGTCAGGGCGGCGGCCAGCGGGCTGGCCACGTCGATCAGGATGCGGTCCGTCTGGCCGATCAGAAAGAAATCCGCCAGATACTTGCCCTGCGGCGTCAGCAGCGCGGCATAGACGATGCCCGCCGCCGCCCGGCGCAGGTCATTGCTGACCAACCCTTGCAGGAATACCTCGCGGTCCTTGCCAGTGACGGAAATGATGCTGCGGTCGGTCATGCGGATGTCTCCTTTGCATTCTCGGCACGAAACTGCAGGCGGTAAAGCTCGGCATACAGGCCGCCGCGCGCCAGCAACTGGTCATGGCTGCCCTGATCCACCACCCGACCCCGGTCCAGCACCACGATCCTGTCGGCATTGCGCACGGTCGACAGCCGGTGCGCAATGACGATGGTGGTGCGCCCGGCGGACAGGCTGTCCAGCGCGGCCTGCACCACGGCCTCGGACCTTGTGTCCAGCGCACTTGTCGCCTCGTCCAGCAGCAGGATCGGCGTGTCGCGCAGCAGGGCGCGGGCGATGGCGACCCGCTGGCGCTGGCCACCCGACAGCGCCGACCCGCGCGGGCCGGCGGGCGTATCCAGCCCATGGGCCAGTTGCGGCAGGAAGTCGGCCACATGGGCGGCGGCCAGCACCCGGTCCAGCCGTTCGGGCGTCACGTCGCTGCGGCCCAGCAGGATGTTGTCGCGGACGGTTTCGTCAAACAGCGCTGCATCCTGCGTCACCACACTGAACAGCCCGCGCAGATCGGTCAGCGTCATGTCGGTCGTCGCCACCCCGCCGATCAGCGCGCGGCCCGCCTGCGGATCGACCAGCCGGGTGATCAGGTTGAACACCGTGCTTTTGCCTGCGCCCGACGCACCGACCAGCGCGGTTGTCCGCCCCGCCTCGGCCACGAAACTGACGCCTGCCAGCACCGGCTGGCCGTCATAGGCCAGTTGCACCTCCTCCAGCCGCACCTCGGGCGCGCCTTGCGGGGCAGGGCGGGGCTGCGCGGGCGCGGTCAGGGTGGGATGCGTGTCCAGCAAGGCGCGTATCCGCTCGACCGAGGCGGCGGCCGATTGCCACATGCCGCTGATATTCCCCAGCCGCCGCAAGGGTTCAAAGGTCAGCGACATCGCGGTAAAAAACGACATGAACTGACCGACCGTCTTGTCGCCCGCGATGATCTGGTGGCCGCCATAGTACAGCACGCCCAGAAAACCGATCCCGGTCATGATGTCGATCAGTGCGGGCAGCGCGGCCTGTCCCGCGACGGCCCGCGTTTCGGCCCGCACCTTTTGTGCGATCAAGCGGCGATAGCGGGCGGATTGATAGGCTTCCAGCCCGTTCAGCTTGATCGACAGGATACCGTGAAACACCTCGTCCAGCCGGGTCGCCATCCGGGCCGCGATGTCGCGGGCCGCACTGGCGCGGTCGCGGACGAACCGCTGCACCATGAATGACGGCAGGATCAGCAGCGGGATACCGACCAGCGCGATCAGCGTCCAGCGCCAGTCGACCGACAACGCCACCCCGAAGAGTGCCACGACGCTGATCAGGTCGCGCCCCAGCCCGGTGACGATGCCCGACCAGATCTGGTTCACCGCCACCACATCGCCCTGCACCCGCTCGATCAGGTGGCCCGGCGGGTGGCTTTGGTAGAACGCCCCATCCAGCGTCATCAGATGCGCCAGCAGGTCGCCGCGCAGCCGGCCCGCCGTAAGCTCGGCAATCCGGGCGATCAGCACCCGCTGCAGGGTCGAGGTGACGGCGCGGGCAAAGAACACGCCCATCACCACCAGCCCCACCAGCCACAGTGCGCCGCTATCGCCCGCGACAAAGACGCGGTCGAACATCGGGGCCACCATCGCGGCAAACAGTGCCAGCGCGCCGCCCTCGATGGCCATCAGCACCATGGCGACCAGCAGGGCGCGCCAATGCACCCGCAGATAGCCGCGCCAAAGCCAGGCGAACAGGCCGCTGGGTCGGGGTGCTGGGTGGGCAAGGTCGCTGGGCATGGGCGCTGGCCTTGTCGCGCAAAGCGGCCCCCGGGGCAAGAACCGCCCGACCATCGCTTGACGCGGGCCCGCTTGCGGCTAGGGTCCGCCCGTCATTGATCAGGGAACCCCCAACAGATGCTGTCGCATGGTCTGGCCTATCTGGCGATCCCCGGCCCATCGGTGATGCCCGAACGCGTGTTGCGCGCGATGCACCGCGCGGCACCCAACATCTATCGCGGCGGGATGATCGATCTGACCGCCAGCCTGATCCCCGACCTGCGCGCCGTGGCCCGCACCACCGGCGATGTGGCGATCTATATCGGCAACGGCCATGCGGCGTGGGAGGCGGCGCTGTCCAACGTGCTTGATCCCGGCGACCGGGTTCTGGTCATCGCCACCGGGCGTTTCGGCCATGGCTGGGCCGAAATGGCGCGCGGACTGGGCATAGAGGCGCAGGTACTGGATTTCGGCCCGCAGGCAACCTTTGACCCCGATCAGGTGGCGCAGGCGCTGGCCGCCGATGCCGCCCACACCCTGCGCGCGGTGCTGTGCGTGCATGTGGATACTGCATCCAGCGTCCGCAATGACATTGCCGCCCTGCGCGGCCTGCTGGATGCGGCGTGCCATCCGGCGCTGCTGATGGCCGATTGCATCGCCTCGCTGGGCTGCGACCGGTTCGAGATGGACGCATGGGGCGTCGACGTGATGGTCGGGGCCTGTCAAAAGGGGCTGATGACCCCGCCCGGTATCGCGCTGGTCTGGTTCAACGCCCGCGCGGCGGCGGCGCGGGCGCGCCTGGTGCGGGTCAGCCGCTATTGGGACTGGACCCCCCGCGCCAACCCGCAGGAATACTGGCAGTATTTCGATGGCACCGCGCCCACCCACCACCTGTTCGCCCTGCGCGAGGCGCTGGACATGATCGCCGAGGAAGGGCTGGAACCGATCTGGGCCCGCCATGCCGCGCTGGCCCGCGCCGTCTGGGCCGCAGTGGATGCCTGGGGGCAGGGCGGCGCGATGGCGCTGAACATCGCGGACCCCGGCCTGCGCTCCCATGCCGTGACGGCCGTGGTCGCGGGCGGCAGCGACGGCCAACGCCTGCAGGACTGGTGCGAAACAAAAGCGGGTCTGACGCTGGGCATCGGCCTGGGGCGCGATCCTGCGGCCGCGTTCTTTCGCATCGGTCACATGGGCCATGTGAACGCGCAGATGATCCTTGGCGCGCTGGCCACGATCGAGGCCGGGCTGATCGCGCTGGCCATCCCGCATGGCCCGGGCGGCACGGCGGCGGCGGCGGCCAGTATCGCCGCTGCCACCGCAGGCTGACCGTATGCTGGCTCGAATTGACCGCAGACCGGCCCGGACTGACCGCAGACCGGCCCGGACTGAACACAGGATGGCCCCGGATTGACCGCAGGTTGGCCCCGGACTGACCGCAGACCGGTCCGGACTGACCGCAGACCGGCCGGGACTGAACGCAGGATGGCCCCGGACTGACCGCAGGCTGGCCCCGGACTGACCGGTAACGCCAGGCCTGTCGTCAGAACCCGCGCGCGGCCAGCCAGGCCTGCATCCAGGCAATTTCGGCCTCTTGCGCGGCGATGATCTCGTCGGCCAGAGCCAGTGTTTCGGGGTCGGTCCCGTATTCCAGCACGATCCGGGCCATGTCGATGGCCCCCTGATGATGCGGGATCATGCCGCGCACGAAATCGACATCCGCATCGCCGGTATATTCAATCGCCATCGCGCCGTGCATCGCGTCATTGGCGGCCATGTAGGCCATGACCGCCGGGGTCATCACCCCGCCTTCGGCCATCTGATGGCCGGCATGGTCCATCTGTTGCGCCAGCAGCGGCTGCGCACAGACAATCAGGGCGGCGGCAAGTCGGATCATCGGGGCTACTCCTGTCAGGAACGTGTTGGATTCTTCTATGAGGGGTTCCCGTGACGGGAAGGACAATCACATCCCCGTCATTGCGCGCGCCTGCGTCAGCGCTCCGGGCAGGGCCGTGGCCAACAGGTCAAGGTCGGCATCCGTCCCGCAACTGATCCTGATGCAGCGGTCCAGCGGGGCGACGCCCGGCATCCGGATGAACACGCCCCGGTTGCGCAGGCCGGCCAGCGTGGCCCGGGCCAGCGCGCCATCCGCGCCGCAATCCAGCGTGACGAAATTGGTGGCCGAAGGCAGCGGAACCAGCCCGTTTTCCCGCCCGATGGCGGCGATCCGGTCGCGCGCAGCGGCGACGCGGGCGCGCACGGCGATCACCCAGTCGCGGTCGGCCAGCGCGGCCAGCGCGCCCGCCTGCGCCACCCGGCCCAGGCCGAAATGGTCGCGCACCCTGTCGAACGCGCCGATCAGCGGGGCGGGGCCGATGGCATAGCCCACCCGCAACCCGGCCAGCCCATGCGCCTTGGAGAATGTGCGCAGCCGGATCACCCGGGGGTCGGCGGGGTCGATGGCGGCGGCGGTGCCGGGAGGGGCCAGTTCGACGTAAGCCTCGTCCAGCAGCAGCAGGCAATCGTCGGGCACCGCATCGACCATCCGCTGCACCGTGGCCGCATCGTGCCAGGTGCCCATCGGGTTGTCGGGGTTGGCGAAATAGATCAGCCGCGCCCCCACGGTGCGGGCGCGGGCGACCAGACGCTCGGGGTCTTCGTGGTCGGCCGTGTAGGGCACCGCGTGCAGCACGCCGCCGAACCCCGTGACGTGAAAGCCGAATGTCGGATAGGCCCCGGCCGAGGTGACGACCGGCGTGCCCGCCGTCACCGTCAGCCGCACGATCAGGCCCAGCAGGCTGTCGATCCCCTGGCCCGGCATGACATGGGCCGGGTCGCAGCCGTGATGGGCCGCGATGGCCCGGCGCAGGTCGTGCATGTCGGGGTCGCCATACATCCAGGCATCGGCGGCGGCCCGGGTCATTGCCGCGACGGCGGCGGGCGACGGGCCAAAGCGGCTTTCGTTTGCGCCAAGGCGGGCGGCAAAGGGATGGCCCTGCGCGCGTTCCAGCGCCTCGGGCCCGGTGAACGGCACCGTGGCGGGCAGGCTGGCGGCAAGGGGCGTCAGGCGGTGCGGCATGGCGGCAATCTGCCCCTGGACGGTCCCAAGGGCAAGCGGGTCAGGCCATTTCGGCCAGCCGGTCCAGTGCGGCGCGCAACTGCGCCGCTTGCGCGCGCCGCAGCGCCAGGTTGGCTTCGGCCTCGGCCACCACCGCAGCCGGGGCCGAGGTTGCGAAGGCGGGGTTGCCCAGCCGCGTGGTCAGACCGGCAATTTCCTTGGCCAGCTTGTCCAGCGCCCGTTGCACGCGGGCCTTTTCGGCGGCCACGTCGATCACATCGGCCAAAGGCAGCACGAATGTCGCCCCCGGCACCGGCACGGCCAGCGCGCCCCGTGGGGCCTCGGCGGCCTCGGTCATCGATGCGATCCGGGCCAGACGCTGGATCAGCACATGGTTGGCGGCCCAGGCGGCGCGCGCGGCATCGTCGGCGGCCAGCATGACCAGCGGCACCTGCAGACCGGCGGGCACGTTCATCTGGGCGCGCACCGACCGTACACCGTCGATCAGCGCGATGGCCCAGCGCATCTGGGCCTGTGCCCCCGCATCGACCAGTTCCACGCCATAGGTCGGCCATGCGGCATGGGCCAGCAGGGTGGCGCGCTGCCCGGTCGATTGCCACAATTCCTCGGTGATAAAGGGCATGATCGGGTGCAGCAGGATCAGGCACTGGTCCAGCACCCAGGCCATTACCGTCCGCGTCTCGGTCTGGGTGGCGGCATCACCGTCCAGCAGCAGCGGCTTGGAAAACTCGACATACCAGTCGCACACCTTGCCCCAGACAAAGGCATAGAGCGCATTGGCCGCGTCGTTGAAGCGGTAGGCGGTCAGGGCATCGTCCACCTCGGCCCGGATATGGGCGCATTCGGCGATGATCCAGCGGTTGACGGTGGCCTGTGCCACGGGAATGTTTCCGGAACGAGGCGCAGCGAATACCCCGTTCATTTCGGCAAAGCGGTGGGCATTCCACAGCTTGGTGCCGAAGTTGCGGTTGCCCTTGATCTTGTCGGCCGACAGTTTCGGATTGCCGCCCAGCACGGCCAGTTGCGTCAGGGTCATGCGCAGGGCATCGGCGCCGAATGCGTCGATGACGGTCAGCGGGTCGATGACGTTGCCTTTGACCTTGGACATCTTCTCGCCATGCTCGTCGCGGACGAGGCCATGCAGATAGACGGTGCGAAACGGCACATCGCCCACCACCGCCAATTGCATCATCATCATCCGCGCGACCCAGAAGAACAGGATATCGCCGCCGGTGACCAGGACGGATGTCGGGAAGTACTTCGCCAGTTCCGGGGTAGGGTCCGGCCAGCCCAGGGTGCCGATCGGCCAGAGGCCGGAGGAGAACCAGGTGTCGAGGACGTCGGGGTCGCGGTAGATTGGAATCGCGTGCGACCGATCTTCTGACCGGGCAATCCAGGTTGCAATTGCGGCCGCCTTGTCGGAAACGACCACGACTGGCGCGTCGAAAACCTCTTCTGCCGCTTCTATCGCCTCTTCGCTGTTCGCGCAGCAGAACTCGGACTGAATCCAGCCGTCCTGTCCGAACATTTCGCCGGGGCCGGTAGATGTATCATAGGCCATGCCGTAGGTCTGGTGAAGCCTAGGTCCATACCACACCGGTATCTGATGCCCCCACCACAATTGCCGGGAAATGCACCAGGGTTCGATATGCTCCAGCCAGTGGAAATAGGTCTTTTCCCCCGACTACGGCATGATCAACGTGCGGCCATCCCGCACCGCCTCCAGCGCCGGGCCGACGATTTTCGCCTTATCGACGAACCACTGATCGGTCAGCATCGGCTCGATCACCACCCTGGACCGGTCGCCGACGGGCTGCATGATCGGCTTGTCCTCGACCGCCAGCATCAGCCCTTCGGCGG
>Ga0105049_10009300_pt1 | contig 11325 bp, 14 predicted proteins | sample MAT06_FD_78087 | JGI IMG/M metagenome (GOLD analysis project Ga0105049, IMG submission 78087) | Freshwater microbial communities from Lake Fryxell liftoff mats and glacier meltwater in Antarctica - MAT-06 | ecosystem: Environmental > Aquatic > Freshwater > Ice > Liftoff microbial mat | place... | reverse complement strand
TCTCGTTGAGGGTCATCATGACTCCACCCTCCCAGTTTCGATATACGACTCCACCGGCACACTGGAAGTGAACACCCGCGCCCACACAAACGGCGGACGGGTGTAATGATCCATGCTGGCGGCTGCTTTGATCGCCGAGATGCACAGCGGCAGCGGCGCACACCCCTGCATCGCGTACATCGCGCCCATCGCGTACCCGTCGCCACTGCCGAGCGCAAAGTAACCCCGCACCGGGATATGCACCGCGCCGCCGTCATCAAAGGCGTACAGTTGTCCCATCGTCGCCAGCAAGAAAGTCGCGCTGCCCAAGTCCGACCCGTCAGCCCGCAAAATAGACCGTGTCGCGTTCCCCATCGCCAGCGCGAAATCCATGCCGCCACTCATGCTGTCAAATTTGACCTTGTGAATCGCTTCCTCGATCTGAGCGAACACGACTTGCAAAGAGCGCAGACTACCGGCCCCGGCCAGCGCGAACGGCGGCACAAGCGATAATTCCGTGCTGTTGTGGATCATGAGTTTGCTGGGGGCCATATCGTGCAGGCCGCCGATGCTCAGGCTACTGTCCACAATCAGCACCGTCTCGTTAAGGTTGGTCGCCCCGGCAATCGTCGTCATGACGCCACCCCCACCCGCTGCGCGGTCACAAATTGGATTTTGGCCGTACTGCCCAGAGCATCCGACACAACCCGCGCCACCGAACGATATAGACGGTTTTGCAACATTTCGCGCTGCTTCTCATTTCGTGCCTCGACCACGAACACGCCACCACGATAATCAATCAGCCGTGCGTCACGCACCCACGTCTCAAACTTGGCTTGATCGAATTGAAGCTGAAGCTGCGCGTAAGCAGTCGCCCATATTTCTGCCTTCTCGCCAACATAGTCCGGCTGCTGAATGACCTCAGTCAGCGGGGTAGGGGAGTCGTCAGTGAACAGGAACACCGGCGCATCATCCAGCAGCCCCGCCGCCTTATCTTCGTCGTACTGCCGCCAGCGGGCTTCATCGCACTCACGCTCAGCAATCACAACCTGTACCTCTGGTTTTGACGCCTCGCTCTTCAACGCAAACAAAACGTATTGCCACGACTTCGCTTTGTTTTCGCACCGTCCGGCCACCTCAGCAGCCCGCGCCGCGCCAATTAACTCGCACGCCGCAATAATTTTGCCCGTGCTTCCGTTTGGCGTCCCCAACGTGTCATACAGTCCTTGCAGGTAGTTTGGTAAGTCCAACTTTCCCGGATGAACAATACCAGCAGATAAATCATCTCTCTCCGCGTCGCCAGACGCGCTATCTTGATTTGATTGAGAGTCTTGATTCAGAGTCTTACTTAAGAGATTTGATATAGAGACTTCATGTTTGCCGGTTTCCAGCAAACGTTGTCCGTCGTTTTCCAGCAAACGTCGATTGTTGAATTTCGACAAACACCAATTGTTGAAATCCAGCAAATCTCGTTTGTTGAAATCCGACAAACCGGAATTGCTGGATATCGTCAATTCGGCGGTGTAAATTGCCAGCAATCCGGCCAGTGATTTCGCACCCATCCGGGCAGCATGGTCAGTCGGCAAACACTCCCAGATGAAGCGGGTGAAAACCGCCAGCGGGTCGAGCCGGTAGTGTAAACATGACTTCAGAAGCATGTTGCCACCCAGCAACCGAATTCGCCGCTTCTGTTCGCTCATCCCCGCCCGTTTTTTAAGGTCATTACGCGCCGCCTCAAATTGTGACCGATTGAGGCCACAATTAACAGCGAAGTCGTTTGCTGTCTGGTAAAACCACCCGCCCGCCGCCTTAACCGCCGCCGCGTCACCCCACAACATCGCAAAGCGTAGGAATATCATCGCCGAGGGGCTACCCGCCACCCGCACCATCGCCGTCCACTCATCCACCTCGGCAGCCTTGCACCACGCCGCAAACGTCCGTATGCCCATCGTCCCTGTCAACAGGGCATTCTGTGGGGCTGGCGTAGGCCTATCGTTTAAGCCAATCATGTCATCGCTCTCAGCGTTAAAAGTCCGTATCCTGTGGAAAAACTGACACCTCATCCCTAACGTGTTGTGGGTTTTGGTGGATACCAGTTCTCAAGGTGCATGGGTGAGGCAATCTGGTGTATAATCGCCTCATGTACTTATTTCGCTAGTCCTCAATCATCAGGCTCTTGGCAGGGGAAGATGGTCGGGGGCTTTTTGATTCCCCAACTAGCGCAACTTCTCGAAGCTAATAGTCCACGGCGCGGTCACGTTGGATACGCTAAATAACGCCTCGCAGCCCTCAGATATAATCACAATCTCAGCGCCCGCCGTAGCCGTACCGCTAAAGACATTAAAAGCGCGGCTAGACATGCGCGTGCCTTCACCACAAACGCCATCAAGCGCGTCAACCGTCATGCCGAAGTAGCCCTCTGTCGTCAGGGTCACGCGATACAAGCCTTCAGGAATCCCGACCGGCCCAATCACCGGCATCATCCCCTCAACATCGCTGCTGAAGTTCAAGCCGCTGCACGCCGCCGCCGCCATACTTGCAGCATCGCGCACAGCGCTAATAGCCTCAATTGGGCTTTCAGCCGTCCGCAACGCCTCAACCAACCCCGCCAGCACGTCCGCCGTCCCCGCAGCGTCACACACCGGCGCGTCATCCTGCGCCAGCACGCTCACCGCGCTTGCCATCAGCAGCAGCGCCAACACAAAAACCATGATCCGCTTCATCTCAAATCCTTTTACGCTAGGTCCGCATCAGCGCCGCACTCGGCGCATTTAGCCTTATTTAGTAGGGACGCCGCGCCAGCCAACCGGCCACCAGCGCCCCCGGCAACCCGATCAATACCACCAACACAGCCTGTAAATACAGGTGCGTGATCGTATTGGCGCGCCCGATGTCATACCCGCCAGCCGCTTCAACCAGCGGCAGGGCGGACAGCCGCCCAACCTCGGCCAGCAGCACGGCGACGATGATAACCGTCGCAATCAGCAGCAGGGTAGCCACGAAATATCCAGTAAATCGGAAAAGACGCACCTTAGTTGCTGCTGCTGACTTCTAGTAAGTCGCCAATACCACAGTTAGCCCAAGAACACAGCGCTGTGACAACTCGTGCTTCAATGCGCTCCACAACTTTATATGGAGTGCGATACGTGGAAATGGTCGCCCTATTTATCCCCGTGACGCGGGCTATTTCTGAGTCAGAAATGCGCCGTCCTTCACGTTCCTCTTTTTGGGCAGCGAGGAGATGTAATCTGCTTTTCAACGTCAAACCCCCTGTTTCCGATTCTTTCTTAGGCCTGATCATATTGTATATCCAATCTGCTGATAGCACAAGCTGATAACCAAAAGACAAAACAGTTTGACAAATACGAATATCGGAGTTATCATATTGGTTGTGCTGATAATCAATTGGTTTAGCTACACATTCAGAATAGCACTTCCGCTTGTCACAAGCAACCGGACTAACTCAGACCACTTGCCGATAATCACAACGCCTTTGGTAAACCATATAAGGATACAAACCCAATGCCTGCACACCCCGCCTCCGCCCGTAAGACCGCCGTCCTAGACGCGGCTTACCAAGCCCTGCTCCGCTCCCCCGCCGCCAGCATATCCGCACTCTATCAACAGATGACCCGACACATCGACGATTTCAAGCTTGTCCCGGCACCTTCCATCTTCCACTGCTGGATGGGTGAGTTGCCTCTTGTCTTCAAGCGTGAGTCCGGCGGCATCACCGTCGCGCTCCGCAGTTTCGTCCCGTCGCCAGAATTCAACGCCTACGCCCTCGCCGCCTGTGCTGGTTTGCCCCTCCGCCTTGATGAAGACGCCGCCCGCCGTGACCTCTGGCTTGACGCCCGCCCCGGCGCACTCTGGGACTCGTTGCGCTGGGCGGTCCACGAAGGCAAGTTCCACTATCGGAAGTCGTATGACCACCTCCGCTGGTTGCTCATCCCGAAAGCCGCAGCCTAGCAGTTTCCGTTATTTAGCCCGTTCCATGATAAGGATTAATGATGTCTCAATCATCTCGCTACATTAACCCCACTTGGCTGGAATACGCCACCGACGACGAACTGACCGGCCTCGAAGGCTGGCTTGCTAATACCAAGTCGCCTCGCACCAACTCAGGCCGCCAGATTTACAGCGTGGTTCAGTCGTTGATTTCTGGCGAGGTCGAGCGCCGCTGGCAACGCCAACCCGCCAAGGCCGCCAAAAAGAAAAGCCGCGCCGGTGAAACCAACACCGGCACGGCCAAATCTGCCAATCCCCACACTACCAAGCGCAAGAACTAGACAGGACAAGTATACATCATGAACGCCGATTCCCGCCCACTCGCACCCGCCACCTACCAATCCCATAGCGCCCTACAGCGCGGCCAGTTCCTGCACATGTTGCGCGACTGCTTTGACCTGCTGAACGTCATGCACACCGCCCCCTTCTATTCCCTCGCGCTGATTGGCACACTGCGCGGCCACCTGCACACCAGCATCCACGTCGCCAACGCCTACCGGCTGCCGGATGACTTCAACCCGGCCACCCAATCCGGCGGTCAACCTTTCCGCGCCGCCATCGCCCACATCAACGACGTGGCCGCGCTCACCATAAACACCTCGCTAGATGAAGAAGAGGTCTGCGGCATCATCTACATCCGCACCGCTGAATTCATCAACACCCTCTTCCCGCTGGCTTACGCCGAATGGCTTCAGGAGACCGCCTGATGGTACGTAAAACCTTCATCATCGACCACATCAACCGCCGCTACACCCAGCGCATCGCCCCGCGCCGGGCGCAGATCATCCGCTGGCCGCAAGGCGCAACCCGTAGCCCCGCCCACCTCGCCCACATGGCCGCATTTATGCAAAAACTCGGCTATTTCGTGACAACCATCGGCCAAATCCCAGCCGGTGCAACCGAGTTGACCGTCAGCCAAGCCGCCGCCGCGCTCGGCGTCCGCTTAGGCACAATTTACTACCGCATCAGCACCAAAAAGCTGGCTCACACCATCCACATCGACCCCGCCACCCATGCTAAGACCTACCGCATCCCCGTCTCTGCACTTCAACTTTAGGAGAAAATCATGGCGTCCTCACCAGAATTTGAAATCCAGCGTCTTCATACCGAGTTGGCCGCCCTGCGCGAGGAAATCCTTGTGCGCTCCCTTACCAACCTCGACAAACAGGCTTTCAAACGCGCCGAGGAAAACTCCCCAGAAGCCTTAGAGGTCGCCAAAGACCTCTACCGCCTCGTCCGTCAGGCCGAAATCGCCGGACGGCGCGCCGACACCAATTACAGCACCATCAGCGTGCTTGAAACCGAAATCGCCCGCCTGAAGCAAACTCCTCCGGCCACCCCATCCGGCGCGCCGTCCCAGACCGTCGGCCACCTGTTCGCCAAAGTCTACACCCCTGACGGTTTTCAGATTTCGCTCAATCTGCCGATTGCCACCACGGCGGAAGCTTCCCGCCACATGGATGACATCCGCGCTGCCGGTCTGCTGGCCTTCATGCCAGAGACCCTCACCAGCGAGAAGGCCGAGACGATTGTCGCAGTCTTCCGCCGCGAACACTGGGACGAGAACAAAAAGATCGCCGTACCTGTCATTGATATGTTCCCCGAATGGTTCGGGGAATACGGCACATTCCGCTTTGTCGGCGCTTATCTCAACACGCCGGAAGACATCGCTGAGTTTGAACGTCAATCGGGTTTGAAGCTGGCCGATATGCCAATTCACGATGGCGATGGCTCGATTAAACGACTTCAGTCCCGGCCGCTTAAGAACGAACGGCCGTGCAAACCATTCATCGCCATTAAGGAGCCTACCAAAGGCACAACCGAGAAGGATGGCAAAAGTTTCCAAAACTATCGTTTCTCACGCTATGGCGGCCAGCCCGCAGCAGCAGCCCCCACCCCGCCCGTCGCGCCCGTCACCCCCAAGCCCGTCGTTCCAACCAGCATGATTCCGGCGCATGTACAAGCCGCGCTGACCAGCGCCATCAACGCCAACCCATTTGATGACCCCCAAATTAAAAAAGGTATCGAAGACGTTATCAATGAATTTGGGCTGACAGAGGAAAACGGAGGCATTGCCTATCTGCTCGAAAATCTGGTCGTCGGGCGGAAGTTGAATAAGTTTTCGGATGCTCACCCACATCTCGATTTAACTCAATTCCGTAATCGCCTCATACAATTATGCACGTCGCGGGGCAGACCAACGCCGTCCAACCCGTTTGACGCGCCAGCCGTTCAAGCTGCGATACGCGCCGCCGTCAAAGTCGCCGGTCTGGGTGGGGCGGGCATCCCATTTATGCTCGCAAACATTATCCCCGGCCACCCGCTCATCAAAATCAGCGACGCGCACCCACACATCAGCCCGGACGAATTTATGAAGCGCATCCACGGCATCGGCGCGCAGTATCAAGCCCGCTTTGACCACGATACCCATGCCGACGATGACGGCCAGCAGCCCGCCCCCGACGACGACGACGACCCCGCCCCTTCCAGCAAGCCCGCCCAGCCGCCCCGCCAACCGGTCACCAGCAAACAGGCATCCGCTGACCCGTCCACCGACGACGTGCGGAACGCGCTCAATAATCGCCCCGGCAGCAGCACCCGCCAGCTCCACCCGCTGCACGGTGAGTTTGTCGAGATTGAGCGCATCGAAGCCGTTCGTGGTCGCGGAGGCGTCGGCTGGGAACAGGGTAAATGGACGGCGCACGGCACGGCCAGCACGCCGAGCGGCATTCCAGTCGCCTTCACGCTCACCGTCTGGCCGGAAGACGCCCGCAAGCTGACCGAGGCCGGTCACACCATAAATTGGCCGTCCAGCGCCAACGACTACGCGCCGTTTGTCACTCACCCCAACCCGCTTGTGATTGCCGAATTTCGCAAGTCATCCGGCCTGTGCATCCGCAGCGCCGAACCGGTCAAGTCTGCCGGTAAAAAATCCGCCTAACCCTACAATCAATCGGGGGCGGCACATCCGCCGCCCCGCACGCCACAAGGACACGATTATGAAAACCTATGACGCTCAGATCATCATTCTCAAAGACGCCTCAGTGCGTATTGAGTATCTCTTGTCGTCGGCTTGCACTTGGGGTCAAGGCTACAAAAACGTCTGGTGGATACCTTTCATCCGATCGTTGTTGAGCGAATTTCAGACCGGCAATCGGGCTGAAGTCCTTCAGGCAATGCGCCAGATACTTATCATCTTGCACGTTGCCGACCGCGAAGATAATCCTATTCAGCCGCTGTGGGTTAAGCATGAGATTATCGCGGTGCGCGACTACATCGCTTGTCTTTTGGGGGCATTCTGATGTCCCGCATCACCCCCAACACCTACGGAAAAGCCCTCGGAAAACTGGTCGCACGCCACAACAGCGACCCTGACCACATGGCCGCCCGCATCCGCGAACTGGAGGAGTTGGTCGAGCGCCAGCGCCAGCTTATTCGTGAGTTACAGGCCGCCCACGCCGACTCACCCGCACCATCCGTATTTGATCAGCGCCAGCCGCCCACGCCACGGGGCGGCATCCCGCTCACCCAATGGCACAAGCAAAACGGCCTGTCCTACATGAAAGCCTATCGACTCGTCAGCAGCGGCAAAGTCCCAGCCTATCAAGTCGGCCGCCAGTGGTTCATCGAAGAATAATCTACCCGACAAGTGTGCAACCACCTGACCCGGCGCGACTCACTAAGTATACCGTTCACTAAAAACACTGGAGACCTAATCATGTCCGACCAAACCGCCCCCGTCGACAACTCAGAAGTTCAAGAAATCGCCCGTAACCTGACGCCGGTACAACGCAGCGCGCTAGAAGAATTGGCAAGCAAAAAGATTATGCCGCTTACAGACGTCAGCGACGCGCTTGCCACCCTGACCGGCTTGTGGTTGGCGTCTGATGGCGTGGCCTTAATCACGCGACTCGGCGAACTGGTAGCCGACGAAATGAACTTCATGGAAATCACCGGCGAGTATGACGAAGAAAGCTCAACCCCAGCCGCCCCCGACCATATTGTCCAACCAGACAAAATGGTCGACCAAACCCCGCAAATTGATTTACAGCCCGCGCCCGACCCGTTGGATGACATGGACGCCGATCAACTGCGCGCTCAACTCCGCCTACTCCAGGTATTCGTCATCACCAATACCACCCTGATCGCCGATCAGCGTGCCAAAATGGTCGTTTTGCAGACTGAGCGCGATGAATTCGATTCTATCGCCAAGGCCGCTTTGGGTGACAAGGTTCGCGCCGAACGCGAACTTAATAATTTGCGTGATGAATTCACAGCAATGTCCGAGAGGACAGCCGCCGCCAATTATATGGTCGACAATTTGAACACGTCCCTAGCCGCCGCCGTCCAGTCAGAAATCAAAGCCAAAGCCGCCGCCGCCGAAGCGCTTATCCGCGCTGTGGCCGCCGAGAGGCGCCTTGAAGAAGTCACCGCGTCGCGCCCGGACGGCCACGTCATCGCCCTTAACATCACCCAACCCGAACTCGACAACTATCTCGGTGAAGGCCGTTTGATCACCCACCTGCAATTCATGCCTAACAATGCCCTCAACGCCGTGATTGGCCCGCGCCCGGTGCAACCCTCGGTCACTGGTGAGAGCGTCCAGCCCAGCGTCGAGAGCGACCCCGCCTATACGCCGCCGTCCAGTTTCTATATTCCGAAGACCCCAAGCATTTGGCCGCCCACGCGGACACCATACCGGCCATACAGCCCGCCCGCGTATGGGCCGCAGCCGTCCGCATCCGCCGTCATAATTGCCCCGCAGCCGCCGACCAGCCGCGTCCCCACCTTCCCAGAAATCCTGTCCGCCCGTCTCTCTGGTCAAATCACCGCTGACCAATTTACTCGGTATTCCAATGCGCTGGCCGGTCACAACGCCGCGCAACACACGGGGGCGATGCGTCCATGATTAACCAAATCATCCCCTTGACCCATGCCGAGCAAGCCCTCGCGTCACTGATGGACTGGGCAGTCGCTAATTTCGATCAGTCCGTCGCCGACGGCGTGAACGCGCTGGCGCTCACCGGCCTCCAAGCCCTCAGTGACCGCACTCTTGCCGCTGACTACTTTATGAATCGCGCTGCTGAAGCCGAAGCCTACGCTCACGAGCTAGAGCGCCAACGCGATTACCTCAGCGAACAGCTCATGATCGCCGAGGCGTCTGGGCGTATCACCGGCCAGCGGGAAACCGTCCGCGAGATTTCCCGCACCCTCCGCGTCACCCCCGCCGACGCCATCAACCTTCTGAAAACCCTGACCGGCGAGACCCAGCACCTGCTTGGCTACGCACAGACCGAACAGGCCGCCGACCTCGCCCGCGCCATCACCGCCGACATCCGCCGCGAATCTCAGCCGCTGACCGCCAACCTTCCCGCCCTTCCCGACGATTTCGACCTTGATTCTGAGCGCGAGGAATTCTAAATGAACATCCCCGGCGTCGTTCAGGCTGATATTCAGCGAATGCTCGACAAGGCGCAAGCGCAAGGCGCATTAGCGTTGGTCGTGACGTGCGATACCGGGGAGGTTTTTGTTTACGACGCAGCATCCCGCCGCCTCATCACCGATGACGAATATCCCGCCTACAAGCAAAAACATCTATCCGATTCTAACGAGGAAAAATCCCCCATGTCTGACCAACAAAGCGCCCTGCAAATCACCGCCATTGACTCCGCCCTCGCCGCCCTGCGCGACGGCCAACAAACCGTCCAAGAAATCGGCAGCTATATCGGCGGCATGTGGCAAGACGCCGAAAATCGTGGCGACCAGACCGCCGTCCAGTATTTCGAGGCCGCGTGGGGGCTGGCGAACGTGCTGGCCGAGTCCAACGACCACGCCCGCGCCATCGTCGCTCAAGTCGGCGCCGAGCGTGATCAGGTCGTCCTCCAGCGCGACGAGGTTGCGGCTGCTTATTCCGATTACCAAACCGCCGTCATCGAAATGGACTTAGACCACCCGGAGGCAGGTCGTCACCTCAAGTTAGTTTATAGCGCCGCCCGCATCGAGGGTTTTGCCGACGGCAACGAGTCAGGTTTCGAGGACGGCCTAGAGGCCGCTGTTGAAGGTTACGACGCGGAGTACGAACTTGTCTCCAACATCACCGGCGCATTAGAGATTGACGAGGACGACGCCTCGTTATTCGCGTCCATCATCCTCGGCAACTATGGTCGGATGCTCCCCGTCACCTTCTATCAAAAGGTCGGCGAAGCCATCAAGACGCTGGTCGCCGAAGCCATCGCCCTCAAACCCTCCATCCAAGCCGACTAACCCCCACCGGGGGTATGGGTCGCCATGCCCCCACGGAGAATCCCCATGACAGGACTCACAGCAACCGATCTATTTTGTGGCGCGGGCGGCTCAACCACCGGCCTAAAATCCGCAGGCGTGCGCGTCGTCATGGCGGCCAATCACTGGCGGCGGGCGATTGAGACGCACAGCGCCAATCACCCAGACACCGAGCATGATTGCGCCGACCTCCGCGCCACCCACCCGTCCGCCTATCAAAAAACCGACATTCTGACCGCCTCCCCAGAATGCACCAATCACTCGCTCGCCAAAGGTCGGGCGCGCAAAAATATCCACCAGCTCGACCTCTGGGGCGACAACCGCGTTGACCCGGCAGAGGAGCGTAGTCGCGCCACCATGCGCGAGGTCGTCGAATTTGCCGAGTTCCACCGCTACAAAATCATCATCGTGGAAAACGTCGTAGAAATCGCTTACTGGCAGCACTATGACGCTTGGATTGAAGCCATGACCGGCCTCGGCTATCAGCATCGCGCCCTGTACCTCAATGCCCAGTTTTTCGGCGTCCCGCAATCCCGTGACCGCGTTTATGTCGTTTTCTGGTTGCGCGGCATCAAAACACCCGATTTAGATTTTCGGTTTCCGGCCAATTGCCCAGATTGTGGTCAAGTCGAGGTCTATCAGAGTTTCAAGAAAACCCGCCACTGGGGACGTTATGGCGCAAATCGCCAATATATTTATCGCTGCTCGGCCTGCCACAAGCCCGTTCACCCGCCCCACACCCCGGCAGCCGTGGCGATAGATTGGGGTCTGCCCGTGCAGCGCATCGCCGATCGCAAGCGCCCCCTTCAGCCCAAAACCATGCAGCGCATCGAAGCGGGCTTGAAGAAGTTGCACGGCCAGCCGGGAGTCATGGATACCACCCACACGCACGCCGCGCACCCCGGCAAGGTGTCAGGCATTTTAGACCCAATGCCCACCCAGACCACCCGCCAATCAAGCGCCATGTTTTTGAATATGAAAGGACCGAACATCGCCCAATCCGTCGAGAAGCCGCTGGGCGCATTGACTACCATCGATAGTCATTGTTTCATCCCG
>Ga0105049_10009297_pt1 | contig 11327 bp, 6 predicted proteins | sample MAT06_FD_78087 | JGI IMG/M metagenome (GOLD analysis project Ga0105049, IMG submission 78087) | Freshwater microbial communities from Lake Fryxell liftoff mats and glacier meltwater in Antarctica - MAT-06 | ecosystem: Environmental > Aquatic > Freshwater > Ice > Liftoff microbial mat | place... | reverse complement strand
TTCGTCTGTCATGAAGGCGTGCAGCGCCGCACACGCGCCCGGTGCTACACGCACGCCACTCGTGGCCTGTAACCGAAGTCCCAGACCTGCAATGGCTCGCCACTAATCCCGGTCCCGATCCTTCTTCATGTCACGCGTCACGCGCTTCCGCTCGATCGTGTTCAACGTCTTCTTGCGCAAGCGAATCGACTGCGGCGTGACCTCGATCAGTTCGTCCTCTTCGATGTACTCCAACGCACTTTCCAACGTGTGAATACGCGGCGGCTCGAGCACGATCGCATCGTCCGCCGACTTGCTCCGCATGTTGCTGAGCTTCTTCTCCTTCGTGGGGTTCACATCCATGTCGCCCGGACGCGAGTTCTCGCCCACCACCATCCCTTCGTACACCGGCTGACCCGGCTCCACAAACAGCGTCGCCCGCTCACCCAGATTGCCCAGGGCAAAGGCGATGATGGTACCGTTTTCCATGCTCACCAGCACACCACGCGTCCGCCCGTCCAGCGCCCCCGACCACGGGCCGTATTCCAGAAAGCGATGGTGCATGATGCCGGTACCACGCGTGTCGGTCAAAAACTCCGAACGATAGCCGAACAGACCACGGGCCGGAATCCGGTACGTCAGCCGCACCATGCCCTGCCCGGGGTTCTTCATCTCGGTCATCTCCGCCTTCCGGGGACCGAGCTTCTCGATCACCGCGCCGACGTAGTCATCCGGCACATCGATCAACAGCTCTTCGTACGGCTCCAGCTTCTTTCCGTTCTCATCGATCCGCGTGATGACCTTCGGACGCGACACCTGGAACTCGAACCCCTCGCGACGCATGGTTTCCATCAGGATCGACAGGTGCAACTCACCGCGACCGCTGACCTTCCACGTATCCGTGTTGTCCGTCTCCTCCACCCGCAGCGCCACGTTGCGCTCGAGCTCCTTCATCAGCCGATCGCGCACCTGCCGCGATGTGACGAATTTCCCCTCCTTCCCGGCAAAGGCGGAGGTGTTGACCTGAAAGTCGACCGAGATCGTCGGCTCTTCCACCGCGATCCCCTCCAGCCGCTCCTGAAACGACGGATCGGTGATCGTGAGCCCGATCTCCACGTTCTCGAGACCGGCCACCGACACGATCTCACCCGCCGCCGCCTCCTGCACCTCGACCCGCTCCAACCCTTCAAAGCAGAAGAGCTTCGTCACGCGGCTGTTCTGCACCGGCAGCGACGGATCCATCTGCAGCAGCGAGACCTGGTCACCAACCCTGATCTTCCCCATCTCCACACGCCCGATTCCCAGGCGACCGAGGTAGCTGGAATAGTCGATGGTCGAGACGAGCATCTGGAACGGTCCCGTCTCGTCGTTCGGCGGGAGCGGGACGTACTGCAGGATCGCGTCGAACAGCGGATTCATGTTCGTTCCTTCCACATCCAGATCCATCGTCGCAATGCCCTGGCGCGCGCTCGCATACACCACCGGTGCATCCAGCTGCGCCTCGGTCGCATCGAGTTCGATGAAGAGGCTCAGCACTTCGTCGTGCACCCGCATCGGATCGGCGCCGGGACGGTCGATCTTGTTGATCACGACGATCGGCACACGACCCAGTTCGAAGGCCTTCCGCAACACGAAGCGCGTCTGCGGCATCGGGCCATCGAAGGCGTCCACGACGAGCAGCACACCATCGACCATCCGCATGATGCGCTCCACCTCGCCACCGAAGTCGGCGTGGCCCGGGGTGTCGATGACGTTGATCTTGTTCTCTTTCCAGCGGATCGACGTATTCTTTGCAAGAATCGTGATGCCGCGTTCCTTCTCGAGCGGATTGGAGTCCATGACACGCTCGGCGACAATCTGGTTCTCGCGGAACGCTCCGGCCTGACGGAGCATCTGATCCACGAGTGTAGTTTTACCGTGGTCGACGTGCGCAATGATGGCAATGTTACGAATAGACATCATGGCAAGTTAGCCGGGGGGCCAAGTACCCCCGCCGCGCGCACGCTGTCCGTTCCCTTACGTCCCGCGTCAACACCCGGCGTCACACCCCTCCTCCGCCAGCGGGGCAGCCCTCAGGCCGCCACCCCAATTCCAGGCGCGCTGACCACGCCCACCCGATCGAGGGTGATCCCGCGCGACTGCAGGGCCTGCTGGAACCCGTTCTTGTCCACCGCCTTCAGCCACGCGTCGTTCGCATCCACGATGTCGCGCTCGACCAGATCCAGCAGCGCATCGTTCATGGTCACCATGCCGAGTTTCTTGGAGGTCTGCATGACGGTCGGAATCTGGAAGGTCTTCCCCTCGCGGATCAGGTTCGAGACTGCGGTATTGGCCAGCAGCACCTCACGCGCCGCCGCCCGCCCGCCGCCCTTCTTCTTCACCAGGGTCTGCGAGATCACGCCCTTCAGTGATTCGCTCAGCATCGTCCGCACCTGCGCCTGCCGGTCGGACGGGAACTGATCGATCAGGCGATCCACGGTACTCGGTGCCGTCGTGGTATGCAGCGTGCCAAAGACGAGGTGTCCGGTCTCCGCCGTCTCGATCGCAATCTCAACCGTTTCCAGATCGCGCAGTTCGCCAACCAGAATGACATCCGGGTCCTCACGCAGCGCCGCCCGCAACGCACTCTTGAAGCTCGCCGTGTGCACGCCCACCTGACGCTGCGTCATGATGCACTTCTTGCTCGCGTGCACAAACTCAATCGGGTCCTCGATCGTGATGATATGATCCGAACGCGTCCGGTTCACCAGGTCGACCATGGCGCAGAGCGTCGTGCTCTTGCCGCTGCCGGTTGGCCCGGTCACCAGTACGAGCCCCTTGGTGAGGTTGCAGAGCGCCTTCTCTTCGGCGGAGAGGCCGAGCTGTTCGGCGGTGATGATCGTGGACGGAATCAGTCGAAAGACGGCCGCCACGCCGCAGCGATCGCGCAGGACGTTGCCGCGAAAGCGCGCGACGCCCGGGATGTCGATTGCGAAGTCGGTGTCGTTGCGACTCCGGAACTCCTCGCGATTCATCTCCGGCATCGACGCCAGCAGCATCTGCTCCAGCTGATCCCCACCCAGCGGCGCCGCGCCGGAGATGCGCACCAGCTCACCGTCGCGCCGGACGATCGGTGGCTCACCCACGCGCAGATGGAGATCGCTCCCCTTCTGCGCCGACAGCGCGCGAAGCAGCGCATCGAGGGCGTTGCGCGGCCCCGAATCGAGCACGGGCTTCGTCTGGGAGACCGCCGCCTCTTCCCGGAGTGCCGCATCCGCCGAGCTGGCGGGCACGATCTGCACCACCACCCGGCCCTTTGCATCGCGCTGGATGGCGCAGTCCACTGGAATGCCGTTGCCGTCGTAGGGAAAGCGCGCCGGGCCGCCCTGCATCACCGCCGCCTGCAACGACGCAGGGGCGATCTCGCGCATCAAACCGACGATCTGTTCGGCGGTCAGCGGCTGCTTGGTGATGGGCCGCGTTCCGCCGTCAAAGCGCAGCTCAGCCACCGCACCCTCGTACATGACGAGCGTGGTCGGCGGCGCGGTGCCCAACGCCATCAGAAATTTGTCGAGTGAAGCCATGAGCCGCCTGCTGTCGTGAGTGGACAGGCTGGCAACCGGGGTGGGTCGTTGGCCAATCCGTGGGTGAACGGAGCGCACGAAGTTCTCTCGTGAGGACGCCTGTCGCGCTGCACGGTCACGCATGGGACGGCGTTACGAACACATCCCACCCAGACCGTCTCGGTTCTTCTGACGGGCGCTGACGGGCGCTGACGGGCGCTGACGGGCGCTGACGAGCGCTGACGAGCGCTGACGGGCGCGCGAAGAATCAGGGCGCGGCGTGTGTCGCGAGTCGCGCGCAGAGCAGCACCGCCTGACGAAAACTCGAGACGTCGGCGATCCCTTCGCCGGCGATGTCGAGCGCAGTGCCGTGATCGGGCGAGGTGCGGGGAAAGGGCAGGCCCAGCGTCACATTCACGCCGCTGCCGAAGCTCGCAACCTTGATCGCCGTCATCCCGACGTCGTGGTAGGGGGCGATCACGGCGTCAAACTCGCCGCGCATGGCGCGCACGAAGACCGTGTCGGCGGGAAAGGGCCCTGACACACCCAGCGCACGAGCCACCGGCTCCAGCAGTTCGGTGTCTTCGGTGCCAAACCGACCGCCGTCACCACCGTGAGGGTTGAGCGCGCAGAGTGCAATCCGTGGCTCGGCGATCTGATACCAGTGCTGCAAACCGGCGCGTGTCAGCTCGATCGCGTCGCGCAAGGCCTCCGCCGTCAGCGCCTCGGGCACATCGCGCAGCGCGAGATGGGTGGTCGCCAGCACGACGCGCAGCCGATCGCTGGCGAGCATCATGGCCGTCTTCCTGCCGGTCAGCTCTGCCAGCATCTCGGTGTGGCCCGGCGCATCGAACCCACCCAGCAAGAGTGCGTGTTTGTCCAGCGGAGCGGTGACGATGCCGCGGACCGCGCCCGACAGCGCCAACTCCACCGCCCGCACGACCGCGTCGCCCGCCAATCGGCCGGCCAACGCCGCACCGCCGCCAGGCACCCACGTTCCGATGGATTCCTGCACGTCCACTTCGGTGCCGCGCGGCCCAACCACCAGCAGCTCGCACAGCTCGCCCACGCTGTCGTCGTCGAGCACCTTCTGGACGAGCTCCGGCCCGATGCCCCGCGGATCGCCGATTGTGACCGCGAGACGGGGCCGGCGACGCATCAGCGCTCAGGCGGAGTGGACGACGGCATATCGGGCGACGTGGCTGGTGCGGCGGCTGGCAGGTCGGGAATGGGGTTCCGCAGCACGAACGTCTGCGCACGGAGACCATCGATGAAGCGGCGCATCGAACGCTCTTCCACCAGCTGCGAGCGAATGCGCTCACGCACCTCACCCACCGAGTACATCCCCTCGTCGACGCTGGTCAGGAGCTGAAAGACAACGAACTTCTTTGTACCACGACGCTGGTTCTCGATCGCGAATGGCGCGCTGATATCGTTGATCTTCAACTGCTTCAACGCCTCGACATAGGCGCCCGGCAGATCCTTGGTCGGGAACGGATCGTTGAAGGCGCGCACTTCGTCGGGGTCGTGGAACTTCGCGCTCAACGTGTCGTAGCGAGCCCCGGCGCGCCACTCCGTTGCCACACTGTCGGCCAGCTGGTTCGCCCTCCGCTCATCGGCAGAGTCGAGCGACGGAGAGATCAGAATGTGTCGCGCCTTGACCTCGGCCGGCTGGACCTTGTCGACGCGGATGATGTGAAAGCCGAAGTTGGTTTCGACCACGGGACTGAGCACGCCCGGCGGCAGTGCGAACATCATGCGGTCGAATGCAGGAACCATCACACCCCGGCGATTCCATCCCAGATCGCCGCCGGTGTCCTTGTTCGACGGGTCCATGCTCTCACGCTTCGCAATCAGCTCGAAGTTGCCGCCGCGCTGAATCTCCACCAGCAGCGAGTCGACCTTCGCACGGGCGCGCGCCTTCGCCGTCGCCGAGGGTTCGGGGGCGATGACGATCTGCCGGAACGTCACCTGCGCCGGCCGCTTCGGGAGCGTCTCACGATTCTTCTCGTACATCGCCAGGACATCGGCCTCCGACACCAGCGAGCGCACGAGCTTTCCATCGGTCTTCATCTTCTCGATCAGCTTGCGCTGCACCTGCTGGCGCTTGGCCGCCTCGATCAGCGTCTTCTTGTACTCCTCCGGGGTGCCGAAACCGGCGCCGGATAACGCAGTGCGAAACTCCTGATCGTTCTTGAACTGATCGCGGATCTTCTTCATCTGCGTTTCGACGTCGGGCAACACGTCGCCGTCCGGCACCTCCACCTTCTCCACGACCGCCTTCTGCACCAGCACTTCGGCGTCGATCAGCTCATCGACGATCTTCTCGATCAGATTCCGATGCTCCACGGTGTCGGTGGGGATCGGCATGCCCTGTGCGCGGCGTGTGTTGTACTCCTCCATCACCTCACTCCAGAGAATGGGGTGATCTCCGGCGATGGCGATCACACGATCCACTGAGACCACCGCCGGCCCCGGCGGCGATCCGGCGGGGCGCACGCTGGGCGGCGTGGAAGTCTGGGCGTGAAGCGCCGCAGCGCAGCAGAGCGCGGCGGCGGAAAGAGCAAGACGTCGAATCATGCGTCGAAATACCCGGCAGACGCGGTGTCGATTCATCGCCAGAGCGGCGACGCTGCGCACCACGGATCAAATGTAAAGCGGGGGAGCGCGATCTCCGCGCTCCCCCGCTGCACGCACCTGGCAGCGCCGTTACGGCTTGGCGGGAGGCGCGCCTGGTGTCACGGCCGGAGCGGACGGCATCGGACCGACCTGCGCCGGAGTATCGCCGGGCATCGGCACTGCCGACGCCGGACGGTTCGCGGCACGCGTGGAGTCCGCCGATCCGCGCAGCTTCTGCGCCGCTTCCAGGGCGCGATCCACACCGGCGTCCACGATCTTGGAGCCGGGGTAGCGCATACGAAGCATCAGATCCATCGAGCGGGCCACCGGAACGAATGCCCCATCCTTCACCAGCATGCTTTCGAGAAAGTTGTTGACGCGGGTGGTCGCGATCACTTCGCGCGCCGCCGGAGTCTTCGCGCTGTCGACGAGCTGATTTGGAGCCACGCCCAGCTGCGTCCAGGAATTGATCACGAGCGTACGGAATTCAGCGCGGATCTGGCTCTTCTCCTGGTCGGAGAGGTCGACCTTGGCACTGTCGGCCTGCGTCAGGAACAGCTCGTTGCGCATGAAGTTCTTGATCAGCGTCGGGATGATGGTGTCCGGCGCATTCTGGATCTGCGGAATCAGCCCCGACTCTGGCGGATAGGCGTCGATCCAGCGAACCAGCTGCTTCGCGGTGAAATCACCCTTCCTGGACGTCCCGAGCACCATCCCACTGGCCCGGTAGCTCTCGAGGTCGGACACGATGTCGCGCGCCATCTTCGGCGCATCGGACTTCACGGCGACGGTGTTGGCGGCTTCGAGTCGAGACCAGTATGTGCTCTCGGCGACCGCTGCACCGCGCTGCTGCATGAGCTCCGCGACGTTCGTCGTCACGTCCGCGTACACAGGACGCAGGATGATGTGGAATCCGAAGCGCGTCTGCACCACCGGCGAAATCTGACCTGGCTTGACGGCCTTGAGCGCGGTCTCGAATTCCGGTGCCATCATCCCCTTGGGAAAGGCGCCGAGCGAACCGCCATTCGGCGCTGAACCGGGGTCCTGACTGAAGCGCGCGGCGCGCTCCTTGAAGTTCGCCGGCGTCAGCACCCTGCGGAGCGAGTCGGCCCGATTGCGAAGCTCCTGCACCTGCTGCTGCGTGGCCCCCTTCTCCGGCACGCGGAACAGGATGTGGCTGGCCGCAAACACCTCACCGCCGTTGTAGCGCGCTTCACCGTCGGTCGGCGCCGTGATCGTCCACCCCTTCGAGACGAGCTCGAAGAACTTCTTGGCGCGGGCATTGGCGATCGGCGCCCAGAGCGCGGAATCGAGCAGCTTGGGGTCGTTCAGCGAGTCGCCGTTGGCGCCGGCCTTGGCCAGCAGCTGGTAGTTGACCCAGAGATCGGCCACCACGCGGACGACGTCCTTGCGGAGCGGCACTTTGGAGGCACTGAGCAGATCGGAGAGCTTCTTGACCGTCAGCTCCTGAGAGCCCGCCTTCGCGACGGTATCCGCATGTGCGCTGAGCGCGCCGCTGTTGCAACCGGCCAGCTGGGACGTGGCGCCAACGGCGATCGCGGCGAGGACAAGTGTTCTCATTCGACGGAGTAGGATTCGGGTGAAGCTGCGGCGGTCTGAAAGGGACGATCAGCCGGGGAACAGGGTATCAGCGGCTCAGAGTGCGCAGGGAACGAACGAGGCCCTCCAGCACCGCCGCACCGCCGAGCCGGGTGAGCTTCAGCGTGAGCGGGTGGGCGCGGCGCACCTCGGCCTGGAACTGCACTTCGTGAAACGCGGCGCTGAGCCCCTTCATCCGGGGCACGGCATCGGCGCGAAACGTAATACGCCCCTCATCCCCTCGCACCAGCATCGCCTCGATTCCGAGGGTCCCCCCCAGCAGGCGGAGTTGGGCGAGGTCGAAGTAGGCCGCCGCCGCGGGTGGCAGCGGGCCAAAGCGATCCCGGACCTCAGCCGCCAGGGCCTCGATGGCGGCGGCATCGGGGGCCTTGGTGAGCCGCCGATAGACGTCCAGCTTGAGGTCCTGCATCGGGACGTACTCGTCGGGGAGGAAGGCGGGTACGTCGAGCGACACATCGGACGGCTGCGGCGGTGGGGCCGAGTCGCCGCGCTGGATGCGCTGGACGGTCTCCTCCAACAGACGAAGATAGAGATCGAAGCCGACGGTGTGCACGAAGCCGCTCTGCTCGGGGCCGAGCAGGTTCCCCGCCCCGCGCAGCTCCATGTCCTTGAGCGCCACCCGATAGCCGCTGCCCAGCTCCGTGTTGTGCTCCAACACCCGCAGGCGACGTTCCGCGTCCTGATCGACGATATCGGGCACCAGCAGGTAGCAGTAGGCGCGACGGTGCGAGCGACCAACGCGCCCACGCAGCTGATACAGCTGGGCGAGCCCGAAGTGATCGGCACGATCGACGAACATCGTATTGGCGTTCGAAACGTCCAGCCCACTCTCCACGATCATGGTGCTGACGAGGATGTCGGCTTCGCCGCGCACGAACTGGCGCATCACCTCTTCCAGCGCGCGCTCCTTCATCTGTCCGTGGCCCACCACGACCCGCGCACGGGGCACGAGTCGCTTGAGATGATCCGCCACGGCGAGAATCGTCTCGATCCGATTGTGGACGAAGAAGCACTGGCCGCCGCGATCGAGTTCGCGCGTGATCGCTTCCTCGATCATCGCATCGTCGTTCGGTTCCACGTACGTGAGCACGGGACTCCGGTCGCGCGGCGGCGTCTGCATCAGCGTCATGTCGCGCAATCCGGCCAGCGACTGATGCAGCGTGCGCGGAATCGGCGTGGCGGTCAGCGTCAGCACATCGGTTTCCATCTTCAGCTGCTTGAGCCGTTCCTTGTGCTTGACACCGAAGCGGTGCTCTTCATCCACGATGATCAGGCCGAGGTCACCAAAGACCACGTCCTCGCCAAGCAGGCGATGCGTGCCGATGACGATATCGACCTCCTTCCGCTTCAGCCGTCCGAGCGTGATGGCCTGTTCCTTCGCGGTGCGGAATCGGCTGAGCTCTTCGACGACCACGGGAAAGTCCGCCAGGCGATCACCAAAGGTGCGCACATGCTGATCGGCAAGGATCGTCGTCGGAACGAGCACCGCCACCTGCCTCCCGCTTTGCACCGCCTTGAACGCGGCGCGCACGGCGATCTCCGTCTTGCCGTAGCCGACATCGCCCACCAGCAGTCGATCCATCGGTCGGCCACTCTCCATGTCGTGCTTGACATCCGTCGTGGCCCGACGCTGGTCGGGCGTGTCCTCGAACAGGAATCCACTCTCGAGCTGCATCTGCCAGGTGGTATCCGGCACGTGCGCGGGCCGACTGGCGATGCGGCGACGCGCATACAGATCCAGCAGTTCGTGCGTCATCTCGAGAATCGCCGCACGCGTCCTGTCGCGCTGCTGGCTCCACTTCCGCCCGCCGAGTTTATGCAGACGTGGCGGCGGGGCATCGGCACTGACATCACCAGCGGCGCGATACCGTTCCACCTGGTCGATGCGATACAGCGGCACATTCAGTCGGTCGCCGCCCTCGTACTCGAGCACCGCCACCTCGATCGTGGTTTCACCGACGAAGGTGGTGGAAAGGCCGCGGTAGATGCCGATGCCGTGCTCGAGATGCACGACGTAATCGCCGCTCTTGAGCGCCGTGACGACATCCAGTGCGGCACCGCCACCGTACTTGCGCGTGCGACGAATCCGACGTTCACGGCGAAAAATCTCATGGTCGGTGAGGACGCGCAGTCCTTCCCGATTCTCCTGCGACGGCAGCAGGAATCCAGCCCCGAGCACGCCGAGTGCGAGCGTGGCGGTCGAGCGGCGGCCGCGATCGTCGAGCAGCTCTTCCAGCCGCTCGAGCTGGCCGCTGTTGTCGCACAGAATCAGGGTTGGCGTACCGCCGGAAACGAGCTTGCGCAGCGCCGCCATGTCACGCCCCACCGATTCCGGCGCACGCACCGGAAAGCCGACATCGATCGTGTCGGAGGCCGGATCCACCAGACGCAGCGTGCCAAAGGTGCGCAGCCGGGCAAGTGTCTCCTCCGGACGCTCGAAGAGCCGTTCACGCTGCGGCGCGTCCTCACCGCGACGACGCGCCAGCTCGACGTGATGCTGCGCTTCGTCCCACGTGCGGCGCAACTCCGGTTCAATGCTGGTGCCCAGCGGCTGCACCACCAGCGTATCCGGCGGCAACAGATCAACGAGCGTCACCCGTTCGTAGGTGGCGTCACCGTGGTCGCCGGCGGGGATGTCCACCGGCAGGACCAGCGCCACCGCCGCATCGCGCGTGCTGCGCTGCGTGAGCAGATCGAAGTGACGGAGCTCCATGATCTCATCGCCCCAGAACTCGAGGCGCACCGGCTCGGCCATGCCAAAGCTGTAGATGTCGAAGATGCCGCCGCGCACACTGTACTGGCCCACATCGTCCACCATCGACGCGCGCTCGAATCCGTGCGCATCGAGGTGCTCCGAGAGCGCCTCCGGTCGCCACGCATCGCCCTTGCGAATCTCCAGCCGGGCACGCGAGACGGCCAGCGCCAGCTGCGTACGCTCCATCATCGCACGCGACGTGGTGAGCAGCAGTCGCACCGCACCGCGCGAGAGCCGTTCCAGCGTTTCGACGCGTTCGCCCGCCACCTCGGTGTGCGGCTCGACCTCGCCAAACCCTTCACGCGGCGGATACAGCGCAATTCCCTCGGCGTCCGCCAGCGCGGTCAGATCGGCCAGCCAGCGTTCGGCGTCAGGTAGTCCATCGGTCACCACCACCAGCACGCGGCCGGTCAGACGCCGCGCCAGTGCGGCGATCATCACGGCATCGGACGAGCCGTGCAATCCGGTGATCGTGAGCGTGCCCTTTGCACCGGGGAGCGAGTTGTAGACGCGCGTGAACTGCGGCAGCCGTTCGAGAGCGTCGAGCAGGGTCGGAAGGCCCATCAGGCGATACGTGCAGAGGTGTCGGCGGTGCCGCGCCTGCGGAAGCGGCCGGAGAGCCATGCCTCGGCCAGCACCGCCAGAAGTGCGAGGAGCAACAGTGGCGAGGCGATCGGTTGCGACGCCCCGGACTGTCGAACACTCCCCAGAAAACCCGCGACATCGGCGTTCACGTCCACGTTGTCGGGGGTGCCAAAATACGCCATCAGTTCAGCCGAAGTCGCCCGGGCCAGTTGTGGTTCGGTCGCTTC
>Ga0105049_10009295_pt1 | contig 11327 bp, 10 predicted proteins | sample MAT06_FD_78087 | JGI IMG/M metagenome (GOLD analysis project Ga0105049, IMG submission 78087) | Freshwater microbial communities from Lake Fryxell liftoff mats and glacier meltwater in Antarctica - MAT-06 | ecosystem: Environmental > Aquatic > Freshwater > Ice > Liftoff microbial mat | place... | reverse complement strand
TTCCGGAGGTGGAGGGGCTTACGCCCCTCCACACCTCCCCGAGCTTGATTGCTCTTGTCCCATCCCCCAATCCCTGAAACCAATCCCTGACCGCCATCTACTCAGAACTTTTAACGACAGCTGTGACATCCCCCCTCCTGTTGCGCTTCGCTTTTCTTCGCCCAAGTTTCCGATGATCGCGCTACGATAAGCAGGCAACACGCGCTATGAGTCGCGGGCCGCGTTAACATGGTTGCCGGAATCAGGCATGATAAACAAAAGATGTTAACATTTTAGGCGTGGAGAGCTGCCACTTGTCTCTGTCGCCGAAAAAAATTTCAAGCATCTGTCTACGGCGGCGGGATTATGTTAACACAGTAGGCGTAGAGGTGCTTTATTGGCAAAAGACGTTAATATTTTAGGCGCAGAAGGCCGAACTCTACCTTTTTTGCGGCCGCGTCGATCACTATCCTGTATAAGCAAATTTCCACTATGGAACGTGGGAAGCTCTCGGCCTACTCGTTCGAGCAGCGCAGTGGTGTCGCCGGCCCGTACCACAAACTGCAGCGCTGGGCGCAGGGCAAGAACCACACCCGGCACGTACCTGCGGAAGAACTTCCCGCCGTGAAAGCAGCCCTGGCCGGCTTCGCCCAATTCCAGCAACTCACCGAGCAGTACGCCGAGGTGGTGATCGCCGAAACTCGCGCGGACCTCGCGGGCTCTAAAAAAAAACGGTCCTACCGGCGATCCACCTCGCGCAAGAAGAGGAAGTCCAACACCTGATCGCCCGGTTTCAAGCCCAAGCCCCGCAAGGCAACGCGGTCGCCGAACTGGAGCTGTTGGTGCGCACGGCGGTTTTCCGGTCGGCCAACGACTTGGTCGGCTGGTTGCTCCAGCAAGCGGTCGAACGCAGCGATGCAGCCTACCAAGCCAAACCCGGGGAGGTCCGCAAGGGCCAGGACTCCCTCGGGGTGCAGGGGATTTTTGGCTGCTTCGAGCTCCGGCGCGATTACTACTACAACGCCGGCAAGCAGCAGGGCCATTACCCCGCCGATGCGGCGCTGGGTCTGGAAGTGAGCTACACTCCCGCCCTGGCGAAGCTCATGTGTCTGGAAGGTGCCGACGAATCCACCTACTTGAAGGCTGAGCGGCATCTGGCACAAACCGGCGGCATCACGGTGTCAGCGCGGCAAATTCAGCGCGTGGTCCAACGGGTCGGCAGCCACGCGCAGCAGTGGCAGCAGCGGCCAGTCGAGCCGGGCAGCTGCCAAGTATGCGATGCGTCGGTGATGTATGTCAGCGCCGATGGCACCGGGGTCCCGATGGTGCCGGACGAACTGGCCGGGCGCAAAGGCAAGCAGCCCGACGGCAAAGCGAAGACCAGGCAGGCGTACCTCGGGTGTGTTTTCACGCAACACCGCGTCGATGAGGAGGGCCACCCGGTGCGCGATTGGGAGTCAACCACCTATGTTTCCGGCTTAATGCCCATCGACCAGTTCGGTCCGTTGCTGCGCCAAGAGGCGCTCCGGCGGGGCTACGGCACGGCGGCCAAGGTCGTGCTGCTGATCGACGGAGCCACCGGGCTCGAAAACATGGGCAAGCTCGCCTTCAAGGACTGCCTCCAAATCGTCGATTTTTTCCATGCCCTGGAACATGCAGGCCAGGTGCTCGCGGCCCTCATCGGCACAGAACATTCGGATTACAAATTCCGGCTGCGCCACTGGGCCAAGGGGCTGCTCAAGGATCGGGTCGAAGGCCTGATCAAACAGACCCGCAAGGAATGCGCGGACAAGTCCAACGCTGCGGCCGTCGAAAAAGCCCTGCACTACTTCGTCACCAACGTCAGCCGGATGCAGTACGGCACCTTTCGCCAGGCCGGCTACTTCATCGGTTCGGGCGTCGTGGAGGCCGGCTGCAAGACCGTCATCGGCGCGCGCTGTAAACAATCGGGAATGTTCTGGAGCGAATCCGGGGCCGAGCACGTGCTCGCCCTGCGTTGCATCCACAGCAGCCGGCGCTTGGAGGAATTCTGGAAACACCATCTCAACGCCGTCGCGGCGCGGAACGATTGCCTACCACTGGCAGCCTAACGGAAGAATTTTGTCTCACACCCGACGAATAATCATGCGATGGCGTAGCGTTGACATAGCTGCTCAGATATGGGCAGGACGCGACAGCTAATTCTCAATGCGCGCTGCGCGATCAGCGCGATCGTGACTGGGCGATGGAAGCGCGTGTCATTCCACGTCGCCGGGATTTCCCGTGCGGTCCGCGGCGTCTGACCTCAGCAGGAGCAATTCTATTCGCCCTGGCAGTCGGGCCGCTCGCGCCTTGGTGATTCCCTCGTCCATGAGCCGAAATTGCAAAGGATCGGTCCTGTCGCACTCTGGCGGGCCATGTGTGAGCATTTCGAGGGCGGCAGTCACTAGCCCGGTACGGCCTCCGGCATGCGCGATCACGATGTGTCTCCATGCGTCGGCGACGGACGTGCAGCACAGGATCGCGACGGTGTGTGCGAACATGTCGAGTTTCCGTCCTCCAGTGAGCAGATCGGGGCGCCGGAGAATTCGTGCGATCGCGGCAAGGCAGTTCCAGGACGGGCTCCACGCAACGCCCTCAAGGTATTCGCTCGCAAGGCGGCGCCGGACCGTTGCGATTTCGTCTGCCGTGAGATTGATACCCTCGATCGCTGCGTTGATCAGCGACTCAGCGAGGAGGTGGTCGAGCCGCTCAGGGGTCATCGGTTGTGTAGGTTTATTCATCGCGTAGTGGATTTCGCCGCCGCGGCGATCAGCAATTCGAGCGCATCAGCGAGCTTTGTTTCACGTCGCCAGTCCGCGCGCTCGCTGCGGCGCAGGGCGGACGCGTTTGACGGATTCAGTTTATCGTAACACGCTCGGTGCAGTGCTGCGCGGCGGCGGTGCTCTGCGATTTCGGAGCGGACTATGGCGAGGGATTCAGTGAGTTTCATTCAGGAAAGAGATAGCGGTTAGCGGGGTGGACCGGTCGGCAGCACCGTGCGCAGGAACCATCGCACAAGTCGGAACGCGATCCACCAACCCAGCGAGATCACGAGAGCAGCGGCCGTGACCACGGCGATGATTGTTGCCGTCAATAATTTCGTCATAGCGGGGAAGAGATACAGCGCGGCGGGTGCCGCGGGGCCTCTATCAATGAGCGACAAACCCTCTCCCGCGCCCGCCTATGAGCGACTCTCGGCCTATTTGGATTGGGCGTGGAAATTCGCCGTAGCCGCCGGGGTGATCGCGATCCTATACTTGAACCAGCACTACGTGCAGGCCGACAAATATGACGCGGACCGGGCGCCTCTGACGCGACCGCGCGAGTGCAATATGATCGCACATCTGTCCGATTAGAGGTCGTCGAGCGCGCATGTTGCAAGAGATAGCCGCCGCGCGGTTGACGCTCGCGCCATTTGAATGCCGCTCGCTGAATCCTTTAACACGATTTCGTTTGATCAAATTTCGCTCATCATCGCTGTCGTCGGCGCGCTGTGGGGCTTGGTAAAAGCGACGCTCTGGGTGTCGCAAAAAGTCAGCGGCAAGCCATCGCGGGAGGATGCGCACCAGGACTCCTTGGGCGCAATTCGGGAACTGGTGGAGGCGATCAAAGCACAGCCTTCGAGTCAAAATTTGGCGTGCGGAATGCAGCACGGCGCGATCTCGAAAACGCTCGACGAGAACACCGCCGGCATCCGCGAACTGGTCGCAGCGCTGCGGGACCAGATACATACCGAGGAGCTCCGCTATCAAAACCTCAATATGAAACTTGAGATGATCGTCGAAGGGCAACGCGCACTCGCTGCACGCTTGGATCGCAAGTAACCTGGCGGTGCATTGACCCCCGCGCGGTTTGCATGAGACCAAAATCTGCGCGCGCTCTTGCTGTCGTCGTCTTGCTTCCCTACCTCGCCGCGGCTGCCCTCGCCGGCAGTGGATTGTGGCAGTGGAAAAAGCTCACAGCACCAGGGCGGAACACCAAAACCGCCACGGCTGCTGCAGCCAAGGCGGACTTGGCGAAGACCCAGGCGGATCAGGTCGCTGCCCAGGCGGACGCGGTGAAGGCTGCTGTCGCTCAGGCTGGCACCGCTCATCAAGCAGAAGTCGCGACACACCGCGCGATCGAGAACAACGCTGCTGTCTTCGTCGAGGCAAGCACGCAGGTTTTGAAGTCCGACCCATCGCCCAGTACTGAAACGATCATCGCGATCGACCTCAACGACGCGGCCGCTGCGGCCCTTGGTGTCCATCTTTCGCCCGAGCAACTCCGCATCGTGAGCACGCTCATCAAAAAGAACCGGGAGGCTAGCGAGGAGATCGCTAAGCTCAAGGGCGAGGCCATCGCCACCCGCGCCCGCCTTGATGCCGTTACCGCTCAGGCGACGACGGCAGACGCCTTGGCGAAGGATCTGATAGCCAAGCTCGACACCAGCACGCACGAGCTAACCGCGACGGCAACGAAGGCCGCAACTCTCGCCGAGTCCAACAAACGCTGGGCCGACGACGCGCTCTCGCTGTGGGATAGGATCAAGGCCCTTGGCTGGTTGGCCGTCTTCCTCGCCCTGTTCGCCTTCGGCACGGTCTGGAAACTTTTCGGCTTTCGCACCGCCCTCCATGACTCCGTCGCACTCGGCGAGTTTCTGAAGGACCATGCGCTCGCGGCCGGTCACGACGCCGTGAACCTAGAACAAAAGATCCACGCGTGGTGGGAGGGCGACGCCAACCAAGTCCGCATCGCGAAAATCAAATCCAACATCCTGCGAAAGTAACCAATCCCTCCGCGGAGAACGCGTCTACCCCAAACCAGGAGGCTACGCCGTATTTGATTGTCGGCATTGTAGTTTTTCTTTTGCGATCCTTTTGCGCACCCGCGCTCTCCTCTCAAGCTGGTGCCCTCACGGAGAATCGAACTCCGATTTATAGAATGAGAATCTACTGTCCTAACCGTTAGACGATGAGGGCGAAAAGCTGAAGTAGCAGGAAAGCGCACCGGGCTCGCCTGCGTCAAGTGCGCAAATTAATCAGTTGAAGATCTCGTCGGCCTTGAAGAAACGGGCGATCTCGATCTGGCCGTTCTCCACGCTGTCCGAGGCATGCACCACGTTCTTCATCATCTCGGTGCCGAAGTCGCCACGGATCGTGCCCTTGGCCGCTTTACGCGAATCCGTCGGCCCGAGTAAATCGCGCACTTTCGCTACGATGTTCTCACCACGGAGCGCCAGGGCGATCACCGGACGCGAGCTCATGAATTGCTCGATCTCGGGATAAAACGGCTTGGCGGCCACATGAGCGTAATGCTCACGCAACAGGGCGGAACTCAGGCGCATCATCTTGCAGCCAATCACGTCGAAACCAGCCGCCTCAAAGCGTTGCAGCACTGTGCCGACAAGGCGCTTTTCCATGCAGTCCGGTTTAAAAATAATGAATGTCTTCTCCATATAAACCGCCCACCATACAAGTCGGAGGCCGCTTGGGAAGTCTCGATTTCAGGCAAATCAAGGATCGTCCAAGCCAGCTCAGGTCTGTGTTTTGCGGATTGATTTCAACGCCGCAAGCGCCGCCGCCCTCGCCTCGCCGTGCTCCACGACGGGTCGTGGATAATTACCGCCCAAGGTCACGCCCGCCTTCGCCAAGGCCGCCGCCGGAGCCATCCACGGCTCGTGGATGTACTCCACCGGTAGCCGCGCCAGCTCTGGCACCCAGCGCCGCACATAGCCACCGTCGGCATCGAACTTCTGGCCCTGCAAAATCGGATTAAAGATCCGAAAATACGGCGCCGCATCCGCCCCGCAACCCGCGCTCCATTGCCAGCCCAGCGTATTGCTCGCCAAATCCGCATCCACCAACGTATCCCAAAACCATGCCGCACCCTCCTGCCAGGATATCCGCAGATGTTTCACGAGAAACGACGCCACGATCATCCGCACGCGATTGTGCATCCAACCGGTCTTCCAGAGTTGGCGCATCCCGGCATCGACCAGGGGATACCCCGTCAATCCTCTTTGCCACGCGCGCAACTGCCCGGCGTTTTTCTGCCACGGGAAGGCCGCGAAATCTTCCCGCAACGGGACCACCGGAGTCGTGGGAAAATGATACAACAAATGATGGGCAAACTCGCGCCAGCCCACCTCACTGAGAAAAACCTGCGCTCCGCGATTCACGGGAAATACCCCGCTCTCCTTCGACAATGCCTGCACGACCGCCCAGATTTGCCGTGGCCCGATCTCGCCGAAATGCAGATGCGGCGAAAGCGCCGACGTCCCTTCCACCTCCGGAAAGTTGCGCTGCTCGGAATAATTTTCCAGCGCCTGGGCGACGAACTTCTTGAGTCGCTGCGCCGCTCCGGCTTCTCCGGGCTGCCAGGTCTTCGCGAAACCATCGGCCCAGCCCAGACGTGGGAGTAAACCGAGTGCACTCAACGAAATCGACTGCGGCCATTGCGCCAGTGCGGAAATATTTCCGGCGGGCAGCTTACACGGCGACGCAATCGGGAGCGTTTGGCAATGCTTCCAGTATGGAGTGAAAACCTGAAACGGTCCGCCTGATTTATTCTTCACCGTGTGCGGTTCGAACAGCAGCGCCGCATTGAAACTCTTCGCCTCCAGACCCGCGGCAGTCAGTTCAGCTTTAATGAGTTTGTCGCGCGCCATGCTCGCCGGCTCGTAGCGTCGGTTCCAATAGACCGCCGTCGCGCCTGTCGTTTTGACGAGTGAGCGCAGCACCGTCCCACTCTCGCCTTGCGCCAAAATCAGTCGCGATCCTCTTGCACGCAACGCACCGTCCAACGCCGCCAACGAATGATGCAGCCACCACCGCGAGGCGCCTCCGGCCGGCCAACGTCCCTCGCCTGCGTCATCGAGAATAAACACCGGCACCACCGGCGCGCCGCGTTGCCCCGCCGCCGCCAGCGTCGGATTATCCTGCAAACGCAGATCCTGCCTGAACCAAACAATCGTGGGCTTCACGGACATGCGGGACGAGTACGTCAAAACGATCCGTTGTAAAGCTGCTCATAGTGCCCGACCACATTTTCCCAGGAAAAATCCTGCTGCATCGCACAGCGCTGTACGGCGACAAAGCGCGTCTGATCCGCGTAGAGCTTCAGCGCCCGGCCGATTGCCTTGACGAATTCATTCGGCTCCGGGCGAAACATGATACCCGTGCCTTTTCCACCGGGCTCCGCCATATCGCGCACCGTGTCGATCAGTCCACCCACGCGGCTCGCCAGCGGCACCGTGCCATAAACCTGCGCATACATCTGCGTCAGCCCGCACGGCTCAGTATGCGATGGCATCAGGAAAAAATCCGCTCCCGCAAACGTCAGGTGGCTCAACTCTTCATCCACGCCGATACGAACCGCGAGGCGCTCCGGATGCGCCGTCGCAAGCGCCCGATGCGCCTGCTCATATTTCGCTTCCCCCGAACCGAGCACGATCAACCGGCAATTTTTCTTCAGCAAATATTCGATCACCCCGAGCAACAGATCGTGCCCCTTCGCCGTCGTCATGCGACTGACGAGGGCGAAAACCGGACCATTACACGGTTCGGTCCAACCCATTTTCGCCAGCAATGCGGCGCGGCAGACCGCCTTGCCCGCCATATCACCTATCGAGAAATTTGCGGGTAACATTTTATCCGTCGCTGGATTCCAGACAGAGGTTTCGATGCCATTCCGAATCCCGCTCACGGCCCCGCCGCGCAACGTCACCACGCCTTCCAAGCCGAAACCATGCGCCGCAGTATGGATCTCCTGTGCATAGGTGGGACTAACCGTCGTCACGCGATCCGCGTACAGCAGGCCGCCTTTGAGCAGGCTGATCTGGCCGAAATATTCGATGCCCTCCGTCGAGTTGAGTGACTCATGCAGATTGGTCAGCGCAAACGAAGTCCGGGGAAACACGCCTTGGTAGCACATATTGTGGACGGTGAAGATGGTCCGCGTCGCCAGCTTCACCCCACCACGCTGCTCGGCATTCCGCAGCAGCAGCGGCAACAAACCCGTCTGCCAGTCGTGGGCGTGCAACACATCGTAGCCACCACTCTCCGTACGCATAAACTCCACCACCGCTTTCTGAAAAAAAATGAAACGCGCATCGTTGTCGTCGTAGTCGCGCTCGCCGTTCCCATAAAGATTTCGCCGGTCGAAATACTCATCGCGTGTCACCAGATGCAGCGTCAGGCCCGGTCGTACCGCCAACGTATGCACCTCGCCATCGAGCTCCTGTGCCCCCAATCGCACTTTCAACCGATGCGTCCGCTTCGCTTCCTTCACCAGCGACGAGTCCATCACCGCCCGATAACCGGGAAGGATCACCGCGACCTCGCGGCCACGTCCGGCCAAAACATGCGCCAGTGCACCGACCACGTCCGCGAGCCCTCCCGTTTTGATGTACGGGTACATCTCACTCGCCGCGTGAATAATTCTCATGTTGCCAAAGCTACGTTTGCGGCCTCATGGTTCCAGTCGAATCTGTCGGCGCCTAGCGCCTGGCCGCTCTTATTATGAATTACAGTGAAAGAATTATCTCTCAATTGAGTGAGCGGAGCTACGTGCCCGTCTCCGTCGAAACCCTCGCGAAACAGTGGCGGTTAAAAACCAAGGAGCGCACGCTTCTCTCCAAGGAAATGCGCGCGCTCGTCCAAAGCGGTCGCATCGTCCTCGTGAAAGGCGACCGCCTCTGCCTGCCCAAGGAAGCCGATCTCGTGACCGGCAAAATCAGTTTCCGCCAGAGCGGTTCCGCCATCGTCTTCCCGCAAACCCGGGCCACCGAACCGCGCAAAGATCCCCTCCAAGTCGCCGCCGAAAACACCGGCGTCGCGCTCCACGGCGACACCGTGGTGCTCCGCCTCATCGTCGGCCGTGAACGCGAACAATACCGGTTTCTCAAACCCGGCGAGCAAGCCGGCCGCGTCATCGAAATCCTCGAGCGCGGCAACGCCACGCTCACCGGCTCGTTGCAACAGGGTCGCTCCTATTTCTTCGTCACGCCTGATGATCCGCGCGTGCCGCACGACATCATCGTCGGCGATCCCGCAGAGGGAAAACTCCGGCCCGTGCCCGCCGTGGGCGACAAGGTCGTGGTCCAGCTCCAGGAATGGCCGGATCGCAACCGCAACCCCACCGGGGAGATCATCGAGAAACTCGGCCGGGCTTTCGAACCGCGCGCCGAACTCGCCGCCATCTATCACAAATACGATCTCACCCCGCTATTTCCCCCGGCCGTCGTGAGTGAGGCGGCAGCCATTTTGCCTCAAGTCCAGCCCGAGGATCTCACAGGCCGCGAAGATTACCGGGCGATTCCCACCTTCACGATTGATCCCGACGACGCCAAGGATTTCGACGACGCCCTGTCTCTCGAATATCTTGCCGGCGGTGATCTGCGCATTGGCGTCCACATCGCCGATGTCAGCCACTACGTGAAACCCAACACCGCCCTTGATCGCGAGGCACAGCGCCGCGGCAACTCCACGTATCTCGTCGGCACCGTTGTGCCGATGTTGCCGGAAAAACTTTCCAACGGTCTTTGCTCCCTCGTGGAAGCGCAGGATCGGTTGACCAAGGCGGTGCTGTTCACCTTCACCGCCAGCGGCCAACTCAAGCACACCGCCTACGCCAACACGGTGATCAGTTCCATCAAGCGCCTGACGTACAAGCAAGCGTACGCGTTGCTGAAAGAAGACGACCTCAACAAAATCCGCCGCCTGCCTCTGCCCGCCGCCCATCAAACCGGCTCCACCGGCCGGGCGCTCAATTCGCTTTCCCACGCCGAACTCACGCAACTTCAGGAATGGGTCCGGCAACTCTGGTCCATCGCCAGTAAGCTTCGCGCCGAGCGCTTCAAAACCGGCAGTCTCGATCTCGACATGCCTGAGACGAAAATTTTTGTCGACGCCGAGGGCTACGCCGATCGCCTCGAACGCATCGAAAACGACGAGAGCCACCAGCTCATTGAGGAGTTCATGCTCCTCGCCAACGAGGCCGTCGCCCGCCTCACGCGCAAGCACAACCTCCCTTCGCTCTATCGCGTCCACGACGATCCCGATGAGGAAAAGCTCAACGAATATCGTCAACTGCTCGCCGCCTCCGGCATCAAAGTCAGCGATCTTTCCCGGCGCGAAGAAGTCGTCCGTCTGCTCGGTCTGCTCAAAGAACATCCGCAGGGTTATTATCTCCGCACGCAGCTCCTCCGCAGCATGCGCAAGGCCTGTTACCGCGCTTCCCATGACGGCCACTACGGCCTCGCGAAGAATGACTACACACACTTCACCTCACCCATCCGGCGCTACTCCGATCTCGTCGTGCATCGCGTGTTCGAGCACTACCTCGTGAAATTCCAACACGCTACGCCCACCGGCGCGACGGCGAGCGGCTATAACATCGCGGGGGTCGATGCGCTCGCCGAGCACCTCAGTCTCACTGAAATCAACAGCACCGAAGCCGAGCGTGATTCCGTCAAGGTGAAGCTCATGGAATATTTCGAACGCGAGACGCAGAAGAAAAAGCCCACGCGCTTCAAGGCGATCATCACCGATGTGCGCAACCACGGTTTCTTTGTGGAGCTCTCCGAAGCCGGGGCCTTCGGTCTCGTGCCTATTTCTTCACTGAAGGATGATTTCTACATCCTCAATGGAGCGGGCACGGCCTTCGTCGGTCGAAAAACCAAGCGCCAGTTCGAGCTCGGCCACAAAATCGAAGTCGTCGTCAAGAGCGTCGACCGCCAAAAACGCCTGATCGATTTCACGGTGCCGTAATCGGCGAAGGCCAAATCTTACACTCGAGAATATCTTTAGAAAATCTCTAACCGGGTTCGCGCCCCCCGGATGTTGTTCTTCACGTCCCAGACCGGGGGCGGCGTCCGAGCCGTGCGCCCCACATATCAGCTCCGGACAAACCTTCAGCGCCTGCGAGCATGGCATCGGTGTAGAGACGCCCCGCCCCACGTCTCATAGCTCGCCGAAGCGATAATGCCACGTTCGCGACCGCCCACCGCCACGAGTTTGCCCTGTAGCGAGGATCAAGCGCCTGCTCGACCGCGACAAAACGCATCAACCTCCAGGTAAACGATAGTGGGCAGGCCAGTGGCCATTGCTCTCACCGATGAGAGGAACCACGCGAAGATCAACGCCGCCAAATGCGCGAATAATTCTCTCCGACCCAAGCGACGGCCGCCACTCTTCTCTCAGGCGAAGGCGTACCGAGTGTCAGGGACCATCTCCATCATCCCGGAACGAGCCGTGCACCAAGGAGGGCCCGTCCCCCGACGGGCCAAAAGCACCATGCCTGCACCCTGGATATTGTAGTCTATTAAACTACAATCGGTCGGGGTG